>Ga0335397_10000278_pt1 | contig 62559 bp, 53 predicted proteins | sample MAT04_FD_205740 | JGI IMG/M metagenome (GOLD analysis project Ga0335397, IMG submission 205740) | Freshwater microbial communities from Lake Fryxell liftoff mats and glacier meltwater in Antarctica - MAT-04 (spades assembly) (version 2) ...
TTGCGGTTGCGGGTGAGCCTGCGCGGCCAGCGCCCGCGCCAAGGGATGTGTGGACCACTGCGCCAAGCCCGCGGCCATGTCCAGCGCTGCATCGGCGTGAGCCCAGCGCGCCTGGCCTGCGGCGGTCAACACCGTCTGCCGCCACTGCAGGCGGTCCTCGGTCAGCGTACCGGTCTTGTCAAAGACAAAGTGTCGGGCCGTGGCCAGCACTTCGATAGCGTCAAGCCGTTGCAACAGCACACCGCGTCGCGCCAGGCCGCGGGCCGCAGCCACCAGGGTGGCCGGCGCGGCAAGCGACAGTGCGCAGGGGCAGGTGACGATCAACACCGACACGGCCACCCACACCGCGCGCGATGGGTCCAGCACACTCCACACCGCAGCCGCGCCAGCCGCCAGCAGCAGCACTGCCCACAGGAACGGTGGCGCCCAGCGGTCGGCCACACGCGCTGCAGCCGGGCGCTGCGTCATCGCATGGCGCATCATCGACACGATGGCCTCCAGCCGCGTGTCGCCACCCACGCGTAGCACGCGCACCTGCACCGGGGCGCCGATGTTGATGCTGCCGGCGACGACGCTGGCGCCCAGGGCCTTGGGCACCGGAGACGATTCACCGCTGAGCAGAGATTCGTCGGCCTCGGTCGTGCCAAGCTCGACCTGCCCATCGGCCGGGAATGCTTGGCCCAGCGGCACGCGCACCAGGTCTCCGGCTTGCAGACGCAACACGCTGATGGCGGTGTCTCCGTCGGCGCCCACGAGCCAGGCGGTTTCGGGCAGCCGCGCCAGGGCGCTTTCCAGCGCCTGCGCGGCGCGCTGGCGGGCCTGCAATTCAAGCCAGCGCGCACCCAGCAGGAAGCTGATGAACATGGTCAGTGAATCGAAATAGACCTCGCTGCCAAACAGCCCGCCAGGCTCGAAGGTGGCACCGGTGCTGGCGATGAAGGTGATGACGATGCCGAGCGCTACCGGCACGTCCATGCCGATATGGCGCGAACGCAGCGCGCGCCAGGCGCCGCTGAAGAAAGGCGCGGCGGAAAACACCATCACCGGCAGCGTCACGATCCAGCTGCCCCAGTTGAGCAACTGGCGCATTTCGGCCGTCAATTCACCTGGGCCGGCGACGTAGCTCGGGGTGGCAAACATCATGACCTGCATGGCGCAGAACACCGCCACCAGCAGCCGCCACAGTGCCTGGCGCTGCACCATGCGGCGCTGCGCGCGCGCCGGCGCGGCGGCGTCCGGCACGGCGCTGTAGCCGGCAGATCGCACGGCTTGCATCAGGAGCGATGGCCGCGTCAAGCCAGGTACCCAGCACACCGTGGCGCGCTCGGCGGCTGCGCTGACCTGCGCACGCACCACACCCGGCACCGCTTGCAAGGCGCGTTCGACGATGCCGCTGCAGGCGCTGCAATGCAGGCCCGCGAGTTGAAACGACGACTCGGCCCAGCGCTCGCCCGCAGGCCCCTGCACCCACTGCGTGTAGCGGCCCTGCTCCAGCGTGTCGTCCACCACCAGGCCGGCATCCGCTCTGCCTGAGAAAACAGGGTGGACAACAGTGTGGGTGGTGTCAGCTGGCAGGGGGGTCGTCCACGTTGTGCAGGGTCACGGGATAATCTAATCCTGCATCCAACGGTCACCCATGATCTGCATCAAGCTGCCCGCCTTCCCTGCCGCCCTTTTGTCCATGCTGCTGGCCTGCTGCCCGCTGGCGCAGGCTCAGAGCGGCCCGCAGCCGCGGCTGAGAACCATAGACCTGACGGCCGGCATGCACATCATCAAGACCGAGCTTGCCGTCACGCCCGACCAGCAGCAGACGGGCATGATGTTCAGGCGCCAGATGGGCACCAACGAAGGCATGCTCTTCGTCAACGAAGAGCCCGGCCTGCGCTGCTTCTGGATGCGCAACACGCTCGTGCCGCTGACGATTGCCTTCATTGCCGACGACGGCACCATCGTCAACCTGGCCGACATGGACGCACAGTCCGACGCGTCGCATTGCTCGGCCCGGCCGGTGCGCTATGCGCTGGAGGTGAACCGCGGCTGGTTTGCCAAGCGCGGTTTGAAAGCCGGCCTGCGCTTGCAAGGCCCGCCTTTCCAGAAGTGAAGGTGGCCGGGCGCCAGGCCCAGCCGTCTTCAGGCGAAGTTGGCTTCGGCGAATGACCAGTTGACGAGCTTGTCCACAAAGGTCTCGACGAACTTCGGGCGCATGTTGCGGTAGTCGATGTAGTAGGCGTGTTCCCACACGTCCACCGTCAGCAGCGCCTTGTCGGCAGTGGTCAGCGGCGTGCCGGCGGCACCGGTGTTGACGATGTCCACCGTGCCGTCCGCCTTCTTCACGAGCCAGGTCCAGCCTGAACCGAAGTTGCCCACAGCCGACTTGACGAAGGCTTCGCGGAAGGCGGCATAACTGCCCCACTTGGCGGTGATGGCTGCGGCCAGCGCACCCGTGGGTTCACCGCCACCGGCGGGCTTCATGCAGTTCCAGAAGAAGGTGTGGTTCCAGATCTGCGCGGCATTGTTGTAGATGCCGCCGCTCGCCTTCTTGACGATGGCTTCCAGCGCCATCGACTCGAATTCGGTGCCCTTTTGCAGATTGTTCAGGTTGACGACGTAGGCGTTGTGGTGCTTGCCGTGGTGGTACTCCAGCGTTTCCTTGCTGTAGTGCGGGGCCAATGCGTCGATGGCAAAAGGCAGTGCGGGCAGGGTGTGTTCCATGTCGGGTGTTCCTCTCGTGTGCTCACGTGGTTCTGTGAAGCTGGATGAATCTCGGTGAATCTGGGTGAATCTGGATGTCAGGCGGCAACCCGATCAAGGCCTTGCCGCAACGGCTGCGCATTGTAGGCAGCCGCTTTCACTGCGACGGCGGCAGGGGCTCCACCGACAGCAGTTCGGCCGTGGCGCGGCCGTCGGCCCACACCGCACGCACGGCCTGGCCCGGACGCAGCTTGGCCACGCCCGGCACGGGGCGGCCATCCATCGATTCCACCCAGGCATAGCCGCGCTTGAGCACGCGCGCCGGGTCCTGCGCGGCCAGACGTTGAGCCGCTGCCTCCAGGCGCAACGGTTCGCGCTGCAGCCGCGCCTGCGTGGTGCGCTGCAGGCGCTGGCCCAGGCTGCTGATCTGCTCTTGGCGCTGCAGGCCCGCGTGCACGGCGCGCTGCAGCCGTTGCGACAAAGCGTCCAGCTGTTCGGCCTGGCGGGCCTGCACAGCCCGCAAACCCAGGCCCAGGCGACGCGCCAGCGCTTCCAGGCCCTGCTGCTGCGCCAGAAGCTTGCGCGAAGGCTGCCCCAACCGCAGCGCGGCCGTGTCCAGTCGCTGCGCCTGCGTCTGCAGCGTTCGTTGCAGGGCCCGCTGCAGCGAAGCGGCCGCCGCGTCCAGTTGCGCCAGGGCCTCGGCCTGCAACGGTGCGGCCAGTTCCGCGGCGGCCGTGGGCGTGGGTGCGCGCAGGTCAGCCACCAGGTCGGCCAGCGTGATGTCGGTCTCGTGCCCCACACCGCAGACCACCGGCACCGGGCAAGCCGCCACGGCGCGCACCACACGTTCGTCGTTGAAGGCCCAGAGGTCTTCCAACGAGCCGCCGCCGCGCACCAGCAGCACGGCGTCCACCTCGGCCCGTCGGCCCACCTGCTGCAGCGCGGCCACCAGCGCGGCCGGCGCATCGGCGCCTTGCACCAGGCTTGGATAGATGACAACGCGAACCTGCGGCGACCGCCGCTGCAGCGTCGTCAGCACGTCGCGCAGCGCGGCCGCCGCCGGCGACGTGACGATGCCCAGCACGCGCGGAAAGGCGGGCAGCGGCCGTTTGCGGGCCGCGTCGAAAAGCCCTTCCGCCGCCAGCCGCGCACGGCGGCGCAGGAACTCTTCATACAGTGCGCCGGTGCCGACACGCTGCATGGCTTCCACCACCAGTTGCAGTTCACCGCGGGCGTCATACACACCCAGGCGGCCGCGCAGTTCCACCTGTTGGCCGTCGGCCGGCGCAAAGTCGACGAGCGTGGCCGCACGGCGGAACATCGCGCAGCGCAGCAGTGCTGCGGCGCCGTCGGCGTCTTTCAGGGAAAAGTAGCAGTGCCCGCTGGCCGCGCGGGAAAAGCCCGACAGTTCACCGCGCACCGCCACCGCGCCAAAGCGCGCGGCCAGCACATCGGCCGTGGCCACCAGCAAGGCGGCCACGCCCCACGGCGAGCGCGCAGGGACTGCCGATCCAGGCTCAATCACGGGATACGCCAGCAACGGCGCGGGTGTGGAACTCCACAGCCGCGCAGCCCTTGGGCCAACGCGGCGCGCGCCCTGTCACTGAACTGTCATGCGGCCGCAAGTGCTTGATTTGCATGGTCAAAAGAGGTGCTGATTTTTTGTGCAAAGAGTGCAGGCACCAAGGTTTGCGCGGGTTTATCAGCCGCAGCCACCGGTTGCCCACAACGTTGTCCACAGCTTCGGTGGACAGCCCAAGCGTGCTGGCATAGGGGCTTTCCGGGCCGTGTTCTGCCGCTGCAAACGGGCCCTGGAAGCCAGCGGGCCATCGGCCATAATCGCCCGCCCGCGCTGCCCGCAGTGCAGGCCCGGACAGCCCCTTCCGACCCCCCGACATCACCCGAGAGAGCCTTGTTTTCGATCATACAAGCCGCTGGTTGGCCGATATGGCCGTTGATCCTTTGCTCGGTGATCGCACTGGCACTGGTCATTGAACGCTTCTATCATCTGCGCCCTTCGCAAGTGGCGCCGCCCAAATTGCTGGATGAGGTCGTGGGCGTCACCCGCGCCAGCCTGCCGGCGGCCGACGTTGTCAACAAGCTGGCCGACAACTCGGTGCTCGGACGTGTGCTGGCCGCCGGGTTGCGAAGCGTGATTGCAGAACCCCGCATCACTGAAACCGCGTTGCGCCAGTCCTTTGAAAACGCCGGTCGCTCGGCCGTGCACACCCTGGAGCGCTACCTCAACACGCTGGGAACCATCGCCGCTGCAGCACCGCTGATGGGGCTCTTCGGCACCGTGGTCGGCATGATCGAAATCTTCGGCTCGCAGGCGCCCAGCGGTGGCAGCAACCCGCAGTTGCTGGCGCATGGCATTTCGGTGGCGCTGTACAACACCGCCTTCGGGCTGATGATCGCCATCCCCGCGCTCATGCTCTACCGCTATTTCCGCGGCCGGGTGGACGAATACCAGCTGCAGCTGGAACTGGCGGCCGAGCGCATGGTGCCCCACCTGATGCGCTTTGCGGTGCGCACCAGCACGGCCGCATGACGCCTGAAGTCAGCGCATGAAATTCAGCCGCCGCCGCATGGAAGAACCGGAGATCAACCTGATCCCGTTCATCGACGTGCTGCTGGTGGTGCTGATCTTCCTGATGCTGTCCACCACCTATTCGCGCTTCACCGAACTTCAGATCAACCTGCCGGCGGCCGATGCCGAAAAACTGCGTGACCGGCCGGCCGAAATCATCGTCGCGGTGTCCAGCGACGGCCGCTACGCCGTCAACCGCAAGTCCGTGGATGGCCGCAGCGTCGAGACGCTAACGGTCGAATTGAGCGCTGCAGCAGCCGGCCGGGCCGACACGGTGGTGATCATCTCGGCCGACGCACTGGCGGCGCACCAGGCCGTGGTCAACGTGCTGGACGCCGCACGCCGCGCAGGGCTGTCGCGGCTGACCTTTGCGGCGCAAACGGGCGGCGCTGCGGCCCGTTGAGCGGCGCAACGCCCGACACTGCCGTGGACCTGCCACGCCGTGGGCCGGGCGCGTGGTTGGCAGCGCGGTTGGAAGTGTGGCTGAGCCGCATTTGGTGGCAGCCTGAACCGAGTCGGCTGGCCTGGCTGCTATGGCCGTTGTCGATGTTCTACCTCGGGCTGTGGCTCGTGCATCGCCGCACGCGGCCGCGGGCGAAGGCCCTGCCAGTGCCCGTGCTCGTGGTGGGCAACCACGTCGTCGGCGGTGCGGGCAAGACGCCCACGGTCATCGCCATCGTGCAGGCCTTGCAGCGTGCCGGACACCGGCCGGGTGTGATCTCGCGCGGGCATGGGCGTTCAGGCCAGGGTCTGCACGCCGTCCAGGTGGCGGACAGCGTTCGCATCGCCGGTGATGAACCGCTGCTGATGCGCCGCCGTTGCGCGGTGCCGGTGTGGGTTGGCCAACGCCGCGCCGACGCCGGCCGTGCCCTGTGCGCTGCGCACCCGGAAGTCGATGTGCTGGTCGCCGACGACGGCTTGCAGCACGCAGCATTGGTGCGCAGCGCCGAGCTCGTGGTGTTTGACGAACGCGGCGCGGGAAACGGCCTGCTGCTGCCCGCAGGCCCGCTGCGTGAACCGCTGCCGCAGACGGTGCCGGGTTGGCGCCGCGTGCTCTACACCGCGGGCGTCAGCAGCACGCGCCTGCCCGGTGCGCTGGCGCTGCGCAGCATCCCATCGGCGATGCCGCTGGCGGCCTGGCGCGCCGGTGATGCGACAGCCGCCGTGCCGCTGTCGGCATTGGCGGGCCGGCCGCTCGTCGCCGTGGCCGGCATTGCCGCGCCGAACAAGTTTTTTGCCATGCTCACGGCTGCCGGATTGAGTATCGACGCCCTTCCGCTGCCCGATCACCACGCCTACGTCGCGGGCAGCGCCCTGCCCTGGCCCGAGAACACGCCCGATGTCGTGACGACGGAAAAAGATGCCGTCAAGCTCGACCCTCAGCGCATGGGCCGCACCTGCGTGTGGGTGGTGCCACTAGACTTGACGCTGCCGCAGCCGCTCATCGACGAGTTGCTGGCGCTGCTTTTCCCACCTGAGCTGCTCTGATCCGCACTGAACCGAACTGAGCTTCACAACACAAGCCCACTATGAGCCTGGACCACCGCCTGATCGAACTGCTGGTCTGCCCCGTCTGCAAGGGCCCGCTGCAATTGCGCCGCGACGCGGAGCAGCGCCCGCTGGACCTGGCCTGCCCGGCCGACCGGCTGGCCTTCCCCATTCGCGACGGCATCCCGGTGATGCTGGAAAGCGAAGCCCTGCCGCTGGACGGGCCAGCACCGTCGGCCGCGGCTGCTGCCGCCGCCGGGACGATGCCCAGGCCTTGAAGTTCACCGTCCTCATCCCGGCGCGGCTGGCTTCCACCCGGCTGCCCGACAAGCCGCTGGCAGACATCGCCGGCAAGCCCATGGTGGTGCATGTGGCGGCGCGCGCGGCGCTGAGTGGTGCGGCTCAGGTGGTGGTGGCTTGCGACGACACGCGCATTGCCGACGCCTGCGCCGCGCACGGCGTGCGCGCCGTGCTGACCCGTCAAGACCACATCAGCGGCAGTGACCGCCTGGCCGAGGCTTGCGCGCTGCTGGGCCTGGACGGCGACGACATGGTCGTCAACGTGCAGGGTGATGAACCGCTGATCGACCCCGAACTGGTGCGCCGTGTGGCGCTGGTGCTGGCCGAGCGCAGCGACTGCGTCATGAGCACTGCCGCGCACCCGCTGGCCGACGTGGGCGAGTACCTCAACCCCAATGTCGTCAAGGTCGTGCTCGACGCCGCCGGCTGCGCCTTGTACTTCAGCCGCGCGCCCATCCCATGGCTGCGCGACGGTGCGGCTGCTGGCGCCCCGCAGATGCCGCAAATGCCGCAAATGCCGCAAATGCCCTCCCCTGCACCGCTGCGCCATCTGGGCCTGTATGCCTACCGCGCCGGCTTCCTGCGCCGGTTTCCGGCACTGCCGGCGGCCGCAATCGAACAGACCGAGGCGCTGGAACAGTTGCGCGTGCTGTGGCACGGCCACCGCATTGCCGTGCACGTGGCGCCACACGGCCCGGGGCCGGGTGTGGACACACCCGAAGACCTGGCGCGCGTGCGCGCCCTCTTTGCAGCGTGAGAAGCGGGTTTGCCGTCAGCTTGACGCTGGGTAGCGCGTGATATTCTCGTTTTGAGGCGGGACTTGAGGGGGGCGCAGCCCCGCGCCCCACACCATAACGAGGAACCCGATGAGACTGATTCTCCTGGGCGCGCCTGGCGCCGGCAAAGGCACACAAGCCACCTTCATCTGCCAACGCATGGGCATCCCTCAGATCTCCACGGGCGACATGCTGCGCGCCGCGGTCAAGGCCGGCACGCCGCTGGGCATGACGGCCAAGAAAGTGATGGACGCGGGCGGCCTGGTCAGTGACGACCTGATCATCGGCCTGGTGAAAGAGCGCCTGGCGCAACCCGACTGCGAGAACGGCTTTCTCTTCGACGGCTTTCCGCGCACGATCCCGCAAGCGGACGCCATGAAGACGGCGGGCGTGAAGCTCGACCTGGTGCTGGAGATCGACGTTCCCGACGAGGCCATCATCGAGCGCATGAGCGGCCGCCGCGCACACCTGCCCTCAGGCCGCACCTACCACGTGAAGTTCAATCCGCCGAAGGTTGAAGGCAAGGACGACGTGACCAGTGAGCCGCTGATCCAGCGTGACGACGACAAGGAAGAAACCGTCAAGAAGCGGCTGCAGGTCTATCAAGACCAGACCCGGCCGTTGGTGGATTACTACGCCAAGTGGTCCGCCAGTGGCGACGAGGCCGCGCCGCGTTGCGCGCGCATCAGCGGCACTGGCAGCGTTGATGAAATCACCGCTCGGGTGATGGGCGCCTTGGGCGTCTGACCCGAGCAGGGCCAACCAAGCAAACAGGGCACACCGCATGGACATCGCAGGCAAGGTCTTCATCGTCACCGGCGGCGCATCAGGGTTGGGTGAAGGCACCGCACGCATGCTCGCGCACAACGGCGCCAAGGTAGTCGTGGCCGACTTGCAGGCCGACCGCGGCGTGCAGGTTGCCACTGACATTGGCGGCCAGTTCGTTAAGTGCGACGTCAGCCAGGAAGCCGACGGTCAGGCTGCGGTTGCCGCCGCCGTCGCCCTGGGCAAGCTGATGGGTCTGGTCAACTGCGCCGGCATTGCGCCGGCCGTGAAAACGGTGGGCAAGGACGGCGCGCACCCGTTGGCCGTGTACACGAAGACGATCACCGTCAACCTCATCGGCAGCTTCAACATGATCCGCCTGGCCGCCGAAGCCATGGCGAAGAACACGCCCGAAGCCACGGGTGAACGCGGCGTGTTGATCAGCACCGCCAGCGTGGCCGCCTACGACGGCCAGATCGGCCAGGCCGCCTATGCCGCCAGCAAGGGCGGCATCGTCGGCATGACGCTGCCCATCGCCCGCGACCTGGCGCGCAACGGCATCCGCAACATGACCATCGCCCCCGGCATCTTCGGCACGCCCATGCTCTTTGGCATGCCCAAGGAAGTGCAGGACGCACTCGCCGCCGGCGTGCCCTTCCCCAGCCGGCTGGGCACGCCTGAGGACTACGCCAAGCTGGTCAAGCACATCATCGAGAACGACATGCTCAATGGTGAGGTGATCCGGCTCGACGGCGCGATCCGTCTGGCGCCGAAGTAGCTCACTGCGCGGGCAACTATTGGCGGCTGAGCAAGAGCTCGATCACGCGGTCACACGCGGCCTGCGCTGACAGCGCCTGACCGTCGATGCGCAGTTCGGGGTTGAGCGGCACTTCGTAGGGTGAATCGATGCCCGTGAAGTTGGCCAGTTCACCGCGGCGCGCCCGTGCGTACAGGCCCTTGGGGTCCCTGGCTTCCGCCACCGACAAGGGCGCATCGACAAAGACCTCGATGAACTCGCCCTCTGGCAGCAGGCTGCGCGCAAAGGCCCGCTCGGCACGAAACGGCGAGATCAGCGCCACCAAGACCACCAGGCCCGCATCTGCCATCAGGCGCGCCACCTCGGCCACGCGGCGCACGTTTTCCACCCGGTCTTCGGCACGGAAGCCCAGGTCACGGTTGAGGCCATGGCGCAGGTTGTCGCCGTCGAGCATGGCGGTGTGGCGGCCCATCGCATGCAGCCGCATTTCCACCAGGTTGGCCAGCGTGGACTTGCCCGCGCCAGACAGGCCCGTGAACCACAGGACGGCGGGTTTGTGGCCCTTGATGGCTGCCCGCGCAGCGCGGTCCACGTCCTGCGCCTGCGGCTGGATGTTGTGCGACCGGCGCAGGGCAAAGTGCAGCATGCCGGCGGCCACGGTGTCGAAGCTGACGCGGTCGATCAGGATCAGGCCGCCGGTGTCGCGGTTGCTGGCATAGGGGTCGAAAGCCACGGCCTGGTCCAGCGCCAGGTTGCACACGCCGATGTCGTTGAGGTCCAGCCTGCGGGCGGCCAGCTGGGCCTGGGTGGACACGTCCAGGCGGTACTTGAGCTCGGTGACCGTGGCCAGCACCGTGCGCGTGCCGATCTTCAAGAGAAAGCTTCGCCCCGGCAGCATCGGCGCGTCGGCCATCCAGACCAGCGTGCATTCAAACTGGTCAGCCACTTCGGGTGCAGCATCGGCTGCCGCCAGCATGTCGCCGCGGCCGATGTCGATGTCGTCTTCCAGCGTCAGAGTCACCGATTCACCGGCCACCGCACGAGGCCGGTCGCCGTTGAGCGTGACCAGGCGGGCGACTCGACTTTCTCGGCCCGAGGGCAGCACGCGAATGCGGTCACCGGTGTGCACCGTGCCGCTGGCAATCAGGCCGCAATAGCCTCTGAAGCCAGCCGGGCCGCGTGCGACCCACTGCACCGGCAGGCGCAGCGGGGCGGTCTGCCCGCGCGTGGTTTCAAGCGCCAGCGAATCCAGCCGGCCCAGCAGCGTAGGGCCGCTGTACCAGGGCATGCGTGGCGCGGGCTGGGTGACGTGCTCGCCCGTCATCGCGACGATGGGGATGGCGGTGATGTCGCTGAACCCCAAGGTGGCCGCAAACACGCGGTAGGCCTTTTCGATGGCGTCGAAAACAGCCTGGGCATGCCCCACCAGGTCCATCTTGTTGACCACCAGCACGACCTGGCGGATGCCCACCAGGCCGACCAGGCAACTGTGGCGGAAGGTCTGCGGCAACAGGCCCTTGCTGGCGTCCACGAGGATCACCGCAGCGTCTGCGGTTGACGCCCCGGTCACCATGTTGCGCGTGTACTGCACGTGCCCCGGAGCATCGGCGACGATGAAGCGCCGCGTGGCGGTGGCGAAGTGGCGGTAGGCCACATCGATGGTGATGCCCTGCTCGCGTTCAGCCGCCAGGCCATCCAGCAGGTGCGACAGATCGGGTGCCGCCGCACCGGAAGCGGCGCCTTGCGCGTGGGCCGTGAGGGCACGGAGCTCGTCTTCCGGCACGGCGTCAGCCTCCACCAGCAGGCGCCCGATGAGTGTGCTTTTGCCGTCGTCCACCGATCCGCAAACCACAAAGCGCAGCAGTTCTTTCGGCCCGCCTCCATGGGCATCGATTTCCTTCGGCGCATGCGCGGTGGGGACCATCTCAGAAATAACCTTCGCGCTTCTTGCGTTCCATCGACACCGCGCCGTCGTGGTCGATCAGCCGGCCCTGGCGCTCAGATTGGCGGCTGCCCACCAATTCGCGCACGATGTCTGCGGGGCTTTGAGCATTCGACAGCACCGCGCCCGACAGGGGCCAGCACCCCAGTGTGCGAAAGCGGATCGTTCGCAGCACGGGCTGCTCACCCGGCAGCAGGCGAATGCGGTTGTCGTCCACCATGATCAGCGCGCCCTGTCTTTCGACAACCGGGCGCTCGGCCGCAAAGTACAGCGGCACCACGTCAAGTTCTTCAGCATCGATGTAGCGCCAGACGTCGGCCTCTGTCCAATCGCTGAGCGGAAACACGCGCAGGGATTCATCGGCGCGCTTGCGGCCATTGAACAGGTGCCAGAGCTCAGGGCGCTGGCGACGCGGGTCCCAGCCTTGGGACGCGCTGCGCAGCGAAAAGATGCGCTCCTTGGCGCGCGACTTTTCTTCGTCGCGGCGCGCGCCGCCGAAGGCCAGGTCAAAGCCGTGCAGCTGCAGGGCTTGCTTCAGCCCTTGGGTCTTCCACTGGTCGGTGTGGTGCTGCGAACCATGGTCGAATGGGTTGATGCCCAAGGCAACGGCTTCTGGGTTGCGGTGCACGATGAGCGTCAGCCCCGGGTCCTGCGCCAGCTGGTCGCGTTGCGCGTACATGGCCTGGAACTTCCAGTCCGTGTCCACGTGCAGCAGCGGAAACGGCAGCGGCGCCGGGTAGAAAGCCTTGCGGGCCAGGTGCAGCATCACCGTGCTGTCCTTGCCCATCGAGTACAGCATCACCGGGCGCGTCGCCTCGGCAACGGCTTCGCGCAGGATGTGGATGCTCTGCGCTTCTAGGGCTTGCAAGGGTGAGAGGCTGGGCATCTCAGGCTCTCGGCATCGCATCAGAGATCGAAGCGCATTTCAGGCAGTTTTCATGGCGGTGTTTCATCCGTCTCCAGCCTTGTTCGGGCCCGGCTTGCGGGCGGATTGCGCGCACGCATTCTTGCATTCCTTGCCAAGTGGATCGCCACGCTGGTGCGCGACGAGTGCAGTGCTTGCGATAGCGCCTTGAGACTGCAGGACCGCCAGACCCCAGGTTTTCTTGCGCATGCCATGACCATCGCTCTGGGCATCTTCGGCACGCCCGTGCTCTTGGGCATGCCCCAGGAAGTGCAGGACGCGCTGGCCGCCGTCGAGCCCTTCCCCAGCCGTCTGGGCACGCCGCAGGACTGCGTCAAGATGGTCATGCAGATCATTGAGCACCACGTGCCCAATGGTGAGGTGATCCGGCTGGACGGGGCGATCCGGTTGACGCCGAGCCAATGGTGCAGGTCCCGTCGGCAATCACCGAACCACGTCAGATGCCCCAGTCGCCTACACCACCCCGCTGCTGTTCTATCGACTCAAACAGCGCGCTGACATAGGCACGTTCGTTGGCACTGAATTCTGGCCGCCAGACTTCGAACAACAAGACGACTCGGGTCTGTCCACTCGGATTCCAGGCCTCGTGTTCGATGGTGTCATCAAACAGCCAAGCCCGCCCTTCGATCCAATCCCGTGTTTCATTGCCGACCCGAAAACGGCATCCGGGCGGCACCACCAGCGGCAGGTGAACGATCAGGCGCGTGTTGACAAAGCCGTGATGAGCCGGAATGTGCGCGCCCGGGCGCATCAGCGAAAACAGCACCGAAGGCGACCGACCTGGCACGTGGACGACCGGCACTTGTGCAAGCGCGGCCTCGGTAGCCGGGCAACGGTCAGCAATGGCCGCCACGCGCTGCCCGTTCTTCCACATAAAACACGCGCTCCAGTCGAGGCTGTCCAGCAAGCTGGGCTTGTTCAGCGAAGGACGTGACGGGTCCCTTTCAAGGTAAGGGCGAAAGACTTCGGTCCCGTTCATCAAGGCCAGCAACTCGGCACGGATGGCGCCTGTTGCCGCTTCCAGCTGCGCAAGCCAGGCGAACTGTTCGCGGTCGAAGAATTGAACCGTTGGGAGCTCAGGGAACAGGTACAGACGCGGCGCCGAAGGGTACAGCTGCCGGCGCCCCGCTAGCAGGTCCAAAGACTGTGCAAAACGTGCCGAGGGTTCGCCTACTTTGGGGTTCAACGCCGCCAGGTGGCTGCGCAGCGTCTGCTCAAAGTGCTGGGCGTAGCGCGCGCACATGGCATGGGCGTGCGCAGCAACAACTTCCCATTCGCGGGGCATGGTGTCGAGCTGTGCTGTGCACTGCAATGCCGCTTGGTAATACGACGCGGCCGTGGCCTGGCCGGCTGCGTCCAGCCAGTCGCCCTTCAGGACCAAGGCGCCGATGTGCCTGGGCTGCAGGGCAAGGGCCGCGTCGAGCGCAGCCATCGCAAGTTCAGGCTGTCCCAATAACTTTTGCGCGTGCGCTAGGCCCAGGTGCGCGTCAGCATGCCCAGCGCCATCACTGACGAGCCGCGCAAAGGCATCGCGCGCGGCCGCTGCTTGGCCGGCTTGCAAGTGCGCCACGCCGCGCGACGTCAGGGCCCGGGCCTCGTTGGCGGTCAGCGGCATGGCTATCCGCACCTCATTTTGCGCAGCGTGCTTTGCACGACTCACTTAGCACGCCGGACCTTGGGTGATCCGTTGGTACCTTCTATGTCCAGGTAGAAGGCGCCCAGCGCGCCACGGCGAACCGTCACCTTCGGGTCTGAAGCAACCAGGGCGCCCCTGCTGTCGTCGCTGATCTGCCAGACCTGACCGTTGGCCAGCGTGATCTTTTCGTTTGGCTCCCAGCCGTAGAACCGACCAGCTATCCTGCTCTCTATGGATTGCACGGCGGCCTGTGTCGCCTTTTGTTCCAGGCCGAACAGATCAGCGCTGGGAGGCGGGAGCGCAGCGGGCGGCACTTGCGCTGTGGTGGTACCCACAGGCACGACTATCGATTCATAACAGGTGAAACGTTGCGCAGCGTCGACCTGCTGACGGCAATGCAGTATTGCCGCACCATTGGCAAAAGCAGAGCCCGAAGCCAGCAACAAGATCAGGGCAGTGCATGCTTGGCCGGCCAGAGCCTTGGTGGAGATCGATGAAACTTGCATGCGCCTTCCTTCCGTCCAAAGATAAGTCTCTTGGTGCCCGCTGCAGGCCCTAAGCGTCATACTGATCGGTGCTTTCACCACTGAAGCTGTGCAGCGCCGAGTTCAGCGCGGTGATCATCCGGCGCTCGGCAGCGTTCAGCATCGGATGCCAGGTGTCGAAGATCCACACCGCGCGCAGCTGGTCGCTGTCGTTCCAGGCTTCGTGCTCAATGGTGTCGTCGAAAGCCCAGGCCTTGCCGGGCACCCATTCACGCACATCGTTGCCGACGCGGAAGCGGCAGCCCGGCGGCACGATCAGTGGCAGGTGCATCACCAGCCTGCAGTTGCTGGCGCCGACATGCCCGGGGATGCGCGTGTGCGGCTTCAACGTCGAGTACAGCGACACCGGCGTGCGACCCGGCTGATCGGGCCAGGGCGTGTCGGCCCACACCGCCATCGTGGCGGGGCAGCGCGCTGCGTTAACAGGCACGGGATGGCCGTCCTTCACAAGATGGAAGGCATTCCAACGCGGTGAGTGATTGAGCTCAGCCCATTGCGCGACGGGCTGGTCGGCGCTGTAGTCGATGTAGGGCGTGAAACCCTGGTCAGTGCGCAGCACCGCCAGGAACTCGTCGCGCACCGCTTCCCAGGCCGCCTCCACTGGGTCCAGCCAGGGCATGGTGGCGCGGTCAAAGAACTCGATCACCGGCAACTGCGGCAGGTAATAGCGCATGGGCTGTGGGTCGAAGCGCTGCTTGCGCCCGACCAGCATGTCCAGCGACAGCTTGAAGCGGTCCAGTCCGGCCGGGCCGCAGTCCTGCAGATGCGGCTCCAGCACACGGTCCAGGAAGGCAGCCAGTGACTGCTGGTACTGCTGCACGTAACCCATGGCATGCGTGACAGCGGTCTGCAGGTCCGGACTCAAGCGGTCAAGGGGCGGCGCCACGGTTGCTGCGGCGCCATAGGAGGACGAAGCCTGGGACGACTTGCCCTGCCGCTCGTACAACTGGCCGCGCAGCAGCAGGGCCAGCAGGTCATAGGGATCCAGGGTCAACGCCTTGAAGAGCGCGGTCTCTTGTGCTGCGTCGTCCTGCAATTGTTGGCACACCCGCGCCAGATTGATCCACTGGCGCGGCTGCTGGCCGTCTACTCGGGTCACCCGCTCGAAGGCCACGCGGGCTGCGTGGAAGTCGCGCTGGTTGAATGCCGCCTGGCCGAGCTGGGTCAACCCAGTCACGTGGTTGGGCTGCAAGGACACGATGCGCGCCCAGGTGTCGACTGCCTGCTGTAGCCGACCTTGCTGCGCGGCTTCGATGGCCTGGCGCTCCAGGGCGGCGATGTCCGCTTTGATGGAATCAGGAGTCATGGCAAGAAACATAGAGCGGCCAAAGAAGGAAAAACGGCAAGCCGAAGCTCGCCGTCAGGTCTTGCAGGCAGCGGGTGCTGCTTAGAACTTGTAGCTGGCGGTCAGGAACACCTTGCGGCCCAAGGCGTCGTAGGTTCCCGGGTAGGTGTTGCCGTTGCCAGTGCCGGTGGACAGCTGAGACGTGATCGGGGGATCCTTGTCCGTCAGGTTGTTGACACCAAGGCTCACGGTCAGGGCCTTGGTCGCATTCCAGCTGGCGGCGAGGTCGAGGTAGTTCTGAGCCGCGAGTTCACGCTCGACGGAACGGACAGTGCCGGCCAGCAGCGGGTTGCTGCTGGTGGTCTGCAGCACCACCTTGCTCAGGTGGCGCCACGTTGCTGCGACTTCGATATCCCAAGGGGTGCTCCAAGTGGTGCGCAACTTGTGACGGTACTCGGGGTTGGGCGAACCGCACTTGTTCGGGCCGTACAGCCCAACGCAGTCGTAAATCCCGTCGCCCTTGATCTCTTCAGTCTCCAGTTTGGTCAGGTAGGTCGCCGCGTAGCTGACGCCCAGGTTGCCCATGGTGCCCATCTTCTGGTTGTAGCTGACGGCCAGGTCCAGACCCGACGTACGCGTGCTTCCAAGGTTCAAGTTGGTGCCGACGATCGATGCTTCGTCCAGCAGCCACAGCGTGCCCAGACGGTCTCGCGTGATGAGGCCGCAAAAGGTCGGGTTGCCGGTATCCAAGCACTTCGAAAGAGTCGTCGTCGGATCGATGTTGCTGATAGTTTCCTTGACCTTGATGTCAAAGTAGTCCAGCGTGATCGACAAACTGCGCAGAGGTTGCACGACCAAGCCGACGGTCACACTGGTAGCGGTCTCGGGCTTGAGTCTGGAATTGCCGCCCTGGAGAAAGTTGTACTGACCCGCCGGGCTGTCTTGTATGTTGCCGAACTGGCCCGCTCTGACGCCCGTGCGTGCGCACTCGGCGAATGAACGCCCAGGGTCGGTGATGACGCCTGCCGCGTTGCGCACGACCTGGGTGTTTCCCGTCGCGGGATCAATCGCCCCAGAGCAAGGATCGTTGTCGTTGTCGTACAGGTTGTTGCCCTGCGCCGTGAAAAGCTCCACCAGGTTCGGTGCCCGCACCGCGCGCTGGAAGCTGCCGCGCAGCTTGACCTCGCGGATCGGCGCCCATTCCAGACCCAGGCCGTAGGTGTTGGCCTTGGTGCCGGAGGCGTAGGACGAGCTGCGGGCGCTGGCCGTTGCTTGCAGCAAGTCGGCCAGGAACCCCTTCTCAATGATGGGGATGCGCAATTCGCCGAAGACTTCTTTCACCGAGTTTTCACCGTTTAAGCCCTTGGTGGGACCGCCGGACCCGGATAGATTGCCGGCTTCCGTTGCCGGGTCGGTTGACAGGGCCAGGCGCTCTTCTCGGCGCTCGACGCCAAAGGACAAGCCGATGCCGTTCTTGGCCATCGGGATGCGCACGCCGTACTCGCCCAGGTCCACCGCCACGTTGGCACCCTGCAGGCTGAGGTTGGTGGTGCCCTTGCGGAAGCCCGGGGTCTGCAGGTAGGCCAGTTGTGCGGCGGTCACGCCACCCAGCTTCCAGGGGTTGTAAGGCACACAACCGGCCTCACCGGAGGCGCAAGTTGCCACGCCGCCGACGTTGGTTACGTCCAGGGCGTTGGCGATCCGGGGCGTCAGGAAGTAGTTGTTTTCGTTCTGGCTGTAAATGACCTTGCCTTCGATGGCAAAGGCGTCATAGCTCCACGGGCCGACGTCGCCCTTGACGCCAATCACCGTGCGGAACGATGTGTTGCGGAACTCGGACTGGCGACCACCGCCTTCGACGTTTCGGCGCTGCACCACGACGTCGGTGCTATCGCCAGGGTTGACCAGATCCAGCGCAGCGCGCCAGCTTGCCGTCAACAGTGGGTTGTCGAACCTGATTGTGTGCACGTTGCCGAAGGCGCCGCCAGGGGCAATCTGCGCGACGGTGAGATCGTCGTGCATGCCAAATTCCATGTAGACCTTGGCTGCTGGCGCAACCTGGTAGTTGCCAAAGGCATTGAAGCCAAAGCGCTCGGAAGGGCGCTGGTAGTAGTTCAGAGGACCGAAGTTGTATTGGTCGGTCGCGCTGACGAACGGCCGTGCGTTACCCAGATTGTCGGCGGTGGTGAAAACGCGGCCGCCGTTGGGCCGGGCCGAAGGATCGGGCTGACCATTCGACAATAGCGTCCCCGCAGGCGTATTAAGGTTGGTGAATCGGCCAGTCGCACTGGTTCCAGAACCACCGCAAACGAAGCCTGCCGCGTTGGAATTTAGCGAGCAAGCGCTAAAGTCCCGCTCCGACTGCAGCAGCGCGTCGTCCTTCTTGTAGTTGAAGAACAGGGTCGCATTGCCCTTGTTGCCATCGAAATTACTGCCCAGGATCAGGCTCAGGTTGGTCGACTTGCCGTCTGCACTCTTGTTGCCAGGGACCTGGAATTCCCGGGGATTGGTGGCTGCACGGCCCTGCACGATGCCAGCCACGCCAGCAGTGCCCTGCTGGCTGTGGTTGTAGAAGCTGTGGTTCAGATCCACCTGAACGCCTTCAAAGCGGTCGTTCATGATGAAGTTGACGACGCCAGACACAGCGTCGGAGCCGTACACCGCGGACGCACCGCCGGTCAGGATCTCAACGCGCTTGATCAGGCCCGCGGGGATCTGGTTCAAGTCGGCAGCCACGCTATTGGGGCTGCCCATGGGCAGGCGGCGGCCGTTGACCAGCACCAGCGTGCGGTCGGCGCCCAGGCCGCGCAGGTTGACGGTGGCCGTGCCGGTGGATCCGTTGACGACCGTTGCGCCTTGGTCGGAGAAGACCTGCGGCAGGTTGTTGAGGAAGCTCTCGACGTTACGCACGCCGTCGACCCTGATTTCCTTGGCGTCCACCACTGTGACCGGGCTGACGGTGTCAACGCTCAGCGACTTGATGCGCGAGCCGGTGATTTCCACCCGCTCTGCGGACTGGGCAAATGCCGGCAGACTGGCCAGCATGGCACCGCCACCCAGGGCCAACAGCACCCCGGTACAAATTTTTGACTTTTTGAACATGAACCACTCCTGTGGGAAAGTTGATCGGCTACCCCTGCTGCGCATCAAGTCCCGTACCGGCCTTGTAAAGCGGACGGAACACTGCCCGTGCAGCGATGTGAATCCATTGTCAAGGCGGGGCCATTCACCACCCCTCGGGGAAACCCATGGCGAGTCGGTTGCCCCCACACCTGGTGCTGGCGCCGGCCTGCGGACTGCCTAGGTGAAACTGCGCTTCTGAGCAACTTCCTGGCATGCACTGCATGCCTGCTTCCGGCTCAACACTCAAGAACAATGTTGGTACAGGGCAACATCGCCAAGGCGCCAACTGCAGACCGCCACGGAATGCTGACTCGCCAGCAGCAGGTCTGGATGGGTGCGAGACCCTGTGCACGGGCCTCGGGCGGGGACGGTGTAGCTTCACGTGGGCTCGTGTGAGTCGTTCCACCGCCGGATGGCGGCAGCGACTCGCCAAAGAAAACGGGCCCGACCGGGCCCGTTTGTGCGGTGCAACGACGGTGCCCGCGCACCGAGTAAGCTTAGAACGAGTACGACGCGCCGACGTAGTAGTAACGGCCGCGGACGTCGTCGGTCTGCGCGAAGCCGAGCGTACGGCTGTCGTTGTTCGCGAACGGCGGATCGCGGTCCAGCAGGTTGCGCACGCCGACGGTCAGGCGCATGCCCTTGATGCCTGAGAAGCCCACCGATGCATCGAGGGTGTCGAAGTTCCCCACCAGCGGCGTTGTCGAAGCCACCGGCGTCGCTGCCGTCGACTGCGTCTTGTCGAAGAATCTAGCCCGGCTGTTGCCCACGACGTTGATGTCGAAGGCCCCTGCCTGCAAGCCGACTCGGGCCTGGGTGCGCCAGCGTGGCAGGTTGAGCAGACCCAGCCGGTTGTACAGCGGCGTGCCGGGCTGGTCAGCGTACTGGTAACGCTCGTAGTACGTGCCGGTGCCTTCCAGCGTCAGGCGCCCGATCGCGGTCGGGATGCGGGCCGTTGCCTGCAGGTCCCAGCCCTGGATCTTGCGCTCGCCCAGGTTGCCCAGTGAGGTGTTGATCGAGGTGATGGTGCCACCCGCATTGCGCGTGATTGAGAACGCGGGATTGCCGCCGAGCGTCGTGGTCGCGCCCGGCACATAGGCCACGTTGTCGATCACGAACTGCGCCAGCACCAGACCGATTTCGTCGGTCTTGTTGATGATGAAGTAGTCCACGCCGATCGAGAACTCAGGCGTCGGCTCGGCCAGGAAGCCGAAGGTCAGGCTCTTGGCCTTCTCGGGGTTGAGCTGGGTGTTGCCGCCCGAGAAACGGTCGTACTGCAGGCGCGGGCATGAGGCTGCGGGCACGTTGCCGGCACGGCAACCCGGGAAGTCCTGCACCGAGTCGGCGCTCTGGTTCAGGCCACCGAACAGGTCACGCAGCGAAGGCATCTTGAAGCCCTCGGAATAGGAGGTCCGCAACAGCAGTTCCTTCATCGGCTGGAAGCGGAGGGCGATCTTCGGCGTGGTGGAGTTGGTGCCGCCTTCATAGCGGTCGTGGCGCACGGCGAGTTGCATCTCCAGCGATTTGAAGATCGGCAGGCCGAGTTCGACGTAGCCCGCGGACAGCGTACGGTCGGCCACCACCAGCGACTGCTGGATGCTGCCGAAGACGTTGCCGATGCGCGAGTTCGGGCCTGGCACGTCGGAGATTTCTTCCTTGCCAAACACCACGCCGGCCGCGAAGCCGGCCTTGCCGCCGGGCAGGTCGAACATGTCGCCCGTGACGCGTGCATCGACGAAGCTGGTGGTGGTCTCGCCGACGCGGCTGTCGCTGGAGCTGATGCTGCTGATGACCGACTGCGGGTTGGTCAGAGAGAACGGGTTGAAGGTGGTGTTGGCAATGGCCGCGTTCATCTTGTCGAGCAGGAAGTAGCCGCTGTCCTTGTTGGTGGACTTGTTCTTGGCCTGGCCGGCGGCGACGTTGTAGTCGAGCCCCGCGACCACGCCCTCGACGCCCAGCAGCAAGCGCGTAGCGTCCGAGCTGTTGTCGGTGACGCGCGGGCCGGCCTGCAGCGGACGGCCCCGAACGGTGATCGGCACGCCGAAGGTGTTGGCCGGGTGGGTGGCAGGCAGGCTGAAGTTGCCGGGTGTGGGCGCCGCACTGGCCGAAGTCTCACTGCGAGCGAACAGCACTTCACCGAAGAACGACAGCGCGTCGTTCAGTTTGGCGCGTCCGGTCACGATGCCACCGAGCCGCTCCGTGCCGTACAGCGTGGTGCGGTAGGGCGCAAAGTCCCACAGGCAGCTGGAGCTGGCGGCCACACCGGGGCTCAATGGCGACGGCGTGGTCACGAGTGCGGGGTCGCCGCAGGTCTGGAACGGTGATTGGCGGCCCGTTGTCGGGTTGACGAAGTTGCCGGTGGGCGCGAAGGTGGACAGCTGGCTGCTGCCGCCGAAACGGCGGAAGTCGGCGGTGCTGGTGCGGTCCCGATCGAGGTTGTTCAGCGGGTCGCGCTTCATGTAGTTCAGATTGGCCAGGACATTGAAGCCGCTGGCCCCGATGTCGCCAAAACCCACCGTGCCGTTGACCGAAGTCTCGGCACTGTCGCCGCGCGATGACACACCGTAGTTGCCGGAAATTTCGGCGCCACGGAAGTCCTTGCGGGTGATGAAGTTGATGACGCCACCGATGGCATCCGCACCGTAGATGGCGGCAGCGCCGTCCTTCAGCACTTCCACGCGCTGGATGGCGCCGATGGGGATGGTGTTGAGGTTGACGAACGCGCCGTCGAAGCCGTAGTTGGCAAGTCGGCGGCCGTTGAGCAGCACGACGGTCTGGTCGCCCGACAGACCACGGAATCCGGCCGATGCCGTACCCGTTGCGTTGGGGCTGTTCGAAATCAACTCGTCGTTGATGCTGGACATGTAGGAAAGCGACCGCAGCAGGTCGTTGGTCGACGCGACGCCCTTGCGTTGGATGTCTTCACGCGTGATCACTTCGATGGGCGAAGGGCCTTCGCCTGAAATGCGTTTGATCCGCGATCCGGTGATTTCGATTCGGTCGGTGGTCTGGGCGTAGACAGGCGCTGCGAGCACGCCCATCGCCAACAGGACGCTGGTGCAAATCTTGGTTCTCTGGAACATGGGTCTTGAACTCCTGTAAGGACGGATTTCGGGGGAAAGACGGGCATTGGCAGATCGGTCCTGGCCCGGGTGCTGCGCGCGGTCTCGCGCACATCCGCCAACGTGTGTACGGATTGTCACGGTTCGAAGGGAACTCTTTTCCAGCTGACTGCCAAGCGGACTGCCAAGTGCAACCGAAAGCCAAGGTGGGCAACCCGCCGTTACACGGAAAATTCAATCAATATCAAGGCCTTAGCCAAGCAGTCAGGCTCTGGTGCCCCGCAGTTGAGGGGCTTGGCTTCAGGGTTCACCCCGACGTTTCCCGGCGGCTCGGCGTTGGTGCGAGGCAACACCGTGGGCGGAAAGCCCCGTCTGCAAGCGTGGATCAGGCTGTCACCAAGCGCGGCACTGCCGCCAGCAACTGCTTCGTGTAGTCCCGCGAAGGCCGCGCCAACACGTCGGCACAGGCGCCCTGCTCTTCGACCCGCCCCGCCTTCATCACCACCAGCCAGTCGGCCACGTACTCCACCACGCCGATGTTGTGGGTGATGAAGAGGTAGCTCACGCCCAGCTCACGCTGCAGGTCGCGCAGCAGGTTGAGGATCTGCGCCTGCACCGACACGTCGAGTGCCGACGTCGGCTCGTCGCAGATGATGAGTTGCGGCTGCACGGCCAGCGCCCGTGCGATGGCAATGCGCTGGCGCTGGCCGCCTGAAAATTCGTGCGGGTAGCGCATCAGCGCTTCGCGGCGCAGGCCCACCTGGTCTGTCAGGCGTTCCAGGCGCGCGCGGCGCTGGTTGGCGTCCAGGTCGGGCTGCAGCGCGGCCAGGCCTTCTTCCAGGATTTCATAGACGCGCATGCGCGGGTTCAGCGACGCAAAGGGGTCCTGGAAAATGATCTGCACCTGGCGCCGGGCCGCGCGCAGCGCGTCGCCTTGCAGCTCGAAGAGGTTGCTGCCGTTCAGCAGCGCCTTGCCTTCCGTCACCGACAGGTGGCGCAGCAGCTGCACGATGGCCTTGCCGGTGGTCGTCTTGCCGCAGCCCGATTCGCCCACCAGCGCCAGCGTCTCGCCAGCGTGCAACTGAAACGACACGCCATCGACGGCATTGAAGTAGCCCGTGGTGCGCTGCAGGATGCCGCCGCGGATGGGGAAGCGCACGCGCAGGTCCTGCACATCCAGCAGCAGCGTGCCGGTGCGCGCTGCCCCAACTGCGGGCGTGGTGGCCGGCGCGGCGACTGCCGGCGCTGCCTTCAAATGGAGTGCTGGATCGGCGCGCGGTTCATGCGTCTGGTGAAAGGTCTGCTCATACAGCAGGCACCGCACCTCATGCCGTGCACTGACCTCCTTCAACGCGGGCAAGGTCGTGGCGCAGTGCGGCATCACCTGCGCGCAGCGCGGCGCAAATCTGCAACCGGCGAAGGACTGGTTGAGCGCAGGCACGGTGCCCGCAATCGCTTCCAATGGCCCGGCTCGGCGGTCGCCTCCGGGCAAGGCGCGCAGCAGCGCGCGGGCATAGGGGTGCTTGGGTGCGCGGAAGAATTCTTCGGCCGGTGCCACTTCGATGATCTGCCCCGCATACATCAACGCCACGCGCTGCGCCATGCCCGAGACCACCGCCAGATCGTGCGTGATGAGCAGAAGGCCCATGCGCTTTTCGCGCTGCAGGTCGCGCAGCAAATCGAGGATCTGGGCCTGGATCGTCACGTCCAGGGCCGTGGTGGGCTCGTCGGCGATCAGGAAGTCGGGCTCGGCAGCAAGCGCCACCGCAATCATCACGCGCTGTTTCTGGCCTCCGCTCATGCGAAAAGGGTAGTCGTCGATGCGGCGTTCGGGTTCGGGGATACCGACGCGCTTCAGCCATTCAATGGCCTTGGCCCGCGCCGCCGCGCCGCGCAGCGGGGTGTGGGCTTCGATCGCTTCCACGATCTGCTGCCCCACTTTCATCACTGGGTTCAGGCTCGTGCTCGGCTCTTGAAAGATCATGCCGACGCGGCCGCCGCGCACGCTGCGCATCTGCGCTTCGGGCAGGCCCAGCACATCGACGGTGTCCTTGCCGGCGCCGATGTGGATGTCGCCCGCGGCGACGTAACCGTTTTCGGGCAAGAGGCGCATCAGCGCCAGCGCTGTCATGCTCTTGCCGCAGCCGGACTCGCCCACCAGCGCAAAGGTCTCGCCGCGTTGAATGCACAGGCGCAAGCCGTCGATGGCGCGCACCAGGCCGACGTCGCCTTCCAGTTCAACCTGCAAGTCGTGGATCTTCAACATCTTCAGGCGGCCTTCTTCGCTTTGACCAGCACACGTTTGCTGCGGAAGACCCGGGCGCGCGGATCAAAGGCGTCGCGCACGCCGTCGGCAAAGAGGTTGGCCGCCAGCACCAGCGTGACCATGAAGCCGAAGGCCGATGCGAAGGACCACCAGACGACGGGGTCGCGGCTCATCTCGTTGCGCGCCAGGTTGATCATGCCGCCGAAGCTGTTCATCGACGGATCGACGCCCACGCCCACGTACGACAGCACCGCCTCGTAGAGGATGAGCGAAGAGAACTCCAGCACCGTGACGATCAGCATCAAGTGCGCCACGTTGGGGAAGATGTGGCGCGCCATGATGCGGGCGTGGCTGATGCCAAAGGCATTCGCGGCCTGCACGTATTCCAGTTCACGCAGTTTCATCGTTTCGCCGCGCAGCAGCCGGCACAGCCCCGCCCAGCCGGTGAGGCCCAGCACGGCGCACAGCAGGAAGAGCTTCAGGTCGGCCCGTTCTGCGCCGGTCTCGAAGAGGTCCGGGTTCTTGTCCAGAAAGACCTGCACCATCAGCACGCACGCTGCGATCAACAGCACATTGGGCACCGACGACAGCACCGTGTACAGGTACTGGATCGCTTCATCGACCCAGCCCTTGAAGTAGCCGGCCAGCAGGCCCAGCGTCACCGCCAGCGGCAGTGTGGCCACCGTCGCCAGCGTGCCAATGACAAAGGCCGTGCGGATGCTCTTGAGCGACTGGAACAGCACGTCGTTGCCGGTGAGGTCAGTGCCCAGCAGGTGGTACGGGCCGGACAGCGCGGTGGCCGGGCCGACGACCACGCCGAGCACGAGGATGGTGCCCACCGCCACATGCCAGGGCACCTGCCCTTCTTGCTGACGGATGCTGCGCCACGTCGCACCCACACCCGCCTTGCGCAAGCGGGCCAGCGCGGCCACCAGCGCGGCGGCCACCACGGCGGCCAGCACCACGCCGATGAGCAAGCCCACCAGGCCGCGCTGCGCCACGTCGCCAGCCCATTCAGCGTCCGGGTTGGCCAGGTGCTTGCCGCCAAAAGCCAGGCGCGGCGCGACACGCTGGACCTGGCCGTCCACCAGCAGCGATTCCTTGGTGAAGCCCAGGTACGACAGCGGCCGCGAATAGGTGGATTCGCGCGCTGCCAGCAAGTCCGCCAGCATCAGGTCCAGCAGGGAGCGCGTGCGCGAATCGTAGGCGGGTGCTGCGTCCTTCACACCTGCCGCAGGAGGCAGCAGCGACCGGTAGTGCACGCTGTCCAGCAGCGTCACACCCAGGCAGAGGATGAGGATCAGCGACGACGCCAGCGCCGGTGCGTTGCGGAACACACGGCCCCACTTGGCGGCCAGTTCGGGTGAGCGCACCACGCTGACGGCGTAGGCCACCAGCACCAGCAGCAACAGCCAGACGGCGGCGTCGGTCCAGAGCAGTACGAATTTGGGCATGGTCAGCTCAGGCGCATCAACTCAGACGAATCAACTCAGACGAATCAACTCAGACGTACACGCGGGTCCACCCACGTGTAGGCGATGTCGATCAAGGCATAGGTGGCGATATAGAGCAGCGACCCGACGAAGACCATCGTGCGGACGATGGCAAAGTCCTGCTTGCCGATGGCTTCGATGACGTACGCCCCCAGGCCCGGCAAGCCGAAGAAGCTCTCGAACACCAGGCTGCCCAGGAACACATAAGGCAGGTAACTGCCGGCGCTGGTGACGATGGGGATCAGCGCGTTGCGCAGCACATGGCGGAACATCACCACGGCTTCCGACAAGCCCTTGGCGCGCGCCGTGCGCACGTAGTCCTTGCTGATCTCTTCCAGGAACATCGCGCGGTACAGCCGCGCTTCGCCGCCCAGCCGCGCGATCAGGCTCAGGCCCACGGGCAGCAGCAGGAACTTCACCGCGTCCAGCCCCGGCGCGTAACCTGAAATGGGGGTGAGCTTGAGCACGCGAGAGAACAGGTACTGGCCGACGATGATGTAGAAAAGGCTGCTGATCGACAGCATCAGCACGCAACTCACCACGCCCCAGAAGTCCAGGCGTGAATTGCGGAACATCACCAGCAGCAGCGCAAAGGCCGTGCTGGCAATCACCTGCAGCACGAAGAGCGGCAATGCCATCTGCAGGCTGACGCCCATGCGTTCACCCACTTCGTGGCCGATGTCGCCTGCGCTTTCACTGTCGGCGCGGCCGAACTTGAGCGCAAACAACGAGACTGACCGCTCCCAGAAGATGGTGTCGGTGAGCTGCTCCGTCCCTTGCTTCTTGGGGTTCAGGTACAGCGGCTTGTCATAGCCCCGTTCAGCCTTCCATTTCTCGATGGCTTCCTGTGTCACGCGCTTGCCGCCCAGGTTCAGGCGCGCCATGTCGTCGGGGGTGTTGACGGCGAAGAAGAGGACGAAGGTGAAGAGATTCACGCCCAGCAGGATGAGCACGCCGTAGCCGATGCGGCGGACGATGAAGTTCAGCATGTGCCGCTTGTCTAGGCCAGCACTTCGCCGCGTGCATTGGTGCGTTCACGCTTGCGGAAATGGCTTCGTGCCACCCATACCAGGGCCAACACCAGCGCACCGATCAGCAGCAGCGGCCACCACACGGGCCTGTTCCACCCCGCCATGGTGGCCAGGCGCTGGGGCACGTCCAGCCGCAGGTAGCGGCCCTGGTCACGCACGAGGATGGCGGGCTTGTAGTTGTGCACCCACTGCTGCGCCGCACCGCTGGCGTAAGGGAAGAAGCCCATGGTCCACGGCGCGTCTTCACGCGCAATGCGCACCATCTCGTCGATGAGTTTCTGCTTCTCGGGCCCGTCTTCCAGCGTCTTCATCTGCACGTACAGGCGGTCGTATTCAGGGCTGGCGAAGTTGGCCGTGTTTTCGCCGTCGTGCTTGGTCTTGCCCGTGGGGCCGTAGAGCAGGAAGAGGAAGTTTTCGGCGTCCGGGTAGTCGGCGTTCCAGCCCAGCCAGAAGACCTGGTACTTGCCTTTGCGCACCTTGTCCTGGAACTGGTTGTTGTCGGTGGCGCGCACTTCCAGTTGCACATCGACCTTGGCAAACTGGCGCACCACCCAGTCGATCTCTGCCTTCACCTCCGGCGTGGGCTGGGCGTAGAAATCGTAGTTCAGCACCAGCGGCTTGCCGGTCTTGGCGTCGCGGCCGTTCGGGTAGCCGGCCTCCAGCATCAGCTTCTTGGCTTCTTCGATCGGCCGCCGTACCGCCTTGCCGTCCTGCCACACGTGGGTGACCGGGTTCACACCTTCGGGCGTGCCGTCGCGGCTGCCGAAGATGCCGGGCGGCAGCGGGCTCATCGCCGTGCTGCCGGCCTTCTTCGGGAACACCTTGCTGTATTCCTCCCAGTCCACCGCGATGCTGATGGCCTGGCGCAGCTTGCGGTTGCGCGCCTTGGTTTCCGCGCTGTTGACACCCGCATCGCCATCACCCACGACCGGGTCGAGCATGTTGAAGGCGATGAAATAACTGTTGACGTCTGAGCCGCGGTTCAAACGGAAGCCCTTGTCGATGTATTCGGCGCGCACCTCTTCGCTGTCCTGCATGGCCACCAGGTATTCCATGCCCATGTCGGTACGCTCGAAGACTTCGACGTCGTAGAAGCCCTGGCGAAACTTGCCACGGCGCGGCACGGCTTCGCGTTCCACGTTGCTGGCGATGGTGTCCACGAAGGGCATCAGCTTGCCGCAGTCGTCCAGCAGACCGGCTTCCTTGTCGCCGGGCATGCCTTCGCAGGGGTACGGGTCGGCGCGGTAGTTGGGGTTGCGCTTCATCTCGTGATAGCGGTCCTTGACGAACTCCACCATCATGTAAGGCCCCGTGCCCACCGGCCACACGTCCAGCGTCAGCCCGCGTTCTGCCATGCCGGGCTGGGCATAGAAGGCGTCGGCCTCCCACGGCACCGGGGCCAGGAAGGTCATCTGCATCCAGTAGCTCCACTGCGGGTACTTGCCCTTGATGCGGATGCGCAGCAGGTGCTTTTCCGGGGCACTGGCGCCCGCCAGCGGCCACTTGCGGAAGTCCAGGAAAGGCTTGTCCTGGCTGGCCGCGTCCAGACCCTGCCGCAGTGCCGCGTCTTCCTTCTTGATGAGCACGCCGTATTCGCGCAGGCCCACCACGTATTCGGCAAAGGTGCTGAAGATGGGCGTCGTGATGCGCGTGGTGGCGTGGCGCTTGAGCGCATAGACGAAGTCTTCGGCTGTCAGCTCCCGAGTGCCCTGGTGTTCAAACTGCAGCGGCGTGCGGCGTTCACCCAGATCGCCGGGTTTCATCGCGTGGTACAGGTATTGGCCTTGGGCATCCACCGCAAAAGCCGGGTGCGGCTGGAAGCGGATGCCGGGTTTGATCGGCACGTCGTAGATGCTCTCGGCCACCAGCGCGGCGGGCGCGTCGTCGGGCAGGGGCTGGCCGTTCTTGTCCACGAAATGCGGCTTGGCAACTGCGGCCGCGGTCTTGGGCACCAGTTGGAAGGGCCGCTTCAGGTAGTGGTAGCCGTAGGGCGGCTCGTAGATCTGGTAGGTGTAGGCCGTCTCGTTGTTCCAGTACGAGGCCGTCGGGTCCAGATGGCGCGGCGACGATTCGGTGGCGGCCGTGTAGAGCGTGTTGGACGCTGCCGCCTGCTGCGGCCAGGGGTTGTTGTTGCAGCCGCTGAGCGCAAGCGCAGTCAGCACGGCGGCAAGGCCCAAACCCAGGCGGCCGGCGCGGTGCAACAGCAGTTCAGTCCCCAACGGTCCGCGCATGCGGGCTCCCTGACAAGACACCCCGGGGCCCTGGGGTCACCAGGGGGAACGGGGCGTCGGCGGCACAAAGTTTTGCGCCCTCGAAGGTTCAGGTTCGTGGCCTGAACGATTTGAAGGCGTCGCATGATTCTAGGCTTGCCGCTACCCGGGCCAGGGCAAGTGGCACGTGTCGAAGCCTTGCGCTACCAACCCACCAGCACGTTGCGCCCCTGCACCACCAGCTGCACCTTCTTGCCCACCGGCAGCGTGACCTTGGGTTGCACATGGCCGAAAGGCAGCCCCGTCAGCAGCGGCGTTTTCATGCCGGCGCGCACCCGCGCCACCGCAGACTTCAGCGTGTAGCCGCGGTCCAGCGGCGACGGCTTCCAGGCCGAAAAGGCGCCCAGGATCACGGCCTTCTGCGCCTGCAGGACGCCCGCCTGCTGCAGCTGCAAAAGGTTGCGTTCAACCCGGTACGGGTGCTCGTTCACGTCTTCCAGAAAGAGCACACCGCCTTTGGTGAGCTTCGCCGCTGGCCAGTGCGGCGTGCCCAGCAGCGACATCAGCATCGTCAGGTTGCCGCCCCACAGGCGCCCGCTCAAGTCCAGGCCGTCAAAACCGGCTTCGGTGCGGAAGCCCACCGCTTCCAGTTCACCGCCCATGGCTTCCAGGAAGCAGTCGCGCGTGACTTCATCGACACCACCGGCTTCGTCGGCGCGGCCGAAGTCGTCGATCGCCATCGGGCCGGCCCAGGTGACGGCCTGATCATGCGCCAGCAGGCCCAGCTGCACGGCCGTGAAGTCACTGTGACCGATCCAGCGCGTGCCCTGCTCCACGCTCCTGGCCAGCAGCTTCCAGTCGATGCGGTCCAGCAGCCGCGTGATGCCGTACCCGCCGCGCGTGGGCATGGCGATGGACGGCGCAGCCGCGGCCACGCGGTGCAAGGCGGCCAGGCGCGTCTCGTCGTCGCCACCAAAACGCTGGTGGCGGGCGGTGGCGCTGTCGTCCATGTGCACCTCAAAACCCAGGTCGCGCAGGCGCCGCGCGGCCAGGTGCAGCGCGGGCGCACGGGCAACGACGCCGGCGGGCGTGAAGATGCTGAGAAGGGTCATGGGGGGGGAAGGGTTCGTGGGTCGATTTCAATCGCCAAGCCCACCGGGATCGCGCCGTCGTCGATCAAGCCCCGCAGCGCGCGGCGGCGGGTTCGTCGTTCGGCAAAGAAGTCGCGCAGCAATTGGCCGCAGGGCTCGGCCATCACGCCACCAATGAGTTCGGTGTGGTGGTTCAAACGCGCATCGGCAAACAGATTCAGCACCGATCCGGCGGCGCCGGTCTTCGGATCGATGGCGCCGAAGACAACCCGCTTGAAGCGTGCATGCAAGAGCGCCATCGCGCACATGGCGCACGGCTCCAGCGTCACGTAGAGCTCACATTCGGGCAGGCGGTAGTTGGACAGCAGCGTGGCGGCGTGCCGCAAGGCGACGATCTCGGCGTGCGCGGTGGGGTCGTGGGTGGTGATGGGCCGGTTGTAGCCGGTGGCGATCACCTTGGGGCCCTCGGGCGACGGCCGGAGGATGACGGCACCCACGGGCACCTCGCCCACCAGCAACGCGTTGTGGGCCTGGTCCAGCGCCAGGCGCATGCCGAAGGCGTGCTCATCGGCGCTGTCAGCCACCGGCGCGGGGTCGTTCTCCGTCACGCCACGCCGCTTGGTTGACCACGCTGTGGCGACGGCTCTGGCGATGTTCCTTGCGCAGCCTGCCAGGCCTGGCGTCGGCACTCGCGCGCGGCGCTTTGGCGCGTGCGCAGGGTCTGCACCCAGGCCGCCACGTCGAGCGCTGCCAGGGCCTCCGCCACGGGCCGGTGGCTGGCCGACAAGTTCTGCAGCGGCACACGGCGGTATTCGCGTCCGAAACCGTCGCGAGTGAGCCAACCGCCGTCCACCAGCCAGCGCCTCAATTCCACATGGTCGGTGTCGAGGAAACGGGCCGCGCCTGCCAGCTGCGACTGCAGCGCCACATTGACGGCCTTTTCGTTCATCACGCCAGTGGGCAAGCCAGACCAGGACAGCGCCAGCGCCTGATCGCGTTGGCCAGGATTCAGGCCACCCAGCGCCACACCGTCCTTGACGACCCAGGTGGCCAGCCCGCACAGCGCGTCCGAGAACTTGTCCGGCAGCGCTTGAGTTTCTGTGTTGACCACGGGGTTCTCCCTTTATCAGTGGCTGCGTCCGCAGGCAGGTGCCGGCATGGCGGCGTCGTCCGTGCAATGCTACCCACACCCGGGGCAGACGCGGGGAGCGGTGTCGTCCTACAGCCTGCACGGCCGCTGTCCGAGAACCCTGCGCGCGGTGCGCCGCCACACTGGCAGTGCACCCAGGAGCCTTCCATGAACGCCGCACGCAGTCCCCGATCTGCCGTCATTGTCGGCATCGCCACGCTGGTGGCAATGGTGCTGCTGGTGATCTTTGCCATCGTCGTGCAGCAGGCCGAGACCCGGGGCCAGCACCGGCGCGCCTACCAGCAGCTGACCGGCTACATCATGGTCGGCGCCGAAACCGCACTCCCGGTCTCCACGGCGCGGCGTTAGCGCGCTGCCGAGCCTGCCGTGGTTGCCGTGCTTGCCGCATCTGGCAGCGCCGGCATCTCTTGCGTGGCGGACGGAACCGGCCCGGTGTGCACGGGTTTCACGGCCGACATCAGCACATAAAAGCCGTTGTTCATCGGCTTCGCCAGGCCCGAAATCGGGATCGCCGTGCCGCAAGGCAATGGCCCCAGGCAATCCGCATCCGCCTCGGCTTGTGCCAACGCGGCTGCGCTGGTGCAGATGACAAAACGGTGCTGATGCGGCTGCAGCACGCCGAAAGCCACCCGCACTTCCACGCGGTCCCAGCCAGGCGGCAGGCACGGGTCGAAACGCAGACTCTCGGGCCCCATCTGCAGGCCACACAACGACTCCACGGCTGCGCGCCAGAGCCAGCCCGAGGCACCCGTGTACCAGCTCCAGCCACAGCGGCCTTGCCATGGCGACGCGGTGCAGATGTCACCGGCCACGGCATAAGGCTCGCCGCCGTAGGCAGGGCCCAGCGTGGCGTCCTGCCAGCGGTGCGCAGGGCTGATGGCTTGCCACATTCGCCACGCGCGTTCAGGCTGCTGCAGCTTGGCCGCTGCCATCACCGCCCAGGTTGCGCCGTGGTTGTACTGGCCGCCGTTTTCGCGCACGCCCGCCGGGTAGGCCTGGATGTAACCCGCCTCCGGCCGCGCGTGTTGCAGCGGCGGGTGCAGCAGCCGCAACAGGCCGTGCTGGGCGTCCCACAGCTCGCGGTCGGCGGCATCCAGCGCCTGCTGCGCACGCGCGGGGTCGCCGGCGCCGCTCAGCACGGCCCAGGCCTGGGCGATGAGGTCGATGCGGCATTCGGCCTGTGCCTTGGACCCCAACGCAGTGCCGTCGTCGAAGAAGGCGCGTTTGTACCAGCCGCCGTCCCAGGCCTGGCTGTCCAGCGCCTGCACCCAGCCGGCGCGGGCGCGCTGCCAGTGCGCGGCGCGGGCCGACTCACCGCGCCCGTGTGCCAGCGGCACCATGCCGTCGATCACCGCACACAGGAACCAGGCCAACCACACCGACTCACCCTGGCCGAGATGGCCGACGCGGTTCATGCCGTCGTTCCAGTCGCCGGTGCCCATCAGCGGCAGGCCGTGCACCCCGGCGGCCAGGCTGCGGTCGATGGCGCGGGCCGCGTGTTCGTAAAGCGTCGCCCGTTCGCCGTCCATCGCCGGGGTTTCGTAGATGTCTTCGGCACCCGCAGGCACCGATCTGCCTTGCAGGAAGGGGATGCGTTCGTCCAGCAGGGCGTGGTCGCCGGTGCGCTGGACAAAGTGCGCCAGCGCAAAGGGCAGCCAGAGGCGGTCGTCTGAAAAGTGCGTCCGCACGCCGGCACCGCCGGGCAGGTGCCACCAATGTTGAACGTCACCTTCCGGGAACTGGCGGGCGGCGTTCGCCAGCAACTGCTGGCGCAACAGCATCGGTGCCAGGCTGACCATCGACATCGCGTCCTGCAGCTGGTCGCGGAAGCCGAAGGCGCCGCCGGCCTGGTAGAAGCCGGCGCGCGCCCAGAGCCTGCAGGCCACCGTCTGGTACGGCAGCCAGTGGTTGACGAGGGCATCAAAGGCCGGGTCCGGCGTGCGCACCTGCAACGCGCGGCCTTGCTCGCGCCAGACTTGGCGCTGGCCGGCCAGGCGCTGTTCGGGGTCGAAAGCCAGTGCGGCGGCGATGGGCTCGGCAGCACCGCTGCGGTCCGGCGTATTCAAGCCCAGATGGCCCAGCAACAGCGTGAGCTCGATTTCGCCCTGTGGCGGCAGCACCAGCGTGCGCGCCACGGCGCCGCAAGGATCCAGGCCATGTCCTGCACCTTGCCCCAGGCGCGTGGGCACCACCAGGCGGCCCTGGGTGTCGTGGAACTCACGGCGGTCGCAGGTCCACTCGTCACTGCGGCGCGCGCTGCCGGCCACGGGGCGAAATGCCATCCAGGCGGTGGCGCCGCCAAAGCCGCCAGACGCATCCAGCTGCGTGCCCAGCACCACCACCGCGTCGCGCGGCAGGTGTTCGCCGGCCGGCAGGTTCAGGCGTGCGGTGGCCACGCTCAGGCGGTCGGCGCTGGTCTGGCCGAGCATCCATTCCGCCAGCGCCACCACGCGCCAGGTGGTTTCCTGCGCACTCAGTGACCGCAGCTGAAGCTGGACCTGTTTGACGGCCTGCCTGGCGTCCACGCACCACTGCAGCGTCACCTCGAGCCCCGCCACATGCTGGCGCATGCGGGTGAAGCCGATGCCGTGTTCCACGCTGCGCGGGCCGGCACCTTGCAGCGCCCGGCCCAGCGGCCAGACGCGGCCACCGGCCACGTCATGCAGCAGCAGCCATTCACCGGCCGGGTCGCTGACGGGGTCGTTGGCCCAGCGCGTGATCTGGTGCAGGCGGCTGTTGCCGGCCCATGTATGGCCGGCGGCCATTTCTGACACATGGCAGCCAAAGTCGGCATTGGCCAGGACGTTGATCCACGGCCGCGCCGGGTGTTGCGACGTGCTGACGGCGAACTCGCAGCGGCCGTCATCCTCGGCAAAGGCGGCCTTCGGCACGGCAGCAGGCAAACGGGCCTGGGCCGACGCCCAGGGTTGCACGACCGGCCAGGTGCCGACACGTTCCCGGGCGTCCTGGTCGCGTCGCTGACGGTCAACCCAGCGCTGCACCTGTTCGGACAGTGGCCGGCCGTCGGCCTGCAGGCGCACACGCGCCAGGGCATGCAGCGTGTAGCGATCGTCGACGCTGAGGTCGGCGCTGCGCAGCAGGCGCAACACGGGGCGGTCCACGCCAGTCACGCTGCCATCGGCATCCGCCGCTGGTTGCCGCTGCAGCAGCAGTTGCAAGTGGTGCTGGACGGGCATGAGGTAGGACGACGGCTCACCATTTACTACCACCAGGTCCACGCCCTGCCCCGCCGACGTCCACGCAATCAGCGCGCGCACCATCAAGTGGACCAGCGCCAGGCCGGTTTCGTTGTGGATGTCGATGCACAGGATCGGCCTGTCGCCGCCGATGCCGTGGCGCCACAGCAGGCGCTTGTCGCAGTGTTCGGTGGGCAGCAGTTCGCCTGCCAGTTCGCGCGTCGGCACGGCGGACAGCAGGGTCTGCAGGTGCAGCATCGCGGCCCAGCTCTCGGCGTCCAGGCGCGTATCGTGCAGCAGAATCGACGCCATCGTGTGCGACATGCTCGAAGCCCGTTCGACGTGGTGCGCCTGGCGGTACTTGTCCACCAGCGCGTCCAGCTCGTCCTGCGTCGCCGCGGCGGCCGAGACAAAGGTCAGCCGCGTCGTGGCGCCTGGCGCCAGCCGCACCCGGGCGGTGATGACGGCCATCGGGTCCAGGCCCGTGTCCATCAGGCGACCCGGCAACGGGGCTGAAGTTCCTGCCGCAGCGGGTGCAGCGAGCGCGGTTGGTGTGGCGGCCTTGCCGGCAGCCGCGGCCTCCGCTGTATCGGCGCCGGGCGTTGCGTCCTCAGGCCACCACGTGCCGGCGCCATCACCCACAGGTTGCGCCGGGCTGCCGTAGCGGCCTTGCCAGCGCAGGCGGTCGGTGCAGGGCTGCACGTCGCTGACATCCGACTGCGCCTGCGCCAGGCAGTGCACCGCGCGCACTTCACGTTCAGTGGCCAGACGCGGGCGGCGGCGCAGGTAGAGCGCGCGCTCGGCGGCGTCCCAACTGGCCTGGACGAAGAGGTTGGAAAAGGCGGGGTGCGCTTCGTCGGCGCGCGCCGGCGCCAGAGTGGGTTCTGTGGCCAGACTCAGGCGCAGCGACAGCGACACGTCGCCTGTGTTGGTCAGCTCCACCTGGCGCAGTTCACAGTCGTCTTCAGGGCTGATCCATACCGCCGTGCGCGTTTGCAGGTCGGGCCAGCCGCAGTCGAAGACGACGCGGTCGGGCTGCATGCGGCAGCCATAGTGCGCGTGCGGGTCGGCCGCAGGATGGGTGGTCAGCGAATGCCGAGGGCCGGGGGCAAAGCCTGCCGGGCCTGAGTTCGCGGTTTCGCTGCCACCGTCACGCTGCAGGTACAGGAAGGTGCCGCGGTCGTCGCGCAGCAGGTCGTCGCGCCAGCGCGTCAGGCCCTGGCCTTGCCACTGACTGCTGCCGGCCCCATTGCTGCGCAGCGTCAAGGCGTAGCGGCCGTTGCCCAGCCAGTGCGTGGGCGGCAGCGCGTCCTGCAACGGCGCGCTCGTGTGCACCAGCGGTTCGCGCAGCGCGCGGCGCAGGCCCCGCAGTTTCGGCGGGTCGCGCAGCACTGCGGTTTCGCGCGGCGCCCTTTCATGCAGCAGGCTGGACACCGCACGCAGGTGGGGGTCGCGTTGCGCCCAGCCTTGCGGTGCACCGTCGGTGAGCACCGCGCAGGCGGCGACGAGCGTCATCGCCTGGTGGTGCGCCATGTGGGTTTCGACGAGGGTGTGCGTGCCACCGGCCGTCTGGCGCTGCGGACTGAAGTCGATGGCGTCGATGAAGCCGAAAGCACGGCGCGCACCCAGCGTTTCCAGTGCCCGCAGGTTGGCCACGGCCGCCGCAGGCGCCACCAGCAAGGCCAGTGCGCTGGCATAGGGCGCCAGCACCCTTTCATCCGTGGGCGTGCGGCGCAGCGCCAGGCGCGGCACGCCTTGCGGGCCGTACTGATAGGCCAGCGTGTGGTCCTGCGCGGCGATGGCACATTCAGAAATGCCCCAGGGCGTGTGGCGCGTCAGCGCTTCGCGCTGCTGTTCCGCCACGGCACTGGACGTGGCCTGCTGCAGTGCGCTGCCCAGCGGTTCTTGAAGCACGAGCGTGGGCATGAGGTACTCGAACATCGAGCCCGACCAGGAGCGCAGCGCCGCCAGCTTGCCGTGGCCGAAGAAGGGCCTGCCGAGCGCTCCCCAATGCTCCACCGGCACGTCGCCCTTGGCGATGGCAAAGAGGCTGGCCAGCCTCGCTTCACTGGCCAGCAGGTCGTAGTGGCTGCGGTCCAACTGTTGACAGTCGGTTTGCAGGCCGATGTGGAACAGGCGGCGCTGGCGGTCGTACAGCGGCTTGAAGTCCATCGCGCAAGCCAGCTTGCGCGCGCGGCGAGCCAGGTCTTGCAGCCGCGCCGGCGCAGCAGCCGCGCCTTCGACCGTGTCGCGCAGGTGCGACTGCAGCGTGGCCACCAGGTCTTGCAGCATCCACAGCGGGCCGTCGGGCATGCCGCCGTCGCGGCCCAGGGACAACGCGTCCAATTCACGCCGCGCCTGGTGCACCACGCCCTGCAGCACCTCAGCTTCTTCACGCTGGGTGGGCCACACCGGTTCACGGTCGAAGAGTTGCGCCACCGCACCCAAGGAATCCATGGCGCCCAGCAGCGCGCGCAGGCCATGCGGGCGCTGGCGCGCGCGGCGAAGCACGTGCGCCGTGTCGCGATGCGGAGGAACTTTCGAGGTGTCGCCAAGCGACACGTGTTGCAGCGCCAGTTCCTCGCAGGCCTGCGCCACCACCAGCAGAAATGCTGCCAGGTTGCCGCTGTCGACCGTGGACACATAACCCGGTGGCAACACGGCACCGGTGCGGGTGTCGATCCAGTTGTAGAGGTGGCCCTGGTACTTGGGCAGACGTTCGAGCGTGTCCAGCGTGGCGCTCAGGCGGTCTGTCAGGTCGAGCGTGCCGATGAAGTCCAGCTCGCGCGCGCACGTGGCCGCCAGCAGGTACAGGCCGATGTTGGTGGGCGATGTGCGGTGCGCCACCATCGTGTGCGGCAGACGCTGCACGTTGTCGGGCGGCAGGTGCTGGTCTTCGGCGCCGACGTGGCGCTCGTAAAAGCGCCAGGTGTCGCGCGCCAGGTCATGCAGGTAGTCGCGCGACGCCGCGTCGAGCCGGCCTTGCCCGCCGTGCAGGCTGCGCGGCCACGGCCGGCTGACGAGCCAGGTCCACACGGGCGACAGTGCCCACAGCAGCAAGAGCGTTGCCGCGGCTGGCGCGTGCACCGGTGCGCCAGCCCAGGCCGCACCAGCCAGCACGAGGCCGATGACGGCGGCTGCGATGGGCACGCGCGCATGGCGCCGCATGAGCACGCTCAAGCGCGTGCTGGCTGCGGCTTGCGCCGATGCGGCGGTGGTCCACTGCAGCAAATGGCGGCGCGACACCCACTGCCGCCACAGCGCACGCAGCACGGCGTCGCTGTACAGCAGGCTCAGTTGCAGCAATTGCGCCAGGTGCCAGGCGGCCAACAGCAGTGCGCGCGCAAGGTCGGACCCGGCCTCGTGATAGAAACGTTGCACGGCAATGTCGTCGCGGCTGGGCGCCAGTCCGGCCAGAGCGCCGATCAGCGGCCCGGCGCTGAAGGCGGCCGCCACCAGGCCCAGTGCCCAGGCCAGCGGCGTGACACCCGTGGCCAGCACCAGCAGCAAGAGCGCCAACGCGGCCGGCGCCACCAGTGACCGGCGCAGGTTGTCCACCATCTTCCAGCGGTGGATGATGGCCAGCGGCAGCCGCCGCCGGCCGACCAGGAAGGGCAGCAACTGCCAGTCGCCACGCGTCCAGCGGTGCAGGCGCGACGCCGCCACATCGGCATGGTACGGCGCGTCTTCCACCAGCGTGACTTCACTCACCGCGGCACAGCGTGCGAGCGAGCCTTCCAGAAGATCGTGGCTCAGCACCTGGCCCTCGGGCAGCCGCAGCGCCAGCGCGCTGTGCACGGCCTGCACGTTGAGCAGGCCCTTGCCGCTGAAGCTGCCTTCGCCGAAGAGGTCTTGATAGACCTCGGAACTGGCGGCGGTGTAAGGGTCCAGACCACACTGGCCGTTGAAGAGCGCGTGGTAGCCGGTGGCGGTGACGGGCGACGGCAATGGCGATTCGACACGCGGCTGCAGGATGCCATAGCCACTGACGATGCGGCCCACCGCAGAGTCCCAGCGCGGCTGGTTCAGTGGGTGTGCAGCCACGCCCACCAGCGCGCGCAGGCGGCCCGGTGGCATGTGGGTGTCGGCGTCCAGCGTGACGATGTGGCGCACCGGGTAGGCGGGTGCAGCCGGGCGCGACAGCGGGCCCAGATCGACGAAGGGCTCATAGCCCGGTTCCATCAGCGCACGCGTCAGCTGTTCGAGCTTGCCGCGCTTGCGTTCCCAGCCGATCCAGCGCTGCTCGCTGTCGCTCCACAAGCGGTCGCGGTGCAGCAGCAGAAAGCGCGGCAAAAGTGGCACAAGCGGCAAAACCGGCGACAGCGGGTCGCAAGGGTCCATCTCGGCGTGTTTGTCGTTCAGCGCCTGCACGCTTTGCTGCGCGGCCAGCAACAGGGCTGCATCTTCGGGCTCGCTCTGCGCATCGGCATCCACATAGTCGCTGAGCAAGGCATAACGTGCGTGTGTCTCTGGGTTGGCCAGCGCGTGCTGCTCCAGCTGCGCCAGCAGCGCCAGCACCGCAGCCGGGGTGGTCAGCATCACCGGCATCACCACCAGGCTCGTGTGCTCGGGCGGAATGCCCTGCAGGAAGGCCAGCCGCGGCAGCCGCATCGGCGGCACCGATTCGCTGATGAGCCGGTTCACCACCGCCACCACCGCTTCACTGATGGGGCCAGCGGCCAGGACGCCGGCCAGCACCAGCAGCCACAGCGGTGCGGCCACGTCGGCATGCCGCAGCAGGGTCCAGAGCAGCAAGCCGCTGAGCAGCGTGACGCCGGCCAGGTAGGCGGGCGTCATCCACAGCCGCATGGCCCGCGAACCACGCCGCGGCAGGCGCCGCGGTGACAGCTGCAACTGGCGGCGCAGGGCCGCTTCGCCTTCACCACGCCACCAGTGCGCGGGTGCGGCGCGCGGGTCGTCGGGGCCGGTCGCGCTGGCCGTGAGCGCCAACAGTTCGTGTGCGACGTCGGGCTCAGCCAGGCCGCTTTCACGGGCCAGACTTTCCACGGCGTGCAGCGTGGCGTCCTGCGTGTCCGGGTGTTCCGCGGCATGCACGGGGCAGCGCGCCAGCACCGCCACGACGGCGCTGCATAGCGCCACCAGCGCCTGCCAGTCGGTGCGCTCCAGTTCGCGCAGTGTGGTGATGGCGTTGCGGATGCTCTGCTGGTCTTCAGCCGCTTCGTTCTGCAGCCGCGTCAGCACCGCCGGCGGGTCCGACAGCTGGGTGCCCAGCCAGTGGCCCAGGTCCTCCTGCGGCGATGCGTCCACGCGCGGCCGGTCCAGCCGCTGCCACAGGGTGAGCAGGAAGCTGTCGCTGACGCCACGCTGTTCCAGCGCCGCCAGGACGGCCGGCTCTGGCAAGGTCTGCGGGCCGCCGCTGCCAGTGAAGGCCAAGCCGTCGGCCCAGGCATGCGCAGCGTCACGGGCAGCGTTGCGGCCCGCCGTGCGTTCAGCCAGGCGGCGCAGGTTTTCCAGCAGCACCACACGCAGCGTGGTGTGCAGCGCCCACAGTTCGGACAGCGTCAGTGGCCGCGTGGACTGGTAGGCGCGCAGGTAGCTTTGCAGCAGCTTGACGTCAAAGCCGCTGTCGGCGTGCGCGACCCACGCCCAGGCCACGCCATAGACCCGCGGCAGGCCGGCCAGGGGCTCGTCACGCAGCACCGGCAGGCGGCGGTAGAAGCTGCGCGGCAAGGCGTGGCGGATGGCGCCGAGCTGTTCGTCCAGCAGCGACGCGTTGTCCAGCAGCCAATGCGCCGCCGGCGACAGGTGTCGGCCCTGCGCTGCGCTGGCTTCCAACGCTGCCAACGCACGCCGCAGCGTGGCCAGGTTGTCTTCCAGTCGTGGGAAGAAGCCCGCGCCACGCGAGCCGCGTTCATTGACGTCGTGCGCCAGCGCCAGGCTGCGGCCGTGGGATTCGAAGCGCGCTTCGCCGAAGAGCACCGACCGGATCGGCGGGTCCAGCGCCCGGCCGGCAGCCATGTCCGGCAAGCCGGGCGGCAAGACCGGCGGCGCGTGGGAATCCCTCAAAGACATGGCTTCGTCGCTTCGGCCCCGATCAAGGCCAGATGACCGTGAGCCAAATCAAACCGGCGGCAGCCACCACCGTGGTGGCGAAGCGCGGTGCCAGCGCGCCATGCAGCCTTTCCATCCATGCCGCCGCGCTGAACCAGCGGCTTCGGCCGGCGCGGCATTGCGCCACATGACGTCGCAATTCCGATTCGTGCCGCGACACCGGAGATGGTGACAAGGTAACCGCAGACGGGCTGTGGGGGATGGCGGTCATGGCACTCATCGCGCGGATCTCCAGGTTGGGGGTTTGGGGCAAGGGGCGTAGCGTCCGGCGTCGTGGCCGTGCTCCGCCAGGGCGGCTCTTCGGCGCTTTCAAGGCAGCTCACCGTCTGTGGGTCACCGACGCCGTGCCGCCAGGTGGGGCCTGGCCAGCCTGCGCGTCAAACCCTTGCAGTGGGCCCACGCCCAACAGAGGGTGCAGCAGCGCCGCGGCAACGGCGATCAGTGCGGTGGCAAATACACAGGCGAAGGCGTGGCGAGCAGACATGGCGGTGCTCCGTCGGCAATAAGGCTTTGGGGCGGCGCCAACAACGGCACCGGACTGAAACTGACTCTAGGGACCGCACCCCGTGCTGTCGGCCAGACATCGGCCGGGCCCCGCGTGGGCGATGTCCTACACGCCCGGTGACGCACTCCGACGGTGCATTGCCGCGTTGCTACAACGCGGCGTTGGCGTGCGCGGGCGGCGATGCGGCCGGTGCTGTAGGCGGAACGAGTGGTGTTATGGGCGGGGTTGTGGCTGTTGCGGGCGGTGCGGGCGGTGTGGGCGGTGTGGGCGGTGCCGCTGCAGCCGACGTTCGGTCACCCGCGCTCTCCGCGTGCTTGTCGCCCTGACTGCGACCCCGATCACCCACCCACTGCGCCAGCAAGGCCGCCAGCGCCATCTGCACCGGCACCTGGGATAGCTGGGCCAGGGTCCAACGTGCGAGGTGGCCACCCAGTGGCCGCACCTGGCGATTCAGCGCACGCCAGCGCCAGGGTCGGGCTGAAACGAGGGCCGCGCCAAGGATCGCAGACAAGGCCACCGCCAGCAGCGGGTGGCGTCGGACCAGCGGCTGCACTTCGCCCAACACTGCGCGGCCAGCCCATTCGGTGGTGCTGTGCCAGGGCTGCCCGCGCCACCAACTGCCGAGCGCGCCAGCCGCCGTGCTGGCCAGGCTGGCCAGCGGGCCGCTGCGGGTAAAGGCGCGCCACATGGCACGCCAGCGTTTGGGCAACGCGAAGCCAGGGCCAGCGTCGGAAGCTGCAGCGTCAGGCGGCGGCATCATGGCGTTGCGCAGCCGTGCACGCGACGCTTCGATGCGCAAGAGCGCCAGAGTCAAGGGCGCTTCAGGCGCCAGGGAAGGCGCCAAAACCGTCGCACCCGCCGTGGGTGGCAGGCGGCTCAAGTTGCCACCTCATCCAGCAACAGCGCGTCGGCGGCGATCTGGCCGCGCAGCACTGCAAAGGCGGCCACCGACTGCATGCGCCACAACAAAGCCCCAGCACTTGCGGCAGCCGCCAGAGGCAACGCCGGCACGACCCACAGCGCCCAGGCAGCGGGCATCGACGTGGCGGGCACCGCGGCGGCCAGCAGCACGGCCATGCCGGCCAGCAGCAAGCCCACCAACGCGCACAGGCCGGCCGCCGCCGCCAGTAGCAACTGCCGCTTCCAGTGCGCACCCAACTGCTGTGCCTCGGCGGCCGCCAATTCGGCATAGGCGCCAGCGTGTTCGGCAAAGAGCCCGGGTTGTGTGACCAGGCGCGTGAAGAAGGGGTGGATCATGGCCAGCATGCGTGGTTGCAATCTTCAAAAGGCAAATAGCGTGGGGCCGCCCACCAGGCCGGCCCCACGCGCAAAGTGCAAACAGGTGCCATGCCGGCCAGGCCGGTGTCGGGCCCTGTCAGAGCCGCTCTCACATGCGGTCGCTGCGCGAACGGCTCAGCCAACGAATCAGCAGTGCCGCTGCTGCACCGGCAGCTGCCGCCACCAGGACGGCCTTGACAGGCTCGTCCCTGATGTAACCGACGGTCTGATCGCTGACTTGCGATGCCTTGTCACGCACGGCGGCGCTGGCGTGGCGGGCACGTTCCATGCCGCGGCGGGTCAGGTCTTCTGCCTGAGCAGTGGCACGGGAAATGGCCGAGGGCACACCTTCGCGCAGGCCGTCGATGCCGGATTGAACGGCTTGAGCCGCATCGCTGCCCATGCGACGCGTGGCCTGCAGCGCCTGGTCGGCCTTGTTGGCAGCCCGCTCGCTCAGGTCGGTGAGGCCTTCTGTTGTGGTCGTGGGGTTGAGTTGGTTGTTCATGCGGTGTGCTCCTGGAGTGGATGGAAAGGAAAGAAGTCGAGAAGGGATGATTGAGGCGGGGCCTTCAGAACGTGGTGTTCCGGCTCAGCCTCTGCGCATCAGGCCAAAGACGAAGGTCACCACCGCCATCACCAGGAAGACGACGAACAGGATCTTGGCGATGCCTGCAGCGCCAGCGGCAATGCCGCCGAAACCCAGCAGGGCAGCGATCAGCGCAATGACCAGAAAAACAACGGCATAGTGCAACATAAGGAGTCCTTGATAAACGTGGCGCTGGGCGCCGCTGGCTGCTGCGCAACGCCTGCCGTTGCGCTTGGATCCACTGTAGGGAGGCCCCAACTCGCAGACTGCCGGACCGTGCCGGGCTTGGCGGTAGGACGGTGCTGACAAACAGACCATGATCAGGCTGCTGAACAGAGCCCAGCAAGGGCTGCCAGCCAGAAGGCTGGGCTCATTGGGCAGCGTCAAGCCCCGAACGGCTGTCCTCGGCCGCGCGGGCTGAATCCGGCGCTGTGCTGGCGCACAACTCGGCGGCCATGTCGGCCAGCAACTGGCGGTCGCCGTCGGTGAAAGGCCGGGCCTGTGTGTCGTGGATCGCCAGCACGCCGACAACCGCGCCGTCGGCATCGCGCAGCGCCGCCACCGCGAGGAAGCTCAGGCCTTCAAGCCGGTCATCCAGCAGGCCCGCAAAGCCGGGGTCGCGGGCGATGTCGGGCACCACCAGCGGCTGCACCGCTTCCTGCAGCCCGGCCTGCAGATGCACCATCAACGATGCTTCGGCCCGCCAGGCGGCCCCTTCGCGCTGCGCCCAGGGGGGCAGGCCCGCGCTGCACTGCAACGGGCCCAGGGTCGCGCTGTGGTAGCTGGCGGTGGCCAACGGCGCGCTGAAGACTTCGGCCGCCTGCTGGGCGCCGCGGGACAGCGTGTCGCGCAGGCCGGCCAAGCTGCTGTCCATCACCGCAGCGGGGCCAACGGCCACCACGGACAGCGCCGCCATGTCCGCAGCCTGCACGCCATGCGCCACATCGGAGGGATCGGCGGGATCGGCAGGGTCGGCCAGATCGGTCTCCGCAGCCACTTGCACGGCGCTCGCACCGCCTTGCAGGGAAGGCTGCAGCACCCTGCCCTGCGCCTCCGCCAGGCTGACCGCCACCGCGTCCACGCCCAGTTCGGCTTTCGCACCAGCCTGCAGCAGTTCCGGCGGCGCCGACCACGCCGCCAGCACCACGCGCAGGGGCACTCCGGCACGCTGAAGCCGCCGCAGTCGACGGCAGACAAAACGGGTGTGGGTCTGCGGCGTGCCACTGAAGGTGCACAGGCAGATGCTGTCAACGCCCTGCAGGTCCAGGCCGTCGATGCAGTCGGCCGTGATGGCCAGCGCCGGCACAGCGCGGGCATTGCACCCAGCGCTGGCCAGCGTGTGCGCCAGCATCTCCGCCGACAGCGTGTCGAACTCGTTGCGCGCGCCCACGCACAGCACGGTGCGGGACGTTGCGGCCTGCGGTTCCTGCAGGCCCTGCGCGGTTGGCAGGGAAGGCACCGAGAGGCCCGGGTGACTGTTGCGGAGGTCGTCCAGCAACCGGCTGACGCCGCTGACCACGCGGTGCCGCTGCGCGGCCGAGGCCCGCCGCGAAGAAGGCCGCGCGGCCAGCGCCAGCATCGGAACCGCGCTGTCGTTGTAGAACTGCAGCAGTGAAGCGCGCGCGACCTCTTGATGGCTGAGTTCGATGGCTTCTTCGAGTTCGCCCGAGATCAAGCGCTGGTACAGCAGCGTGGGCTTGTCGAACACCGGCTCGCTCCCCAGCAGCGGTTCCAGAAAGCGCAGCGGCGCCAGGTGGCGGCCGATGGCCAGCAGGCACACCGTCATCGGCGTGGCCAGCACCAGCCCCACAGGCCCCCACAGCAGCGCCCAGAAGCCCGCCGACAGCAGCACGGCCATCGGCGACACGCCAGTTCTGCCGCCATAGGCCAGCGGCTCGACGATGTTGTTGATGATCAGCTCCATGCCCACGATCAACGCTAGCGTCCAGGCCATCATCTGCCAGCCGGGGTCGATGGCAAAGGCCAGCAGCAAGGGAAACAGCGCCGCCACCGCCGGCCCCAGGTACGGCACGAAACGCAACACACCGGACAGAAAGCCCCACAGCAACGCGCCGGGCACACCGATGACCCACAGGCCCAATGCCATCGGGATGCCATAGCCGACGTTGATGAGCAACTGCGCGCCCAGGTAGCGACTGACGCGGTTGGCGGCTTCGTTCATGGCGTCGGCCATGTGGTGCAGGTCACCGCCCGTCAGGCGCACCAGGCGGTCGCGCATCTCGTGGCGTTGCAGCAGCAGGAAGATGGCCAGCACGGCCACCAGGCCGGCTGTGGCCAGCGGCACCACCACCGGCGTGACGAAGTTCAGGATCGCGCGCAGCGGCGACAGCGGCGCCGGCTCCAGCTGCACTTTGGTCAGCGCGCGGGCTTTCGCGCTGCCGGGCCCGCCGCCACCCGCTCCGGCGGCCGCGTCGTCGCGCACCGCGTTCAGCTCGCCTTCCACCATGCCGATGACACGCGACGCGTCGCTCAGGATCTGGCTGCTGTCGGCGTCGGGCCGCAGGTTGCGCAGCTTCTTGCGGATGATGGACTGGTAGGTGGGCAAGTCCTGGCTCAGCGCCACCACCTGCTGGCCGAGCAGCACCGCGCCGCCGCCCAACGCCGCCATCGTCAGCGTCATCACCAGCCCCACGGCCAGGGCGTGCGGCACACGCCAGCGGCGCAAGCCACTGACCACCGGGTCCAGCACAAATGCCAGCAACGCAGCAAATGCCAGCGGCATCAACAGCGACCGACCCAGGTACAGCGCCGTGATGCCGAGCGCCAGCGCGGCGCCGGTGATGACGAAGCGCTGGGTGCCCGGCATGACGGGCTGCGGCGCCTCGGCGATCGGCGGCGCCTGCGGGGGGAGGGATTCAGCCATGCGGATTCAATTGGCTGGTGACTTCTGGCGCACCGGCACGCTGCCGGTCGCGACCTGGCGACAAGGGTCGTTGGCGGGCGGGCTGCCAGCTTCCAGGAAGGGGATCAGGGCTGCCACCGGTGCCACCGCCGCCAGCGCCAGCGCCGCAACAGCGCGCACGCCCAGCCGACGCGCATCGATGGACACCGCCGGTTTGTCCAGCGTGCCGTTGATGTTGACCGGCGAGCGCAGCGACAGCGGCGAAAAGTCTTTTGGTGTGGCCACCAGGCGCAGCGCCAGCGTCTCGTCCCGCAGGTCGATCTCGCCGCTGAGCCTGAAGGTGGTGTCGGCACTGTCGATGACCGCAAAGCCTGGCACCAGCACACCGCGCTGCACCTGCGCGTCCATGCGCGCGCAGCGCAGCGGCAGCGGCCGGTCGCCGCGCAGCGCCACGCCGAGGGCCTGTGCCAGGTCGAGCCCAGCGGCCTCGGTCAGCAGGTGCGACAGCGTGCCGTCGCGCACCACGACGTGGGTGGTGCCCTGCAGCGTGGCAAGGATCTCGGCCACGCTGCGGCCCTGGCCGCTGAGCTTGAATTGCGCATCGAGCAGGCCCGTCAGGTAGGACTTCACGGGCGCTTCGGGCGAGTGCAAGGCCTGCTGGCGTTCACGCTGCAGCACTGCACGTGGGGCAGGTGGGGCAGTTGCCTTGGCCGCACCAGAGGCTGACGCCGCTGCACCCGCTGGCGTGGCGGCGTCGTTCTTGCGCACCGCGCGCACCCACCCCGCCACGTCCAGCCCGACGAAGGCCAGGGAGGCCGTCCATTGCGGTTGAGCCGGCCGCGTGTCGAGCCGGGTTGAACCGTTGACCTTGCCACCGGCGACGACGGCCGCCAGATCGTCGAGCCGCAGCACGCCGTGCTGCAGGCGCAGGTGGGTGTGGACCTGCATCAGCGGCGCCAGCGCGGTGGTGCCCAGGTCGAGTTGGTCGATGTCGATGAGCACGTTGGCGTCCATCGCCGACAGGCGCGGCAGGTCCAGTGGCGTATCGGGCAGCACTCGCCCGGCACGCCGCGGGTGCTGGTCGGTGCCGATGGCCGGGCCCAGATCCTTCAGCGCCAGACGGGTGCCGGTGAGGCGCCCGCTCAAGCGCTTGGGCACCATCGCCGTGTCGTAGGAAAAGGCGCCGCCGAGTGCACTGCTGCCGATGGTGACGCGGTTGGCGACCAGGCTCCACACCGTGCCGTCATGGGCGATGCGGCCGTGCAGGTCGAAGGGCGGGGTCACCGGCAACACCAGGCCCACGGGCTCGCCGACGGCGGCCAGTGAGGGCCCGCTGAGGTGCAAGTCGCCCTTGAGCCGCGACGCCGACAGCAGCGCGGCCGCCTGGCCTTCAAAGACCAGGTGCGCGCGCGCAACCTGGGCGTCCACACTGAGGTCCACCATCGGAGCGGTGGACGCTGGCCCTGACAAGGAGTTGGCCAGCAGCGGCAGCGCCCCTGCCGCGCGCGCACGCACCTTCAAGGGGCCGCCGCGGTATCGGCCCTCGGCCGTCAAGACCAGGCCGGCAGCGGCGCCGCCACTGGCGGCTTGTTGCGATTGCACCAGGGCCAGCAGTTGCAGTTGCAGCGGCGCGTCGTCCAGCTGCACCCGGCCACTGTCCAGCTGCAAGTGGTCGATCACGGGGTCGGGACGGACTTTGGAGGCGGCCTCAGCGCCGGGCCCGGCCGGCGGCCCCACATGCCAGGTGGCGCGGCCGTCGGCCAGGCGCAGCAAATGGGCGTCGATGTGCTTCGCCGTCAGCGACCGGACGCGCAAGCCCTCGCCCTGGCGAAACCGCCACAGGTCGCCCCAGCGCCAGCGCAGCGCAACCGTGTCGGCTTGCAGCAGGTGCGGCGCCGCCACGCCCTCTGCCGGGCCGAGGGTCAGCCGTTCGGCGCTGAGGCCGGGGTTCCACAGGAGTTGGACGCGAAAGTCGCCGTCCACCTTGGCGCTGACACCGGCCAGACGCTGCAGGTTGCGCTCCAGCGGGCCGCGCAAAAAAGGCCAGCCAATGGCTTCTGCCGCGGCCAGCAGGGCGATGGTGGCGGCGGCGACGAGCAGCGCCCAGCGGAGGATGCGCGCGCGGCGCGCACCTTGGCCTTTGTCCGCTTCATGCGGGCGGCGACCGGGGGGGGGGTGACCAGTCTGTGGCTCTCTGATCATCGTCGCGCCTTGGCCAAACCCTTTGCCTCGGCCGCGCGCATCGCTTCGGCTTCTGCCGGTGTGTGCGGCTCGGCTTTGCGCGCCGCATCAGCGACCTTGTCATCGGCCACAAACGTCTCGGTCGCCTTGCGCACGCGGCGAGCGGCGGTGACGTTGCCTTCGCCTTGCAGGAGCGGGTCGTTCTTGACGGTCTTCATTGCAGGATCCTTCGGCGGTGGTGAGGGTCCCGAATGGTGTGGCGCCACAGGCCGCGATCCTGTCGGTGCGACGGCCTGCCGGGCGTAGGAGAGGGCGCGTCTGCAGACACCGCCTGTAGGTGCCGTCCGACCGCGCAACACCGCGCACACCGACGGACAAAGCGGCTGCGCCGCCGGACACTGTCCTTCGCCAGCCCCATCCACTCATCCTCTTCCAGGGACACGCCATGACCCACCCCGATCCCAACGCGGCAGGCCCCGCCCACGCTGCGTCAGACGTCCCTGCTCTGCCGCCCTGCGGCTGGATCGCCAACGGCGCGGACGACGGGTCGGACACTGAAAACTGGGTCGGCTACGAATCCCTTCACCCTTTGACCTGGGTGCCGGTCCGCGGCGTCCAGCGTTCGGCCTGAAGAATCTTGAACTGCAGCGGTTTGACGCAGGAATGTGGGAAGGCTCCCACAGTTGGCAGCCACTCTGACCGACAGCCCGCGCAGCCCATGCGGCGCAGACTGCGGTCATGTACTCGAACCCTGCGGTCACCGCCTACCTGGTCGAAGACAACCCGGTCATCCGCGACAACCTCGTCGCCGCGCTGGAAGAACTGGTGCCGCTGCGGGTGCTGGGTTCGGCGGCCAACGAAGAGGACGCCGTGCGCTGGATGGACACGCCCCACCCGCCATGCGACGTGATGATCGTCGACCTCTTCCTCCACAGCGGCTCAGGCCTTGGCGTGCTGCGAGCGTTGCAGGACCGCAAGATGCTGTGCCGACCGGTGGTGCTGAGCAACTACGTCAACACCGAGATGCGCAACCGCTGTCTGTCCCTGGGCGCACAGCGGGTGTTTGACAAGTCCAGTGACATTGAAGCACTGGTGGCTTGGTGCGCCGCGATCCCGCCACGCGAGAACCCGACTGGACCCGCCGCGACTTCTGTAGCAGCTACTGAATGAGGCCGTTCTTCAGCGCGTAGTAGGTCAAGTCGCTGTTGCTGGCGAGCTTGAGCTTTTCCAGTACCCGCGTGCGGTAGGTGCTGACGGTCTTGACGCTCAGGAACATGGCCAACGCCATGTTGCCGATGGTCTCGCCCTTGGCCAGGCGCAAAAAGACTTGCAGTTCGCGTTCAGACAGCAATTCGTGGCCCGCGCGTTCCACGCCCCCGGCGGCGTTGTCGGCCAGCAGTTCGGCCACTGCCGGGCTGATGTAGCGCCGGCCGCGAAACACGGTGCGGATGGCATTGGCGATCTCTTCCGGGTCGCATTCCTTGTTCAGATAACCACTGGCACCCTGACGCAGCAGCGTGGTGGCGTAGTGCGCTTCGGGGAAGCCGCTCAGGATCAGCACGGCCAGGTCGGGGAAACGCGCCTTGATCGATTGCAGCGCATCGACGCCGCTTTGGTCGGGCATCGAGATGTCCATCAACATCACGTCCACCTCGCCGCCCCGCGCCAGTTCCAGTGCTTCGCGGCCGTTGTTGGCTTCGCCCGTGACGCGCAGATCCACGTGCTCGGACAAGAATTGCCGCAAGCCAGAACGCACGATGGCGTGGTCGTCAACAATGCCTACTCTGATCATGGTGGTCTTCGGGATGGGTTCGCGGCAAGGACTTCACCGCGTGACCCAATCTAGCAGACGAGAAGGCGCGGCGCGATCAGACTTGTCCTACACGCCCGGGGCCCCAGCGCAGGCCGCCCGAGCGGCCGAGCGTGGCTGCGCGCAGCTCCTGTCGGCGTCGTCCGACAGCTGGACGCGTGCACCGCTGATCGGGCGACGCCGAACTGCGCTTTAAGGTTTATGGGCCCGCCGCCGATGCGGCACTCCCACCGAGGAACCCCCGATGAACCGTACCCCGCAATTCGCCTTTCTGGCGGCTGCAGTCGCTGCCACACTGTCGCTGGCAGCTTGCAACAAGCCGGGCCAGGAAACCGTCGGCCAAAAGGTTGACGGCAGCGTTGCCGAAGTCAAGTCAGCCACCAAGGACATGGGTGCTGACGCCAGCGCCGCCGCCACCAAGGCCGCCGACGCCGTGAGCGGCACCGCAAAAGACCTGGCAATCACCGCCAAGGTCAACGCCGCACTGGCGGGCGACAGCACGCTCAGCGCCATCAGCGTCAACGTGGACACCACCGCGGGCCGCGTGGCCTTGAACGGCAGCGCCCCCGACGCCGTGTCCCGCGACCGCGCCAAGACGCTTGCTTCGGCTGTGGAAGGCGTGGTGGCGGTGGACAACCGGCTGACCGTCGGCAAGAAGAACTGACGCGGCGCCCAGTCGCTCTCACGCCCTTCCCCTGACCCCGCGATCTCGCACCCACCCCAGCAAGCCAGGAATCCCCATGAGCAACACCAAGACCGACTACAGCGCCAAGCATGCGCCCCTGCAACTTGACCTCGAAGGCCTGCACGCCGCACGCCAGGATGTGACCGACGGTGCGCTGACCCCCGCCTACGGCCCTTGGCGCGACGACATTGTCAATCTGCTCAACGGGGCTCTGGCCACCGAGCTGGTGTGTGTGCTGCGCTACCGCCGCCACCACTACACCGCCGACGGCCTGGCTTCGCCAGCCATTGCGAACGAGTTCCTGGTGCATGCGAACGAAGAGCTGGCCCACGCCGACCGCATCGCGCAGCGCATCGTGCAGCTGGGCGGCGAACCCGACTTCAACCCCGAAGGCCTGCTGGGGCGCGGTCATGCCGACTACGACGCGTCAAAGGACTTGACGGCCATGATCCGAGCCAACCTGGTGGCCGAACGCATTGCGGTTGAAAGCTACCGGCAGATGATTGCGATGCTTGCGGACAAGGACTCGACCACCCGCCGGATGCTGGAAGACATCCTGGCCGATGAAGAGAAACACGCCGACGAACTGAAGGATTGGCTGGCTCGGTGAACGAAGACGCGGGGACGGGTGACCCCGTCTCTGTGCTGCTCCATCTGTCGGACACCCACTTTGGCGCCGAAGACGCACAGGTGCTGGAAGACCTGGTGGCGCTGGTGCTGGATGAAAGACCGCAGGCGGTGGTCGCCACGGGCGGCATCACGAAGCATGCAAAGCCTGCCGAATTCGAGGCGGCCGCACGTTTCCTGTCGCGCCTGGCCGCCCGCCATCAACTGGTGGTGCCAGGCGACCATGACCTGCCACCGTGGGACTTGCTGCGCCGCCTGGTCGCGCCGTATGCCGCTTTCCGGCAGACCTTCGGCGACGACCTGGAACCGCGCCTGCAATCGCCCGACATCTGGGTTGCCGGCCAGTGCAGCACCCGGCGCTGGCGCCGCCACGAAGGCACGCTGTCCGACGCGCAGGTGCTGCGTTCGGCAGCGTGGCTGTCCACCGCGCCAGCGGGCGCACTGCGCGTGGTCGCCCTGCACCACCCGGTGGCAGCGGGCCCGGCGACACGCCAAAACGACGACCACGCCGCAGGCACCCGCGCCGACCCAAGCGCCGCGCCCGACGTGCTGCACAACGCCGCTTTTGCGGTGAACGCCTGGTGCCGTGCCGGCGTGCACCTGGTGCTCGGCGGCCACACCCATCAGCCCGGCTTCCTGGCGCTGCACGCCGCAGCCGAGCGACGCACGCCGATGTGGGCCGTGCAGGCCGGCACGGCGGTGGCGCCCCACCGGCGCGACCGGCATCCACAGGCTGTCAACCTGGTGCGCCAGGTCGGCCCTAGCGGCTGGCGCGTGGAGCAGTGGGTGCACCAGTCCGACAGCGCGGTCCGGCGCAGCGCCTTTGTCTTGAAGGACTGGGTGTCGATCGCTGCGGCCGTGACATAGGCGCAGAGGATCAGGCGCCGTGAAGTAGGACCTGGCCTACACGCGCTAGGGAAGTTTCACTGACTGCTGTGAGCCACCGCGCAGGGCATACTGCTCCATAAATCGACGGTCCTGTGCGGCGCTGGTGCCGCACGCTCGCTCGCCGCAGCTTGTCCATGTCACCGCTCAGAACCTTCATCGTTGAAGACAGCACGATCATTCTCGACAATCTCGTCGCGACCCTGGAAGAGTTGGCTGACGTCAGGGTGGTTGGCTCGGCGCCGGACGAACAATCTGCCATCAACTGGATCTGCAATGGCAACGGGGGCTTCGACCTCCTCATCGTGGACATCTTTCTCAAGTCGGGTTCGGGCCTGGGTGTGTTGCGGGCGGTGCAGGACGCTGGCGTGGAAGTCCGCCGCGTGGTGCTCACCAACTACGCCACATCCGACATCCGCAAGCGCTGCGCCGCGCTGGGCGCAGACCGGGTATTCGACAAGTCGGGCGAGCTTGAAGACCTCATTGACTACTGCAGCCACATGGCCGGTGACAGCGCGCAAGCGCTTAGCGTCTTGAACTGATTCCGTCGTGCCGCGCTTCGTCGCCCACCCAACCCTGAGACCGGGCCGCGGCACCGCACGCTGATGGCCACACCCACCCCTCGGCGCAAGGGCTGGCGCACGCCTCTGGCCGTTGCCCTGGGCTCGCTGTTGGCGCTGGGCGTACTGTCAGTGGCCGAATGGTCCTACCAGAAGGCGGTGGACTCCCTGGGCAGCCTGGGCACACGAGCGGTTGCGCGCACCAACATCCAGACCGTGATGCGCCGGCTGCTGGACGCCGAATCGGCCCAGCGCGGTTATGTGCTGACGGGCCGCAAGGAATACTTGGCTCCCTACGCCGAGGTGGCCTCCGACATCGGCAGTGCCGTGGATACCCTGCGCACGCTGTACCAGAACGACAGCGAAGTCACGCCTCTGGTGGCCGAGGTGGCGACACGGGCGCTCGAAAAGTTGTCCGAGACCAGCGAGACCATCAGCCTGTACGACGCGGGTTCGCACGACGCCTGGCACAACCTGATGCTGACCGACATCGGGCGCGAAAAGATGGAAGCAGTGCGCAAGGCCGCAGAAACGCTGCTGTCGGTGGAAGACCGTCGCGTCGCCGCCGAACGCGCCGCCGTTTACCGCACGCTGGAACTGGGCCGGCGCGGCGTCAGCATCACGACGCTGCTGAGCCTGTTGTGGTTCATCTTCTTCCTGCGCAAGAACGCCGCCCTGCTGGCCGCGCAACAGGCCGCCGCGCGCGACCTGCAGGCCGAGCGCGACGCACTGGATGTGCAGGTGCGCCTGCGCACAGCAGAACTGGCCGACCTCAACCGCCACCTGCAGGAGGTGCGCGAACACGAACGCGGCAATCTCGCGCGGTCACTGCACGACGAACTGGGGGCCTTGCTGACCTCCGCCAAGCTGGACCTGACGCGCCTGCGCCGTGCGCTGCCCACGCCGCCGCCGGAAGTCAGCGAACGCATGAACCACCTGTCCAGCACCATCGACCAGGGCATCGGTTTGAAGCGCCGGGTGATTGAAGAGCTGATGCCTTCTGCCCTGCACAACCTGGGGCTGCGCACGGCGCTGGAGATCCTGGTGGGTGAATTCACGCAGCGCACGGGCCTGGCGGTGCAGATGAACTTGCAGGACGCCGAGCTAGACACACCGTCGCGCAACACGGTCTTTCAGCTGGTGCAGGAATCGCTGAGCAATGTGGAACGGCACGCCTCCGCGCAGCAAGTACGCTTGAGCCTGCTGGCCAGCGGCGGCGAAGTGCAGGTCCAGATCCACGACAACGGCCGCGGATTCAGCCGCGACAGCCTGCGCGAGGTGGGGCATGTCTGGAAGAACTTGCGCCACCGCATTGAAGCGTTAGGTGGCAAGCTGTCGGTGGCGTCGGCGCCGGGCAAAGGCACCGAGGTCGATGCGACAGTGCCGATTCCCGTCGGGCCGCTCTAGCTCTGGCGACCTGGGTCGGTCGCTCAGACCGGTACCCGCTTCAAGCCATGCGCCTCAGCGTCCAATACGCCGCACCGCCTGCCGCCGCGCTGAGGAAGGTGCCCCAGACAGTGTCGGTGATGGCCAGGCCCCAGCTCCATTGTTTGAGCGTCGCCAGATTCGTCAGGTCGTAGGTGGCGTATGCCACCAGGCCCACCAAGGCAGCACGCAGGACGGCAGCGGGCAGTGATTCAGGTGCGGGCACCAGCGTCAGTGCCATCAAACCCGCCGGGTAGGCCAGGTAGAAAAGCACCGCAGGCAGCAGGCGCACGTCGGTGGCTGCCACGGACGCCATTTCGCTGCGGTAGAAGTCCTTTGCCAGCACGCCCAGCCACAGCGCATCCAGCGCCCCGATGACCAACAGGGCCGCACCATAAGCCCAGGCCCAGGCTGCCATCAATGCGCTCCTGCCGCGGCGCTCATGGGCAAGTCCAGCACGGCATGGTCGCCCAGGCCCAACGGTTCACCGGCCACCACGGACGCGGCAAATGACAGGGCCCGCATGGTGCTGCTGGAAGGCCCGTCCCACACTTCGGCGCGCAGCGGCTGCACACGCAGCAGCGTCAGCGATGGGTCTTCTGAGCCGCCCGGAAACCAGGGTCGCGCCTTCAGCGACCACAGGGCCCGCTTGCGGTCTGCCGAGTCCACTACGGTGGCGCGGCAAGCGATGGAGATGCAGGCGGCGCCGCGTTCGTCAATGAAGGCCAGGTTCACGGCATCGTGGCCAGCGGGGCCGCGCTGGATGGACTCGGTGGTGGTGCCACGCGCCAGCAGGGTCCAGATCGCGCCGTCAGCGTCCATCTCCTGGGGGGTCATCGGCCGGCTGATGAGCAGGCCGTCGGCTTCGCGCAGCGTCAACATGGCCACGCGCTGGCCCTCCAGCTGCTGGGCCATTTCTTTCAGCGCAGGGTGAATCTGGGTGGCAATCTTCATGCGGTACTCCAATGCATCGAAGCCGGCGCCGGGCTGGGCGCAGGGCGGCAGTCCACTGTAGGCGGGCATGAGCTGGCCGAAGGTAGGAACGGGGGGTCTGCGTGTGTAGGACCGGCTGCAGGCTGCAGGCTGAAGGCTCCCTTAGCCTGTCTGCCCTTCAGATCAACGGCCGCGCCGCCGGCCGGCCGTCGCCGTAGAGGTCCGCCAGCCGCGCCAGCGCTTTGGGGTCCAGCAGTTGCAACCGGCCGTCCTCGATGCGGTACAGCCCACGCCGCTGCAGCTTGCGCAGCGTCTTGTTGGTGTGCGCCAGGCTCAGCCCCAGTGCGTCGGCGAGGTGCTGCTGGGTCAGCGGAAACAGCACGCCTGGCAAGCCATCCCCAATGCTGGCGCCATCGACGCTGTCGCCGGACACGGCGCGCACGGCCGCGGCGCGCTTGTAAAGCAGGATCAGCAACGTGGCCACCCGCTCTTCGGCGCTGCGGCGGCCGATGGACAGCAGGTTGTCGTCCACCAGCGATTCTTCGTGCGCGGTGAGCCAGGTGATGTTGAACCCCATCGACGGCTGCTGCCGGTGCAGTTCCCACAGCGCATTGCGGTCGAATACGCACAAGCGTGCGTCGGTCAGCATCACCACGCCGTGCGCAGCGGCGTCGCTCATCTTCTGCTGCACGCCAATGAAGTCGCCCGCGAGCAGGAAGTTCAAGATCTGCCGGCGGCCGTCGCTGAGTGTCTTGAAGCGGTAGCCCCAGCCTCGCAGCAAGGTGTACAGGCGCGTGTCGGATTCGCCTTCGTGGATCAGCGTCTCGCCTTCCTGCAGCACCAGTTCACGGCGCTTGATCTGCTGCAGCAGCGCCTGTTCATCCGCGCTGTGCGGCAGGAACAGCGGCAAAGCACGCAGCGGACAGTCCAGGCACTTGGTGTCGGGCATGGATTCTCCTGGGGTTGGGTCGGCGGGTTGAGCACGTGGGTCATGCGATCAGGGCGAGTGTGCACCGGCAGGCTGCAACCGCATGGCGCGCTGCGCACAGCACCAGTGGCACCAGGTGCGCCAGTTCCGCCCATACCAGCCGGCGCGCGGGCCGGCTGTGTCATTTCACATTGATATTTCACGCAGCGCCGCGCGCATCTGGCTTCTAGAGTTCTGCCATGCACCAGACACTTGCCGAATTGCCGCAGAGCCCCGGCAGCCTGCACATCGTGTACACCAGCCAGCTCGCGCCTGGGCAGGACTACACCGCCTATGGCCGCATCTGCCGCGTGGCGCGGCAGCGCAACGGGCCGCTGGCGGTGTCGGGCGTGCTGCTCTTTGACGGCCAGCGCTTTTGCCAGTGGCTGCATGGAGAGCCCACCTCCACCGCCGCGCTGATGCAGACCATAGCCAGCGACCGCCGCCACACCGACGTGCAGGTGCATTTGCAGACGTCACTGCCCAGCGACGCCTTTCCCAGCGGCTGGCGGGCCGGCTTTGTGGACAGCGACACCCTGGATCAATTTGTCCAGCAGCCTCCCCATGGCGCCGATCGGGTCATGGCTGCTCTGGGCCGACTGCTGGCGGCTGCAGACGTCGGGCCCGCCGTCTCGCAAGGGATGACTGGCCGCGCCATGCAATCCCGCGGCTGCAGCAGCGCGTGACCCGGCCCGTGCAACCGCGACGGCGCCCTGTCCTACACATCGAGCCGAAAACGAACTACCCGCTGCGGACTGCTGCCTTGCGGACACTGGCGCTCCACCCATTGACACCGCGAGGACATGATGAATCGCTTGCATCCGACGCCCGGCCTCATGCACATCAGCCACGCCACGCGTGTGCGTGAACCTGAGGTGCGGCGCGACGGCATCCTTGACGAACCCGACGCTGACAAGCCGGTGCTGCAGAAGTCAGCCCGCCGGGACGCGGTGCGGCGCAGCGAAGCGGACGCAGAAATTCGAGAACTGATGAACCGCCGGCCACGCTGAACGGGCCGGGCTTGGCAGTTACTGCAGCGTCACTTGCTGCCGCACCACCATAGCGAATCGGCTGGCGTCTGTGCGCCAGCGAACATACGACGATGATTTGCCGGAATTCGGTGGCTTCGCAACTCGCCAATCAAACGCATGCATCAAGCCGCAAGCGCCCGGAAGGCGGTGCTTGCGGCGTGCAGAATTCACTCTGTGAGCACCCAGCACCGCTGGGTTAGGGGAAACGGATGATCAAGCAGGCCATCGTGACGTTCGCGCGCGGACGTTGGGCCCTGCCCGTGGTGCTGGTGCTGGCGCTCGCCGCGGTTGCGGTGAACGAAAGCACTTATCAGCATTCGCACTACATGCTGACACGCGGCATCGCGCTGACCGACGCCCGCATCCAGGCCGCCCGCACGTTGCAGGTGCTGACAGACGCCGAAACCAGCGCACGGGCATTCCTCATCAGTGAGCAGGCCGCCGATGGCGCCGCCTACCGCCACGCCGCTCAATCAGTGCCTGAAGTGGAAGAAGGCGTCTTCAAACTCATCGCCAAGCTGGACCCGGGGCGAAACGTATCGGTGGCCACCGTGCGCGCGCAGATTGGCGACAGGCTGCAGACGCTGGAACTCTGGATGAACCTGGTCGCAGCCGGGCAGCGCGGCCAGGCCCAGCAACTGGCTGGCAGCGACCAGGGCCGGCAGCGTTTCGCCGAGTTGCGGCTGGAGTTTGACCAGGTGCTGGAGCGTGCCGCCACCGTGCAGGAAGAGGCACGAAGCTCGCTCTACGACGCCATGATGCTCAACCGCGCCGCGCTGCACATCACGGTGCTGACGGCGGTGCTGGTGCTGGTGCTCTTCATGCGCCAGCTGCGCAAGTTTGAAACACAGCAGGTGCAGGAACAGTTGCGGCTGGAGCTCCAGATCCGCGCCCGCACGTCCGAGCTGCGTGAACTGGCGGGCCACCTCGTGAATGCGCGTGAAGACGAACGCGGCCGTGTGGCCCGCGAGCTGCATGACGAAATGGGTGGCCTGTTGACGGCGATGAAGCTCGAATTTGCCCGCCTGCGCCGGGTGCCCGACCTGCCGCCCGCCGCGCGCGAACGGGTGGCCGGCATTGAAGCGCGGCTCAACGACGGCATCGCGCTCAAGCGCCGCATCGTCGAGAACCTGCGCCCTTCTTCGCTGGACCAGCTGGGCCTGTGCACGGCGCTCGAGATGCTGTGCGTGGACACCGCCGTCAACCTCGGCATTCCCGTGCACCACCACCTGCAACCGGTGCAACTGAACAGGGAAGCCGAGCTGACGGTGTACCGGCTGGTTCAGGAATCGCTCACCAACATCAGCAAGTACGCCAAGGCGCACGAGGTGGTTGTCAGCCTTGCACCCGCTGGCCGCCCGCCCGTGGAGACGGTGCAGGTGACGGTGAAGGACGACGGCTTGGGATTCAGCGTCGCGTCAGTGCCTGCGGGTCACCACGGGCTGCTGGGCATGCGGGTGCGGGTGGAATCGCACGCCGGCTCGTTGAAGATCGACAGTGAGCCAGGCCGCGGCACGGTGGTGCGCGCGGTTCTGCCGGTGTCGGGCCCGCCGAGGGAGGACCGCGCCGTTGACGCCCTGGACAGCCCTGAGGGTCTCGACACCCGGGCCTGAGCTTCGCGCCGTCCTACGGAACGATGCGCCGCAGGCCCACTCCCCGGGCTTCGTATCAGCTGCACGATGGCTCCATCGGCGACACGTCGCCAACCAGGAGAGCTTCATGTCCGTGCAATACCCTGCGTCCTCAGCGAGAGAGCTTGACCATGCCCTGCCGGAGGTTGACCCGCGCCTGCTCAAGCCCGCCGTCTATGCGCCGAGGCGCCGACGCTGGCCCGCGCTTCTGGCCGCCACGCTGGTCGGCGCTGTCGTCGCCGCGTTGTATGTGTCGAGCCAGTACGACGGACGCAGCTTGGGCACACGCCTGGACGACACCGTCAGTGCGGCTGGCAACAGCGTGGACCGTGGTGTCAGCGACCTGCGCGGCGTCGCGACCGGTGCAGCTGAGGGCACTGCCGGCACCGCCGAGCGGGTGGCCGGCGCCTTGAATGACACCGGCATCACCGCCGCGGTGAAAACAGCCCTGGCGGCCGACCCGGCCCTGAGTGCCCTGAAGGTGGAAGTCAACACCAGCGAAGGCGTTGTCCGCCTTGAAGGCCCGGCCCCGGACGAAAAGGCCCGCGAACGTGCTGGCGTTCTGGCCAGCGCTCCTGACGGTGTGCGCCAGGTGGACAACCGCTTGGTGGTGCAGCCGCCGCGATGAGCGACCCGCACGAAAAAAAACCCCGGCGTGAATGTTCGCCGGGGCTCTGGTCATCAGGCGCAATGAAGGGAGGTACACGGCGCCCGCTTTACTGACCAAACTTGCGACTCAAGTCTTGCCGTATTGCGCCTTGGCCGCGTTGATGCAGGTCGTCTTGGCGTCACTGGACAGGGCGTCGCACTTTTCAGCGGCCACCTTGTAGTCGGCATCACGTTTTGCATCGGTGGCGTCGGTACGCGCAGCCGCCACGGTCTTGCCCAACTTCAGGTCGGCCAGAGCCTTGTCACGCGTTGCCTTGGCGGTCTTGACACAGACATCCTTGCCATTGCCGTCGAGGTCGTCGCAGCGCTCGCGTTCTACGTCATAGGCGGTCTCGATCTTCGACTGGGTGACCTTGCGCCTGTCATCCGGCTTGCCGGAATAAGCGTACTCGGCCTCCGCCTTGGCAACCTTCAAGTGACCTTTGGCTTGCAGCTTGCAGATGTCCTTGGCATTGGCCGCCAGCGACTTGCAGCTGTCGGTTTCAGCCTTGTAGGCGCCATCGGCCTGCGCGCGCGCGGCGTTGTATTCGGTCTTGTTCGTTGCGGCAGCCTGTGCGGCGCCGGACAGCAGAACGACGGCCGCCAGACAGGTGGCACGCAGGGTGAGTCGGTTGAAGAGGGATCGGGTCATTTTGATATCTCCTGGCAGGAAGGTGAGTGAGGGATGAAAGACCCAGGCAGTGTCGAACTGGCGTTCGACCGACGGCACGGGACGAGGCCGCGTGCTGCTGTAGTCAGGCTCCTACCGGCGTGCGCCGTGGTCAAGCTCAGCGCTGCGGCGACACGCGCCACACGACATTGCCCACGTCGTCGGCCACCAGCAGTGCGCCGCTCTTGTCCAGCGCCACGCCCACCGGCCGGCCCTGCGCCTTGCCCTCTGCAGTGAGGAACCCGGTCAGCAGCGTCAGGGGCTGCGCGCCGCTGGGCTTGCTGCCGTCAAAGGGCACGAACACCACCTCATAGCCGCTGTGCGGGTCGCGGTTCCAGGAACCGTGCTGGCCGATGAACATGCCGTTCGCAAAAGCCGCCGGCAGGCTGGTGCCGGCCGACCACGCCAGGCCCAGCGGCGCGGTGTGCGCGCCCAAGGCGTAGTCGGGCACGGTGGCCCGCGCCACCAGGTCGGGCCTGGGCGGCTGAACCCGTGTGTCCACGTGCTTGCCGTAGTAGCTGTAGGGCCAGCCGTAGAAGGCCGTGTCGCGCAGGCTTGTGAGGTAGTCGGGCACGAGGTCACTGCCGAGTTCATCGCGTTCGTTGACCACGGTCCACAACGTGGGGTTGGCGGCGACACCTGGCGACACCCAGGCCAGTCCATTCGGGTTGCGCAGGCCGCTGGCGTACACGCGGTGCGTGCCGCTGGCGACGTCCACTTCCCACACCGCGGCGCGCTCTTCCTCGGCCGCCATGCCGCGTTCGGCGACATTGCTGTTGGAGCCCACCGTGACGTAGAGCTTCTTGCCGTCTGCACTGGCGATGAGGTTCTTGGTCCAGTGGTGGTTGATGCTGCCCGCGGGCAGTGCAGTGACGACGGTGCCAGGGGCGTCGATGCGGGTCTGCCCTGCGCGGTACGGAAAGCGCAGCACCGCGTCGGTGTTGGCAACGAAGAGCTCATCGCCCACCAGCGCCATGCCGAAGGGTGAATTCAAACCCGACAGCAGCACGAAACGTTGCTCGGCCACGCCGTCGGCGTCGCTGTCGCGCAGCAGGGTGATGCGGTTGGCGCTGGCCACGCCTGCACCCGCCCGCTTCATCACCGCTTTCATCACCCAGCCCTTGATGCCTTTGCCGTCGTCGGGCTTTGACGGCGCGTTGCTCTCCGCCACCAGCACGTCGCCATTCGGCAACGACAGCAGCCAGCGCGGGTGGTCCAGGTTGCGCGCAAAGGCCTCGACGCGGGTGCCGGCCGCGGCCACCGGCTTGGCGCCGTCAGCCCAACCTTGTGCGGGCGCAATGTTGACGGTGGGCAGCAGCGTGCGCCGCGGTGCCGGCAATGTGGGCTCTTTGCCGATGCCTGCCGACAGCGGCAGGCGGGCGCTCTCGGCGCAGGCCGCCAACAGTGTGCATACAGCAAGCGTGGCGCTGACGACCCGCAGCGTGCGGCCTGTCGATTCAATCGTCTTCACGGGTCTTGTGCTGCAGAAGTGGATTGGCCAGCAAAGGTAGGCTCACCGCGCAAAAACCGAGGTCGGCCAGGGCCGTGGCTGGCGGTAGGCGCGCGACTACGCCTACACGACGCTCGTCTCGCGCAGCGGCTGCTGGTCGATCACCCGCTGCCACCCCAGCGCCGACAAGTCCAGCGTGCAGTAGCGCCCCGACACCACCAGTTCAGCCAGCGCACGGCCCACGGCGGGTGCCTGCTGCACGCCGTGGCCGCTGAAGCCGTTGGCAAACAGCAACCTGGGCAGCGCGGGGTGGGCGCCCAGGATCACGTTGTCGTCCAGCAGGTTGACGTCGTAGTGCCCCGCCCAGGCGCTGTGCAGGCGCGCGGCTTCGAAGCCCGGCACGCGGTGCGCCAGCGTCGGCCACAGTCGGTCTTCAAACCAATCCAGCGGCACGTCGAAATCGTGGCATTCCGGGTCTTCGTCGGGCGGCGGCGCGGTGCCGCACAGGAAGCCCTGGCCTTCGGGCCGGAAGTACAGGCCCGTGGGGTCCACCACCAGCGGACAGGCCGGCAGCAATGCCGGACTGGTGAAGTGAAAGACGCAGCGCTTTCGCGATTGCACCGGCAGCAGAATGCCGGCCTGACGCGCCAAGGTGGTGGCACCGGTGCCGGCTGCGTTGACGAGCCAGCGGCAGCCGACGCGGCTGCCGTCGGCCAGCACCACGCCCCTCACACCCGCGGGGGTGTGCAGCACATCCAGCACTTCGCCCTGCCGCACCACAGCCCCCAGCGCCACGGCCTTTTGACGCAGGCCGTGCATCAGCGCGTGGGCGTCTAGCCAGCCCTCGCCCGACAGGCCCAGCGCGCCACCCGCCAGGTCGTGGTGGTTCAACCACGGAAAGCGCGCGGCCAGTTCCGGCGGCGCCAGCAGCGCGACGTCAGCACCCTCTGCGCGCTGCACGCGGTGGTTGGCCTGCAGCACGGCATGGCCCGCAGCGGTGGCCAGGAAGAGGTAGCCCGGCTCACGAAAGGCCAGGTCCGGCGCCACGCCGTCCACCGCCAGCAGCGTGCCTGCGTCGCGGATGAACTGGGTGCCGAACATCGACATGCGAACGTTTTCCGGCGTCGAAAACTGGTGACGGATCGACGCCACCGAGCGTGTCGTGGCGCAGTGCTGAAAGCTCAGGTCACGTTCCAGCAGCAGCACCGACCCGCCAAATCCGCTGTCGCGCGCCAGGAAATAGGCCACCGCGCTGCCCACGACCGCAGCGCCGACGATCACGACATCGAATTGGTCCTGCATAAATCTTTCACCGTGGCTCCAGCGTGCCCCCAGTCAGCAGCCGTGTTCAACGCATCGGCGCTTCGCTGGCCAGGGTGTCCCGCGTGGCGCAGCCAGCGGGCTGACTGAAAGACTCTCAGCCTCTCAG
>Ga0335397_10000279_pt1 | contig 62446 bp, 37 predicted proteins | sample MAT04_FD_205740 | JGI IMG/M metagenome (GOLD analysis project Ga0335397, IMG submission 205740) | Freshwater microbial communities from Lake Fryxell liftoff mats and glacier meltwater in Antarctica - MAT-04 (spades assembly) (version 2) ...
CGGTCGCTGGTACCGCCCTTTCGCGGTGCGGTTCGTGGGTGCATAATCGGTGTTGGGTAGTTGTTCGTGTTGCAACGTGAACAGCTCTACGCGGCCGGTCGGGATGGGCGACGTACTCACCGCCTGTTTCGACCGGCCGGCCCGACCCGATGAAGTGAGTACAACCCATGTCCACATCAAGCGCCCCTGCGGGCGGACCCGACGTCATATCCGACCCGCCCGTCGTCATGACTGTATGGGCGTGGCCGAAGCGCCCATTCGGCAATAACTCCGGGATGGGTTGCCATGACGCGACGGCTCTACGCTCGTTCCCGGATGGGAATCTTAACATTGAAACGGATATCCGGTGGGAATCGACGGCACGCCGAGAACCTGGCACGGTATTTGGGGTGCTCAAGCACCACGCGAACACCAACCAGGAGAATTTCGGTGTCGGTCGCCGCTACTACCTGCCGTCCGCCGAAGACGTGTCACAAGTGGCATGCTTGAATCTCATCAACACCCCTAATCCGGAGAACCCGAACTGGCTCGCCATCAAAGTCAGGCTGACAGAGAAAGGACGCACAGAGTTGGCGACGTTGACGCCCCCGGAAATACTGGCGATGCTCAGGACACCCGCAACCGTTCTCGCTCCGCCCAACGGGACCGAAATGAGTGTTGGGAGAAAACTGAACCCGGACGTGTCCGGTAAGGATTCGGGTATCAACACCGCGATTCCCGAACCCTCAGACGACTCCACACAACCCGTCTCGCCGGGCGAGTTGCTCGACGACACGGGCACGCCCACCGGGACCAGGAAACCCGAAGGGGTGACACCGCCTACCGATGCCTACACCAAACTCCGCCAGTTCGCCCGCGAAGACCTGAAGGGACAAGAGCGCGCCGTGGTCGAAGCGCTCTGCGACGCGGACGGTGAACTGCAAATAGCTGATCTGGCCGTCAAGGATGGCGTGGGTTGGGACGATCCGTTTGAAGGATTCAAGAACGCACAGAAGCGGTTGAATCCGAAGTTGAAGCGGATCGGCTGCACGCTGACACGCCAGAATAACGCCGCGAAACTTAACCGGAACAGGGGTTGAAAGAGGGTTCAATTAAACCCCATTTCGCCCCCGATTAAACCCCTCCTCATCCGCGATGATGCCTCTGTCCCTCACAAGACAGGAGGCATCATGCCACGCCGACCTTACGACCCGCTGGCCGCCATTCCGTCGCCGGAGGCCATTCGGCAACGGCTGACGGAAACGCTGGTGCTCGCCGAACGGCTCCGCACCCTGCTGGAGTTGGCCGAACGCCTGCGACTTCCCTTGACCACCGGTAGCACCGTCATCACGCCCGTCGCTGAGAAGGCGGTGCCGCGTGCTTGATCCCATCACCGCGCCGCCCGTCACGATCACCGTTGATCAGCCGGAAGCCGCTCGACTTACCAAACTGAGCGCCAAAACCCTCGGACGTTTTGCCGACGCCGGCGAACCCATTGGCCGCATTAAGGTTGGCCGCCGTGTGCTGTTCCTTCGTGCAGCGCTCGAGCGGTGGCTCGTCTCGAAAGCGGAAGGTGGTGCGCGATGACCCCGACCGAAACGAGGTGGCTGCGAGTGACCCGCGAGACGCCTTGTCCGATCTGTGACAAGGCGGATTGGTGCCTCGTCGCGGAAGACGGGACTGCGGCAATCTGCCCGCGAACGGAATCCTCGAAGCGCTGTGGCGATGCCGGGTTTCTCCATCGGCTCGCGGATCGACCGCGACCACAAGAACCTCGTCGCATCAAGCAGCTACGGTTCGGGGCAGTCCTACCCGATCTGACGATGCTCGCGACGAGTTACCGCGAAGCTGCGACCGTGGGTCGGCTACATACGTTCGCCGCGTCACTCGGGTTGCGGACGGAATCAACTATTGCGTTCGGGGTGGGCTGGAACGCTGACTCTGGTGCATGGTCATTTCCGATGACGGACCCGGAAACCGGCACGGTAACCGGCATCCGATTGCGGCGACCGGACGGCGAAAAGTTCTCCGTCAAGGGCGGCAAAGAAGCGCTGTTCATGCCCGACACGCTACCCATCGACGACGAGGTGCTGCTCATCCTGGAAGGGGCAACGGACGCGATTGCCGCTCACGGCATCGGGTTCCCGAACTCGATCGGCCGACCGTCCTGCACGGGCGGGGTGCGGCACATCATCGAGCTGGTGAAGGCTCGCAAGCCGAACGGCATTGTGATTGTTGCAGACGCCGACGAACCCGGTGTTCATGGTGCCGAAGCACTGGCTCGTGTGCTGATGCTTCACTCCCGCAACGTGCGGACGATCTACCCGCCCACCGGGTGCAAAGACCTACGCGATTGGGTGGCGAAGGGCGCGACCCGCGCCACCGTGGAACAACTCATTCACGCCGCCGACGTTCGCCGGCTCAGCATCATGATCTCACCCAGGGGGAACAACAAATGACCGCGACCGAAAGCAAACTGGAACTTACCGCCGAGCCGGTCGGCAAGTCGAGGCACAAGATCACGGTGAAGCTCGACGGCAAGCCGGTTCATGTGGACACGGTGAGCGTCTCGAGCGCCGCCGCTCGCAAGAAGTTCATCGACGCCGTGACCGACAAGTTCCCGGGACTCGACCGCGACCTACTCGACGAGGAATTACTGAAACTCGCCGCCGAAAGCGGATCCCCGGAACGCGACGATCACCTGATGGAAGTGGACGTGTCCCGTGTTGTTCGTCCAGAGTTGTTCCACACGAAAGACGTGAGCGGTATCACGGTGGCGGTCCTGCTCGACGCCGGGGACAAACTCGTCCCTCGATGGCGAACCTACCTGCGGTGGGCGGACGGCAAGCGTGAAGTGATCGACGCGCCCGACCGCCTGGCGTTACCGGGCGGCAACGTTCTCTACGTCCGGCCCGACGCTGGCGAGCCTCCGGAGTCTGACCCGCCCGCGTGGTCGGCAGACTCGCGCCGCGCGTGGCTCGACGGTGCCGAACCACCCGATCCCGGCGCGGTGTTCAAGAGCGTGTGCGGACGGTTCGCGGAGTTCCTGGATTTCCCGACAGACTCCGCAGTTGGCACTACCGCGACGCTCGCGTTGTGGACGGTGTTCAGCTACTTGTACCCGACGTGGGACGCAGTGCCGTATCTATACATCGGCGGCCCGATGGGTTCAGGGAAAAGCCGTGTTCTCGACGTGCAGCAACGTCTGGCGTTCCGCCCGATCTCGTCCTCGAACCTGACCGCGCCGACGCTGTTCCGAACGTTGCACGCGAACGGTGGTACGATGCTGTTCGACGAGGCTGAACGACTGCGGCAATCGACGCCCGAGCAGCAAGAGATCCAATCCGTGTTTCTCTGCGGCTACAAACGTGGTGGATGTGCGACCCGACTTGAACCCGTTGGTGACGGCTTCCGCCCTGTCCGGTTTGATGTGTTCAGCCCGAAGGCGCTGGCGTGCATTTCTGGACTGCCTCCAACACTGGCAAGTCGGTGCATCCCGATCACGATGTTCCGGTCTGCGACGGATTCACCCAAACCGAAACTACGGATCGACGAGAACCCGGCCGGGTGGCAGTCCGTCCGCGACGACTTGCATATCCTCGCCCTGGAGCACGGCCCAGAATGGGTGAAATTGTCAGTTCGGAAAGACGTAGTTCCGCCCGGCATCGGTGGGCGCAATTATGAACTCTGGCAACCGCTGCTCGCGCTTGCCGCGTGGTTTCAGGAACGCGGTGTCGATGGATTGCTGAGCCTCATGCAACGCTACGCCCTGGCGAGCGTGGCCAATGCCAAAGACGACGCCGTGCCCGAGGCCGACGAGATACTGCTGGAACTTCTCGCGGAAGCCGTCCGTGAACACCGTCCACCTAGCAGCAGCGAGTTGCTCTTGTCCGCGAAACTGCGGGATGAGGTGACTTTCAAGATGTGGCAACCCAAGACGGTCACAACCCGGCTGAAGAATTACGGCATCACAACCCCTGATAAGTTGAGCGGCGAGCGCCGATACCGGGACGTGGTGCCCTCGCAGATGCTCCAGATTCAGAATCGGTACGGAATCGATCTCGGAATTGTGTAGCGTGACCCTACCTGCGGATTGTCCTTTTTGTCCTGATTGTCCTTTTGCAGGACAATCCGCAGATGCTCGACGATGTTAAATCACTTGAAATACAAGCGAATCGACGACGGGAAGGACAATTAGGACAATTAGGACAATCTACAGGGTAGGGGGTACCACATGGCTTTCGATGCGCTGAGCTTTCTCGAATCGCTGTTCCGGGTCGACCCTGTTGTCGACCCTGCTGTGGTCCCTTCCGTGGCTCCCGCTGCGGATACGACCCTACCAGAGTTGACGCCGAACGATTTGTCGGGCGACTGGTTCGTGGTGTGGGATGAGCGGGCCGCGATCATGGAATTCGACGGCAACATGCCTCGTGAGGTGGCCGAACACTACGCCTTGCTCGACGTGCTAAAGATGATGAAGGCCGGCGGCACCGAATAGACGAAACTGACCTGCGCCCGCGGTGGGCACAGGGCGTATACTTCAATCGCCTTTAGGCCGATGTCGGCGGCAAGTGTGTCCTGAGAACCACACCCCGCCGACACGGCCGTTCTCAGGAGGCTCACTTCATGGCTTCGATCAGCAGAGACGCATCCGGCAAAATCAGGGTCATGTTCACCGACGCGGCCAAGAAGCGCCGAGCCGTTTATCTCGGCAACGTGAACAAGAAGCACGCAGAGACGATCAAGATGCGGGTGGAAACGCTCGCCGCGTCGGTAACATCGAAGACACCGTTGGACGGGGAAACCGCCGCATGGGTGGGCAGCATCGGCGATGACCTTGCCGAGAAACTGGCCGCCGTTGGGTTGATCGCCGAGCGGCCGAAGGCTATCACGATGGCCGGATTGCTCAAGCTATATCTTGACGAGAAGGAAGTCGATAACAAGGGTGGCACCAAGACGAACCATCGCACGATCAGCAACGACTTGATCGGATACTTCGGCGAGAACGCGGACCCCCGCGCCATCACGCCAGAGCGTGCGAAGCAATTCCTCGATCATCTGCGGGAACGAAAACTGGCTGCCGGCACTGTCTCGCGGCGGATGCGTCGGGTTCGATCAATCTTCGCCTACGCGGTCAAGCGGAAGGCGATCACCTCGAACCCGTTCACCGAAGTGAAGGCCATGTCGGTGTTGCCGTCCGAGCGGCGAGCGTTCCTGTCCGCAGCAGACACCAAGAAGTTGCTCAACGTCGCAACCCCCATCTGGCGTACCATCATCGCGCTCGCGCGGTTCGCAGGTATGCGATGCCCAAGCGAAGTGTTGCTGCTGAAGTGGTCCGACGTGAACTTCGAGACGGGGCGCATGACGGTTCCGAGTTGCAAGACGGAACACATTCCGGGCAAGGAATACCGTGTCACGCCGATCTTCGCCGAACTCCGCCCGCACCTCGAAGAGGCTTTTGAACTGGCCGCCGAGGGTGAAGTCTATGTCGTGGGAACGAAGCAAGGCGACGACTACCGGGCCGCGTCACAGGGGGCGGACGGCTGGAAGAACTGCAACCTCCGGACGCAAATGCTGCGGCTCATCAAGCGGGCAGGGCTCAAGCCGTGGCCGCGCCTGTTCAACACCATGAGGGCGAGTTGCGAGACGGACCTGATGGAGCGGTTCCCGATCAGCGCCGTGGTGGAATGGTTGGGGCACTCGGCCACGGTCGCGTTGAAGCACTACACACGCATTCCTGACGAGCTTTTCGAGCGTGCTGCAAAAAGCGACGCACTCCGCAGCGGGGCTTCTTCGGCATCGGCTGGAATCGCAGGCGATGTTGTTCGAAACACCGACGCAGAATCCGACGCGCGCGCGACGCAAAATACGACGCAGACAGGAGCGGACGGTAAAAGACCGGAGCGGACAGACCTGGATGGATTGCTTGTAAAACAAGCGTTCCGTCCGAATCTGTCCGCTCCAGGCTTCTCAAGTCCAAACGCAAGTATGACCCTACCGGGATTCGAACCCGGGTTTGAGCCTTGAGAGGGCTCCGTCCTAGGCCACTAGACGATAGGGCCGCTCAACCGTTGTTTTAGCGCGATAGGGGGGTAATGTCAAGGGTGCCGACGGCGGCTCTCACTTCCCCAAGGCCGTTCCGTGCTTCACAGTGCGCGTGTCATCACCCCGTCGCTACGCTCCGGGTTCGCCAAAAGGCAAGCGTTTTCCAGGCGAACCCGGAGCGTCAGCGACGGGGTGCGTCAACACGACCACAACCCAATGTGAAACACGAAACTGCCCTGGTCACTTCCCCCCGGCGAGCGGCACATCCTTCAGGACCACGGGAACCTCGATCGACTTCGCCTGTGTGCCCCAGAATTCGAGCACTGCGGGCGGGCCGTGGCCGTCCTTGTCTGGGTGAAGTTCCAGTTCCAGCTTCAACTGGACTCGCTTGTTGGTCGGATCGAGTTGGTTCGAGCCGCTGCTGAGTCCGAGTGTGTAGGGCTTCCCTTCTGCGTCGGTCATGCGGACGCCATGAACCGTGTGATTCCCGAAGCCGGCCCCACCCCGCATCCCGGGGAGGTCGTCGCCAACTGATGCGGCCTGGATCGACTTCATGTCGTAGGCAAGTTGAACGCTAGCGGTGAGCCTGCCACTCGCGTTCGTCGAGTAGATCACGGACACGTCCACGCCGCTCGGGGCTGATCCAGTTACGGCCTTCCCTGCTTCCAGATCGCGAACCTGGCAGAGCGTCTCAATCCCCGTGCGAACCGTGGCGAACATCGAGACGCCCAGTTCCTTTGCGGAGATCACCGACTTCTCGCTCGGCTTGAACTGAATCACGGCTTGCCGCACATTCGGTCGGAACCCGCCCGGAAGCTCAAACGCCGAGCCGGTATCCCGTACGACCGAGACCGAGCCGTCCGCGTTGCGGATCAGAATGGTTCCCGTGCCGGTAGCCCTGATGTCGCCCGTTGGGATCGGCGTGAACTCCGCCACCAGTTTTGCGCCGCTGGTATCGGTCGCGCGCGTCACCTTGGTCGCGGCCGTGCCTTCCCACTGGAGCCGCGGCTCAGGCCATGCCTGGAGTAACGCGCTGGGGTGCTGGGTTGCGAGTGGCAACACGTTCCTGGGGAACGGAACAGCTTCGACCAGCACGGCACCGTTCAGCGACATGGGCCGTTTGGGAGAATCGCCGCGGGCTTCGAGAACCACGGCGCGATTGCGGTCGGTCGCGATTCGCACACCGACCTTGGCTCGACCGAGATACGGCATCGCACCGGGAGCCACGAAGCCACCAACGCCCGCGATTTGTAGGTCAGCGGTATCGCACAGTTTCAGCACGGCAGCCCAGAACGCGACCTTGCCCCCGGTCGAAACGGTGATCTTCCTGGCCACGAGGTCTTCGGGCTTCAATCCGCCGAGGACGATCTCCCACTTGGCTTGTTTCGACAACTCCGCGAGTACCTTGTCGAGCGGTTGATCCTTGACGTCGAGTTCCACCATTGTCGGGGTCAGAATCTTGTCGTGAACGATTCGGCGCTCGGCCTTTCGGAGCAGTTCTTGGGCGCGGCGTGCCGTCTCGGGATTGTCGGACTTCACTCCGACTCGCAATTCTTCAACCGCGTTTGTGCCGAGTTCTTCGAGTCGCTTGGTGGCCGTCTCGCGTTCCTGGAAATCCTGGCTACCGAGCAACTCCACGAGCCGGGCCGCTTCCGTGCGCTTCGGTGTCGGTTCTTGTGCGACGACGATGACCGTGGCGACCAGAACAACGGGAAGCAGCAAGAAGTGTCGCATGGAAAACCCGGAGCGGGTGTGGCGGGCGAGCAGCGAACGCTTTGAGCGTACCCGAAATGAAGCGACCGGAGCAAGTGCCCCGGTCACGAGAGGTTACAAACGATCACATGAGTTAGCTGCCGCCCCGGCAGGGCGGCATCAGTTCATATTCACCCAATCAGCTTCTCGACCAGCTTCCCTTCGCGGAACATCGACATCGGGCGACCGGTTGGCGTCGTGAGTTCCGTACCGAGGTCGATCCCGAGGTTGTGGAAGATCGTGCTGGCGAGATCGTCCGGCGTGCAAGGATCGGTTGCGGGAGCCATGCCGCTGGAGTCGGTGCTGCCGTGGACGTAGCCTCGCTTAAAGCCGCCGCCAGCCACCACCGCAGCCATCGAACGTGCCCAGTGATCGCGGCCGACGTTCTTGTTGACCTTTGGTGTGCGGCCGAATTCGCCGGCACACATGACGATCGTGCTGTCGAGCATCCCGCGATTATCCAGATCCGTGATCAGGGCCGATAGAACCTGATCGGTCGTCGGAGCAAGACGAGTCTTGTGTGCATCGAACGTCTTGCTGTGAGTATCCCAACCGCCAAGTGAGACAGTCGCGAACCGCACGCCCGACTCGATGAGTCGGCGAGCCGCGAGCGCACCCTGACCGAACGGCGTGCTGCCGTACATGTCACGGACGGCCGACTTCTCGGCGGAGATGTCGAGTGCCTTGCGGGTCCGGTCGCTCTTGAGGATCTCGAGAGCTTGCTGGTGGAAGGTGTCGAGACCATCGACGAGGTCGTTCGACTTATCGAGGCCAGCGAATCCGCCATCGAACTTCCGCAGGAGGATGTCCCGCTTCTCCAGATCTTCGAGGGTGAACGTGCCCTTCAGCGTCAGGCCGCGAACGCTGAAACCGCCGCCCTTGTTGGGATTCTCTTTTCCGCCGCCACCGCCACCGTTCCCCTCGATCACGAATGGGTTGTATCCGGTGCCGAGGTAGCCCGCGAGACCGGCTTGCCCGTTCCGCACGTCGCCGAAGGTGACGTAAGGTGGGACACCGATTTCGGACTTCAGCAACTTCGCGGTGATCGACCCCATCGCCGGGTACTGCAACGCGGCAGTCGGCTTGTTACCGGTGGTCATGAACACGGTTGCCGGGCCGTGGCTCGGGATCGTGTGATATAGCGACCGAACGACGCTGACCTTGTTGCCGATGGCGGCCATCTTGGGCAGCGTTTCGGCGAACTGCATCCCGGGTGCGCTCGTGTCGATCGACTTGAATTCACCGCGAATCCCTTCCGGGGCTTCGGGCTTGTTATCCCACATGTCGATGGTGGCTGGACCACCGGCGAGCCACAGGAGGATCACTCCCTTGGCCTTTGCTTTGTTGGAAATCTCGCCCTTGCCCGCGGCCCGAGCCTCGGCAGCGAGAATGCCGGGCAGCGTCAGCCCGAGTGCACCGGCGGTGCCGATGCTGAGGAAATCTCGGCGGTGGAATCCTTCGCAATCCGTTCGTGGCAGCGTGGACATGGGAAACTCCGGACTGGGGTGGGATGCAAGGCAGGTTTGATGTTGGCGAGCCACGGGGTTTATCCCCGTGGTGTTTGGGTTGGCTGTGGCATCCACGGGGATGAACCCGTGGCTCGCCCAGATCGATCAATGATTCAGAATGAACTCTCGTGTGTTCACAAGAGCCCAGATCACATCGGTGATCCCCTCGGCGCGGGTCTTCGCGGTCTTGATTGCTTCGGCAGCACTCGCCTTCTGGTCGGGGTTTGGCAAGCGGGAGAGCGTTGCGAGGAACACCTCATCGGCGAGTTCTTCGTTGCTGAGCTTGCTCGCTGCGAGGGTGGCGATGCGGCCCTTCTTGTCGATGAACTTCGCGAGAATGCTCGCGTCGGTCATCCGGAACAGCGTTTGTGGCAAAGCGGGTTCCGCGGCACGTTCGCAATCGCAAGCTGTCGTTCGCGGCGGTCGCCCGAAGATTCGCAGAGCATACGCCAAGTTCGGGTTCTGCACGCGGCTGGAACCAACCTCCACGATCTTCTTGCCCGACAGCGGCTCATCCGGGCCGGTGTAGTTCTCACTCACGCCGAGTGCCGCGTTGAGTACGTCCACAACCTGTTCCGCCATCAGCGCCCGAACATAGGAGTGAGAGAAGTTGTTCTTGTCGAACTTGTTGGTGTCGTTCGTTGCGTAATCGAGCTGATACGTCCGACTCATCAGGATGCTGGTTTCGAGCTTCCGCAGGTCGTAGCCGGTCTTGATGAACTCGGCCGCGAGTGCATCGAGCAATCGGCTGTTCGTCGGCGAGTTGGCCAGCGAGAAGTCATCCACGGGGTTGACGAGACCGACGCCGAAATAATGCGCCCAGACGCGGTTCACGAAACTGCGTGCGAAGAACGGGTTCTCCGGGGATGTCATCCACTCCGCGAGTTTCACTCGCGTATCCTCGCCAGCCTTCACGGGGATCTCGGGGCCACCGAGTGCCTTCGGTGTCGGGGCGCGACCCGTCGCGGGGTTCGGCTTGGCCCCTTTGGCTGCGGGGGAAACGAACAACTCGCGGATCAGCAGGATGTTGTTATTGTTGGCTTTCGGAGCGCTCTCTCGCCGCGCTTTGTTCACCTCATCAACTGCCTTCTTGAGATCGGTGCTGCTGAACTGATTGGCGACGAAACTCACCTGCGTGAAGAGATTCGCGAACGCCCAGTACTCGTCCTGCGTCCAGCGGTCGGTGGGGTGCTTGTGGCACTGGGCACACTCCAGTCGCACGCCAAGGAACGCAGCGGCGACCTTCTCGCCCCACTGCTCGATGGGCACTTGCTGCTGGCGACGCCAGAACAGGTCAAGCGTCTTCTTCTCGGGGTAGTCGGTCGTGAAACTCTTCGCGGACTGCTCGTCGATCTTCTTGACGAACTCCAGCCACTCTTCGGGCTTCTGGCCATCGAGGCTGGTCGCGGTCACGATGTCGCGAACCATCTGATCGTAAGGCACGTTGTCGGCGATTCGCTTGCGAAGCCAGTCGTGCCACATCTGCGATCGTTTCGGCTGCGTCGGTTGCGGATTCTCGAGTGCCTGCGTGTTGTTGCCCGTCACATCCGAGAGCTTGGTTGCCCAGATGGCCGCGTGCAGTGGATGCGTGAGCAACTTGGTGATGACCTTCTCGCGCTTCTTGGGGTCGGTGTCGGCCAGGAACTCTCGCACATCGTCGGGGGTGGGAATCTGCCCCGTGGTGTCGATGTAGACACGGCGGAGAAACGTCGCGTCCGACGCGAGGTCCGACGGGATCACGTTCATCATCTTGAGCTTGGCGAACACTTCCTTGTCGATGAAGTTGACTTCGGGAACCTTCGGGTAGCCACCAGGTTGCGCAGGCGTCGGAACCAGCACACGAAGCGCCTGCACACTCCCGCGATACAGCACAGTGAGGCCCGCGTCGCCCGGCTGGCGTGGGGTCAGCAACCCGAGCGGCGACAGGGACGCGATCGCATCGTCGCTGATGCGGAAATCGCAGAACGGCGTGATGTCTTCGGTGGTCCCATCGGCGAACTTGGCGCTCACCTTCAACTGCAAGGGCTTGCCAGCAGCGAGTAGTGCGAAGTGGCCCGGGGTCACTTCGAGTTTCTCGATCGTGCCGCTGCCGGGCGTCCACTTCGCTCCGGCCCGAACCCACTCGCGGAACACGTTGTACACCCACGCGTCCTTGCCAAACCGCATCCCACCGTCGTGAGCAGTCTGACCGGTCGCCTTGAGCAGCAGCAACGACTCATCCGGCTTCACGACATTCACGCGACGGCCGAGGTTGTCGCGGGTCAGGCCGGCGAAGTCCATCGCGGGTTCGTAGCCGAACAGGCTGAGGCGGAACCCGCCCTTGCCCTGGAAGGAGCCGTGGCAACTTCCCGAGTTGCACCCGACCTTCGAGACGAGGCCCATGACGTGCCGTTCGAAGTCCACGGTCGGCAGCGTACCACCGGTGGGCAGCGAGACTTGCGCGGAAGCCACAACTGGTGACAGCGCACAAATACCAAGGGTGAGCAGATATCGTGTCGAGAGCATGGCAGTGCTCGATTCTGGCGAGTTGGGGATTGAGGATTCCCCGGTTCTGGCAGGGCAGGTGGGCGGAAAGAGTCGGTGTGTTTTGCGGGGGTGGCAGCCCAGCTAAGGGTCACATGATGAAACCATCAACCCAGCACAAAGTTTCGCACGCTCCGAAATTGTTTCAAGGATTTTCCCCAGATTCGGGCGATCGGATGCAAGTGCTACTGAAGTGTTGCGCCAATTTTCATGTGGCGTGATGAAATCGGAACACGGACCAGTGAATCGCCTACAACAAAATCGAGTGGGAGCGTGGAGTCTCCCCGACCTGAAGTAGTATCAAGCGTAACCCGTGGAACTCGCACAACTCATCCTTGTCCTGGCAGTCGTGGCGGCAGCGTGTGCCGTGCCGGGAGTGTTTCTCGTCCTGCGGCGTATGGCGCTCGTCTCCGACGCCATCGGGCACGTGTTGCTCCTCGGCATCGTCCTGGCATACTTCATCGTTCGCGATGCCGATTCGCCCTGGCTCATGGTCGGCGCCGCGCTCACGGGATTGCTCACCGTTGTTCTGGTGGAAGCTCTCCAGCGTACGAACCTCGTGAAGGCAGATGCGGCCATCGGCCTGGTGTTCCCGGCACTCTTCGCGCTCGGGGTCGTACTCGTTTCCGTGTCGCACCTCCAGGGAACGCACCTCGATATCGACCGTGTGATGCTCGGCCAGCCTGACCTCGCGACCGTGCCACGGTTCTACCTGCTTGGGGTTCCCGTGCCGCCGCTGTGGGTGATGGGTGCGGTGCTGGCGGTGAACGTGACGCTCGTCCTGGTGCTGTACAAGGAATTGAAGCTCACCACGTTCGACCCGGCGCTGGCCGCGAGCCTGGGCTTTCGTCCCGGCCTCATCCACTACGGGCTGATGGCGGTCGTATCGGTGACGGCCGTCGTGGCGTTCGACGCGGTTGGTCCGGTGCTGGTGGTGGGGTTCTTTGTGGTGCCGGCCGCGGCTGCGTTCCTGCTCACGGATCGGCTTGGCGTGATGTTGCTGCTGGCGTGCGGCATCGGGATCCTCGGTGCCGCACTCGGTGTGTTCGTGGCCGATCGGCTCGACGCGAACACAGCAGGGACAGTCGCCGCGGCGCTGGGATTGTTGTTCGCGCTGGTGTTCCTGTTCGCGCCGAATCGTGGGCAAATCGCGATGCTCTTGAAGCGATTCTCACAACGGCGAGCGTTCGAGGAAACAATGCTGGCGGTGCATCTGTACCAGCACGAAGGGACGCCCGCGGAAGCGGACGAGGCGAGGCTCGATGGCCTATACACGCACCTGAGCTGGCTGCAGGCGCGTGTGACCACCGTGGTGGAACGCGCGACCGCTCACGGGTTGGTAACGCAATCAGGGGAGTTGTTGAAACTGACAGAACTGGGCCGCGAGCGGGCGAAAGCGGTGTTTGGGGAGCGGGGGACGACATAGGATGAGCCGCTTGCGGCATCGCATGTATGCGATGCCGCAAGCGGCTCATGACAATCATCACATCAGTTCTTCGATCGGTCGGCCGCTTGGCAACACGGGGATCGGTCGGCCGTTGTTGAGGTAGTTCACTTCGGAGTCCACGCCCAGGTGCTTGTATACGGTCGCGATCACGTCTTGCGGCGTCTTCGGATTGTTCTTTGGGAACGCGCCGTTCGAGTCCGATTCGCCCACCACGCGACCGCCCTTGATCGGGCCGCCCGCCATGACACCGCTGAACACGTTCGGGTAGTGGTCGCGGCCAGCGTTGTTGTTCACCTTCGGGGTGCGGCCGAACTCGCCCCATGCCAGGATCAGCGTGGTGTCGAGCAGCCCGCGCGAATCGAGATCGTCGATCAGTGCCGTGAATGCCTGATCCCACCGCGGCAGGAAGCCGTCGCGGAGCGACTCGAAGCCCTTCACGTGGGTGTCCCACCAGCGGCAATCGACCGTCACGAGTCGCACGCCCGCTTCCACGAGCCGACGCGCCAGGATCATTCGCTGTGCCCAGTTCGGCGCACCGCAGCGGTCCGCAGCCTTCGGGTCGTATGACGGCCTGAACCCGTAGCGTTCGCGGAGCTTCATCGGCTCCTTGTCGAGGTCGAACGCATCGCGAGCCGCGTCAGAAGTCAGAATCTCCCACGCCTTGGCCTGGAACTTGTCGGCTGCGTCGATCTGCCCCGTGCGGTCGGTGTCGCGCCGCATGTTGTCGAAGTCCCGCAGGAGCGACTTGCGGTCGCCGACCTGTTCCATCGTCACGCCGGAGGCGAGTTGGAAGTTCGGCAACTTGAACGGGCCGACTGTCGCCGGGTCGGCTTGTGTCTCGAACGGCTTGTGCGCGACACCGAGGTACGCCGAGTTCGCGCCCGGGAGCAACTTGGGGATCATCACATACGGCGGCATCGACGGGTTCAGGTGCCCGAGTTGCTTCGACACCACCGAACCCATGCTCGGGTAGATGTTCTCGCCGGGGTCGGGGCCGGGGTTGTAGCCGGTGAAGCAAATCTGGTCGCCGGCCGAGTGACCCGCGTCGTGGTGATGCAGGCTGCGAATGATCGACCACTTGTGCATCATCTTCGCGGACAGCGGCATCATGTCCGACAGGCGGATGCCGGTGACGTTCGTGTTCATCACACCGAACTCGCCGCGTACCTCGGCCGGGGCATCGGGCTTCGGGTCCCACATATCGTGGTGACTCGGCCCGCCGCGCATCCACAGGATGATGACGTTATTGACGTTGCTCAGCGAGTCACGGGGTTTATCCCCGTTGGCCTGGACTTTGAGCAAATCGCCAAGCGAAAGACCAGCGGCACCGAGGATGCCAGCCTTCACGAAACTGCGGCGATCTTGTTGGGCGAGAGTACGACGGAAGTCGTCGCAAGTGCGGGCGGGCATGGGGTGCCCTCTGGCAGGAGGTTGGGAGGCGGGAGCACCCTATACGAGTGCTTGGATGAAGATTACCACGCCGATCGACCGAACGCCAGCGCCTTTACAGGAATGAAGCGGGGCTCCGCAGCGCGTGACAGTACGCGAGGAAATCCCGTAACGATTTCCGCGGCGCTGGGTTGAACTGCGGGAATCACCTCGAATGTACCCTGCGTGTTTCGGAGAACCCATGCGAATCGTCAGCATAATCGCCCTGTGGTGGATAGGTGCCGCCGCATTGCAGGCACAAACCACCTACAATCCTCTCGCGGTCGAGAAGGCCAAGTCGGATCACAAGGACATGACGGTCAAGGACGAGAAACGCTCGCGTGAGGTTCCGATTCGCGTTCACTTCCCGAAGGAGAAATCGGCGGCTCCGGTCGTGCTGTTCAGTCACGGATTGGGCGGGTCACGCGAGAACGGCGACTACTACGCCAATCACCTGACTTCACGGGGGTATGTGGTGGTGATGTTGCAGCACCCCGGCAGCGATGAATCCGTGTGGAAGGGGGCCGCGTTGGGTCAGCGGATGGCCGCGATGGAGAAGGCCGCCAGTGGCGAGAACCTGCTGCTTCGCATCGGCGATGTGAGCGTGGTCCTCGATCAACTGGAAGTCTGGAACAAGACCGCGGATCACCCGCTGAATGGGCGACTTGATCTCAAGCGAGTGGGGATGTCGGGGCACTCTTTCGGAGCGGTGACGACCCAGGCTGTGAGCGGACAGGTCGCCCCGATCGGCAAGAGCACCACCGAGCCGCGGATCAAGGCCGCCCTTGCGATGAGCCCCAGCCCTCCGCGTGTTGGCGACCCGAAGAAGGCGTTCGGCGAAGTGAAGATTCCCTGGATGTTGCTGACCGGCACGAAGGACGATTCCCCGATCGGGAAGATCGACGTGAAGTCTCGCCTCTTGGTGTACCCTGCGTTGCCGCCCGGTGGGAAGTACGAACTGGTGCTCGACAAGGCCGAGCACTCCGCGTTCAGCGAGCGAGCTTCACCGCTGAGCAAGGAGAAGCAGAACCCGAACCACCACAAGGCGATCCTGGCTGTTTCGACTGCCTTCTGGGATGCTTACCTCCGCGAAGACGCTGCGGCCCGCAAGTGGCTGGATAGCGATGAGGTCAAGAAGGTGCTGGAGAAGGACGACACCTGGCAACGGAAGTGATGGCGAGTCGGAAACATGGTGTCGCGTCGGTTCGCGGCGTGGTATGCTCATCCAGATACCCGCCGGAGCGAAGGACACCTCATGACCTCGCGCCAATCACAACCCGTCGTCAGTCGTCGCCAACTGCTGCAACTCGGTGGCATCAGCGCCATTGGCCTCGGCCTGCCCGAGTTGCTTCACGCTGCGACCGAGAGCCGCAAGGCGGCACGGCCGAAATCCTGCATCTTTATCGTGCAATACGGTGGCGGTAGCCAGATCGACAGCTTCGACATGAAGCCCGATGCGCCTGTCGAACTTCGTGGGCCGTTCAAGCCAATCGCGACCTCTGTGCCGGGCACCCGCATCTGCGAACACATGCCGCGACTCGCCCGCATGGCCGATCGCTATGCCATCATTCGGTCGATGACACACGGCAACGCGGGCCACGATGGCGGAATGCACGTCGCCATGACGGGGCACTCGCAACCGGTCGAGAACACGCCGTACTTCGGTTCGGTGGTCGCGCGGCTCTGCCCACCCGCCGGGAATGTGCCACCGTATGTGTGGATTCAGAACCTCGCAGGCGACGTACAACCGCGCTACCTGACCGGCGGCTTCCTCGGACCGCAGTACAGCCCGCTGCGGATCGGCACCGATCTCGATAACCCCTCGATGCCCGGCTTCCGCGTGAAGGCGTTCGACCCGCCCGCCGACGTGCCCACGCAGCGACTACACGACCGGAGCCAGTTGCTCGCCAGTGTGGAAGCCGCAGGCCGAACGCCACGCGCGAGCAGCGATTTCCAGACCTACCGCGAGCGGGCCGTCGATCTGCTCACCGGCTCCGACGCTCGCACGGCGTTCGATCTCGACCGCGAACCGGGGAAGGTCCGCGAGCGCTACGGCCGCCATCCGCTGGGCCAGAACCTCCTCATGGCGCGACGGATGATCGAAGCGGGAACCCGGCTCGTGAGCGTGACCGCATGGTGTGGCAACCCGCCGGGCGAGAAGTTCACGAACGTGCAGACGTGGGACATGCACGGCCCCGGCGCGGCTCCGTTCATCGGCAGCATCTTCGGCACTGGCTCCTACGGTCTCGGTTGGGCGTTGCCGCGCGTCGATGAGGCGGTGTCGGCACTGCTGACCGATCTCGAAGCCCGCGGGTTGCTCGAAACGACGCTGGTCGTGATGGTCGGCGAGTTTGGCCGTTCCCCGAAGGTCAGCAAAGAAGGCCGCGATCACTGGCCGGCGTGCTACTCGGCACTTATGGCCGGTTGCGGCGTTCGCGGCGGTCTGGTGTATGGAAGTTCCGACAGGACCGCCGGTTATGTCAAGGACGACCCGGTTCGCCCCGAGGACTTCGGCGCGACGCTGTTCCACGCGCTGGGAGTCGCCCCCGACACCCGCCTGAGCGCCGACGGTTTCACCAAACCCGCGAGCATCGGCAAGCCCGTGCTGGACCTGTTTGGGTGAAGGAGAGGACCGACGATGCGATCCCGTCGGCGTTGGCTATTCGCCGGGCTTCTCCTACTGGTCGCTGTCGGCGTCGAAGTTTATTTGGTGGCGTTCAAATCGTCGATCAAAATCGACCGTGATCGCGGTCCTCGATTCCACCTCGACCCCAATCAGCCCTACGAAATTACGTTTGGGGAAGGCTGGCATCCTTACGGCGGGGGTAAACGCACCACGATCTCGCATGAAGGACATGTCAGGATGGCCCGTTCAACCAATGAGTACAAACAGGGAACCCGATCGCTGTTGTGGGAGCAAACGACATTCACATTACCGCATGAAGCGATGACCGGAGTGCCTGGCATCATCGACTCCACTGGTGTGCTGGAATTGCATGCGAGTTACGTGGATACGAATACCTTCGACGGAAAGTCGTTATACTTATGGCTCAAACAGGGCGAACGGACGAAGAAGGTTTCGTGCCGTCAGTACTTCCCGAAAGAACTCGTTGGGTGCATCGACCAATTCACCACGCTTATCTCGAAACACGGCACACGTTTGAAGTGGGAACCTGCCCCAGAAGTTCCCTGATTCCCGCGCAAGTCAGGTAAGGTCCAGGCTACCCGCTGTTAGTGTCGGCCCCCTCGTTCGTCATCTCTCTCGTGTCGGTAGGTTGCGAGCGGTCCGGTGGTGGCCATCGTACCGCACAAGCGTGTAACCCGAAACAGGATTTCTCCTTGTGAGTGGACACGCGAACTGGCAAAATCAGTGGTGTCGACCTCCCGCGGTCTCTCCTCCGCACGTCCTTTGCAACGGACCCAGCTATGCCGCGCACTAACTTCCGGATGGGATTCGCCGGGTTCCTGATCGTCCTCGTTGCCGCGGTTGTCAGTCTGGGCAGTAACGCCTGGGCGCAAAAGCAGGTCATCATCGGCGGGATTGGCGCGCAACCCGTCGATAAGGATGGGAAAGCCAAGAAAGACGACAAGAAAGGCGACAACCCACCCGACGACGACAACATCCCCTTCTCGTTCCCTTACGAACGCGATGCCAAGAATCAGCTCGAAGGTGCCCGTGCTTACCTGGAGTTCAAGGACATCCCCTGGAACACCGTTTGCGGCTTCCTTCAGAACATCCTGGAGTCGAAAAGCGACTCGTTCTTCAACACCTACTACATCGCCAACGGCAAGAAGGAACTTCTTCGCATCAGCGTGAAGACCGAGGCGAACCGGATCATCGCCGCGTTCCCCAAGCAGGGCCTGGAGTTCTACCAGCAGACCTACGGCGGCGCGGCGTCGGCGATGCTCGATGAAGCGATCAAGGCGAACTACGACATCCCGATGCTCGCCGAGATTTCGCAGCGATACTTCCACACCAAGGCTGGCGGCGAAGCGACCATTCTGCTCGCGAGCTTGTACCTCGAACGCGGAAACTACCTCGAAGCAGCGCAGGCATTTGAACGGCTGTTTGCTCGCCTCGGGGCCGATGACTTCCTCACGCCGAGAACGCTTTTCAAGGCCGCAATCGCGTTCAAGCGAAGTGGCGATCCCCGACATGCGACCTTGCTGAAATTTGCCCTCGAAGGGCTGTACAAGGCGACCGAAAAGAACGGGCTGGTCATCGGTCGGCAAACATATCCGTTCGATAAGCTGAAGGCCGAAATCGACCGTAACATCGAACTCCTGCGGATCATGACGACGGTCGGTGAATGGGCCATGCGCGGCGGCAACGGCCAGCGAGCGGCCACCATCGACGGTGGCCCACCGTTCCTCGACCCGACGTTCCGGACCTCGATGTTCTACTCGGGCGACGACGAAGCCAACACGTGGATCAAAACCGAACTGGAGAAACTCTTCGCCCGCGATGGGAAGATCACCAAGGGAGTGCCCCTCCCCGCGTTCTTCCCCATCACCACCCCCGATATGGTGATCTTCCGCTCCTACAACGGCGTGTACGGCGTGGCCACGCGCGATCAGGCCGTGGGCGGTCGCGTGATCCGCGCCGGCGATCTCCGCTGGGTTTCGCGAACAACGTTCGGGCCGCACCAGATGCTCTCGACGGATGGCACCGACGAGATCGACATGCGGAAAAACGTGCAGGACTGGTGGAACACCTACGCACAAGCCGGCGTCACGAGCGTTCTGTACGAGAACCCGCTGATCGGTGGCCTCTCCCACGACGGCCAGAACGTGTACTTCATCGACGATGTGGCGATCCCGCCGCCGCCGGTGATCAACGACCCGAACTTCGGATTCCAGGGGAATGGCCCACAGTTCCGCCAAAGCGGCCAACTCGCCGACGCGGTACGTGCCGGTCGCCTCGCCGCCGTGGATCTGAAAACGGGGAGCGTGAAGTGGGAACTCGGCCGCGTTCACCTGCCAGAAGGTGCACCACCGCTGCCAAACCGACTCAATGAAGAAGAAGCCGACAAGACCACGAGCGCCTTCCAGTTGTGCCTGGACGCCGTGTTCCTGAGTACCCCGATGCCACTCGATGGCAAACTCTACGTCCTCATCGAACAGTCCGGTGTGCTTCGCCTCCTCTGCCTTGATCCGCGAATCCTCGTCGCGGTTCCGGGCCGACCCAACGTGAGGGTGCCGGCACTCGTGTGGACGCAGAAACTCGGACGCCCAAGCAACAACCTGTCACAAGATTCCATCCGTCGATTCCAGGGCGCCACCCTCGCGGCCGGGGAAGGGATCATCATTTGCCCGACGAATTCGGGGGCCATCGTCGCCGTCGATTCCATGTCGCGCAGCCTCCTCTGGGCACACGCGTATCGCCGGCTGGAACCCAACGCCGGCCCTCGGTTCAACCGCGACCCGAACACCGGCCGCCCGATCCTGCCTCAGCAACTCAAGCCGGATCGTTGGCACGCAGCCGGACCGATCATCGCCAACGGGCGGCTCCTGCTGACCGCGTACGACTCCGACAAACTGGAGTGCATCGACCTTCGCTCTGGAAAGGTGTTGTGGGCCATCCCCCGCGACACGCACGACCTCTACATCGGTGGTGTGGTGAACGACATTGTCGTTGTCGTCGGCCAGAATCAGGTTCGCGGATACCACCTGACTGGCGAAGACACCAAGGAACAGAAGCCGAAACCGGCGTTTGGGCCAGTCAGCATCGCCACGCCAACCGGCCACGGTGTCGGTGGCAAGGGCGTCTACTACATCCCCGTTCGTCAGGAAAACGCCGGTCGCGACAACGTGCCTCCCGCGGAAATCTGGGCTGTCAATGTCCAGACCGGGCAGATCGTCTCGAAGACCGCCGCTCGCAAACGCAATGACAACGCCGAACTCTCCAAGTACGGGATCGGCAACCTTGTCTTCCAGGACGGAATGGTCTTCGCTCAATCGGCCTGGGAACTCGCCTGCTACCCGCAGTTGGAGCAGAAGAAGAATGAGATGAACAAGCTCCTCGCGGCCAACCCGAAAGACCCGATCGGTCTGCTGGCACGCGGCGAACTGCTCCTCGACGACGGCAAACTGAAGGAAGCCATCGCCGACTTCAAGGACGCCCAGAAGAACAACCTCCCGGTTGAGAAGCAACCGCTGCTTCGCGAGAAGTTGTATGTCGTGTACACGGAACTGATCCGGAACGACTTCGCCGCTGGTGAGGCATACCTCCAGGAATACGAGGCACTCTGCGAAGTCCCCGTGGATCAAGACACCGACCCCGTTGAGCGGCAGAACCGCCGCGACGAAACGGAACGTCGCCGTCGGCTCGCGCTTTACCTGCTCGCCCGTGGGCGTGAAGGCCAGGGTCGCCTCGGTGAAGCGTTCGACAAGTATCTCGCCCTTGCCAACCTTGGCGAAGGAAAGACGCTGCTCGACATGCCCGACGAACCGAACGTCCGGATGCGGCCCGATGTCTGGGCACGCGGGCGAATCGAGTCCATGATCCGCAAGGCCAGCAACCCGGCCGCTCGCAAGTCGCTTGAGGAACGAGTCGGCAAGGAATGGAACGACGTCAAGGGCGGCGGCGATCTGAAGAAGCTCCGTGAATTCGTCTCCGTGTTCGGCCCATACTTCCAGTCCGGAGCCGAGGCGCAATTCCTCCTGGCGGACACGCTCCTCCAGACAAAGAACGAGGCGGACTGGCGCGAAGCTCAGACTCACCTCTCGCAACTCCGGGCCACCGCCGACGATGCGACCGTTCGTGCCCGTGCCACGGAAGCACTCGCCCGCTTGATGGTCAACAACCGACTCATGGAAGACGCCGTCGGCTTGTACATCCAGCTTGGCAAGGAATATGGCGATGTGGTCGTCCGCGACGGGAAGACCGGGGCCGACTTCATGCGAAGCCTGCTCACTGACAAGCGGTTGCTCCCCTACCTGGAACCGAGCCGCTATCCGATGCCGTCGCGTGTGAAGGCCGAGCAGACCGGGCCACAGCCGAACGTAGGCTACAACGGTGGCCAGTTCGAGGTCGAACCGGGCGGCGATCTGTTCCCAATGTACAAGCGTTACCGGTTTACGATGGATCAGCATTCATCGCAGAACGGGACGTGGACTCTCAAGGCGTTCGACCGTGCGTCCGGCGTCGAGAAGGCCAAGTTCGGCGGCTTCACCCCGCCACAGATCTACAACCCCGGCAGTTTCCCGTTCTCGAAGTATGTCCAGGGAAGCGGCCAGTTGGTGCTCGTGCAACTCGGAACCTGGGTGTACTGTCTCGACCTCGCCGAGAAGAAGGAACGCTGGCAGAAAAACCTGCTCGGCGACCCCGGACCCGGTGTTCAGCAGAACCCCCAGATCCAGAATCCCGGACCTGATGGCGAGGTCACCATCAAGTACGCAGAAGGCTTCTTCCTGACCTTCGGCCGCGCTGCGGTTCTTCAGCCCGGTTACTGTGCCCTGCTGACCCGCGACGGCATCGAGGTTGTTGAACCTCAGACTCGCCGGGTCCTGTGGACGCGACGCAACGTCCCGGAACGCACCCAGCTTTACGGCGACGCCCGCTACCTGGTCGTTGTCGAAACCGACGCGAGCAAGAAGCCGATCTCCGTGAAGTTGCTCCGGGCCGTCGATGGCATGGTGGTCGAGGGAAGCCCCGATTCCGGGCGCGTGCTCGCCAATGCCCGCTCGTTCCACCTGATGGGCCGAACGGCTCTCCTCAGCGAGGGAACCGGGGACCAACCTCGCGTGCTGCGACTCTACGATCTCGCCACGGGGAAGGATGTCTGGAGCAAGCAGTACGACGCGAAGGCCGTTCCGATCAAGGCGTTCAACTCCGAATGGACAGGGGTTATTCGCCCGAACGGCGAGGCCGAGGTGATTGATGTGCTCACCGGGAAAGTCGCCGCGACGCTCAAAATCGACGAAAAGAACCTCGAAACGGACCTGAAGCCGTGCATCGCTGCACAATTGTTTGCCGACGCAGATCGCTTCTACTTGTTCCTCGATCGCGACCCGGCGTTGCCTCCGACCAACAACACCCGGCGTGTGCCCATCTACAACAGCCCGCTCCGAACCCATGCTGTCAATGGCCCGCTGTACGCATTCGATCGCGCAACCGGGAAACGCCTCTGGCACTACGGGAATGGACTGTTCGAGAACCAGATGTTGGTCCTCGACCACTTCGGAGATCTTCCCGTCATCATGGCAGCTGGCCCGGTCCAACGGATCGACAACAATCAGCAGTTGTACCATGTCGTGATGCTGGAAAAGGCCCGCGGGAAGCTCATTTTCGATCGGCCCTTGATGTTCAATGGGAACTTCTTCCACAACCTGAGCGTGAACTTGAAGAACGGCACCATCGACCTCAACCGCTACGACATGAGGATCTTCGTGTCTCCCGATGACGCCCCGAAACCGTAATTCTTGGCAGATCTGAAACGACGATGGCATCAGGAGGGGGACTTGCTCACCCCGGTCAGAAACGCTTCGGATTCGCCAAGGTATAGAAGGTTTTCTGGTAGGCAGGCATTCTTGCCTGCCGGTCAGAGCTTGGGCAGGCAAGAATGGCTGCCCCACCACTACCAACCACTCTCCCTCGATCCCACCGAATTGTGGGTGTTAATTTTTCACGTGTGACTCGTCATTATCCACAACCACCCCCGCGAGAGCGGGGACTGGTCACCAGCGGAGAGTCCCCATGCGTCGTTTACTATTCCCTGCTATCGCGGCCCTCGGCGCGGTGACTGCCCTGGTTACGATCCCTGCCCCTGTTCCCGCCCAGGAAAAGAAAGACGACCTCAAGAAGCGGACGGACGACTCGATCGAAAAGGGATTGGAATACCTCAAGAAGATTCAGGCACAAGATGGCCACTGGGAAGCTCAGGGCGGCCAGTATCCCACAAGTATGACAGCCCTTGCCGGTATGTGCTTCCTGATGGAAGGCAGTACCCTCAAGGAAGGGAAATACTCCGATCAGGTGAAGAAGGCCGTCGAGTGGTTCCTGGCTCCCAACCGTCAGCAGCCCAACGGCCTGCTTGGCGACATCCGGAACCCGACCGAATCCACGCGCTACATGTATGGCCACGGGTTCGGCACCATGTTCCTCGCCAGCGCTTACGGCGAAGAAGAAGACAAGGATCAACGCGAAAAGCTCGAAAAGTGCCTCAAGAAGGCCGTCGAGTTCATCGGGAAAGCCCAGACGCTCAAGAAGTATCGCAAGCCCGAAGGGAAAGAGGTTGATGTCGGCGGCTGGGGCTACGTTAGCGCTGCTGACGGCAACAACTTCGACGAAGGCTCGGTGACCATCACCGCGCTGCAAGGGCTTCGCGCTGCCCGCAACGCTGGTATCCAGGTGCCGAAAGAAGTGATCCAGAAGGCGACCGATTACCTCGAAGCCTGCACGACACCCGATGGTGGCGTGATCTATAGCTGGGCTGGTGGCAACGGAAACGCACAAAAGGGCCAGGGCCGCCCACCGATCACTGCCGCTGCGGTCGCCTGCTCGTTCAGCGCGGGCCAGTACAAGGGTGATCTGGCCAAGAAGTGGATCAAGTTCTGCAAGGACAACATCCCCATCGCCAAGGGCCGCATCGCGCACGACGAGTACCAGAGCTACTACTACTCGCAGTTCGTGTATGTTCTGGGCGACGATCGGTACGGCGACATGTTCCCCAAGGAAGATAAGGCCAGCTGGCTCACCTGGAGCAAGTACAAGGACGCGATGTTCCCGTATATCATCGACCAGCAAGATAAGAGCAGCGGCGCCTGGACCACCGGCTACATTGGGCCAGTCTTCTCGACGTCCGTGAACCTGACGATTCTGCAACTGGAGAAGGGCATTCTGCCCATCTACCAGCGGTAACAAGACAGGCGATCCGGCAGGAGGGGTGGGACTCGCCCCGCCTGCCGGTTTTCGTTCCTGGAGAACACGAGAATCCGCGAGACCAGACGACGACTGAACTGTATCCTTTACTCACTCCACAGTTACCTACTTTCCAGAGCGCACCGACGATGAGTACGCAAGGCACGATGGTTGACACCGACCTCCAGTCGATCCAGAAGCTCAAGAGCGCGTTCGACAGCATCAAACAACAACTCAACCGGGTCATCGTTGGACAAGACCAGGTCATTGAGGAACTGCTGATCGCTCTCTTCGCCAAGGGCCACTGCATGCTGGAAGGCGTGCCTGGGTTGGCCAAGACACTCATGATCAGCACCCTGGCACGGTGTCTGTCGCTGGACTTCAGCCGTATCCAGTTCACCCCCGACCTCATGCCTGCCGACATCACCGGCACCGACTTCATCGAGAAGAACCCGGCCACGGGCACGTTCGAGTTGCTGTTCCGGCCAGGACCGTTGTTCTCGAACATGGTTCTCGCGGACGAAATCAACCGAACCCCGCCGCGGACCCAGGCCGCTCTGCTGGAAGCCATGCAGGAACGGCAGGTCTCGGTCGGCCGTGTTCGCCACAAACTGCAAAGCCCGTTCTTCGTGCTCGCAACGCAGAACCCGATCGAACAGGAAGGGACCTACCCGCTGCCAGAAGCGCAGCAGGACCGCTTCATGTTCAAGGTCTACGTGAAGTACCCGAACTTCAAGGAAGAGTTCGAGATCGCTCGCCGCACGACCGGTGTTGTCAACGATGACATCTCCCCGGTACTCAGCGGCGAGCAGATCGTCGAGATTCAGCAGCTTGTGCGCAAGGTGCCGGTGACCGATCACGTGATCCACTACTGTCTCGCACTCGTGCGCCAGACGCGCGTCGGCGAACCTGGCGTGCCGAAGTTCATCAAGGACTGGTTGAGCTGGGGTGCAGGCCCGCGTGCTGTGCAGAACCTCGTGCTCGGCGGCAAGGCCCGCGCACTGCTCTACGGTCGCTCGCACGTCACCACCGAAGACGTGAAGGCTCTGGCCTTCCCGATTCTCCGCCACCGCCTGCTGTGCAACTTCACGGCGGCATCGGAAGGTGTGAACACTGACACGGTAATCCAGAAACTCGTCGAGGAAACCCCCGAGAAGGAAGGGGCACTCACCGGCGACGAGCGGTTCAAGAAGATTTTTGCCTCCTGACCAAGCGGGTATCGGGGATGTCGGGTGGCGGGTATCGGGAAGACACCGATGCCCGCTGACTGGCTTCCGATACCCGATTCCCGACATCCCCGATACCCGATTCGAAACATGGCCAAACGAACCGAAGACGATCCACGACGCTTTCTCGATCCGAAGGTTATCGCGCGGATCTCGCAACTCGATCTGCGTGCGCGGCAAATTGTCGAAGGCTTCCTCAGCGGGATGCACAAAAGCCCCGTCTACGGGCAAAGCGTCGAGTTCGTTCAGCACCGGGAATACATGCCCGGCGACGACCTCCGACGCATCGACTGGAAGGTCTGGTCTCGCTCCGACAAGTTCGTCATCAAACAGTACGAAGCCGAAACCAACCTTCGGTCTTACGTCGTCGTTGATGCGTCCGAGTCGATGCTCTACGGCATCGAAAAGCACCGCAAACGCGGCACACTGTACAAGTACGACTACGTTGCCACCGCTGCGGCATGTCTGGCATACCTCACGACCAAGCAGCAGGACTCGTGCGGGCTCATTACCTTCGACGAAGATGTGCGGCAGGTCATCCCGCCCCGCAGTTCGACGATGCACATGGACGCCATCACCAAGGCGCTCCACGTCAGCAAACCGAAGGCGAAAACCGACCCGCTGAAGATCATGCGGCGGGTCGCGGAAAGTATGCAGAGCCGCGGACTGGTCACCATCTTCTCAGACTTCCTCTGCGATCGCGAAGCACTGTTCAAAGGTCTGGAGATGCTCCGCCATCGCCGGCACGACGTGATGGTGTTCCACGTTCTCGACGATGACGAACTGACGTTCCCGTTCTCGGGGATGACGCGCTTCGAAGGGTTGGAAGAGCAACCGCACCTGCTTTGCGAACCGCGATCACTTCGCGATGGCTACCTCGAAGCGCTCGAGGAGTATCTCGTGGAAGTTCGCCGAGGGTGTACCAAGATCGGCATCGACTACAACCTCGTTCGGACCAGCGACTACCTCGACGCCGTGCTGTCGCGGTTCTTGTTCCAGCGCATGGCAAGTCGGGCGGCACCGGTTCGACGCTGATAATCGCGTAAATTAGCCCCGGGTTCGCCCGGGGTTCGGGATAGAAGACCCCGGGCAAGCCCGGGGCTAATCAATATCGAGATTTGCCCCGATGATGTCGTTCTTCTTGAATCCGTGGGTCATGGCAGCCGGGGTTCTCCTGGCCACAACGCCGATCATCATCCACCTGATCAACCGGATGCGGTTCCGGCGGATCGAGTGGGCCGCCATGGAGTTCTTGCTCAAAGCGCAGAAGAAGATGCGCCGCAAGAAGATCCTCGAACAACTTCTGCTGCTCCTGCTGCGAATTCTGCTTGTCCTGCTCGCGGGGTTGCTCTTTGCGCGATTCCTCGGCAGCGATCCCACGCAGAACAAGGAGACCCGCCCTGTTCTCCATGTGATCATTCTCGATGACACACCGAGCATGAGCGACAGCGGCGGTGCCGTCGGCGGTGGGAAGGATGCCTTCACACGCGGTCGCGCGATGATTACCGACAAGCTCCTCCCTGCGGTCGCGAAAGCGAACACACCGCAAACACTCCGCCTGATCAGGCTGTCGGATCAGACGGACATCCTCAACCCGAGCGCCAGCCCCGACAAGGCACCAGATGCGATCAACACACAAATGATCGAAGGTGTGAAGGGGCTACTCGCGGCCGAGAAGACCACCACCGTTCACGTCGGGATTGTCTCCGGACTGAAGAAGGCCAAGGAGATGCTCTCAACGTCCACAGGCGGGAACGAGCTCGCCAAGGTGGTGCATCTGGTTTCAGACATGCGAAGTGTCGACTGGCTCAGCGAGGCGGAAGCGATCACACAAGCGGTGCAGGAACTCACCGATGAGGGGATCAAGGTTCACCTGATCGACGTGGCCGCACCGAACCGCAAGCCGGATCGCCGATCGCCCGCGTACAGCGACAACGTCGGCATCGTCGAGTTGAAGCCACGCAACCGCGTCGCGGCGTACGACAAGGAAGTGGAGTTCGAGATCCGCGTGAAGAACTACGGCAGCACCGACCTCAAGGACGTGCGAGCCGAGATCTTCGTCAACGGATCGATCAACCACTTCGTCAACGTGCGGTTCGATACGCTCCCCGGCAACCAGGAGATGACCCAGACGTTCGGGGTGACGTTCAACTCGACTCAAGGCGCGACCATGGCGACGCGCGAAGATCCGCTCGCGCGGTTCAACGTCGTGACGGCGATCCTCGACAACACCGGGGCCGATGCCATCGCCGCCGACAACGTTCGCCATGCCGTGATCGAGGTGAAGGAAAAGCTCGCGGTTCTGCTGGTGACACGGCCTCCCGAAGACGACAAGCCACTGAGCAAGGACGGCGATAGTTTCTCGCTACGGTTGCTTTTCGAGGAAACCAAACTCAGCGGAACCGATGTCGTCAGCGGTGGTGTTGATGCACTGGATAAACTCGACCTGCGCGAGTTCAGCAGCATCTACATCGTGAACATCCCGCAACTCTCCGCCTCGCAGGTGGGGAACCTCGAGCGCTACATCAAGGAAGGCGGCGGTGTCGGCCTGTTCCTCGGCCCGAACGTCGGCGTCGAGAATTACAACAACCAGTTGTATCGCAAGGGCGAGGGCTTCCTCCCGTTCCCGTTGCCCACCGAGCCAACACCCCCGCTGACCAAGGAACAGAAGAAGAAGCGCGACGACACGCTTGCCAAGCGAATTCTGCTCCGCGATCCCGCGATGAAGAGCCATCCCGCACTGCGCGGCATCTACGAGACCCGGGCCGGTGCCGACAAGGATACCGCCATCAAGGTCGAGCTGTCATTCATGATCACGAGCATCGACCAGCACTGGCCGATCGCCCGGATCGGGAAGTGGCGCGAAGATCGATCCATTCAAGAGCTGTACTGCCTGCCGAACGATCAGTCGATCTCGGAGTTCGAAGCCCGCGTGAAAAAGCTGAGCGAAGCCATCAAGTTGAAGTACGGCGAGCCGAAGTTCGAGAAGTATCGCGCCGTGGTTGACTCGATCATGAGCAAGCTCCGCGAGCTGGCAGGCGACCCCGAGAACCCACCGCTCACCGAACTCGCACGCGAGATGGACCGGTTGCTGTCGGATCAGATCAACGAAGGTGACGCGAACGAAGCTCTACTCCGCGAATTCTGGGGGCAGCCCGAGATGAGCGAAGCCAAAACTCTGGCCCAGTCGCTTCGCGATTCGAGTCGTTACGGCAACCCGCTTTATGTCGCACGCAAATATGGCACCGGTCGCGTGGCCGTGTTCACGATCCCGGTCTGTGCCCCCTGGACCAACTGGCCGCTCGGTCCGGGCTTGTCCGGCTGGGTCGCGGTGATGACCGAACTCCAGAAGTATCTCTCCGGTGGCAGCTTCGACGAGAACCGGACCATCGGTTCCAAACTGGAAGCGAGCTTCGAGACCGGACGATACAAGCCCGAAGCAACATGGTCGTATCTCACCTACGATGCTGCCACGGTTGAGAAAGGCGTGCAGAAGTTGCCGCCGCTGGTTGATCCCAAGCAGGGGCAACCCGCGAAGACAATCCCGCTCGACTCAAAGGACGGCGCATTGCGGTTGAACTTCTCCGACTCCAAGCGCCCGGGGGTGTACATCTTCGGGTTAACGTGGCAGAAGCGAACCGGCGATCCGGTTAACGCCCCGAGCACCAAGCCCGAGTATCTCGCGGCAGTGTTCAACTTCGACACGGAGCACGAAGGTGATCTGAAGCGGGCAAACACCGACGACTTCAGTAAGACCGCCAAGGGAGCCGAGGAAATCCACTCGCTCGAAGACGATGGCTGGCTCGGTGTGCTGGAGCAGAAGCCGACCGATATGTCGAGCGGCCGCTGGATCTACCTGCTGTTGCTCGTGATCCTGATCTTCGAGCAGGCGATGGCGGTGCGGCTCAGCTACCACCACAAGAACGACGAACTCGAAGCGTTCGCTCCCAGCGCGGCCGCTGCGATGGCAGGACGAACCGCCGTGCCGAACGCGGAAGCCGAAGGCGCCGAGTCGGCGAGCGCGAGCTGACGGTTAACAAGGGAACACATTTAGCCCCCGGCTTGTCGGGGGTTCGGAACTGAAACCCCGGCGTAAACGCCGGGCTAAATGGGAATAGCAGGCGATGAACCCCACGAACGAGCCGATCAAGGAAAGCGAATTCGTCCTCCGGCGATTGGGGGAATCGTTCACCCAGTTCCGCCAGGATCTCTGGGCGTCCGTTCCACTCTGGATGCTCATCCTTGCGACGATCGCCGTGATCGCCCGGGTCGGCTATGCCCGCTACTACCGCAAGTCGCACGGCCCCTCGAAGCCCAACGATATCCAGCAACTGCTCGGGTGGACGGCCATCCTCACTGTCGCCCTGACGGTGATCGTCACGCTGGTCCGATTCTACGACCGCGATGCCTCCCAGTTGCAGGGAAGCACCACACAACTTTCGGCGCTCGGTCAGTCGAACGCGCTGTACTGGTACGTCTTCACCGGTGCCGTCTTCGCGATTGGCTCGGCGTACGTCGTGCTCATGTACATCAAGGACACCAAGACTGTTCGCTGGTACTGGGCGGTGAAACTCGCGATCCTTCGCATCACCGTGTATGCGGTCCTGTGCTTCGTGTTCCTCCTCCCCGCCCGGCAGACCTGGGAGCGTACAGAAAAGAAGTCTCGCGTCGTCGTGCTCATCGACATTTCGCCAAGCCTCACCCGTGTGAGCGACGACATCTCACGCAAGGGGTCGAAGCAGAAGACGCGAATGGATCTGCTCATCGATTTCCTGAGCGACAAGGATGTGGCACTCATCCAGAAGTTGCTCGAACAGAACCCCGTCGCGATCTACCCGTTCGGCACGCGGCTCGATGAACAATCACGGATGATCGAGCGTGACGAAACCCCGTGGGGGCCGACTGAATGGCGAGCGCTCGCGGAGTACGACTTCCGCCCGTTCATGCTCAAGGGACTGGAGGGGAAAGATGTCGAGACGATGAAGAACTCGACGAACCCCGTGGACTGGACGGGACCGAAACCGACGCCGGGTAACGAGCGTGCTGAACCGACTAACTGGGCCGAATGGGCCGCGAAGTGGGTCGAGTATCGCGGCAAGTGGGCTGCCAAGAAAGCTGCGTTCGACGCCGAGAAGGGCGGTAAGGAACCGTTCACCGAAACTCTGGTGAACGGCCTCAGCCTCGAAGGGAACAAGATCCTCGCGGACAACCTGGAACGGCTCGAAAAGCGAGTAGATGTCGCACGGTCGATCGCGCTGGGCACGAACGTCCCGGATTCGGTCGCCGCCGCGATCAACCGCGAATCGCCGAACATGGTTCAAGGCGTGATCGTCTTCTCCGACATGCGGAGCAACCTCGGTTCCGAGTCGTCGTATCGCGAACTGCGTTCCGCCGCCGCACAGGCGAAGGTTCCCGTGTTCATGGTTGCCGTCGGCGAAGACCGCCAGAGCACAAGCATCAACATCACCGATGTGCAGACCGACGACGTGGCCTCACCCGATGAAGGCTTCAAGGTGTCGGTCGAGGCCGACGGGATGAACCTCGCCGGTAAATCGGTGCCGGTGGAACTGGACATCTACCTCCCCGGGAGCGGCGACCCCAAGACCGCCAAACCGAACTACACGCTCCGCGATAGTCGCGCGGACAAGACCAAGGGCAGTTTCACGCCATACACGATCACGTTCGCACCTGGCGACCCACCTCACGGAGCCGTCGAATTCGTGATCGACCCGGCCAAGCTTGCCGTCGATCCGGACCCCGACGCCCGCAGTCTCACGACCGAATCGAAGGAAGCGGCCATCAAGAAGCCCGTTCTCCGTGAAGGTTCGTGGATGGTCAAGGCTCGCATCCCGCGCGACGATAACGAAGTCTTCCCGGATGAGTTCCACGTCCGCGAACGACCGGGCATCCAGGTCATCCAGAAGAAGCTGCGGATCCTCGCGATCGCCGGTGCGCCGAGCCGCGAGTTCCAGTTCATCCGGACATTCCTGAACCGCGAGGTTCTTGAGAACCGCGCTACGCTCACGATCCTGATACAGAACGAGGCCGGCACCAGCGGGAAGATCACGCCGAACCCGACCGAGAAGATCATCGGTCGCTTCCCAACCAAGCTCGATCTCGCGAGCAAGGAACCGGACCCGGAACAGAAGCAGTACAACCTGAACGAATACGACGTGATCATCGCGTTCGACCCGGACTGGACTGAGGTTTCGCAGCAACAAGCGGACGACCTCAAGTTGTGGGTCGAACGGCAGGGCGGCGGCCTCATCCTGATCGCGGACCGAATCAATACGTATCAACTGGCCCGAGTCGAGATGAACAGTCGGCTCAGCCCGATCCTCGACATCCTGCCGGTGATTCCGGACGACGTGATCGCCGTGAAGATCAAGGCCATCCCGAAGAACCCCCGCCGGTTGTACATGCACCCGCTGCCGGGTTCGGATCTGCTCAAGATCGACGACCCGCCCCCGGGCGAGAAGAAGGACGATAAGGAACCCGAAAACGATCCCGTCGCGGGATGGGAGCGGTTCTTCACGGACCGGGCCAAGTACTCCGAGGACAAGGATTACAAGGTCGAACTGTTCCCCCGCCGCGGGTTCTTCTCGTGCTACCCAATCAAGGACGTGAAGCCCGGCGCGCACGTGCTGGCCGAGTTCGCGGACGTGGACGATCGCAACGAGAAGATCGTGCGGCCATACATCGTGGTGAGCAACCCTGCAGCCGGTTTCCGAACCTGCTACGTCGGTTCCGGTGAAATCTACCGCATGTATGCCTACGACAAGGAGTACTACGAGCGGTACTGGGCGAAGATGATCAAGTACATGGCCGGCAAGCGAAACGTGAAGGCGTCGCGTGGCCGCGTGCTGACCAACAAGGAGATCATCTCCACGAACCCGATCCGCGTCACCGCTCAGTTGCTGAACACAAACTCGAAGCCGTATCCGGAAGGTGCGATCGACCCGAAGTTCAACATCCTTCGCGTGTCCCCCAACGGCGACAAGAAGATCGAGGGACCATTCCCCCTGACGGCTTCCGGCTCGGAAGGTTACTACCGCGGTCAGGTCAGTGCCGATCCGAAGCTGTTCCCACCCGGGGAGTACGAGTACTTCGCGGTCGTGGATGTTCCCGATAGCACTGGCGAAACCGTCCGTAGCGGGTTCCGGATTCTCAAGTCCGACCTCGAAATGGACATGACGAAGCCTGATCTCATCGCCATGCTGGCGATGGCAAGCCCGCTCGATTCGCTGCAAGAGCGGGTGCCTGAGAAGGTGAAGTCCGCGTTTGCGGCCGGGTTGCCCAAGGAATCGGGAATGCCGAAGCTCGCCTTCAAGCTGTCCGACAAGGCGTTACTGAAACTCATCCCGGAATGCTTCAAGACCGACACACGGCGATACGATCACCGTGGGCCAGTTGAAGACTTGTGGGATGAAAAGATCGCGCTTCTGAACATCGACAATCCCGGTATGCAAGAATGGCTGCAAGCCCGTGGGTTCCGTGCCCGGGTGGACAAGAACGAACGTGCCGCGACCCCAGTGCTTGATTTCGTCACTCGGGGGCCACGTGTCTTCCACACGTCGGCCAACGACACCCCGCCGATGGATCGCGACGGGCAACTGATTTTGGCGCGAGCACCGAACAGCCAGATCGCCGTGAGCTGGGTCATCTTCGTGGTGGTCTTGCTCCTGTGCTGGGAATGGCTCACACGTAAGCTGCTGCGATTGGCGTGATGAACACAATTTAGCCCGGCGTTTACGCCGGGCCCCCTGGCAAGCCAGGGGCTAACTTGCCAACGATTTTCCCTCTGTGGTACCGACGATCATGGCGACCGCAACAGGCACACCCGGACCGGCGACAACGCGAGACGAGCGGATCTACCACCCGCTCGAACAGCTTCGCGGCACCATCCGCAAGTACGTGCTGATCGAGGGCGTGCTCTCGGTCCTGCTCTTCATCATTGCGTGGTTCACGCTCGCGCTGCTGATCGACTACGGCATCTTCAAGGCGTTCAGTTGGGACTGGGTGCAGGATGGCTCCCACGGTCTTCGCGTGGCGGCGCTCGTCATCACCGGTGGGTTCCTCATCGGTATCTTTGTGTTCCGCATCGCCCGGCGGATTGCGGTTGAGTTCTCGCACAGCGCTCTCGCGCTGGTGCTCGAACGCAAATACCCCAAGATCCTCGGCGACCGCCTCATTACCGCGGTCGAACTCGCGGACCACGAGCAGGCCGAAAAGCACGGCTACTCCCTCGCGATGATTCGCAAGACGGTGGATGAGGCCCGCGAGCGAATGTCGCAGGTGCCGGTAAAAGAAGTCTTCAACTGGCGACGACTCCGCGTCATGAGCATGTTGCTCGTTCTGTGGGTCGTGGGTCTCGTGGCGTTCGGGTTCGCTTCCCATGCCATCGCAGCCGGGCAGTTCCAGCCCACCCATGCCGCGTGGAAGAGCTACCACGTTGCCAGCATCCTCGTCGAACGTGATCTGGCGCTGATGAACACCCCCTGGCCGCGACGAACACTCCTCGAACTTCGCAGCACGAAAGACGACACCACCCTGGATGAGAACGGCATTCGCGTGGCTCGCGATGGTGCGCCGCCGAAGCTCAAGGTTCGGGCTTACCGCTGGGTAATCGTCGATCGCAGCAACCCGAACGGCTGGCGGCCACTGATGTGGTCCGATGTCACGGAATCGCTCGTCGGCATTCCGGTCCCTGCACTCCCGAATATGACGGCACTACCCCAGGATCACAGCAAGCTAACCGCCGACGCGATCCTTGAGGATGAGGCCAACCGTGGCCTGCTCAGCACCGCGATGTCCGAGAAGTATTCGGAACTCCAGAAGGTGTTCGACCGCCTCGAAGACCTGGCCGCGAACCCCGCGTACGGTCGCACACTCCGCAAGCTCGATAAGCCGACCGAAGTGAAATACAAGTACATCGGCGTCCAGACTGCGGGCGACGGCGAACTGAAGTCGGAAGGGAGCCACGAGTTCACCGGCGACGTAACCGGGCTGAAGGAGAATGTGCTATTTGTCGTTCGCGCCGAGGACTTCCGCACTCCCGAACGCAACATCACGCTGATCCCCCCACCAACATTGATGGGACTCATCAAGGAAGAGTACCAGCCGGCGTATCTGCACTATGCCTCGCCGCTGGTGCCCGATCCACGCGACCCAACCCAGATGGTAGTCGGTGGCTGGTCCGATCTCGCCGGGCTTCGCCAGCGGATTCCGGACGAGAAGCTCTCAGTCACGGGCGACCGCACCGTATTCGTCGTTCCCGTGGGGAGTGAGGTCGTCATCAAGGGGATGACCGAACACCCGATCACGGAAGCATACGCGATTCCAAAGCGGGGTCGCGTGCCGGGTGGGAAGGTCAAGATCGTCGATGGCAAGGAACTGCGATCCGATGACCCCGTGCCGTTGAAGGTGGAAACAGTCAGCGTCAGCGAGAAGGAAGGCGACAAGCCCGTCGAACGTGGCAGCTTCTCCATGACCTTCAAGGGGGCCGACCGCGTCACCGATATCGTCGAGTTCGATCTCGACTTCGTGAACTCCGACGGCATCCACCTCACGAAGCCGTGGCAGATGCTGATTCAGGTGACCGAGGATCAGTCCCCGGTGGTCGAGGTGATTCCCGAGTTCCTCCGCAAGGTCGGGAAGGAATACTGGGTCACGACCAAGGCGAAGATTCCGTTCAACCCGGAAAGCAGCATCCGCGACGACTCCGGGCTGAGCAAGGTGGCGTACACCATGACCTACGAGCCGAAAGAGGCGAACATCGTCCGCGGTTTGCAGTTCGCGAACTATAGCCGTGGCATCGTCATCCCCGTGCTGTCCGGTGAACCGGGTCTGGGCACGCTCGCCATCGCGTCTGGCAATTACGTCTTCCAGATGCTTTCGGACGACGCGAACGCCCGCAAGGAAGCCTCGTTCCCGATGGGTCAGTTCGCCGGTCGGGGCGGTCTCAACGACAACCTGAAGCGATATACCCTGTCGCACATCAAGTCGATGCTCGACAAACCACTGACGGAGGGGAAGCCGGAACTCGTCAAGCGGATCGAGTTGCGAACCGATCTCCGCATGGGCATGACCCGGCCGGACGGCCTCTTCGAGAAGTATGCCTGGAAGGTTGATGGCGACTACTTCGACATTGGTGTCATCAAGAACATTCAGGTGGAAGCGGGCGACGTGCAACCGCGTTACGAATTGCTCCTGACCGTCGAGGCCACCGACACGAACTTCGATACCGGCCCGCGGATTGGTCGCTCGGAACCGATCACGCTGCTCGTCGTCTCCGAAGGCGACCTCCTTGTGAAGATTGGCGAGGACGAAGAACGCCTCGGTGCCAAACTCGATGAGGTGCTCAAGAAACTCGACGGTGCGAAGGTGAAGTACGAGTTCGTGCGGTCGAAGGCGGAACGCCAACTCCCCGACGAACTCGAAGCCGTGAAGGTGCGGTCGAAGGATGCCTGGCAGGACGTGCTGAAGGCCCGCGACACCGTGCAAGCGGTTTCCCGTGAGTTCCGCCGCATCGAACGCGAGTGCATTTACAACGTCATGAACGAGAAGTCGATCGCCTTCTACGGCGAGTTCGCGAACCGTCTCGATCGCGTGCTTGGCGAGTCACCGCCCTCGGTGAGCGATCTGGAAGAACGCTCACTCAACGAACGAGTTCCGAAGTCCACATTCCCACGAGTGGACAGGATGATGAGCGATAGCCAGACCGAGTTCGATCAGGGCCGCTGGGTCGATCCCGTGCTGGTGACGAACGCCTCGATCGAACTGTACAAGCTCCACGAGGAGATGGTGAAGATTCGCGGGTTGCTGGGCGAAGTGCAGAACAAGGACCGCTTGCGAAACCTGATCCAGGCCGTCAAGGACAAGCAACTCCTCATCAGCAAGGCGATCAAGGAGTGGGAAGTCGAGTCGGGCATCGAGCGCACCTCGAAAGTTCCAGCACTCGGCACGGCAGGTCCGTTCTTCATGGCAAAGGGTGAGACGAAGAAGGTTCGCCAGAGCATCAAGTGGCGTCAGTTCGAGGGCGACACCCTGACCGTGAAGGTTGTGGCGTCGGACCCGTCGATCATGGTGCCGGCAGAGTTGAAGCTCGACTTCGAGAAGAACAACCTCGACTTCGAGTACGAAGTGCGAACCGGCAGCAAGGAAGGCGACTTCACCATCACGCTGACGCCAGTGGTTGGCCCCGAAGTGCCAGGCAAGATTGTACCCGTCGTGGTGCCAATTACCGTGAAGTGAGTTCGCGAGAGCAACTGTGATGACCAACGGGGGACGCGAGTCCCCCGTTTTCATTAGAAGCGGTGGCGATAAGAAACGATGGCGTGTTCTTGCTATGTCTTTCCCTGGGACCGCGGGCATCTTGCCCGCTGCTGAAGTGTTCGATTAAGTTTGGTAACAATCACATCGCAACCGAACACCATAACTCTTGCGGGCAGGATGCCCGCGGTCCCAGGGAAAGACCTTATTACGCCACCGTTTCTAAGGGTGTAACCGGTCAGCTCTCATGGTATTCACCCCGAATGGGGTGGGGCAACATAGACCGGGGCAAGCCGCAGGCGCAGCCCCGGGCAACGCATGGTAGGCAGATGTACCCTGAAAGGGTACGACAATGTGACGAGTGGTTGTTGTCGCACTCTTTCAGAGTGCAGAATCGTCTGCGGTTGAGACCCGGGGCTGCGACAACTTCGTTGTCTTGCCCCGGGCTATGTTGTCCCACCCCATTCGGGGTGAAAACCAAGAGACCCCTTCGCCGGGTGAGGGGCAACCACCTTACCCCTGCAATTTCACATGAGCCTGACCGGTTACACCCTTTTCATTACCCTGCCGCATCCCTTATCGGCGGCCTTCGCCCTGTCGGTCGCGGCGAACGCTCACGCGACGCCCCCGCATGCGGACCCCGTTGAGCGATTCGATCACATGCTCGGCCGCGTCTTCCGGCACATCCACCAGCGAGAACCGGTCGGTGATCTCGATGCCGCGGATATCGCTTCCTGGCAGCCCAGATTCGTTCGCGATTGCCCCAACCAGGTCTCGCGGTCCGATGCCGGCTTCGCGACCCACACTGATGAAGATCCGAGCCATCCGGGGGCCACTGTTACTGCCACGGCGAACCGGCCCGCGATCCGTGCGATTGCCGCCACGGGGTTGCTCCGGCTGCATCACCGGGATGTCCTCGCCATCCTCGGCCGTGCCGCACCGCGACTCATGTAGGAGCTTGATCGCGGCCAGCGCGATCTCGGCCACATCAAGCTCGCCGGTCAGCGAATCGAGCATCGCGCGGAACTGATCCAGTTCCCCGACTGCAATTGCCGTCTTGAGCGTCTCGCGGGTCAGATCCATCCGGCGAACTCGCAGATCGACGGCGGTCGGCACACGTGCGATTTCGATGCGCTGCCCAGTGACACGCTCAATGTTCCGGAGCTGTGATTGCTCACGCGGCTCCGCAACCGTGATCGCGACACCTTCGCGACCCGCCCGGCCCACGCGACCGATGCGGTGGATGTACGTCTCGGCCTCGCCGGGGACGTGGAAGTTGACGACGTGCGTCAAATGTTCGACATCCAACCCGCGTGCCGCCACGTCGGTGGCGACGAGCAAGTTCGCCTTCCCCGCACGGAAGAGTCGCATCACGCGGTCGCGCTGTTCCTGTGACATGCCGCCGTGGAGTGCTTCCGGGCGGTAGCCACGGGCACCCAGCGCCTCGCTCAGGTCATCGACTTCCGTACGCGTCTTGCAGAAGATCAGGGCGGCCCCTGGAGCTTCCATGTCGAGTACGCGGCCGAGGGCGGCGAGCTTGTGCTGCCGATGCACGAGACATGCGACCTGGCGAACCAGAGGGACAGAACCCGCTGCCACCGGTTCGCGAGCGACGAGAATCTCGACCGGATCGGTGAGATGCTTCCCGGCGATGGCTTTGATGCGTGGCGGCATCGTCGCCGAGAACAGCATCGTCTGCCGGGTCGTTGGTGTCCCCGCGAGGATGGCTTCGATGTCCTCGGCGAAACCCATGTCGAGCATTTCGTCGGCTTCGTCGAGCACCACGGACGTGACGTTTTCGAGCTTTACGCTTCCCCGGCGAACGTGATCGAGAACGCGGCCCGGAGTTGCGACGACCACATCGACACCGCGATCCAGCACGCGGAGTTGCTCGTGCATCGCTTGCCCGCCGTAAACGGCGAGGACGCGGACGCCCACCGGCTGACCATACTTCTCGACGGCCTTCGCAACCTGGATCGCGAGTTCACGTGTCGGAACCAGAATCAACGCGGACGGTGGGCGTGGACGCCCCTTGACGGGAGTAGCAACAGCAGCAGCAGCGGCGAGTTTATGGAGAAGTGGCAGAGCGAAAGCTGCAGTCTTTCCGGTACCCGTGGCGGCGCGACCAACCAGATCTCGTCCGAGCAATAACGGTGGAATCGCTTGCCGCTGAATCGGTGTCGGCTCCTCGTATTCCAGGCTGATCAACGTCTCTACAAGTCTGCTATCAAGGCCCAATTCCGCGAATCCGTTCTCCACACTGACCTCCATCAACTCCGGCATATCAACTACCCCCGAGACAACGTGAAACCATCATTGTACGCTCGCGGTCCAACAGAACGGCCCAATCCGCGAGGATCGTCCGAAATTCCGCGCGGAAACCTTCTCACATGCGGCACAATCTGCTCGCGAATCCGAAGCCATAAACAGAGTCGCGGAGTGAAGAACAGACGGGATCGCCCCTCTGTGGTTCACTCCGCGACTCTCGCACTCCAGGCATCAGTCACGTGGTCGCTTCATGGGCCAGATTAGATCGGGCAACCGCTTGGCGTCGTCCTTCTTGAACAATTGCTTCACGCTGCCATCCGTGAACAACACCCAGCAACTGCTGAAATCGTAGTCGGCGAACACTTCCGGCGGCTTGCCGGGTGCCGCAGGGCGGTCAGCGGGCTTGGTCCACCACACGGGTGACGGATCGCCCGATTCCACCGCGAGGATCGTTGCCAGTGCCGGTTTCTTTGCTTCCTTCTGGGCATCGAAAAGCGTTCCGGGACCGGTCACGACCTTGGTCTTCGTGCGGCCATAGTTCCGTGGCCAAATGGATTTCTGATCGAACACAACTGGCAGCTTCGCGATCAGCTTTTTGTTGTGAAGGCTGTCCCACGGCTCGTTCTGGCGGAACTGGGCGAACAGTTCCTTCTCGCCGAGGTATGGCAGCAGCGCCACGCGCCAACTGAGCAGCGGAGTGCCATCCTTTGCGGTTGTCGCGACGGGCGGGTAGTGTCCGTGTTCCGCATGGTAGGCATCGAACGCGGCTGCGAGTTTCTTCAGCCGTATCCCCTCTTGAGTCTCCGCGGGATCCCCCCCAATTGCGCTTCCAACTCGCTGAAACGTGGTGTTCGCGTTTTTGCCCAGTGCAGTGATCCCGGCGATGGCGACGACCGCTACACCCACACCCCCGGATGGCACGGTGATCTCGGCCGAACACCGAACCATTGTCCCTTTCCGTTCAACCGGGAGCTTCTCCAGCAACTCGTCGAACCGCCGCAACGCCCCGACTCCGATCAGCGAAATGAATCGCTTGGGGAATTCGTCCGGTCCGACCATTCCAGGAACATCATCGGGTTTGTCGATGATCTCCTTCAGGGCTGTTTCCGCTTCCTTGAGTTTGCCGCGACCCAACTCGATGGTGGTCTTCACCGCCTTTTCCCCGGCCGCTGCACCCTCGGCGTCGGCGTAGTGGAGATCCACGCTTCCCTTAATCGTTTTCCCAAGGTCAATCGCAATGCAGATGCGCCGAGCCTCGGTGAGCGGCTTCAGGATCGGTGGAAGATCAAGTTTCGGAGGCACTGCGGCCCCCGGGTTCAACGCAAAGAACACGGTATGCCCCACTGCTTCGGCCCGTGCGGGTGATAGCGGTCCATCAACTTCCCCCTTCTCCAGACGGTCGATGAGCCAGATTAGCGAGTCCTCGGCCCCGAATACGACAGCTCGATTCCCGGGCAACATCAGCAGCCCGGTCCAGGATTCTTCATCGAACTGATACACCCGGCCGCGATACGATTTGGGCCGGACATAGGGGGATAAGTTCTTGGTTAATGCGGCCGGATCGAATGGCTTCGAGAAGTCGAAAATTGCCAGCGCCGAAACTGCCGTTGGGTGCAGATCAGGCAACGGTTCCGTGACAGTAGCACCTGTCGGCATCACGATCACGACATGTTCAATCGTGAGGGGATCGATTGGGAACTTCTTTGCGAATGCCGCGAGTTCCGCTGGTTTGATCGCACCAAGGGCGTAGTGAAGCTCATCGCAAAGGGGACTTTTGAGGACGGCAGGCACATCCACGGCAACGAAGCCCGCAGCGTCGCCAGGTATGACAGCGAGCGCGGGTGGGAGGTCCGCAGCGCGGGCGGAAATCGGCACAACGCCAAGGACAAGACAAACGCAAGTGATTGACGTTCGGAACATCGCGTGCTCCAGTGGCTTGGTACAATAACCACGCTGAGAGTAATTCATTTCCAGTCCGCCAGCAACCAACCGACCCGGATTCCCCTATTCCACTTCGAGCGGCCAGCGGTCGCCGGTCGGGGCATTGGCTGGCACCGGAATGTTCAGTAAGTACGCATACACATCTTCCAGACCGGCGATCGCGACTGGATCGCGGGTAAACGGCCCCGGCACCTCCTCGAAAGCATCCAGTTCCGCGAGGCAGCGATCGTTCACGGCCCACAACTCGCCGCGAACCGCGAGACCGTTGGTGGAATCGACAACTAACCCGGGATGTGGCCCGAGGTCGATCACGCGGTAGCGCGGTTCCGTGACCGCCTCGCCAAGAAACGACTGATCGCCGATCCGGAAGTGGTTCCGAAGACCACGCTTCAGGGTGCCATACACGAAAAGAATGGTTGCGATGGGCGTTCCTCCAGGGATGTTCGCGGCTTTCATTGCGATTCACGCACGCCTTCGCTGACGCGCCGGGTTCGCTCAGCTAAAAATGATAACCTGATACCGAACCCCGTGGCCTGCCTCCTTTTCATCCGAGCACACAATGTCCGACACCCCAGGATACATTCTCGGTCAGTCCGCCAGCGCCGCACGCCGTCTCGAGTTGCAGGATCGGCACTTCGCCGTGCCATCCGAACAGCTCCTCGACGAACTCGCGATTCGTCCCACGGATCATGTGGTCGAACTCGGTTGCGGACCCGGTGGGCTGACTCGTCGCATCCTTTCTCGGCTCGGGGCGAGCGGCAAATTAGTCTCTGTGGATTCCTCGGCCGGATTGCTGGAACAGGCGAAAATCCACACCACTGGTGCGGGTGCTGGACAGGTCGAATTCGTGGCCGCGGACGTGTCGAAACCAGGGGCCTGGCTCGATGGTGCGGATGTGGTTGTCGGCCGGGCGGTGCTGCATCACGTTCCGATGGCGGAATATCTGCTGGGCCGGTTGCTGACGGTGCTTCGCCCTGGAACCCGGGTCGGATTCCTGGAGCCGGACTTCCGCAGCCCGCTCGCACGGCTCGCGCTCCTGGAAGCCAGCGGTCACCCGGAATATGCCGCGCTGCGTGTGTGGGCGACCGCGATCAACGATCTTTACCTCGCTCGGCGGATCTCGCCATGTGTGGGTGCAACGCTCGGAAAAACGCTCGAAACCGCCGGGTATCGTAACGTGCGAACGGCCTGGCACGAGTTCTCGTCGGATAGCATGGTCATCGAAAACATGCTCATGTTTTACGATGAGGTGCGTGGGCCGCTCGAAAGTTACGGTATCCTGTCGGCTGCGGAAAACGCGGAGCAACAGCAACTGCTACGAGCACTGCTACCCGGCCCTCACCCCGGCGTGTGGGGAATGTTCCGTGTTGTGTGCGAAGTGTGACAACGCGGTGTCACTGGCACGACCAGACCCACCCACGCAAAGATTGCCATGTCATCGCCCGCTCTTGATCCACCCCCGACGCAGGCTCGGTTCATCCTCGTCGGGTGGCTGTGCGGGCTTTCTGTACTCCTGTACCTCGACCGCATCTGCATGGGGCAGGCGGTCGTCCCGATCCAGAAAGAACTCGGGCTATCGAACTCGGAAATCAGCGATGCGATGGTGGCGTTCACCCTGGCGTACGGCTTGTGCGCCATTCCGGTTGGTCGCCTGAGTGATCGGTTCGGGTCGCGGTCGGTGCTCGCGGGCCTAGTCGTAGCCTGGTCGGCGTTCACGGTGCTGACTGGTGCCGCGACCGGGCTCTTGATGCTGCTCATCGTGCGGTTTCTCTTTGGTGCGGCGGAGGCAGGCGCGTTCCCGAATGCGGCTCGTGTCATCTCGCGATGGTACGCGATCACCGAACGGGGGCGGGTGCAAGGCGTCATGCTGGCATTCGCGCAGATTGGCGCGGTCATCGCACCCGCCGCCGCGGCGTTCATGATCGAAACGGCCGGGTGGCGCTGGGCATTCGTGGCGTTCGGCCTGCTCGGGTTCGTGTGGGCTGTCGGATTTTGGCTCTGGTTCCGCGACGACCCGGCTCAACATCCCCGTGTGAACGCCACGGAACTCGCGGCGATCCGCGTTGCCGACCCGCCGCCCACAACCGATCCGGGGCCGGTTCCGTGGCGTGAGGTCTGCAAGAATCGTGGCATCATCGTCCTGTGCCTGATCTCGACTTGCGGGTCTTTCTACACCTACTTCTTCTACTCGTGGTTCCAGAAATATCTCAACGCATCTCGTGGGATCGAGAACGTCGAAGCGGGGAACCTGACTTCGCTCGTGATGGCGGGGTCGGCCGTGGGGATGCTCCTCGGCGGCTGGCTCGCGGACCGAATCCCACGGCTGTCTTCCGATCCCGTTCGTGCCCGGCGGACTGTAGGCGTCGTCTGCTACCTGATTGCAGCCGCGTGCCTGTTCGTTGGCGTCCGTTGCGATGACTCGTTGATCCTCGCGATCCTCTGGGGGCTTTCGTTCTGTGCCATGCACATCACGCTTCCCAACTGGTGGATGGTGGCGATTCCCCAGGCGGGACGCCACACGGCGACGCTCTGCGGACTGATGAACGGCATGGGCGTGTTCGGAGCGATGGTATCCCAGAAGTTCGTCGGAGTGTTCGCCGACTGGCAGGCCACACGCGGGTTAAGTGGCCGCGCACAGTGGGATCCGCTGTTTGATGTATATGTCGGCGTGCTCCTGTGCGGGGGGATCGCGTGGTGGCTATACCGGTTCACCCCGCTTGAAGTTCGCCCTCAGGCGAGCGAGGACGTCAGTACATGATGCGTCATCCGTTGGGAGATCAACCCATGTCCGCTCGCGAACTTCCGCCACCAATTGCGCCGACACCACTACTCGAGTTTCTGCTGACCGCGCTGGCTCCGATGAACCGCACCCGCGTGAAGCAACTGCTCCGCTCGGGTCGCGTGATGGTCAACGGGAGCCCGACGACGCAACACGATGATTCCGTGGTGCCCGGTGACCGCGTGAGCATTAGCCGCGATGTTCCTGCTGTGATCGCCCCATCCCGGGGTGGACTCACAACCGTGTTCGAGGATGACGCACTCATCGTGATCGAGAAACCCGCGGGGTTGCTCACCGTTGCCAGCGACACGGAGAAGTTGGACACGGCGTTCGTCCTGCTGAGCGCCCAACTCGCGGCGCGGGGTCAGGGACGACCGTTTGTCGTTCACCGACTCGATCGCGACACCTCGGGATTGCTGATGTTCGCACGCACGGAGGAAGTACACGAACGATTGCAAGCAACCTGGGACGCGGTGACCAAAACGTATCTCGCGGTGGTCGAGCGGGTGCCCGACCCGCGCGAGGGCGTCGTCGAGAACTTCCTGACGGAAGGGCGTGACCTCCGCGTGCGGGCGAGCAATCGCGCCGGGGCGGACGCGAAGCGAGCCGTCACGCGATACCGGGTCGTGTTGACGGGCCGCGGATATTCGCTCGTGGAAGTGACGCTGGAGACGGGCCGCAAGCACCAGATTCGCGTTCACATGGCGGGGCTAGGGTGCCCGGTCGTGGGCGATTCGATGTATCGCGCCAAGACCGACCCCGCAGGGCGGCTGGCGTTGCACGCCTGGCGGCTCGCGTTCGATCACCCCGTCACCGGGCAGCGAGTGGAACTGGAATCGTCGTTGCCCGACAAGCTTCGCCGCATCGCCCCGCGGCAGTAAGAATCGCCTTACGCCCAAGGAACAGGTCCGGAATAACTTCCCGATTTCCGCTTCTTGGTACTCACCTCCCACCTTGTGGGGGAGGTCGGCGAGTCTTCGAGCCGGGTGGGGGGGTAAGGCGTTCGGCAGGTGAAGGTTTACCCCCCCCCCGCTCCTCGAAGACTCGGAGCGACCTCCCCCACAAGGGGGGAGGTGAGTGTCTTTTGTCCTCCCCCCTTGTGGGGAGGTGGCGAGGCTTTGCGAGCCGGTGGGGGGTAAGGCCTGTGCAGTTGTGTAGGCTTAACCCCCACCCGCTCTTCTCCCCTTGCGTAGCGGCTGGGTAGAACTTCACCTGCCGAACGCCTTACCCCCCACCCGCCGCTTCGCGGCGACCTCCCCCACAAGGGGGAGGTCAGAAACACCGCCGCTTCGCGGCGGGAAGTTATTCCGAACCTGTTCATAAGCGGGTCGGAGAGGTGGAAATATGTTCATGTCTCGCATGATTCTGACGCGAACTCGGGGCTGAATTGCTCGTCGGCAGCACCTCACGCGTGCATATCTGATTTCACCGGCATCACTTGTTGCTTTTCTGCGGAGCCTGAAATTGTTCTGATGAACTTTCTTCCGGACAGGTCAACGGTTCCAGAACGGTTCCACGGATGGGTGGGCGTATCGCGTGGAATCGTTTTCCGGTACACAAGCAGTTTGACAATCCACAATTACTTCCCGCCGGGGAGCGAGACCTGAGTCTTCGATCCCAGGTAGCCGATCAGGTCGCGAATCTGTTCTCTGGTCATCGAATCGAGCTGGCCCTCGGGCATGATCGACAGGGGCGAATCCTTCACGCTATCCACATCGTCGGGCGAGAGCACAACCTTGTCGGTCGCAGTTTGAACCACGACTCGCGCCGCTGTGCGTTCCACGATGATGCCAGTAACCACGCGATCATCCACGGTCCGCACCACGGACATGCGGTAATCGCGACCCACCTCCGCGCTCGGGTCGATGATGTTTCCCAGGATGTATTCCAGATCAGAACGGTTCGAGCCGCTCAGATCGGGGCCAATCGTGCCGCCCTCGCCGAAGAGTTTGTGGCACTGCTGACACGACTTCGTGAAGAGGACGCGACCGTTCTTCACGTCGGCTGCCTTCAGTACTGCGGGCGTCAGCATCGCCTTGTACTTCGCCATCAGTTCCGCACGCTTCGGGTTCGTGTCGCGGATCTCGCCCCAAACCTCCTTCAGTCGTGCGTTCACCTTCGTATCGCCGAGTGAGAAGATCTGCCGGGCCGCGAACGCCGACACGTCCATGCGCAGGATCGTCTTCGCGTCCAGCGCGTCGAGAAGTGCCATCGCGTATTCCTTGCGCGAGGTCAGCGCCGCGACCGCGTCCTGCTTCTCGTCCGGGGACAGTGCCGAGTACACCGCGAGGATGTGCTTGGCGGTATCGGGGTGCGAATACGCGGCCAGCCCGCGAATTGCGACTCGCCGAGTGGCCTTGTCCGCAAGTTGATCGTGCAGCGCCGGCGCGAGGTCAGGCACACGTTTGGCGATCAGCGTTTCCAGCGCGGCAACTCGTTCCGCCGCCGGAGCGGTCGCGTTCAGAGCAACCTTGCGCAAGTCCGCAAGTGCTTGTGGATCGCCGAACACCACTGCCAGCGAGATGGCGTGCTCGCGAGTCACCGCATCGGAATTCTCACGCAACTTGGTGTAAAGCGTGGGCCAGCCATCGGGCATCTTGACGCTCTTGCGGCCGCGCAAGCCTTCCCGTGCCCCCGCGAGCAGGTCACGTTGCACGGCTGCATCAGCCTTCGCAAGCGTCACCACAAGCGGCGAAAGATCGCCCTTTTCGCCTTGCACGGAAGCGTGATCCGCGAGTCGCCTCGCCACGAACTGCCGCACGAGTGGCACCTCGGCGGTCTGCGCGAGTTCCAGTGCCTTTGCGGCATCGGCCGGCACGAGCGGTTCGATGGCATACCAGTACATCAGCGGCAGGTTCTGGTCGTTGGCGTCTTCTGTGTGGCGAAGCAACTCGGCCGCAACATCCCAGCGTTGCGCGATCGGAAGTCGCTGGAGCGCGGATGCCAGCGCGAGCCGCACGACCTGCGAGGAATCGCTTTTCGCCAGATCGCGAAACTTCGCCAGCACTTTCTCGGCAGGCGTTCCCGCTTCGCAGAGCAGTTGCACGGCCCACGCACGGATATGTGCCTCGGAGTCATCGAGCAACGCAGCCGCATCGAAGCCACCGAGCGCGTGAAGCGTCCACATCGCCCGCAATCGCCGCGTCACGTCCGGGTTCTTGTCGAGGATCTCGGTGAGTTGCTTGCGAACCTCTGCGTTCCCCTTCGGGTCGCTGCTCCGCTCCTGAAGGATCTTGCGTGCATTACGGACATACCAGTCGTTGCGGTGCAGGTGAAGTTCGACCAACTCCGCACTTGTGAGCTTGGTCAGGTCTCGCGAAGCCGCAAGCGGCTTCTCCCCGAAGCTGATCTTGTAGATGCGGCCGGTCGTGCGGTCGGGCTTGAGCGTGTGGCACTCACCCGTGTCGGACCAGTCGGAAACGAACACGCTCCCATCGGGGCCGGTCCGGAGCGTCACGCCCATGAACCACGGGTCCGCCGAGAGCATGAAATCCTTGCCGTGGCTCGCGGTGTAGCCCGAGCCTTTCGCCTTCAGGATGTCGTTGTTGATCCGGCGACCGTGAACGTTGCACATGAACACGGTGTTGCGGAATGTGGTCGGGAACGAATCGCCGAGGTAGATCAGCGTGCCACAGTGCGAATGGCCGCCGCCCAGCGCAAGCGTGTCAGGACTTCCCAGCGTCTTCCGGAGATCGCCGCCGGGGTAGTGGAGGTGATCCGCGATCGTCGGGATGCGTTCGTATGCGTACAGGCTCGACGGGCGGTTCCGCCACGGTTCGTAGTGCCCGCCGGGGATCATGTGAAAGAGATGGGGATTCACGCAGTTCGAGACGAAGCACTGCCCGTAATCATCGAAATCCACGCCCCACGGGTTTGTGGTGCCATCGGCGAAGTTCTCGAACACGCGCCGAGTCGGGTGGATGCGGTATACGCCACCATCGCAGTGGATTCGCTGCGCGGCCGGGGTGCCGGGCTTGCCGACCATCGACGGACTCGTGCGACCATGGCCGCCGTACAGCCAGCCATCCGGACCCCAGGTGAAGCCATTCGCGAGGTTGTGCCGGCTCTCCTTGTACCCGAATCCATCGAGGACAACCTCGGGTTCGCCATCAGGTTTGTCGTCGCTGTTGCGGTCCGGGATGAAGTACAGGCACGGCGGTGACATCACCCACACACCGCCGAAGCCGACCTCGATCCCGGTGGCGTAGTTCAAGCCCTCGTAGAACACCGTGCGTTTGTCGGCACGACCGTCACCATCGCTATCTTCGAGAATGGCGATCCGATCCTTCCCGGTTGCCTGCCAGGCTCCGTAGTTGAACGCTTCGACGACCCAGATGCGGCCACGCGCGTCAATCGTGAACGAGATCGGCTGCGTGACCTGTGGCTCCGCTGCGAACACGCCCATGCGGAAGCCATCGGGGAGAACGGCGTTCTTCGCGGCCTTCTCGGCAGGCAGCGGACCCGGTGCCGGATCGGCCGCGAATGCGGTGAACGGAGCAAGAAACAGTACCGGCAGCCAGCGATTCATGGCGATCCTCCGGGAGCAAACAGCAGCTGAGTGCCGTTATGATACTTCGCGGTGGAGAAGTACCCGCGCGAGTGGCTATCTCATGCGTCCAAAATCAAACTACCCTGGCGCAGATCATGCTGTCGTTCAATTCGCCTTCGCAATGAAATCTCAGGCGAGGCAGGAAATCGGAGCACGCAACTTGCCGAGTGACGGAAATTCAGACAGCAATTCTCAATTTTTCTTAGGTATTGTGCTAGCAGAGACCCCGCCACCATTCGCGCCTGAGACGAATTTGTGCCCGAATTCGAGCTTGAGGAGGCGAATTTTTGCTGAGAAGCCCCACAACGTCAATGCGAGTGAAGTAGTATGAAACAGAGTTCAGAGTTACCGGTTTGAGGCTGTGGCGCCTCGCCATTCACTGTGACTTTGTCATGGGAGATTCACAATGCTTCGCCAACAGAAATCCTCGCGACGCGCGGTCGCCGCGATCGAGTTGGCGTTGGTCACGGCTGGTATCCTGATCCCGCTGTTGTTTGGGGTCTGGGAGATCGGCCGACTCATCCAGGTGAAGCAGATCCTGGCCAACAGTGCACGCGAAGGCGCTCGGATCGCGGCACAGGGCTACACGATCGACACGAGCGGATCACCCGTTCAGGTGTACGCGACGACGAACACTTACAACGTCAAGAGAACGGCTTACCAGTACCTCGTCTCAATGGGCCTGACGAAACTTCAACAGACTGATGTTACGGTCACGTTCGCTTTCACCGCCCCTGGTGTCTTCAGCGGAACGACACCAACCGAACCCTATCTCGGTGACAAGGGTCAACCATTGCTGGTAACCGTCAGCATCCCCTGGGCCAAGGTTCGTTGGATCAACGCAGGGTTAATCAACCCGACGACCCTGACCTCCACTGCACGGTGGGAAATGTTGCGAGACGATGAGTTCAACGTGAATACGACTCTCCCAACCTGGTGAGTTTTCCGTAAGCACTCACCCCAAACCAGACAGAGGGTTCGCCGATGTTAACGCGCCAATTGCACCGGGGACGGAGTCGTCGTGGTTCGGCCATCGTTGAGGCAGCTCTCACGCTAACGGTATTCTCGCTGCTCCTGTTTGGTATCTTCGAGTACTGCCGGTACTTGTTCGTGCTTCACGTGACCAACCTCGCGACTCGCGAGGGCGTTCGATACGCCGCCGTGAACACGGACAAGCCCATCACGTTTGACAGAACGAACTTCACCGACGGAACGGGGAAGGTCTTCGTCAACATCCTCGACTACACCAAGAACAAACTCGGTGGTGCAGAGAAGCAGATCGTCGGATACGAGGCCACTGTTTTTGTGGTTGATGCGGCCGGATTACAGCTTGCAACGCCCGTGGTTCGCGCGAAATCGAAGAACCCACCCACATACCCAGATCCGTTCAATCCGAGCGATACCAACAAGGTGAGCTGGAATAATGGTACCTTCCCGGATCGAATCGCGGTACACGTGAGAGGAACCTTCAGACCGTTCCTTCCAACCCTCACACTGATGCCGAATCTTCCAGTGAACATTATCAGTATCTCGGGAGTTGAGAATTAACGAGCCAGGTCTCCGGTCTCCGGGACGCAGAGTCTCCCGAATCCCTTGCGAGCAAGCGGTTATCCAAGTTATCTGAATCGTGAAACACCGGGGATCTCAACGGATTCCCGCACCAATTTTCGCTGTGCCGGTTTCGGCAGTCTTCAACGGAGAATGACATGATCAGACGAGTTGCAGATCAACGGCGGAAAGGCACCATCTTGCCGCTGTTGGCGGTTTGCATGATCGGTTTGTTTGGGTTCTGTGGTCTGGCAATCGACCTTGGATTGATTGCTGTCTCTCGAACGCAGTGCCAAAATGCTGCCGACACCGCTGCACTGAGCGCCTGCCGTTTGCTCAATTCCAAGCCCGGTTCGGTGAACAGCAACCTTGCTCCTGCCGTTGCCGGAGGAAAGGTTCGAGTTCTCTCGAACACGAATCTGAACCAGGCTTTCGTCAACGCACACATCAAGAAGATCGAGGCTGGGCAGTATCTCTACGACACCTCGGCCGAGATCTTCCGGGTTGCTACCTGGACTGATGTGACCACTAACCAGTCCGCGACCCCCGTGGGTGGTGGCGCGTGGACGGCGATTCGAGTCACTCTCAGCGTGAACCAGCCAACATATTTCATGCGGGCATTCGGTGTGAACGGGATGCCAACTGGAGCAGTGGCAACAGCCGTCTTCAAGCCCCGAGATGTCGCGTTCGTGCTCGACATGACCGGGTCGATGGGCTTCGGCTCAACCTTCAACACCAACGGTCGATCGCTGAACCCGGATAATCTTGTGCCGACCTTCGGGCACTACGTCAATGTTCCTGCCGGGAACGGGACAGGATCAACCGTACTCCGTGCGACCAGAAATCAGATCAGCGGTGACTACGTTTATGCCTTGAGCAACTTCACGATCACGACCGCAGGTGGGCCACCGATCATTCGCAACTTCTTGTTCGATCCGGTCAACCTCCCCTCAGCAACCGATACGGATGCACAGAAGGCAACGAAGATGGCGGTCTCGGCGTTCCCGCTCACGGCCGCGCCTTCGAAGAACGCCTTCCATAGGTGGAGCCCATCGGAGTCGGGTGCTGATCCGGATGCCTACCCACCGGTCCCACCGACCTACAACTTCGCGGGCTACAACGCCTTCCACACGGGTGTTGAAGCGACCCCAATGGGACCAACCCCAGCACCGGCCACGTTCGGGACGATGACAGGAAACGACTACGTCGGCGATCGCTGGCGTCGTGCGGATGGTTCGATCAACAAGACGGATGCGACCTGGACCGGAAGCAGCAACAAGGCTGCGATAAACGCGATCGACCTGCTTGGCTACAACGTGAGCAGTGGTAACGTGCGAGGCGGAACTGGTTCAACCACCATTACGACGGTCACCAAATTCCGCGACCCAGCCTGGGAAACCTACGGGTACGACCTGGACATCTACGACTACCGTTCAACCAAGGGTAATGGAAACCCCTCATCCACCTACTCAACGCTGGTTCCCGCAGAGGACCGGTTCAAGGGTTACTCGATGGGGCCGGGTTACTGGGGCAAGACCTTCTTCATCTGGCCGCCCGACCCGCGTACTCCCGTCGGCAACCCTGGCGATGCGTCTTACGTTCCAGGCGACTGGCGTCGACGATACCTGACTCAATCGAATGGATCTGCGCTTGACCCACAAAATGACAACCTCAGCAGCACCACCGGTGTCGGCAACATCGAAAGTATCAATGAAGCGATTATGAACACGGGCAGCGGCATGGTTCTGACCAGCGGCAACGGCACGCGATGGAACATCAACTACCCTGCGGTTTTGAAGTGGATCAAGAGTGGTCCATTGGTACTTCCTCCGAACCTCCGGGCCGGTCGCGTGCTGTATTACTCGTCCATTCCAGACGACGTGAACACCGCGACCGGAAGCGCCCAGGTACAACTCGATAAGGCGTGGTGGAAGAACTACATCGACTACGTTCTTGCGTTCAACATTACCAGCACTGGATTTCTTTATGGTGCTGCGGATAGCTGGTCGGCTACTGGTGCTAGCCAGAATGTCAACGCTTCAGATATGGAGCAGTGGAGTGGTCCTTCAGGCGGATGGTCAAACGTGCGGCCATACATGGCTTACACCGATAGCCCGAGACGCCCACGCTTGCACTTCTGGTTCGGCCCGCTGTCCATGGTGGCCTTCATGCAGAAGGTAGCAAACTGGTTGCCTGGCACGGGAAATGAGTCTCAGTGCTGGCAGCTCAAGGCGGGTATGAACTCGGTGCTGGATGACATCAAGAACAACCACCCCAACAACCACGCGGGTCTGGTCATGTTCTCCTCCAGTTTCAACAATATCCGCCGTCCGATGGGCAAGAATTACGACTCACTGAAGAATGCTCTGTTCTATCCAAAGAACTTGCTCGACACGATCGACCTGAACAACGGGGGGACCTCGATCACTGACGAGTACCGTCCCTATAACACGAGCTTTAGTAACCTCAGCAATGATACGATCCCGTGTTCCACTGGCAGCACAGACCCGGTTACGGGACTTGCCTACGCATACAATTTGTTCTCACCATCACCGAGTTTGCCGTACACCACCAAGGGTCGCCGCGGTTCTGCCAAAATCGTGATCTTCGAAACAGACGGTGTGCCGAATGCAACGCGTTCCTTTACGCTGACCCAACAGGGGTATAACAGCTTCTATCCAACAGCGGGCGGCGCCAGTGGCACCGACATCCCCACTGCGGGGACAGCCGCAGTCAATATCGTGAAACAACTCGTCAAACCGATGGCAACCTCGACCAGTGGTGACAGCGGGATGACATTGCCGAACGCCCCATGCCGGGTTTATCCAATCGCGTTCGGGGACCTCTTCGACGCGAGTCTCAATGCAGGTGCGGCTACCTCCCGGGATGCGGCACTCGGCTTCCTGGCAGACATCGCAGAGTTTGGGAACACGGGACCGGCCGGAGCAACGACGATCCCGACGTCTCAGATCATCACGGGTACGTTCCCTGTCCGCATTAGCACGCTCAAAACCGGTCTGGAAAACATCTTCCAGGCCGGTGTCGGTGTGACCCTTGTTGAGTAAAGTGTAAACCCCGGGCTTCTCATGAAGCCCACCCGTCACAACGGGTGGGCTTCTTTCGTTGATGGCAACGGCCATTCGACTGATTTGATTGTTCACTAGCAATTCACAAACTACAACTTCAACCGAGGCGAGCCGGTGACCCACGCCGCAGTGTTCGATCAGGTCGTGAAGACATACCCAACCGGGTTGCTCGGGATGGGGGCAGGTGTGCCCGCGCTGCGGGGCGTCACGCTCTCCATCCCGGCTGGTGGGGTCTTCGGGCTGCTTGGCCCGAACCGCGCCGGGAAAACAACCCTCGTGAAGCTCTTGCTCTCGCTGTGCGCCCCAACTTCGGGAACGATCAGCAGACTGGGCGCGCCGCTCTCGGATCGGCGAACGCTCGGCCGCATCGGCTACATGCACGAGAATCACGCCTTCCCACGCTACCTCTCGGCGGCGGAACTGCTCACCTTTTACGGTGGGCTGTCCGGCCTGCGAACGGATTCTCTCTCGACGAAAGTCGATCAACTCCTGACGCGAGTGGGCCTGGCCGATCGTCGCAGCGAGCCAATCGCCCGGTTCAGCAAGGGAATGGTGCAGCGCCTCGGGCTGGCCCAGGCACTCATCAATGATCCGGAACTGCTCATCCTGGATGAACCAACCGAGGGGCTGGATCTCGCTGGCCGCCAGCTCTTGCGGCAGATCGTTCGGGAACTGAAGGCCGCGAAGAAAACGGTCTTGCTCGTGTCGCACGTGTTGCCCGAGGTCGAGGAACTGTGCGACTCGCTGGCGGTCCTCGTCGCAGGGAAGATCGTGTACACCGGGCCGATGGCAACTCTTATCGGGACGGCCGAGCCGAGTGGCAAACGTCTGGAAGTGGCCTTGAAGCCTCTCTACGAGAAGGAGGGCGTGGCATGAACTCGCTCCCAATCGCGATTCGCACGGTTCGCTGGATGGTGCGGGATACGTTCCGCCAGTCGCTCTCGTCCAAGCTGTTCTGGGTCATGCTGGGGATGACGGCGTTCTGCACCATCTTCTGCCTGGGCATGACGGTGGAAACGCCCGGCGAGCGTGAACGGCACCCCGCCGAGATCCGCGACTACACACGGCCCGGTCTCGATCCGAAGGCGGTCGAGGAAGGCATCCCCGTCGCGGGTGGCCGAATGTCGATCGGCTTCGGGCTATTCGTGTTCGAGGTTCCGAAGTTCAAGGCCGACGCGGTGAAGTTCTTCCAGTTGCGGTTGGCTGGCATCCTCGCCGACACGGCCGGCGTGCTGATGGCTCTGTTGTGGACAGGTGCGTTTCTGCCAACCTTTCTCGAACCGCAAGCGGTCACGGTGTTGCTGGCGAAACCGGCTGCACGGTGGTCGCTGCTCATCGGAAAGTACCTGGGAGTCGTGCTATTCGTGACGTTGCACGCGACCTTGTTCGTCGCGGGAACGTGGACTGCGATCGGCATCAGCACGGGCATCTGGGACGCAACCTACTGGTACGCTGTGCCGTTGCTGGTCATTAACTTTGCGATCTTCTACGCGTTCAGTGCATTTCTCGCGGTGTGGACTCGGAGTGCCATCGTGGCCGTATTCGGCACGCTGCTCTTCTGGGTGATGTGCTGGGGAATGAACTTCGCTCACCATCACATGGTGGGTTTGCAAGTGCCGGGGATCGCGCAATCGTCGTCGTTCTTGATCGAGGCGGGTTACTGGGCGCTCCCCAAACCACTGGACATGAGTGGCATCTTCTTCGATGCGATGCAAGCCAGCACGCACATCGACCCGATCCAGGAACTGGAGGCGGTGAAGGAGAAGGGGAAATTCTATCCCGAGATGTCGGTGCTCACGTCACTGGTGTTCGCGGCCGGGATTCTGGGGATCGCGGTGTACGAGTTCCGCAAGACAGACTACTGATCCTCTGCTGAGAACCACCGGTTACGAGTCGCTTCCCCGAATCTCAAGTGGTTCGCGGAAGCGTCTTTCGTTTTTGGTGTCACCGGTCAGGCTCGTCTGGAATTGCGGGCGAGGGGTCTTCTACTTTCTCCCGTAATTCCTGACGAGCCTGACCGGTTACACCAAAAAACAAATGGAGCACACAGCACATTCTTTTGCCTTGCGCTCTCGGGGGAACTCGGTTACGTTACGTCGTGCTCATCATGAGCCTTGGCGTTCCGATCGTGTTCTTGTTCCGGGGACGATGTGACTGACGGCGACGCACTTCTCCGCGTGATACTTGCCGATCCTCGCAACGACCTGCTCCGCCTTGTCTATGCAGACTGGCTTGAGGAGACCGGTCAGTTCGACCGTGCCAGGTTCATCCGCGTACAGATCGAACTGGCACGCATCTTCTCCAAGAACATGCAGATCGTCGAGAACGAACTCCTCGGGCCGATCGGGGATCGGGTCTGGCAGCGCCGTCGCGATTGGGCACTCCCAGTCTCCGTGCGAGAAGTGTGGCCGACCGCCGTGGGCGGGTGGGAATGGCGACGTGGCTTTCCGGAGGTGTGGCACTGCCCGCTTGCACTGTGGGAGGCGCACGGCTCGGTGCTGGTGCTGACCAATCCGATTCGGCGTGTGTTGGTGATCGATCGAGAACCGCGAGTCTCCTGGTCGAACCCGCGGAAGCCGGATCGGACCTGGTTTCGTGATGACGCGGACTGGGTTCAACGGCCAGACGAAGGCTGCCTGATCCCACCCGATCTCTTCGATCTTCTGGAACCGGACTCGTTCGATTTGGCGATGTTCGACCACGCACAAACTTACCCAACTCGGGCGGATGCTGTTTCGGCACTCTCGAACGCCTGTCTGAACTGGGCCGCCACCCCGCCCCTTCGCAGGTGTTAACAGCTTTCTCTCGGTGGACCGCGGCCGGCTCGGCCGCTAAGCGTATGCGAGACGGTGACGTTACCAGCCGACCCCAAAGCCACCCGAGTGGAACAGGTGGTGCGGCCGAGCCGGCCGCGATCCACAGATACAGCTTTTCGATCGCCTCATGTCGAACTCTTGCAATCGCAAGGTACAATCGGCGCAACCACCCCCGACGATCCCGGTTCCCACCGGCAAACCAGGGGACCTAACGAATGCCACGTGCTAGACTGGTCCGAACAGTTGGAGCACCATCATGCAGCGAGATCTGGCCGGGAAGCGTGCGATTCTGACGGGGGCAAGCGGTGGCATCGGTCGTGCGATTGCCGAGTTGCTCGTAAAAGCTGGCGTGCGGCTAGCTGTCGCATCACGCAATTCCGATGCACTGAATCAGTTGGCGGAATCGCTTCGCAACGCGGGCGGCGAAGTGCTCGTTGTCCCCACGGACATCACGAAGCCCGACGAGCGCCAGCGCCTCGTGGATACCGTTGTCGAGAAGTTCGGGGGGCTTGATCTGCTCGTGAACAACGCGGGGATCGGCAGCCACGGCCACTTCGCCACCTCGACGCCCGAGATCATGCGGCAGATCATGGAGGTGAACTTCTTCGGGCCGATCGAACTAACTCGCCTCGCGGTCCCACAATTGATCAAGGGCGTTCAACCCGTGGTGGCTAACGTCACGTCGATGTGCGGGCGCAAGGGGATGCCCGCGTGGCCCGAGTATTCGGCGAGCAAGTTCGCCCTCGTGGGGATGTCGGAAGCGTGGCGGGGAGAGTTCACTCGCTTCGGAATCGATGTGGTGACCGTGGTGCCAGGATTGACCGACAGCGGCTTCGGCGGGCACCTTCTCCGCCGCGATGGAAAGCTCGAAATTCCCTTCGGCGACGGCATGAAGCCGGCCGACCTCGCGGCGGGAATCGTGAACGCAATCCGCAAGAATCGCCGTGAGGTCGTGTTCGGCGGCGAGGCGAAACGGTTACTGACGTTCAACCGCTTCTTTCCCCGACTCACGAACTGGCTGATCGCCCGCAAGGTGAAGAAGCTCTACGCGAAGGAACGAGCCGCAACCGAACCACGCGGTTAACCCGTCACCTTCCGCACGCCGATGGTTAGCGGTTGGCCGTCGATCTTCACCGTGGACGTGTACGCGTCGCCGTTCAGCGGCGTGGCCGACCACTCAGTTGCTTGCACGGCCGTGGCGATGGTCGTCTGGTACGTGCTGATCGCCCTGGCGAGTTCCGCCGACGCCGGGGCAAGGTGCAGCGCGATCTTGTCGAGCAGATCGAACTTGGCATCCTTGCGGGCGTTCTGAACCTGCCGCACCACATCACGTGCCAACCCTTCGAGCTTCAATTCTTCCGTGATGTTCGTGTCGATCGCAACCTGCGTCCCCTCCGCGATGCCACACCAACCGGCTTTGGCCGCGAAGTCGATCACGAAGTCGACCCGTTCCAGCGCGACCCCCGCGAGTTCGACTGGACCGGCCTTCAACTTGGCGGTGAGTTCGGCAGCATCCATAGCACCAAGCGCTGCCTCGCCTTCCTTGAGCTTCGCCCCGAGTTTCGATGCGGCGGTCTTCTTGTTGAGTCGCGCCGTGGCCGTCAGCAGCGGTCCGTCTTTCGGATCGTGGAACCGCACCGCCTTCACGTTCAACTCATCGATGATGAGTTCCATGAACAGCTCAACACCGTGGCGGTGTTTTTCGGAAGCCGGTGACACGACCAGTTCCGCGAGCGGTTGCCGAACGTTCAGTTTCGCCATCTGCCGGGCCGCCAGTCCGAGCGAGATGACCTCTTGTACAGCCTCCATGTCGTCGGACAATTCCGTGTCGATCAGCTTCAGATCGGCCACGGGGAAATCGCACAAATGCACGCTCTCGGGATCGGTCGGCAAGCGAAGGTTGCTCCACATTGTTTCCGTGACGAACGGTACGCACGGAGCCATGAGCTTGCACAGCGTCGTGAGCGTCGTGTAGAGCGTCTGATACGCGGCGACCTTATCCGCACGGCCCATTGCATCGAGATCGGCGTTCTTGCTGTGTAGCCGATCCTTGTTGCGTCGCACATACCAGTTCGAGAGATCAGATTCGATGAACTTCTCGCACGCCAGCGCGAAGCCCATCACGTTGTAGCTCGCGTATGCCTCGTGTGCCTTCGTGATGAGCAGTTGCAAGTTCGACAGCAACCAGCGGTCGATGTCCTGCCGGCTCGCGACCGGCACTTGCGGCGCGGCAGGGTCGAAGCCGTCGCCGGTGGCGTAATTGCAGAACATCGCGTAGGTGTTCCACAACTTGAAGAACACCTTCGACCGCACTTCGTCGGCCGGCGTCGGGCCGAAGTTGATGTTCGATGCTGAGTTTTGCCGGCAGTAGAGCCAACGCATCACGTCCGCACCGATGGCGTTGAACGGGATCGCTTTCCCCTTGGGATCTTTGATCTCGCCACCATTGTCAGCAGCCGCGACGAACTCGATCGAGTTGCCCGCGGTCTTGTGCATCTCGTGGCCGAACTGGTCGCGGACATTGCCGTGGCCGAGCAGCGTCTTGAACGGCGGTTGGCCGTCGCTCATCATCGTGGACAGCGCGAGGAGCGCGTAGAACCAGTTGCGGAACTGCCCCGGGAAGCTCTCGGTGATGAAGTCAGCCGGGTACCACTTTTTCCAGTAGTCGCGGTCCGTGTTGTACTTCATCGTCGAGAACGCCACGATCCCCGCGTCGAGCCACGGGTTGCCGACGTCCGGGATGCGCGACATCAGGTTCCCGGTCTTCGGGTTCTTGATCTTGATCTTGTCGATCCACGGGCGGTGCGGCGTGTGGCCTGCGAACTCGTCCCACCCCTCGACGGCGCGTTCCTTCAGTTCCTCGAAGCTGCCGATGACCTCGAACTGCGTCGGGTCGGCTTCATCGACCCACACCGGCAGCGCGAGCCCCCAATAGCGCTTCTTCGAGATCATCCAGTCGCCCATGTTCCCGAGCCAGTCGAGTTCCCGAGCCTGACCATTGATCGACTTGGGTAGAAACTCGACTTGCTTCACGACCTCGGAGATATCGCCGCGGAAGCTCCCTTTGCTCTCTTCTTTAGGGAAGTTCCAGCCCCACCCGTCTTCCCATTCTCCCTTCGGGCCCATGTTGATGAACCACTCGTCGACGAGTCGATAGAGCAGTTCCGTCTTGCAGCGCCAGCAGTGCGGGTAGCGGTGAACGTAGCGCTCCGTCGTGAACAGCAGATCCTTGCGCTTCAACTCCTCGAACACCGCATCCGCAGTGCTCGCATCCACGGCGTTCTTCCCGGTGAGGGAACCAAACCCCTCGTGGAAGCAACCGTCGTCACCGATCGGCGCGACCGGCGGCAAGCCGTTCTGTTGACCCCAAACGTAGTCGATCGCACCGCAACCTGGTGCTGTATGAACGATGCCCGTACCCTCGGTTTCGGTGACGTCCTTGCCGCCGGAGATGACCTTGTGCGCTTGCACGGCGGTACACTGCGGCCACTTCCCCGATTGCTTCGTGACCTGTGCCACTTCCAGCGGGAACCCGAAGTCATGGTTCTGCGCGGGGAGGTCGTCGAACGGACCAGTGTACTCCCAGCCGAGCATGTCCGCGCCCTTCACCTCGCCGACGATCTCGTAGTTCTCGCCCTTGCCTGCCTTCGACTTGAACATCTGCTCGATAGTGTTCAGGTGCGGAACCCCGTCGAGCCAGTCGCGCTTTTTGCCTTTCGCGCTCCCCTCCGAAGACTCCGGTTCGCCTTCGTCGTCGCCAGCACTCTCCATGCGGTTCATCTTGAACACGCCCTTGGAAAGGTAATAGATCTCGCCCTTCAGCTTCACCTTGAGGTAGGTCAACTCGGGGTTCACCGCCGCGCCGACGTTGCTCGTGAGCGTCCACGGTGTCGTCGTCCACACGAGCAGGTTCTCGCCGGGGCGATTCTTGAGCGGGAACCGCACGAACACCGCACGGTGCTCCACGAACTTGTAGCCTTCCTTCATCTCTTGCTCGGAGAGGCCGACGCCGCAGCGGCCGCACCACGGCATCACGTCGTAGCCGCGGTACACGAGCTTCTTGCTGTGGCACTTCTTCAGAAACGCCCAGATCGTGTAGTTGTTCTCCTCGGCCATCGTGAAGTACGACTTCCGGTCGTCCGGCTTCTTCGCCCAGTCGTCATCGGTGCGGTCCCAGTTCATCCAGTAGCCGAGCCGGATGCTCTGCTCGGTCTGCACGCGGGCGAACTTGTTGACGCGGTCCTTGCAAGCCTGCACGAACCGGTCGATGCTCGCTTCCGCGTCGCCGGGCACGAGGTTCTCGATGTCGCGCTTACTCTTGAGGCCGAGCGATTTCTCGACTTCCACTTCCACCCACAAGCCCTGGCAATCGAACCCCTGCTGGTAGCGGAGTTCGTGGCCGGTCATGGCGAAGTAGCGGTTGTAGACATCCTTGTACGTGCGACCCCAGGCGTGGTGAACGCCCATCGGGTTGTTCGCGGTGATTGGCCCGTCGAGGAAGCTCCAGCGCGGTTTGCCGGCGTTGAGTGCTTTGCGCTTCTCGAAAATGCCGTGCTCGTCCCAGAACTTCAGGATGATACGTTCCAGGGCTGGGAAATCGACGGATGACTCGACCTTCTCGAACGGCATGGCAAAGAACCTCGCGGCGATGGACAACAACTTTTCAGTTTACGACAGACATCACTCCCCGGTAGATGGCGCTTGCGGTGTCGCAGGAGCGGATTGTGGGGCGAGGTTCGGTTCGGTCTGTGCTGCGACGCCGCAAGCGGCGGTCAGCGGTCGTTTCGATTCCGCATACGCACGCTCTGCCGGCACCGACACCAACTCGGAATCAGGGTAGCGCAACGCTGTGAGCGCGCCGCCGAAGACGCATCCGGTGTCGATGCAGATGCAACGGTTCTCCCATGTCGGCGTCAGCGTCGGCGTATGACCGTAAACCACGGTCGCACGGCCTCGGTAGTTCGCGGCCCAGTTCAGTCGCACAGGCAAGCCGAACTCGTCGCTCTCACCGGTCGTGTCACCATAGAGCGCGAACACCCGCACCTTCCCTGACACGCGGCCGTGCATCTCGGCTGTCAGCCCCGCGTGTGCAACCACGAGCTTCCCGCCATCCAGCACGAGATGGCTCGGCAGCTTCGTGAGGAACTCGGCCACGCTCACGCAGAACTCCGGCGTCTCCTTCTCGAACTGTTCGGCCGACTGTGCCAGGCCGTGTGTCAACTTCGTTGTGTTCCCCTTGAGCCAGCGCAGCAACTTGTCGTCGTGGTTGCCAAGCACGCAGTACGCAGCGCCGCGCTTCGCTAGATCCATCACGATGCGGAACACACCAGGCGTGTCGGGGCCACGATCGCACAGGTCGCCGACGAACACGAGTTTCCGCCCGGCGATGTGTCCGACGTCGTATCCCGCCTCGGTCTTTCGCACGGTGTACCCAAGTTTCTCCAGCAGTGCGAGCAGTTCCGAAAGGCAGCCATGAACGTCGCCGATGATGTCGAATGGGCCGCGAACGTCTCGCTTGTTCACCGGCAGCGTGTGCCGCACGACCTCGGCCGCGTTCACTTCCTCCTCGGAATGAAACACGGTCACACGGCGGAAGCCTTCCTCATCGAGGCGATCGATCGACTGCCGTAAGGCAGCCGCGTGTTGCCGGGTGACGTGCGGCCCGAATGGCCGTTCCGCGAGACGAAGTTGGTTGCGGGCATGGCAGAACTCGGCCGAGAAGTCGAACACGATCGCCACCGACTGAGCGTGGTATTTCCGGGCCATCTCGATGAACGGCTTTCGGCTGGCGGGTCGCACATTCGTTGCGTCGATGACCGTGAGCCGGCCAGCCGCGAGTCGCTTGGAACAGACGAGGTGCAACAATTCGAACGCATCTGCCGACGCGGCCTGATTCATCTCGTCGTCGCAGAGCATCCCACGGAAGAAATCCGACGACAGGATTTCCGTGGCCTTGAAGTGTTTGCGGGCGAACGTGGACTTACCGCACCCAGAAGGGCCGATGAGCAAAACCAGGGCGAACTCGGGAACGGGAATGGCCACAGGCGATACCTCGCAAACAATCCAGGTTCCACCATTTCATGGCGCGGGAACCAAGATAGCCAGACCCCAAAAGCGGGTCGAGGTTCAGTGGCGGAATGCCGCGAGTGGAAGCCGGCGAGCCACGGGATTCATCCTCGTGGTGCCTGGAGATGTCAAACAGCACAGGGGTAAAACCCGTGGCTCGCTCAGAACAAGGTGCACGAGGTTCATCGCGTGGTGTGTGGAGATGTCAAACACCACGGGGTTTATCCCTCAACTTGTACCACAAGTTGGGGTTGACGGTCACGGGCAGAGCAGTTCCGATGCTTCCTTCCGTATTGGGAGGGATTCGCCGTGACTACTCTGCCCCAAGCCAGTTTCGGACAGATTCACTTTG
>Ga0335397_10000280_pt1 | contig 62201 bp, 49 predicted proteins | sample MAT04_FD_205740 | JGI IMG/M metagenome (GOLD analysis project Ga0335397, IMG submission 205740) | Freshwater microbial communities from Lake Fryxell liftoff mats and glacier meltwater in Antarctica - MAT-04 (spades assembly) (version 2) ...
GCGAATGTCCCGAGAATACATGGCGTCCTCCGTGATGGGTGATCGACCGCGGCACGTCTACCAGAATACCGCAGCTTGCCTAAACGCGCCATAGGGTTTGAGCGCACCCCCTCTTCACGACGTGAAGGAGCAATCGTAATGGCTCTTGGCGATAGCAAAGGGCCGAATGCGCAGAGACCAGTTCAGGCAGGCGGGACGCCTGCACCACAAAAGAATCAGTGGTTAAACACGAATTCAATCGTGTTCAGCATGCTCCAGGCCAGGTCTTCCGCTCCGCCGGTTCGGTCGCCGGAAGCCTTCAGATGGGCCACCGCCGTCTGCCGCTCCTGGTCGCTCGGCATCCGGTTGTAATAGGTCAGATACAGTTCTTCCACCAACTTCGAGTCGTCCGTCGTCTCGCGGGCCAGTTTGGCGATCGTTCCCCCGGCGTGGCTTAGTTTCGACTGAATTTGCGGCGAGTTCATCAGGTGCAACACCTGTCCCACACTTGCCTCGACACTCCGCTCGCATTCGCACGCCGTCGCTCGCACCGGGCGGCCGAACAGCTTTAAGAAGTAGTGCGGCACGCGGTTGTCCCAAAGCTGGATCGCGCGGTAGCCGGCCGGCAGCCCCTCGAACTTCTCTTCCACGCCCGTCGTCTGGCAGACCGCGTCCAGCAGCACTTCGGCCTCGAGCCGCTTGAACAACGCCCGCGAGAAGTTCTGCTCGTCCCGCTCGTTGGTCGCATTGGGTCGCGAGGACTGTTGATAGGTCCGCGAGGCCGTGATGGTGCGGATCATCTCGCGCAGGTCGAACTTCTTCTCAACCAGGTGCTTTGCCAGCGCGTCCAGCAACTCCGGATTGGTCGGCGGATTGGTCTCGCGGACATCGTCCACCGGTTCCACCAGTCCGCGGCCCAGGAAATGATCCCACAAGCGGTTCGACAGATTGCGGGCGAACCAGGGATTCTCGGGCGCAGCCAGCCAGGCGGCCAGCACGCGCCGGCGATCGCCCGTGGGACTGGCCGCCGGCATCTCCGTTCCCAGCGCGTAGGCAAAGATCGGTTCGCCCGAGCGCGGGTGCTTGGTGGCCGGATCGCCGGCCGATTCCAGCACTTCGCCCCGCGGCGAGTTCCTCAAGCGGATCGGCGTAAAGAAGGCCTGCATGCCGAAGTAGTCGGTCTGGCTCCAGCGATCGTACGGGTGATGGTGGCACTCGGCACAAGTGATGCGAATGCCCAGAAAGACCTGCGAGACATTGCTGGACCACTGGCCGGGCTTCTTGTCGACCTTAAAGAAAGCCGTCTGGGCGACTTCGCCCGTGGGGCCTTCGGCCGTGATCAGGTCCTGCACGAACTGATCGAGCGGCTGGCCGGCAGCGATTCGTTCGCGGATCCAGCGATAGAAGTTGTGAGCCCCTTTGCGTCCCAACGGTCCCCGGTCCACCTTCAGCAGATCGGCCCACTTGAGCGCCCAGTAGTCATTGAACTCCGGCCGCTTGAGCAGTTCGTCGACCAGCCGCGCTCGGCGATCAGTGCGCGCATCGGCCAGAAACGCCCGGGCCTCGCCCGCCGTGGGAAGCGTGCCGATCACATCCAGATAGACGCGGCGCAGGTACTCGGCGTCGTCGGCCCCTTCCGAGGGAAGGATGTTCAGCTTCTTCAGTCGCTGATGGACCAGCGGATCGATGAAGTTATTCGCCGGCAGCTCCGGATAGTTCTGAATCTTCTCGCTGCGCGGGACCAGGGCCTGAAAGACCGCCATCTCACCCATGTAAGCAGCCATGATGGCCACGCTGCCGGGGACGGTGCCGGTGTTCACCATGCCCGTCGTCGTGACGGTCGCCAGCCCTTCATCATTCGATTGAAACCGCGAAAGGCCCGTCACGTCGATCTCGGCGCCGTCGCTGTAGCGGGCGACCACCCGCAGTTGCTGGCGATCCCCCATCTCCAGCAATCGCTCGCGCGGCGACAAGGCAATGCCGACCACCTTGGCCGAGCCCGGCGGATCGAACGGCATGCCGGCCGTGATCCAGCCCCGCAGCGTTTCATAGGCCGAAGACCCTCGCGGGATTCGCAGCCCGCCCGCATGCGGGATCTCGCCCGACGGCTTGGTCAGCAGCAGGCTTCGCTGGGGTGCCGCGGGAAACGTGCGCCGACCGCGGCCTTCCATCGCCAGGGCTTCAAAGTCGCCGCGGGCGTCAAATGCAAACACCGACAGCTTGAAGCCGTTCTGCCCCTCGGCCTTGCCGTGGCAACTCGAGGTATTGCAGCTATAGCGACTCAAGATCGGAAGTACGTCGTTCTCGAAATGGAACTGCCGCGGCAGATCGAAATCGACAATGCGAACCGTGACGCGGGTAGACTTCCCTTGCAGCGTCACCTCGACAAAGGTCTCGCCATTGCCACGAGGCGAAACGATCCCTTCAGCCGAGACGACCGCCACCTTCTCATCCCCCGAGCGATACTGCGCGCTGGCGGTGGTGTCGATGACATGGCCGGTCACCGTTTTCGCCGAAGTCAGAATGGCGAAGCTATTGGTCCGCCCGCGCAGCTTGATCTCGCCCGGATCAACGGAGAGTTCGGCAATCTCCGGCGTCTGACTTGGGGGTGCCGGGCTTGGCAGTTCTTGCCCCCAGAGCGGGCCGCAAGCCGCCAGCGTGAGAGCTACGCCGAGGGAGCAAAGGGTTCGACACATGGCACTCGCCTGGCCGTTTGAGAGCGGAATATGCATAAATAGAGTTTTATGCATGAAGGGTCGGGAGTCAAGGCATTTGATGCAACCGCTCTTCGATCTCTAAGCCGCAGAAGTGACGAGAAAGCCCCGTCGAAATTCAGGAAGATTGAAACAGAATCCCTGAATTCATCCGTCCCGACGCTAAAGGCTGCTCGACTTGACTGTACTGCACTTCGCAATACAATACTTGCGGAGGATGAACAAATGGCCAAAGTACGGACGACAGGCAGTTTGCGCCCCGTTAGCCCACTGATGGTTCGCTTGGACGAAGCCAGCAAAGCGGTACTTGTCCAGGCAGCCGAACTTCGGCGCATCAGTGTCAGCGACTATGTGCGCCAAGTAACGGTATCGCAAGCGCGCAAGGAAGTGGCCGAAGCCGCCGAGCAAACGATCTCGCTTACGCCCGACGAGCAGCTTGCCTTCTGGACCGCCCTGAGCGCGCCGGTCAAATTGACGACCGCACAGAAGAAGCTGAGCCGAGTGATGAGGGGCGGCACGTGAGCGGAATCCAATTTCCGGACTCACTTCGACTCGAACGTCTCAGCAAACCTTTTCGCCGCAAGGATTTTTCTAGTGGCAACTCACTGGTTGACGGCTGGCTAGCTGGAATGGCGCTTCAGAATCAGGAGAAACATCTTTCCATCACGAAGGTACTCGTCGATTCGACCAATGCCATTGCAGGCTACTACACCCTGGCTACTGGCCAAGTCGATTTCGCTGACCTGCCTGCGGACATCGGCAGGAAACTGCCACGTCGCACCCTGCCGGTAGCGGTCATTGCCTGGCTGGGCGTAGCGTCGGTGCGACAAGGTCATGGGATTGAAAAATTACTGCTGGCGCAAGCACTGAACGATTGCTATCTGGCGGGGCAGACTTTCGCATTCATCGCGGTGATTGTCGATTGCATCGACAACAACGCGCGGGCGTTCTATCAGCACTTCGATTTTGCAACCTTACCAGGTCATCCGTACCGACTGTTCTTGTCGGCCGGGCAACTCGAGGCGATGGCACATCTACGAGAGTAAACCTTCGCTTCTCCAGCCGATGCGGCTCCCAGCGAATAAGCCCCACGGATGACGGCTGGCCAGCGCTAAGGGTCTACTTCCCCGTGCTGCCCGTGGTCTTCGGCGGCGGAGCGGGCTTGGCCCCCAGTCGCTGCAAGAGAGCTTCGCATTCCGCGATGGCAACCCGTGCATCCGCGGCAATGCCTTTCGCAGTCCGCAGATTCCGGCGATCATCCAGCGAACCGATTCCAGTTGCAGAGGCTTGGGCCCGCTCCTGGCGAGCCTTGCGAGTCGCTTCGGCGGCCTCTTTCCGCACCGACACCCACTGCGGGTCCGCTTGGAAGAGCTTCTGCCGAAGCTGAGTCACCTTGCGGGCCTGAGCTTCCATGAGTTCGACTGCTTTGTGATAGTCGGTGTTCTCTTCCAACCGTTTGCGCTCTTCGTTCGACAGATGGGCCATGTCGGACATCCGGCAGGTGTCATCCGTGGTATCCGGATGATCGCCCAACCTTTTGATCACCTTATGAATCACCGCGTGGACGTCGTCTTTGGCCGTGTCGAGCGCTTGCTCGAGCAGGCGAAACTCCGAGGACTTGTCCAGGACCGCGTCCTCGATTTCGTGCAGCGACTTCGCCGCTTCGTTCGCTTCCTGCTCATCGGACTCCAGAGAAGTGCGAATCTCTGAGAGTTTCGACACGGCTTGGTTCACTTCCCCCTGCGACATCAGCGTTTGACTCTCGGCGGCAGCCAACAACTGCCGCGCCGCGGTCAGGCGCTTTTGGACCCCGGCGATCATCGCCCGCTTACGCGCGGCAGCAGCCGCCGCGCCCCCTCGCCCGCGTCGCTGCGCTTCGGCTTCCGACGAAGAAAGGATGACGGCCAAGGTCACCAGGGCCATCAAGACCAAGGGCGAAAACCAGCCACGACAGCGTGAGCTTGAAGGGAGGAAGAACGGACAAGAGCAGCGGAGGGAATTCATGGTTCATTTCCTGGAAGGGGGGAACCACCATAGCGGGAATTGGACTATAGCAACCCGGCATCGATCGTAAGGCCCCAATATCCCAGCCTTAAGAACTCGTAATCCCTCGCCTTACGGAGTCGTAAGCTGCACGCATGCAGTCGATGCATTGCCAGGCTGTCGTTGCTTTTTCGCATGCCCGAAGTCCAACAACGACGAGAAACTTCCCCCTGCTTCCCTAAGATAAGAGTACAATCGCGCCACGTTGCTGCGCTCGCCTGGCGACGCAGTTGTATTGGCGCGGGTTTCATGTCGCTCCTTGGCTACGCAAAAGGGTCCCTCCTTGGCTGTCGCGACGGGGTTGGCATGGCTCGCCCCTTGGCAGTTCGGGAGAAACTGATGTCGAGTGCGCTGTGGAGTAAAACGGTCCGCGAGACCTGGGGCTCGCTGGTTCCCTGCCTGCTCCTGCTGTTCGGATTCAGTTGGATCTTTGTCTGGCTGACCAGCTTTGCGCTGGACCTGACCGGGCTGGCCAACGTCTTTGGCCAGTTCTTCGGCATGTTTGAGCGATTGGCCGGCGTGCCGCTCAAGGATCTGGCCACCACGCGGGGCAAGCTGGCCCTGCTTTACATCGATGCCGTGACCGTCTTCACCAGCATCGGTTGGGCGATTGCGCGGGGCTCAGACGTGGTATCGGGCGAAGTCGGACGAGGCACGATGGAGATGCTGCTCGCCCAGCCCGTGCGGCGGAGCGAGATCATCGGCGTCCAGGCGGCGGTGACGACCATCGGCGCTGCCCTTCTGTCATCGGCGGTCTGGCTGGGCATCGCGGCCGGGCTGGCCACGGTCGATCTGCGCGACGAGCCCTCGCTGCTGGCCGTCTTTCCGGCAAGCCTGAATCTGTTCGCCCTGATCGTGGCCATCGCCGGGCTGTCGACCTTTATTTCGGCCTGGCACCGCGAGCGCTGGCAGACCATCGGGCTGGTCTCGGGCATCGTGATCGTGGAACTGATCGTGAAGGTGGTGGGGAAGGCCTGGCCCGACGGAGGCTGGCTGTTGTACCTCACGTTTCTTTCGGCCTTCGAACCGCAGGCGGCGCTGACTCGACCGGACGACGTGGCAAGCCTGATGCTGCGGCACGACCTGGTGCTGCTGTTACTGGGGGCAGCATGCTACGCGGGTGCGCTGGCGGTCTTCACTCGCCGCGATGTGCCCGCACCGCTGTGATGCAGGCTTATTTCTCTTCCGGCACGCTGCCTGCGGGGCGTTTGTGCTGCTGGATCTCCTGCAGGCGTTGCTTTGCTTCCGCTGTCAGTTGCGCAACCACGTCCGCGTGATTCGCCGCGACATTGGTGGTTTCGGCCGGGTCTTTGACCAGATCGTACAGCGCTGGTTCTGCCGCTGCGTCGTTTTTCTTCTTGGCGTTTTCGCCCTTGACTGCTTTCGACAGGGAGGGGAGGAACAACTTCCAGTCTCCCCGGCGGATGGCGACCAGTTCGCTGGCGCCGCTGAAGTAGAGGTGCGTGTCGCGCACCGCGGGTGCATCGGCCTGGAACATCAACGTGGTGATGTCCCGCCCGTCGAGTGTGCGATCCTTGGGCAGTTCGCTGCCGACCAGCGCGGCGAGCGTCGGCAGCACGTCTATGTTGCCGGCGAGGTGAGGGCAGGTGGTGCCGGCCGGAATCCGCCCGGGCCAGCGCATGATGCAGGGTTCGCGCACACCGCCTTCAAAGCTGCTCCCCTTCTTTCCTCGCCAGGGCGCGGAGGATCCGGTCGCCGCGCCGTTGTCTGACGTGAAGATGACCAGTGTCTTTGTGTCGAGCTTCAGCTCCTCCAGGGTCTGCAGAATCTGTCCCACGGACCAGTCGATCTCCTGGGTGGCATCGCCCAGGGGCCCGCCACCACTCTTTCCCTTGAATGCCTCGGAACTGGCCAGGGGAACGTGAACCATGGAGTGGGGCAGATAGAGGAAGAACGGCTTCGCCTGATTCGCTTTGAGGAACTGACTCGCTTCTTCGGTGTAGCGCCGGGTGAGGGTGGTCTGATCGGCCGGATACTCCACGATCTCTTCGCCGCGCATTAAGGGGACTGTGTTGCGGATGGCCTCCTGGATTGCGGTTTCGGCGGACATTCCCTCCCGAAACACGCAGTCTTTGGCAAAGCGCGCGTGTTTGGGATCGATGGTCATGTCGTTGCTATAGGGGATGCCGAAATACGAGTCGAAGCCCTGCTTGGTGGGGAGCAGCGGCTCGCGATGCCCCAGGTGCCACTTGCCGATGCACGTGGTCGCATAGCCCTGCGATTTGGCGATCTCGGCCAGGGTGATCTCGTCCGGATGGAGCCCTCGCGAGTCCTTGGGGAAAAGGACGCCCGGCACCGAGACGCGCGCGTTGTAGCAACCGGTCATCAGGCATGCCCGAGACATCGAACAGACCGGGGTGGCATAGAAACTGGTGAACTTGCGCCCCTCGGCGGCCATGCGGTCCAAGTGCGGGGTCTTGATCTTGGTGTTGCCAAACGGCCCGATGTCCCCGTAGCCCAAGTCATCGACAAAGATCAGGACCACGTTAGGCTTTTGCACGGCCGGATCAGCGCCATGAAGTGAGGCCATTGAGGTCCACAGGCCCACGAACACCAAGACGCCAAGGCACGCCGGGAGGAATCTCAAATAGGTCATGGAGACTTCCGATTCGAGTTCGTAGCAGGTGGATCTGTCTGCGGACTGCCGTGAATCGCCCCAGGGATCTGCAAGCCGGGGACCGATCGAAACGCAGAACGGAAGGAAGATGCCTGTCGGCGGCACTTTATTCTCGGCTGCCGCATGCCCGGCCTGCTGGCATCACGAGACGATCTTCTCCAGCACTTCGCCGGCCACGTCGGTCAAGCGGAAGCGGCGACCGTTGTACTTGAACGTGAGCCGCTTGTGATCCAGCCCCAGCAGATGCAGGATCGTCGCGTGCAGGTCGTTCACATGCACTTTGTCCACGGCCGCCTTGTAGCCAATCTCGTCGGACTCGCCGTAGCTGACTCCGCCCTTGGCGCCGCCGCCGGCCATCCAATAGGTAAAGCAATGCGGGTTGTGATCGCGTCCCGGCTTGGCCCCGGTCTGTGCAATGGGTAGCCGGCCGAACTCTCCGCCCCAGATGACCAGCGTGTCCTTCAGCATGCCGCGGGCCTCGAGATCGGTCAGCAGAGCCGCCACCGGCTTGTCGGTCTCGCCAGCGAACTGGCGGTGGTTCCCCTCGATATCGGCGTGGCCGTCCCACGACCGCTGATTCTCCATGCCGCCGGAGTAGATCTGCACGAACCGAACGCCACGCTCCACCAGGCGACGCGCGGCCAGGCACTGTTTGGCAAAGTGCGAACAGGACTTGTCGTCGGTTCCGTACAGTTTGTGCGTGGCTTCGGTCTCTTTCGCCAGATCGATCGCATCGGGAGCGGCCGACTGCATCCGATAGGCCAGCTCGAAGCTCTCGATCCGCGCGGCCAGTTCGGCTTCGGCCGCGTGTTCGTCCAGGTGCTGCTGGTTGAGTTTCTTGAGCAGGTCTAGCTGCGCCCGCTGCTGCACATCAGAGACTTCGCCCGCCCGGTCGAGATTGTCGATCGGCGAGCCCTGCGGCTTGAGATACGTCCCCTGGTAGACGCCGGGCAGAAAGCCAGCATTCCAATTTGCCGCGTGTCCCTTCGGCAGTCCGCGGCCGAGCGGGTCGCTCATCACCACAAAACCCGGCAGGTTCTCGCTTTCACTTCCCAGTCCGTAAGTCACCCACGAGCCGACGCAGGGGAAGCCCATCCGCGGCATGCCGGTGTTGAGGGCAAACAGGGCCGGCGAGTGGTTGTTCGATTCGGTATGGCCCGAGTGAATGAAGGCCATCTTGTCGACGTGCTCGCCCAGGTGGGGAAAGATCTCGGAGACCATCTTTCCGCACTGGCCGCGCGGGGTGAACTTGAAGGGAGACTGCATCAGCGCCCCGACCGCATTCTTGAAGAACCCGGTGGTGTCCTTGAACTCGGCGTCGAACTCGCGAATCGGCTTGCCGTTCCATTTGGTGAGGCCGGGCTTGTAGTCCCAGGTGTCGACGTGACTGGGTCCGCCGTTGATGAAGATCCAGATCACCCGTTTGGCGCGGGGCTGGAAGTGGGGTGATTGCGGCGCCAGCGGGTTGAGAGTCCGCTCGCCGGCGGCGTGTGCCGATTCGAGCAGGCCCTGTTGGGTCATCAAGTTTGCCAGGCCGAGCAACCCCGCCCCGCAACCGGCGCGAGCGAGGAGGGAACGACGCGAGAGGTTGATGCATTCGTTCATGGGCTGAATTCCAACGCGGTTCGTTCTAACAGAGACAATGGCGACCTACTCGACGTACACAAACTCGTTCAAACTCATCAGCGTCTGGCAAAAATCGGTTAACGCCAACTCGGCCGCGTTCCCCTTGCCAGCGGTCTTGTAACTGGCCGTCTGTCCGGTCACGAACGCTTGACCAGCTTTCATCTCCGCATCGGAGGGGACGCGCCCCAGCGTCACGCGATAACCTTGCCGTATGGCGTCCTCCCCTTCGCTCCCTTTTAATCGCCCCGCCAAGCCGCGGGCGTACTGACGTGCCTGCGGACCATTCATAAATAGCAACGCCTGTGGGGCGATGGTCGTATTGCTCCGAGCGCCGATGCTGCCCAAGTGCTCGGGCCAATCGAAGAGCATCATGGTCGGAATCAACTGGCTCCGTTTGATGAAGAAATAGACGCTTCGCCGGCGCATGTTGTTGTCCAGCGTTCCGGGACCGAACTGCCGCGTATCGAGCAAGCCGGAGACCGCCAGCATCGAATCGCGAATCGCTTCCCCCTCGAGACGGCGGGGAGCACGCCGCCAGTGAAAGCGATTCTCGCGGTCGATCTTGGCCCGGGCTTCGTCGAAGTCGCCATTCTGCATATACACGGCGCTGGTCATGATCAGCTTATGGACTGACTTGAGATGCCAGCCTTCTCGGATCATCTGCCCGGCCAGCCAATCCAGCAGTTCGGGATGCGTGGGGCGTTCGCCTTGAAAGCCGAAATCGCTGGGTGTGGCCACAATGCCCCGCCCAAAGTGATGCTGCCAGACTCGGTTCACCCCGACCCGCGCGGCCAGATGCCCTGCGCCGTCGTTCACGTCGGTCATCCAGTTCGCCAGCGCCGCCCGGCGATAGCTCGGCTTGCCAATACTCGAAGTGCCAGTGCTGACATCGGGCGTAACGCTCCAGGCGGAAGCGTCCTTGCCATTCCGCATCAGGACCTGCAAAAATCCGGCCGGGGCCTCGTCCTTCTTCTGATGCACGTCGCCACGATTGAGCACGAACGTCTTGGGATAGAAGTGCGGAAAGCCGCGATCGTCGGCATGATGCTTCATCGGCTTGACCCCTTCGCTCACGATCTGCGCCTTGACCAGTTGCGGCTTGGGGGCCGACTGCTGCAAGCGATCCATCGCGGCCCGGCGTTCCTTCCAGACGGTGTCATGCTCCCGACCAAACCAGCTTAGCGCGATGGGAAGCAACTTGGCGTGGCCGTCCCAGTCGCGCTTCAACCCTTCCAGCGCTTCGAGCAAATCCGCCGGGGGCTGCGACACGCCCACCTCGGCCTTGGCATCCGCGGCCTGACTGATCGAAAGACGTGGCCGCCCGATGGCGTGCCGGGCGTTGGGGTGCTGAAACGTCAAGGTGAACGTCAGCCGTGTTCCCTCGGCAAAGCCCACGGGCTCGGCAGTCTGAAACACCGCGGCTTGATCCTTGCCAATGCCCCCCTTGTCGACCGCCCAACCGGTAACCGGATCGGCGTCGAGGGATGCGGCCACAGAAAGAGCCCCGGTGTCCTGTTGATGCGTGGCCCGGGCCGCAGAAAGCGCGACCGTTTGCGCGGCCCCTTGTCCATCCAGCGGCTCCGCCCGCACGGTCAAGATCCCCAGTACGAAGTTGCCGTTGTCGGCGCGGCCAGGCCCTGAGTGCGGAAGCGACTTGTGGGCGAGTGCTTCGAGCCGGAACGCCCGAATGCCGGTGCGCCGCGTCTCCGCTACCAGGGTCAGCACGTCTTTGTCGGGGGCTTTGCCGGTGGCCAGCAGCGAGCCGTCCGCCTGCGGTTCGTACTTCGCCCCACCGGTCGAGGCGTGCGACTTAATCGCGATCTGAGCCCACTCGCCCGGCAAAGCCTTCTGAACTTCGTTCGACGCCAGCCATTCTTTCAGCTTCGCCGGCAGTTCCTTCTGTTGATACTGCACCAGTTCGCTCTCGAGCTTGGCGATCTGCGACTGATGTTCGGCCAGCTTTCGGCGATCCTCGTCGGTGCTTAGATCCAGGTCGATCTCGGTTCGGATGGCCGTGGTGAACGAGGCGGCCATGCGATAGTAGTCGCCGGCCGGAATCGGATCGTACTTGTGGTTGTGGCACCTTGCGCAGCCGACGCTCATCCCCAGAAAGGCAGAACTGGTGGTGGCCGTCATGTCGTCCAGCTCGTCGTAGCGAGCCGATTCGAACTCAGCCTCGGTCAACTGCGTAGGAAACGCTCCCGCGCCCAGGAAACCGGTTGCCATCAGCGCCAGCGGGTTCTTCGGGGCCAGTTCATCGCCGGCAATCTGCCAGCGAACGAAGTCGTCGTAGGGCAGATCCTGGTTCAAGGCTTGAATCAGGAAATCGCGATAGTGATAGGCATGCGGCCGATCGTAGTCCTGCTCGTAGCCGTGCGATTCGGCGAAACGGGCCACGTCCATCCAGTGCCGGGCCCAGCGCTCACCGTAGTGAGGGGACGCCAGCAATCGGTCGAGGAGCTTCTCGTACGCCTGCGGGTCCTTGTCGGCAACAAAGGCGTCGATCTCTTCCGGCGTGGGCGGAAGCCCGATCAGATCGAACGTCGCCCGGCGGATCAGCGTGCGGCGATCGGCCAGCGGATTGGGCCGCAGGCCTTGCGCTTCGAGCTTCGCCAGGATGAAGCGATCGATCGGCGTGCGGACCCAGTCGGCTAGTTTAACTGCCGGCGGTTCCACCACCGCCAACGGCTTGAAGGACCAGAACTGGCGGTCCTCGTCCGAAACAAGCGACTTGTCCTTGCGCTGCACATTGTCCAGATCGATCAGCGGCTGGTCGTACGGCGCGCCCAGGTCGATCCACTCGGCGATCTTGGCAATTGTCGCATCCGGCAGCTTGGGCGCCTTGGCCGGCATGTGCGGCTCGTCGAGATGGGCAATCAACTGATAGACGTAGCTCTCGGCCGATTTGCCGGGCACGATCCCTTTGTCGATCGCCCCGCCCTTGATCAGCCCTTCGCGCGTCGTGAGATCGAACTCCGACTTCTTCTCGGCGCCGCCGTGACATTTCACACAGGCAGCGATCAGCACCGGCCGAACATGCTGCTTGAACAGCGTCATGCCGGCCTTCATCTTGGCCGCATGGTCGGGCGGAACCGCAGGCTCCGCAGCACCGGCCCCTTGCGCAAGCACCATCGCCAACAGGCCCGCAATCCATGTCAGGGCCGCAATTCCGCGGGGGAACGCAAAACGGATGCTCATGATGTCGGCTTACCTTTCTCGTACATCGTGCGAATCTCGTCCGGCGTGAACGCCCGCGAGAAGATGCCAAATTCGTCCATGCGGCCATTCAGCGAGCGAATGTCGTTGTCGCGAAACACGCCCGGCCGCGACCAGTTGCCCACGCCGGCAGGTCCTGCAATGCGGAACTGCTGCAGCACACGGAGCGGGGTCTGATGCACCTGCTTGCCATCCAGATAGTGGGTCACCGTCTTGGTCGCCGGATCGACGACCGTGGCCAGTTGGATCCACCGCCCCAGGTCCGCGACTCCTAACAGTCCCCTCGAAGAGAAGTAGTTGCCGTCGCCGCCGATGCCCAACACGATCTCGCCGTGCCAGGTGACGTGCCAATGGGGCCGCCCCTGGTCGTAGGTATCCGTCAGCAGCGGCGAACTGAGCCAGCGATCGAAACCGTCGATCCGCAGCCAAGCTACCAGTGTAAAGGCGTCGAACGCATCCGGCAGGTCGATGCGGACCCGATCGCCCGTCCGCTTGAACTCCAAGGCCCCTTTGCCCGGCCAACGCCCTTCGGACCATTGGCTGCCGATGATCGCTGCATCGCGGGCGTGCGTCGATTCATCTTGGAGCGTTCGCCCCCAGGCGTCAGGATGCTCGAAGGTAAAGTACGCCACCGCGGCTGGATCGCGGGCCAACGTGGCGGCATGCGCGGCCCATTCGTTGCGTCGGCGAAGCACCTCAGCGTCCGAGGTCTTGGCCATGGCGGCCGGGCCGAGAAACGATTCCTGCCGCACAGGGATTGATTCGTTCTTGCCGGCGCTGTCAAAACGGACCCCTTGCCCGGCAATCAACTGATGTGCCACGGCCCCCTGCAGTTCAACTTTGCCCTCGAAGACATGCACCTCAGTCTCGCCGGCACGGTTCACAGAAAGGCCGAACTCGGTGCCGTGATCGATCAGCTTGGCCCGCGGAGTCTCAATCACAAAGCCCTGCGCGGGCGGAGAGACATGCGAGCGCAGAGTTCCGTGATGCAGAATGGCTCTGTCGTCGGCGACCAGTTCGAACTTCGCGGGGCCTTCCAGGATTACCACTGCCCCGCGGAAGAACTCGATTTGCGCCAGGCCCGAGCGCAGCTCGAGCACCCCTTTCTGCAGGGGAACCCCTGGCGACAGCGCTTGCTCCCCTTCCCAATGGGCATCGGCCACCAGCGTCAAGACGGCCAAGCCTCCTTGATCGGTGAAGGTGGGCCGCAACTCGCGAGGGAACAGCCAAATCGCCAGACTGGCGGCCAGCGCCACAAGCCCCGCGACCGCCGCGCTCGCACGCCAGACTCTTCGCGGAGCGGGCCGAGCTTCCGGCGGCACATGCTCTGCCATCGGCACGGCCAGTGATGCCAGGTCCGCAACACGCGAGGCACTGCCATGGCAATGCCGCAGATCCGCACATAGCTGCGCGTAGTTGAGATAACGCGTCATCGCCTGTGGATCGCCGTCGAGCAGGCTTTCCAACTCAGCCACTTGCTCGTCGTCGAGCTGGCCATCGCGCAGCGCCCCCAGCAGTTCGTCCAATCGGCCCGCGTCGCTCTGTGAGTTCGTCATGACGCTCCCCCTTTCGCAATGCGCAGTTGGACGCAATCCAGCAACTGCCCGTGGATGCGATTTAGCGCCTTGTACACGGCGTCGGTCGATCGGGCGACCTGGCTCGCCACGCTCTTGGTGTCCGCCCCCGGCGTGTAGCGCAACTGCACCAGCGCCCGATCGGTTTCGTTCAGCCGCTGCAGGCAATTTTCCAGGGCGTCGCGGCGATGGTCGGCCTGGTCGGCGCTGGCGACCAGGCGATCGGCCAGTTGTTCGATAATCTCGTCGCTCAACTGCGCGCCATCCCTGCGTTGCCGTTTGCGAAATGCCAGCACTTGAAACCGAGCAATCTTGAAGGCCCAGGCGGCAAAGTTGGTGCCGGGCTGGAACTCGTCGAACTTGCGCCACAACACCGAAGTGCACTCCTGCATCACGTCATCGGCGTCTGACCACTGGGGTATCAGCGACAGGATCAGCCCGTAGATCCGCCGCTCGTGCTCCAGGAACAGGCGCATGAAGTCCGCGCCACGTTGCTGCTCCGGCGGTAGGTCGGGGTGCGTTTCGGTCATGCGGGTTCGATAGGAAATAGACCGAGCGGGCAAAAATTGGAGGGTGAAATCAAAGTTTATCGCGTCGCGAAGGGGACTGCACGCTAAGTGGTGCATCGCAAAGTGCTTAGCGGTGTCTGTAGGGAACGCCCTCCGTGGCGTTCCGCGCGCGACGGTCCGCGATCCATTCTTCTTGATTCTCGCGAGCAGTCGGCGCTTCCACGAAGCACGCAATCGCCATCGAGAGCGTTCCCTGCCATTTTCAACTCCTGCTAGCCAAGAATAACCGCCCCGGGCGAAGCATCTTCGTTTTGCGAGCAAGGCTTGACGTTCCACGCTTTGCTTCGCAAGATGAACGTATCCGGCTAGCACTCCTGCGCCGCGCTTTCTCGCGCGGTGGCTGACCCTCCGGCTGTTCTGCACAGGAGTACTGTTTCATGCTTTTCCGGGCATTCGTCGTTGCTGGTCTCGTGGTAGCTGCCTCACAGGCACATGCCGAAGAAGCTCCCGCGGCCAAGATCGCTCCGGCCGTGAGCAAGGTCGACTTCGCCCGCGAGGTCTCGGCGATTCTGGCCGAGCACTGCGTCGGTTGCCACGGACCCGCAACCGCCGAGGGAGGCTTCAATCTCACGGAGCACTCCAAAGCGACGTTGGCCTTGGAAAGCGGCGCTCGCGGCATTGTCCCCGGCAAGCCCGAGGCCAGCGAACTGGTGCGGCGCATCACCAGTCACGACGCCGACGAGCGGATGCCTCCCGCCAAAGATCACAAGCCGCTCAAGCCGGCCGAGATCGAAACCCTCAAGCTGTGGATCGCTCAAGGCGCCCAGTACGACATGCACTGGTCCTTCCGCCCCCTCACGCGGCCAGCGGTCCCCCAGGTCAAGTATCCGGCTGCCATGCGCAATCCGCTCGATGCGTTTGTGCTTTCGAAGCTCGACGCCCGAGGCATCACCCCTTCGCCCGAGGCCGATCCCTACACACTCATCAAACGGCTGCACTTCGATCTGATGGGGCTCCTTCCGCCGGTGGAAGAGGCCGACGAGTTCGCCCGACTGTATCGTGCGGCCGACCAGCTTGCCGATCCGGCCGCGCGGGCCCGCGAGAAAGAGCGGCTCTATCGGGCGTTGGTCGACAAGCTGCTGGCCTCGCCCCATTTCGGTGAGCGCTGGGGCCGGCACTGGCTCGACATGGCCCGTTATGCCGACAGCGACGGCTATGAGAAAGACCGCCCGCGGCCCGATGCCTACGTCTATCGCGACTGGGTGATTCAGGCCTTCAACGCCGACATGCCTTTCGATCAGTTCACCGTGGAGCAGCTGGCCGGCGACCTGCTCCCCGATGCTGGCCCGAACCAGCGGATTGCCACGGCATTCAATCGCCAGACACTGACCAACGAGGAAGGAGGCGTCGACCAGGAGGAGTTCCGCGTCAACGCCGTCTTCGATCGGACCGACACGGTCGGCTCGGTCTGGCTCGGTCTGACCGTGGGCTGTGCCAAATGCCACAACCACAAGTACGATCCGATCTCGCAGCAGGAGTACTACCAGCTCTTCGCCTTCTTCAACGGGGCCGACGAAGTCTCGGTGAAGCTCCCTGTCGGGGCGACCGATCCGATTGCGCTGGCGAAACGGCTGTCCCCGCTGGAAGACGCCCTGGATGCCCGCCGTCGAGAGCTGTTTCCCGAGGAACAGAAATGGGAAGCGGCCGAGCGGGCTCGCCTGGAGTCCACCCCCAACATCCCCATCAAGGTCGAAGAGATTGAAGTGCTGAGCCTGACCGCCCAATCCGGGGCGAAGTTCGCGAAGCAGAAAGATGGCTCGTATCTCTACGAGTCCGCCCAGTCCGAGAAGGACAAGTCGGGCGAGATCGACACCTACTCGCTGGTGCTTCAATCCAGCTTGCCGGAGATCACCGGCTTCCGCCTGGAGGCCCTGGCCGATTCCTCGCTCCCCAAGAAGGGAGCCGGCCGTTCGTCCAGCGGCAACTTCGTCATCACCCGACTTTCGGCGGCCATCGTCGACGAAGCGGGCAAGAAGCTCCGGCCGCTCGACCTGCAGCGGGCCACCGCCGATTTCGAGCAGCAGAATTTCAAAGCGGCCGACGTCCTGGCCGCGACGGCCAACCTCAAGAAGGGTTGGGCCGTCTCTCCCAAGGTCGACGCAAACCATCATCTGCAGGTCCGTACCAAAATCCCGTTGAAGCTGGCGCCCCACGAACGCGTGGAGCTGACCATCGAGCAGCTCTATGGCACGCGACACACGCTAGGGCGATTTCGCATCCGCGCCCTGACCGGCGATGCCAACGAACTGAACCTGCCCGCCGAAGTCGTGACCGCCCTGAAGCAGTACCCCGAGAAGCGAATTGCCGTCACGCAGCAGACATTGTTTGACTACTACGTCGGCCAAGACCCGCAGGTGAAAGAGTTGCAGGCCAAGATCGAGGCCGCGCATCGCGAGTTCAAGGTCACGGTGATGCCCGTTCGAACGATCGCCACCGCCCGCAAGAATCGCAAGACGCATCGCTTCGACCGCGGCGACTTCCTCTCGCCGCAAGAAGAAGTGCAGCCCAACGGGCCGGCGATCCTTCCCACGCTGGCTTCGGCGGGCCAGGGGCGCAACCGTCTCGATCTGTCGCGCTGGCTGGTCAGCCCGCAGAATCCCCTTACCCCGCGCGTGGTGGCCAACCAATTCTGGTCACGGCTGTTTGGGGCCGGTCTGGTCCGCACCACCGGCGACTTTGGCCTGCGGGGAGACATGCCCAGTCATCCCGAACTGCTCGACTGGCTGGCGGTCGAATTTCGCGAAGGGGCGCTCGACGCACAGCCATCGCGTCCCTGGTCGATCAAGGCTTTCCTCAAAACGCTGGTCACCTCTGCCACGTACCGCCAGGCCTCGACGCACCGCCCCGAATTGTTCGAGCTCGATCCCCAGAACACGCTGCTTTACCGGCAGAATCGCCTGCGCGTGGAAGGGGAAGTGGTCCGCGATCTAGCGCTGGGGGCCTCTGGGTTGCTGGCGACCAAGATCGGCGGGCCCAGCGTCTTTCCGCCGATGCCGGCCGATCTGGCCAAGCTCAGCTATGCCAACAGCTTTAGTTGGACCGACAGCGTGGGCGAGAATCGCTATCGCCGGGGGATGTACACGTTCTTCAAACGCACGATCCCGCATCCCACGTTGATGACGTTCGATTGCCCCGATGCCAATGTTTCGTGCATCAATCGCACGGTCTCGAACACACCACTGCAAGCGCTCACGCTCCTCAACAACGAGACCTTCGCCGAGACCGCGCAGGCCATGGCCAAGCGGCTGGTGTCGCAAAGCGGCCCCAGCGACGAAGAACGCCTGGCCGACTGCATCCGCACCTGCCTGGTCCGGCCGGCCAAGTCGGACGAGATCGACCGCTTGTCGAACCTGCTCGACAAAGCCCGCGAGCACTACAAGAACGATCCCGAAGGGGCCGAGAAGCTGATCGGGCGACACACGGTCGCCGCTGTCCCTAATCGCGAAACGGCCGCCTGGACCGCCACGCTGCGGGTCCTGTTGAACCTGGACGAATTCATCACACGAGAGTAGGCCAGCATGAACCATTCGCACAAGCGCGCTCAGCGACTCGATGCGCACGATCTTGCCGTAGAGCAGGCCCAGGCCTCCACGCGCCGACACTTTCTGGGGCAGGCCGGCTACGGACTTGGCATGGCGGCCCTCGGTGGGCTATTGGCCGGCGAAGGGCAAGCCCGTGAAGGGGCCGCGACTGACGAAGCCGAGACGCCGGCCTTCACCAATCCGCTGGCGCCCCGGCCGTCGCACTTTCCTGGCAAGGCAAAGGCCTGCATCTTCATCTTTCTGGAAGGGGCCCCCAGCCAGATCGATCTCTACGATCCCAAGCCGAAGCTGAACGAGCTGAACGGCAAGCCGCTCCCCGAATCGCTTACCAAGAACGTGCGGTTCGCCTTCATCAAGAAGGAATCGGCCGTTCTGCTGGGCTCGAAGCGCAAGTTCACCCGACACGGCGAATGCGGCATGGAGTTCAGCGATCTGATGCCGCGGATCGCCACCTGCGCGGACGACATCCTGATGGTCCGCTCGATGCACACCGATCAGTTCAACCATCACCCGGCGCAGCTTTCGCTGCTAGCCGGCCGGCCCTTCTTCGGGCTGCCGACCGTCGGCTCGTGGCTGACCTATGGGCTGGGAAGTGTCTCGCAGGACCTGCCTGGCTACGTGGTGCTGTCGGCCGGGCGAGGAACTTCCGGCGGCGCGTCCCTGTGGTCCAGCGGCTTTCTGCCTTCGATGTACGCCGGGGTGATGTTCCGCAACCAGGGGGATCCCGTGCTGAATCTGGCCAACCCGGCCGGGCTGCCCAAGGAGCTGCAGCGCGAAGCCCTCGACGTGGCCCGCGACCTGAACACCGAGCGGTTCCGCGAGATTCACGATCCCGAAATTGCCAGTCGCATCGCCAGCTACGAACTGGCCTTCCGTATGCAGTCGGCCGCGCCCGACCTGATCGACCTGTCGGATGAAACGCAGGAGACGATCGACGCCTACGGACTGAATCGCAAAGATCCCGACATCAAGGCCTCGCGCGGCGGCGGCCCTGGGCAGTATCGCCAGTTCGCCACGAACTGCCTGTTGGCCCGTCGCATGGTCGAGCGCGGCGTGCGCTTTGTCAGCCTGTTCCATGCCTCGTGGGATCACCACTCGAATCTTGATGTCGAACTGCCGGCCAACTGCGGCATGGCCGACCAACCGGTCGCCGCCCTGTTGAAGGACCTGAAGCAGCGTGGTCTGCTGGACGAAACGCTGGTCGTCTTCGCCGGCGAGTTCGGGCGGACTCCGTTGGGAGAGAATCGCCCGGGAACGGGGGGAGTGACCGGCCGCGATCATCACCCCAGTGCCTTCAGTCTTTGGATGGCCGGCGGGGGAGTGAAGGGAGGCCTGACCTATGGCGCCACCGACGAGATCGGCTGGTCGATCACCGAGAAGCCGGTCCACATCAACGATTTCCACGCCACGCTGCTGCAACTGTTCGGCATGAACCACTTGAAGCTGACCCACCGGCACCAAGGGCTCGACGCCCGGCTGACGGGGATCGCCGGCAAGGTGGTGAAGGAATGGCTGGCCTGAAGTGACAGGGCTTGCGTGCCCGTGATCTCGCGCGAAATGCGTGGGGATCGCCCTCCCTACTTCTTATCCTTGTCGCGATAGTACGCGTCGTAAGCTTCGTTCAAGTGGTAGTGAACCGTAGCTTTGATGTCGTGCGGCTTGTCGTCGTACTTGGCAGGAATCGAAATCGCTTCCGGCGGGGGAAGGTCCTTCGGAAGGTCGGCCTGACGCCCTTCGTAAATCTTGGCGGGTTCCTTCGGCAGATAGAACAACGTCTCCTTGATCTCACCAAACGGTGCCTGCCAACCTTTCAAGTGCTCTTTCCCTTCCATGGGGACGCCATTGGGGAAGTACTGATAGACCTTGCCGGAGACGAGCTTCGTCCCCGCGGCCAGCGTCTCCCCCTGAAAGCGCTCGTGAATCACCAGCGGCTTGTCGCCGGAGTTGGCGATGAACCACTGTGTCATCGGACCGTTGCGGGCCTCGCGCAAAGTCACGCCAGCGGGCAGACTCTCGAGCTCGAACTTGATTGTGTAGCTGTAGCGAGACGGCGGCGGCGCCGGCTTCTCGCGGCCTTGGGCCTGTGCCGTTGACGCGGAGGCCAAAAGCAAGATCTCCACGCTTAGTAAAGTTGCGATGCGGTTCATCGTAGAGCCCTCGAAAGCAAAAGGTAGCGACGTCCGGCCACGGGCTCAGTCTACCAATTGCGTGTAGGAAGCCCACTACGTTTCGCGGCGGATCACCCTTTGCGGAAAGCGTTGGATACCTGGGGCCCGCCAGACTGACGAGAACTGCGCCTACAAGAAGTATCCGCCGATGAACATCAGGATGCCAACGACCAGTGCGACGAGCATGCCGCCATGTCGCGCAGGATCGGCCGCGATCGCTTCCAGAATGCCAATTCTTACCCGCAGCCCAATGAAACGGACGTGGCCGGCATCGATCGCAGAGATGTACAAGAGCACGACCGAGAGGACGGTCAGCAACGCCCCGACGGTCAGGCACGTCCCCTTAAGTACGGGGCGTTCGACCACCATCGCCATGGCCCCGAGGATCACAAGCCCCAGGAGCATCCCGACGACAGGCAACCAGCGATGGATGCTTTCGATCGGGGTTGGCGGAGAGTCGGAGAACGAGACCTGGTTGGCGAGCGCGCGAATCTCGTCGTCGTTCAGGCCCATCGAGACCAGCTCGGCTCGAATCGCTTCGGTCGGGGTTCCTTCGTTGAGCCGCTGCCTCAACAGGTTTCGCAGCATCTGCTCTTTCATGGCGTGCGAACCCTTCCCTCCACCGAATGCCGTGGGCCGTGGGGCCTGGGACCGGTTCCAGCCCCTCATCGCCCTGTAGAGACCTTCAATCTAAACAGGGCGAGAGGCTGGGTGAAGCGATTTCCATTCCGAGCTACGCCAAGCCCTGCTTGGCCAGGGCAGCCATCAGCGCCTGGAGCTTTTCCGCCTTTTCGATCTCAGCGACCATCGCCATTGAAACGCAGTAGGCCCGCAGCTCGTGCCGGACGAGTCGGGCCGGGGGAATCTCAAACGCCGGGGACGTGCGGCTACAGGCGATCTTTCCCCTGGGGAGGAGGCAGCTCGGCCGCCTCGCGTTGCCGCAAATACGCCGCGGCGGCCGGCTGGTGCTCGCTGCGAAGCGACGCTGCTACGGGGGCGGCCTGTTCGCAGGCCTCGCGCCGAAGCTTGGCGCGTTCGACGCGATCAGTCAGTTGCGCGGCGACCACCTCCAAAGCCTGGGCCAGTTCCCAGCGAATCGCCAGGGCGTAGCGGGTCTTCAGTCGTTTGGCCGAGTTCCCTTCCAGCCATCGGCGCCCGACAGCGATGGATTCCGTGGCAAGCTTCTCCTCGGGATGCCGCCAGCAGCTCATGCACAAGGCCAGCGCCTCGGCCCGAATCTCGAACAGTTCGTCAGCATCTTCAAGTGCCAAAACTTCGGTATAGGCCGCGATGGCCTGCTTGCGCTGCCCGAGTTCCTGAAGGCAGCGGCCTCGCTCGCGCCGAGCGACGATAGAGATCACCAGAACTCTCCAGCGATCATGGATCGCTTCGTAGCGCGACGCGGCCAGTTCCAGACGCTCTTTGCGCTCGGGCGAGTCTGTGGGATAGGCCCGCGCAGCCTCATACGGCAACGCGGCCTGGGCCATGCGAAGTTCCAGGTAGTCCTCGCGCCGTTCGCGCCGCTCCTCGTACTGGGCCAAATCGACCTTGGGATCGATCATCTTGGGATAGGCTTCCAGTACCTGCTCAAGGGCTTTGACCGCGGTATGAATCTCGCGCTCGGCCTCTTCAAACATCTCACGTGCCTCGCGAATCAAGGCATCCTTCTGCTTGGCGCGAGATGGCTGCTGCGACTGGGCGAGCCGCGACTTGGCCTGCTCGACCAGGATACTTCCCAACTGGGCACGGGCTGCCGGGATCTTGTGATGCTGCGGTTCGTTGGCGATAAACTGGCGAAATTTCGCGCGGGCAGCCTCGAGATGCTGCTCGCGGCGCGGGAAGTCCAGCGTCGCGCGGGCCGCCCCCACATGCGACAGGCCTTCTTCGTAGGTCAATCTGTCGGCGAGTTCCTGGGGAAGTTGGGGCCGGGAGCGCAGGCCTTCCAGATACCAAATCGAAACGTCGTGCATCTGCGACTGTCGCAGCCGTTCCAGAAACGGCGTGACCTGTTCACGGGCCTGCGAGTCCGCGGGGACCAGCGCCAACGAACTGACCGCCAGACATGCCGCCAGCGCGTGCCGGATTCGCATCGTAACCCCCGAGAGAACGGTCCGAAGTGCAGCAGGCGTCCTGTCGCCCACGACACTTCTTTCGCCCCCTTGCGCGGGAACTATTCCCGGCTACGACGAGGTTTCGCCGGCAGGCACAAACCGGTAGCCCGCGCCGCGAATCGTCAGAAAGTAGCGAGGGGCCGCCGGGTCGTCTTCAAAGACCTGCCGCAACTCGTGCACAAACTGGTCCACGGTGCGAGTTGTGGGACTGGAGTTGAATCCCCAGACATGCTCCAGCAGTTCGTCGCGGCTCACCACACGGCCGGAATTTTCGGCGAAGTACCGCAGCAGCTTGATCTGAAGCGAGGTCAGCCGGACCGACTCGCCCGCCACAGCGACCTGAAACGTGTCGAAGTTGATTCGAGCTCGCCCAAACTCGAACGTAGCGCCGACTTCGGCACCGGCCGGCGCGATCGCCAGACGCCGCTCGTGGCGAACCAGCAGATTGCGCACGCGGCTCAGCAGTTCGTCCAGGTCAAACGGCTTCATCAGGTACTGGTCGGCTCCCACGTCAAAGCCCCGCGTGCGGTCTTCGCTCAGGGTTCTGGCGCTCAGCATCAGCACGGGAACCTCGTTTCCCGACTTGCGAATCGCCTCGCAGACGTCGTAGCCGCTCATGCCCGGCAGCATCAGGTCGAGCACGACCAGATCAACGGTTTCGGGCCCGGCGATCGTTTCGAGCGCATGGGCCCCATCTTCGGCCGTGGTGACCTGGTAGCCCTCGGCTTCGAGGTTGTACTTGATGCCGATCGCCAGGTGCGATTCGTCTTCAACCACCAGAATATGTTTCATACCGACGCCCTGCCGTTCCCCTGCACCCGATGCTTTGATTCTCATGCTGCCGCCTGAGTAGACGGGGCGGACTCCCCGGGGGGCGCCGCCTGGCCCGGCAACTGCACCTCGAACACCGTGCCTGGGCCTTTCTCGGCGTCGCGCACCGCGATCTTGCCCTTCAAACGCTTTACCAGCGTGCGGACGATGTATAGGCCCAACCCCGTACCTGGCTTGTCCCTTTCCAACTCGCTTCCCAATCGCACAAACCGCCGAAAGATCTTCCAGCGAAACTGCGGCGGAATCCCCTTGCCGTTGTCGCTGATCTTTACGGTCACCTGCCCGCCGCGGGCCACGCGCATCTGCACTTCGACCTTGGGGTCGTTCCCTGCATATTTGACCGCATTGTCCAGCAAATTGCGAAAAATCATGTCCACATCGACCTGCCGACCTCGGACCCAGGCGTTCTGCAGATCGAGCCGCACGGTCTCGGCCGGCACATGATACCGCATGGTCGCTGTGCGGGCGCAGTGTTCCAGAATCCCCGCCAGCTCCACCTGGCCGACATCGCCCAGCGCCGAGTCGTGCTCCAACTGGGCAGCGTCGAGCATGTGATTAATGAGCTGATCGAGCCGCTCCACGTCGGCCAGCATGAAGCGATAGAAGTCGGCCTGCTGCTCCTCGGTTACCTGCCGGCGGTTGAGCGTCTGCAAGTAGAGCTTGAGCGAGGCGATCGGGCTCTTCAACTCGTGGGTCACGCTGTCGATGAAGTTCGATTGCCGCTGACTCAGATTGATGGCCTTGATCGTCAGCACCAGGTAGACGACCACGCCGGCCAGCACCAACAGCAGAAACAGGCTCCCCACGGCCAACAGAGCCCAGTACACGCCGGCGAATTGCGTGGCATCCAGCGCCTGCTTGACCGACAGCACCACCCAGCCGACCGTCAGGGCGACAAGCAGCACGATCATCACGATCGCCAGCGTGATCGGCCATCCGAGCGTTCGACGCATCATTTCCCCTTGGTCGGTTCCGACCCAAGCGCACCCGGCGACAGGCCAGGTGATCGCCTGAATCGAGGTTAGCTGGGCTGGCAAGCGGACGTCAAGGGATTGTCAGCCGGTCGCGACATCGCGTCGAATCGGTCGTCCGACGCAAATAAAAAAGCCAGGGACATCGCCCTGGCTCATGTGACGTTGCGCGGAATCCGTCGGTCTGCATTCGCAGAACTACGTCCCCTGGGTGTATTCCTTCAAGAACCCGCGGAACATGACCAGATGCTCTTCTTCAGCGGCCATGATGCGAACGCAAAGATCCTGGGTGACGTAGTCTTCCCCTTCGCAGGCGCGAATGATCTTGCGGTAGTGAGCGATGGCCGACTCTTCGGCCGCGATCACGCCGCGAATCACGTAGATCACGTCCGTCGAATCCGACGAGGGCTGCAGCGACTGCTGGTCGAGCAGGTTCTTGAGCGTCAGCGAGCCCGGAACGCGTCCCCCCAACTGCTTGATGCGTGCCGCCAACTGCTGCGCATGGCCCAGCTCTTCGGGCACGTCGACGATCAGCGACTTCTTGATCTCTTCGGCGCGGACGCCGTCGAGATTGATGCCGTTGGCGACGTAGTTCATCACCGTTTCCAATTCCATGCGGAAGGCGGTGATGAGCAGTTGAACGACTTCTTCGCGAGTGGCGGCCATAAGCAAAACTCCGGGAACGAAAGGCGGGAAACTAGGTTTGGCTTGGTGGGTGGGTCTGGGGCTGGGGACTATCGTGGCGGCGCGGCAAGCTCCTGCGCCAGCGTTTCCGCGGCAGTTTCGACGCCCCGGTCGGGGCTCTTGCGGAGCTTCTCGATCGTCGGCATCACGCTCGAGAGATCGACGCCCGGATTGTGCTTCTTCAGTTCTCCGATGGAACGCAGCCCGTACACAACAATCAGCACCCGCTTGTTGGCACGCAAGGCACGCTCCTCTTTCTCGACCGCCTTTTCATCGGGATCGAGCATCTCGGCCAGCACATCCAGCGTCTTGGGATTTCCCTTGCGCGCCAGGTGGCTGGCCGCGTTGAAGCGGGCATCGGGATAGGGGTCTTCCAGCATCCGCTCCAGCCGTTTCGAGAACTCGCCGCTGGGGTCGTCCACCGCCCCCAACGCAATGGCTGCTCTGGTGCGAACCGTCGGCTCCTGGCTGTCGGCCGCGGCCATCAGCACTTCGGTCAACCGCGGGTGCGAGAGCCCACCATGCGCTCGCATCTGCACCGCCAGCACGGCGATCGCTTCCAGAGCCGCCAGGCGGACTTCGTTTTCTTTCTCGTCGCGGGCAGTCTCGGCGGCCTTCAGCAGCACGGGCAGGCCGTCGGCCACCTCAAACTCGCCCAGCGATTTCGCCAGAAAATACCGCAGTACAATGCTTTGGTCGTCCTGCTGATTATCATCGAGTTCCTCATCCAGAACCGCGGCCAGCTTGGCGGCCAGTTCGGCATCGCTGCGAATCTGACTGTTCTGCGGATTGCGAAGCTGATCGGTCAGCGTCGAAGCAGCCTGCCAACTGCCGCTGTTCTTGCGTCTGATTTTCTCGACCGCGTCGTGAGGATCCGCCTGACCGTGAGCCAGTTTGTTCACGCCCCAGTACAGCATCACAATCAGCGCCACAATCACGCCGGGAATGACGAACAACTGCAGCAAAAACCCCGCACTGGGGGGCTCAACCGGCGGCAGCACGTCGTTGGGAGAGAGCGGGGGGCGATTGGCAACGGCCGGACTTCCCGCGCTGGCGCCAGGCGTGCTTTCAAGCGGAGAAGAAGCGGAATCGGACATCGCGAGGTCTCATGGGCACTTCTGGCTCGCCCCCTCCTACCGACGGTAAGCGGCTGCCGTTCTTACTCTAAGTCTAGGGAACGGTGGCAGAGTGTCCAAGGGGCAGGATTGGGGGAGCCGCATCGAAGAAGCTAGTCACTCGTGTAGTGATTCAGAAATGAGGGACCTTACAAGGTGACGTGCAAAATGGCTTGTGAGCGGTAAGGCGCTAGCCGCCGGTGGCCTCTCTCGCAGCGCAAAGCACCGGCGGCTAGCGCCTTGCCGCTCAGTGCCAATCCGCCGGATAATCTCCCATCTGTGTGAGACACTACCCTAGCGCAGCCCGGCCCGTACCATCTCCAGCCGGCCGGCGGGAGCGAACTTTCCTGGCAGGCGGCTCAGCTTGCCCCACAGGCCTTGCCCAGGCGTGGAAGCCAGAAACTCCACCAGGTCGCGCAGCTCGCGCCGCGACAGGTGCTTCACGATCCCTTCCGGCATCGGCGAACCGCCCCGTCGGCGCTCATCAATCTCGGCGATCGGAATCCGGACCACAACCCCTTCGGGTGTCACCACCGTCACTTGCACTTCGTCCTCGCTCTGCAGCGAGCCCGTTACGATGCGGCCATCGCCGGTAGCAATCACCACCGACTCATAGCCGGCAGCGATCTTGGCATTCGGAGCGATCATCGACTCGACGATCTCCCGTCGAGTGAGTCGACTTCCCACGGTCGACAGATCCGGACCAATCCGGCCACCGGGGATGGGCCACCTCGCGTGGCAGCGGACACAACTCATGCCGGCGTTATAGAGTTGAAAGACCCGCTCACCCGCCACCGCGTCTCCGCCCGACATGACATCGCGATAGGGAGAGGTAGGATCGGCTGCATCCTGCGCGCGATAGCGAGCAAGGGCCCCGTGAAACGTTGCGTCGTTGCGAGCCTCGACCGCTTCCACGAGTTCGAGTTGAATGTCGGGGGGAACGGTCCCGGCGATCAGCCGATCGATCCATTTTGCCAGCAAGGGCGATGCGGCCGGATCATCGGCCGTCGTCAGCGCGGCCAGCGCCGTCCGCTGCTCATCGCGCGAACCGGATGCCAGCATCTCGCCAGCGATCTCTACCGTGCGGGCAGGATCAACGGCGATCTCGAGCGAACGTGCTGCCGCGCGCACGCGAGGGTCGCGGTCCGCAGCGGCGCGACGGGCGACTTCCGCCAGGTCGGGTCCCCGCACTTGATCGAGCGCCTGCAGCGCTTGCGCCCGCAACTCGGCCTTCTGCCCTCGGTCATCGGCGATGGCCACCAACTCGGGCCGGGCTTCGGCAACTTGCAGGTTGCCGGCAGCTTCCACGGCCGCGGTCAAGAGCTCCCCCTCCTGGTCAATCAACAGGCCCGGCAACACGCGGGCGGCCGCAGCACGCGCCGCGGCGGCATCGCGGGGAGCAAGCACGCGGTAGCGCCCCGTGATACGGTCGTGGGGGCCCGGAGCGGGCCAGGCCGCCAGACAACGCAGCGCCTCCACGCGCAGCGAAAGGGGCACATCACTTCGCTGGGCAGCCTGGGCCAGTCGCAAGGCCGCCGGGGCATCGCCCAGCATGAAGTTGGCATCCAGCGCCCGGCGATAGGCTGCCATCGCCTGCGGAGGACCCTCCAACATCGCAGCCAGTTTTTCGAGAGCCGGCGGAATGGGAAGGTCGTGAATCGCGCGGGCGGCCTCAACCACAAGCCTCAAATCAGCATCCGCCAGATAGTCGGCAATGCGGGGCGACTTGAGCCGTCGCAGGGCCAGCAGCACGCCCATCCGTGCCGAAGGCGACGGATGCTGCAGATACGGAGCCAGCGACTCTTCGTTGCCAACGCGCGCCAGGCACATCACGCCGGCGTGTCTCAAGAAAGGATCCCGATCGCCGGCCGCCACCAGCATGGCCAGCACGGGCTCGATGGCAGCCTGCGACCCCAGCTTGCCCAACGCCATGGCCGAGGAAAACCGGACGCGGTGGTTCGCATCGGCCAGCCCCTTCATCAGTGCCGCTTCCGCTTCCGGAAGTTTGGCCTCGCCCAGGGCCCGCGCCACTTCGATGCGCAGTTCGAGCGTGGGGTCGTCCATCAATCGGATCAGCGGCATGAGCGCCTTGGGCCGAGAATCGGCCAACTGGGCGAGCGCCCGGACTGCATGAATTCGTACCATCAAGTGGGCGGAGTTCAGAGCTGTCTTGACCAGCGATTCCGCTTCGCCGCGGTGCGCCAACTCGAACTGCGCTCCTTGCCGCAGTCGCATGTCGGGATGGGCCAGCGTCGCCAGGCAAACTTCCAGCGGCTGGTTGTTCCAGCCTTCCTCTAGAATCTTGCGGCCCGCGGCAATCTCGGGCGTCTGGCTCTTTTCCGGGTCCAGAATGCGATAGACGCGACCCTGGTCCGAGAGGGGAACGGTGGCTTGTCCGACCCACTCACTGACATACAGCGCCCCGTCGAATCCAAACGCCGCATCGGTTGCCAGCACCCGCGTGATGAACGGCTCGAAACCGACGATCTCGAACGAAGCGCCACGCTCTCGATGCGCGAACGTCTGAATCTCGCTCGACTCTTGCGAATAGCGGTAGTCGCACAGAAAGAAATGGCCATCGTAGCGCGCGGGGAAGCCAACCCCCGGGTACATCGCCATGCCGCTGGGGCCCGAGGTGTTCTCCATGTGGCCGATGGCAGGCACCACATAAGCCGCCTGTCCGGGCCAGGCCGATTCCCACAAGCGTTCCGAAATCCAAGGGCCCAGGATGGGATTCTCCACGTGAGAGAAGCCAGCCTGCCAGCCGTGGTCGGCCCCCTCGACAATGTGCAGCCAGCGGCAGACATCCCCCGGGTCGGCGTCGTTGTCCGCGGCAAAGAGATTTCCATACGGATCAAAAACCAGATCGGCAACATTGCGGAGTCCCACGGCAAACAACTCCAGGTTGCTGCCATCCAGATTCATGCGCAGCACCGAGCCCGTGTCGGGCTGTGCGATCGTTCCGTCGGCACGTTCCAAGTGCAGTCCCTGGTCCCCCATCGCGAAATAGAGCTTGCCATCGGGACCTACACAGACCCCTCGCACATCGTGCCCCAGTCCAAAATGCACGGCGAATCCGCTCGCCAGTGCCAGCCTCTCATCAGCCTGACCGCTCTGGTCCGCATCGCGAAGTCGCCAGAGGTCGGGAGCGCATGCCAGATAAACGGCATCGCCATGAGCCACGATTCCCCCGACGATGGTCGTCTCGTAGCGATCAAAGCCCTCGGCAAAGACGGCGCTTTGGTCAGCTCGGCCATCGCCGTTGGTGTCGACAAGCCTTCGAACCCTCTCGCTGATTTTGGGCAGCGTGGCCGCTCGTTTTCCCAACTTCTTGGTCGACAGGTTCAATCGATCCGCTACGGTGCGGCTGGCGGCGTTCTCATCCGCGGTCAGCTCGGAGCCGGCCTGCGCGCGACCCATGCGGTGCGTCTCGGCGATGAATACCCGCCCGCGTCCATCGACGGTTAGCGCCACGGGATTCGCCAGTTGATCGACTTCCGCGAACGTGCTCACCTGAAACTCTGCCGGCACGCGAAGCGGCTCGGCAGCCGGGGCGGCGCTGGCGTTTCGTCGCGAAACCAGATACCCGGCGAGCAACACCAGGGCCAAAAGCGGCACCACGATCCACAGTCGGAAGAGATGGTTCATGCCAGCCAGTTCAGGAGTCAGCGAATCACGGGGCTTCCTCTTGGGGGCGAGCCCTTCCCCCCTTATCATCCAGGAACCCACACGGATCGCAAGTTCGCGCCGCGTGACGGCATTCGAATCCTCAGGAGGTCGAGCCCGACCGTGCTAGTTGCTTTCGCCTTTCAAGCATGGTCTGGACTACTCCTGCTTGGCCTGGTGATCGCCTGGGGAATCTCGTTGCGAGGTGCGCTTCGCTCCTTCAGAACGCCGGTCGAACCCGCGGCTTTCTTCCTGAATGGCCAGCATCAGGGGTCGCGTGCCACCGGCTTTGGGCTGGTGGTCGCTTCCGTCAGCTCGGTCACGTTGATGGGGGGCACGGGACTCATCTACCGCGACGGGATCCCGGCCGCAGTCTGGCTGGCCCTGGTATGGATCGCGGCCAGCTTCGCCCTGCTACTGGTCGGCGACCTGGCGCGCGAAGCCGCGGGGGCAGGCGCGATGACCCTGGCCGAAGCAGTCACCCAGCGGTTTGCCTGGCCTTTGCTGCTGCGGTCGCTGATCTCGCTCGTCAGCCTGCTGTTCACGTTCGTCCTGATGGTGATTCAGTTGCGAGCCTGCGGCAGCCTGGCCGATGTCTGGCTGCCGGGGATCTTCGACATCGCTTGTGTCATCGCCGCCGGATTGTGTCTGACCGGCGCGCTCTCCGCAGGAGGTGCGACACGTGTTACCCGCACCGAGTTGCTGGGCGTGGCGATCATGCTGGGGCTGGCAGCCGTCGCCTTGGCCGCACTCAGTGCCGCCGGAGTTGCCGGCACGCTTGCCTCGCTGCAAACGGTCACTCCCTCGGGCACCGAGTTTCACGCCCTCTTGCCCACGACCATGGTTAGCTACGCGGGGCTGGCCGTGGTGGCTTTCGGCGCCGCGGTACTGCAGCCGGCCGTCTGGCAATGCTGCGCATCGTCGCGCACGAATGAGACCTTGAACGTCGGCGCCTGGATCTACGTGGGCTTATCCCTCGCCTTGGCTGTGTCCATTGCCCTGGTGGGATTCGCTGGCCGAACGATCTTTCCCGTCCGCTGGGGAGACGCCTGGCAATCCCTTCCCAATGCGGCCGTCTCCGATTCGCCCGACGGCTTCGATCAACTATTCTCCGCGCTGGTGCGCGGGGAGTTTCCAGGCCTGTTCGCCGGACTGGGAACGCTGGCCGCTGGCGTGGCGCTGCTGCTGGGAATCGTCGCCTGCCTGGGAGCGCTCGAGGCCAATCTGTTTGCGATCGGGACCCTGGCGGTTCGCGATTTCTATCTGCCGGTCTTTCGCCGGGCCGCTTCGCCAAGCGAACAGATCCGTGCCGCTCGGGTTGCAATGGCCGCGGTAATGACCTTGGGATTGGGGGCGGTGCTGTTCAGTCATCAGCAGCCCGAATATTCGCTGTGGGGCATGCTTTCTGATGTGGCCCTGGTGGCCAGTCCCTTGCTGTTGCAGGCCGTTCCGGCAGCGATCGACATGCTGTTCTTTCAACGCGGTCGCGGCCTGGCGCTGGGACTGGGGATGCTGGCCGGCGTGTTGCTGGTGCTGACGGAGACTCGGTTGGTCGAACTCCTATCGGAACGCATTGCCCGCTTGGATCTGCTGCTAGGTTACTGGGCTCGCTATCGAACGATCGCGCCGCTGGGTCTGCCGGCACTGGCGGTGAATGTCTTCCTGGCAACGATCTTCTCGCTGATAGGCGGGCAGGACGCCCCGGTCGAGAACCGCCCGGCCAAGAACTGAGTGTTTGGCAGCTCTTGAGCGGAGTGAAGTCACGACCCCCACGAGCTCGACTTGTGGGTGAAGCAGGTTGAAAGGCTAGTGAACTGTCTCAGAAACGTGGTGACCTGTTGCGATTCGACGTTGCAATTGAGCGGCAAGGCGCTAGCCGCCGGTGGCCCCTGAAAGCGTATGGGTAGCAAAGACGGACGTTGCAGGTGAGCGGCAGGGCGCTAGCCGCCGGTGGCCCCTGTGACAACGCAAATTCACCGGCGGCTAGCGCCTTGCCGCTCACTCATTTTGTCCAAGAGTTACGAGCATTCCTTTCCCCTGGTACACCCATGCCCCCTCGCGTTCTCATCACAGCTTTCGAGCCCTACGGCGCATGGCCCGAGAACTCCAGCTTGCGTTGCCTGGCCGAACTTCAGCAGCAGCTTGATCGAGAGCCTGTGCCAGGGATCACGTTCGAGACGCGGATCTACCCAGTCGATTTCGCGCAGGTGCGCCAACGGCTGGTCGAGGATCTGGCTCAGGGGTTCGACTACTCGCTGCATCTGGGGCAGTCACCCGGCGCCGGATCGATTCTGCTGGAAGAGGTGGCGATCAATCGCGGCATGACCCCCGGCCACGAGGGCTGCCAGCACCTGGAGCCCGACGCCCCGGTGGCCTACTCCAGCACCTTGCCGCTGGAGGATTGGGCCCATGAACTGCTGCAGGCGGGGCTGCCTGTTCGGGTCTCGTATCACGCGGGGACCTACCTCTGCAACGCGACCCTCTACTGGAGCCTGCACCTGGCATACCGCAACGGCTGGCCGACCCGCTCGGTCTTCATCCACCTGCCCTTCGATGTGTCGCAAGCATTGGCGCAGAACAAAGACGTGGCGTCGCTCCCATCACAGGTCACGGCACAGGCCGTTCGATGGATCCTGGCGAAGCTGGCAGAGCTGCCTGGATTGTAAGAATTGCAAAGCAGCGAGGTCCGCGCGGGTCCTTTGTAGATTCTACAACGGAAGTGCTAGCAGCCGGCTCGGACGTTGCAGGTCAGGAATCGATTTGCAAAGCAACCGCAAAGCCCTGCAGCCACAGCGTTTTCACCACCCTGCAACGTGAATGAGGTTGGCTTTGCCAACAGTCTTTCCTCTCTGGCACGCGGGTTGCTTTACACTCCATCGTCCTGAGTCGGACCCAGAGAATGGCCCTGACGTCCCGCAACGTCGGACCAGACGAACTGCCGTGAATCTTAGGTTGGGTCATCGTCCATTAGTCTGGCGAGACCCAGCCTCGCGAACACCCGAGGCTCCAGTTTTTCACGGTCTACAGGTCGAAGCGAAAGCTCTCGGCCAAGTGGTAAGAAGGCCCGGATGGCTCCCCGCAAGCCACCCGGGCCTTCTTTTTTCTTTGGCGGGCGGCGCAGGAAGAGGTATTAGGTGTTAGGTGCTGGGTGTTAGGCTGCGGGGGCAAGAGTAACGTCCCAGGGCCGCAGTGAACGATGGCCGCGCGTTCTGGCAGGTCGATGCCTCGTGACAAGCTGCTGCTCTGGCGGCCTAACACCTAACACCTAACACCTCTTCCTGCGCCCTGCTCCCTGCTCCCTGCTCCCTGCTTCCCGCCCCGTGCTCACACCTCGAGCACGATCGTCAGTGACCCGCTGTTGGGGTCTTCCGTCATCTCCTTGATCTGACCCAACTGGGCGGCCTTGCGCTTCAGCGCTTCGCCCGTCACGCGGTTCACGGCCTGGCTGATCTCGGCCTGGATGTCGGCCAGGTTTCCTTCCAATTGATCCGTGACCTGCTTCTGCAGCTTGTCGGCCTTCTTTTTGGCTTCGGCTTCCAATTCACCGCGCAACTGGTCACGGGCAGTCTCTTCGACGTGCTGACGGCTCTTTTGTTGCCAGTCGTCGTACACCCGGGCTTCCTTTTCCGCCATCAGATTGGCTTCTTCGCACTGTTCCGAGTGGACGGTGATCGTGCCCGAGGCCGGATCGACGGTCACCTTCACGCCGTTCTGTTCGCGGACCAGTCCTTCGGCCTGGCGTTCAAAGCCGCGCCGCACCAGTTCCTCTTCCAGCAGCGCCGTCATCTGCTCCTGAGGCAGGATCTCGAGCAGCTCGATCTGACTGCTCACGTGGTCCTTGGCCCGCAGCACGCGCTGCAGCCGTTCGCTCAGTTGGATGCGATAGGCTCGGCTCATAGTGAACTCCTTGATGTTTCCCGCGCAGGGACTAAGTGCTCAATGGATTCAAAGCGGCGATGGTGCGACGCGCCTGCAAGGCCGCGTCGTCCCCGTCGAACGTTTCCCAGTCCGACTTCCACAACTGGCTGGCACCGTACTGTTCGTCGTAGTGGGCGACTCCGCGAGCTTCGAGCTGCCAAGTTCCGAGCCGCTCAAACTGTCGCAGCACGGCCAGACCCGCATCATAGGTCGCTGCCCGATCGGCCATCCGCAGCCCTTCGGTATTCAATTGCCCGAAGTAGTGCAGCGGGAGCTGAGGCTCGGACGTCAGTTGGCGAACGACTTGAAGCAGGAAGCGAGCCAGATCCCGCCGGCCAGCCTTGTCGCAGGCATCCAGAAAGGCCGTCAGAATGCGATCCTGCCGCTGCCCCAGCCGTTCCAGTTGCTCGGGGGCGCCAATGCGCCGCTTGTTTTGTTCGGCTTCCAGCCAGACGCGAGCCAGACGCGACTGCCATGCCTCCAGAATACACGAGCCTGGCAGGGTGAGCCACGGAGTGAAGTCGGGCCGCCAGGTGTCGCGAGGTGTCTGGAACTCGCCGGGCGTGACCAGCGCGAACAGGCCGTCCTCCGCATGCGGCAGAATCTTCCAGAGCGATACGGTATCGATTTCAGCCGCTGCCAGCGCCTGGCTGGCCAACGTGAACAGCAGCCGATCGCCAAGGGTCAGCGTGCTCTTGGCGGCTTCGTCTCCCACGCTCCAGAAGCGGCGGCCATCTTTTCGCATCTCCACGACGTTCTCGGCAGTCATCCACAGCAGCAGTTCCAGCGTATTTCGCGAGAACGTCAGCCCCAGCTCTTCGGGCGCGGTGCGCTCCCACAGGCGTCCGGCCTTGGCCTGCCCTGCGCGAAGAAATCGTTCGCGGCGCCAGCCTTCGCGGGCAACCTGCGTCACGACTCCCTTGGCGAGCGAATCCTGAATCAGCTCCACGCACGCGCGGCTCAGGCAGCGGGGGCGAGGCTGCTCGCGCGCCAAAAGCGGCAGGGCCTGTTCCATCGGCACGCGTCCCAGGAACGCCCGCAGGATACGGAGCAAGCTGGCTTCAAAGCGGGTGACCGACTTCATGAGGGCTCCTCCGCGCCGGGGGCTCGCGCTGCGATCGGTGCTGTTGTTGCTGGGCGGACCCGCTTCCACAGCCCCACGGCATCCGCCGCCGGAAAACCGTTCACGGTCAGCTCCCCGTTCTGCAGGCGGATCTCCAGCGTGTTGGGCCGTTGCCAGCAGGCGTCGTCGGCGCGGTAGCGATCGCTGAGGAAATGAATCTGCTGATTGGCCGAGCCAATCCATCGCCGGCGGGCCTCAGGGAACTCGCGCTGATAGGGGCTATCGACCAGGATGTCCGTCTGACTCAGCAACGTGGCCACCGCCGGGTCGGCTTGCCCGCGCAACTCGGCCAGCGTGTAGCCGCTGAAGATCATCACGCTCAATCCCGCCAGGCGGACCTGACTCGCGAGTTCCGCGGCGCCGTCGGCATGAGCAAACGGTTCGCCCCCCAGCAGCGTGATCCCTTCAATGCGGTGCAGGCGGCGCGCCTCGAGAATCTGCTCCAGCAATGCGTCGACCGACTGCGATACTCCCCCCGAGAAAGGGATCATCTCAGGATTGCAGCAGCCAGGACAACGCAGCGGGCAACCTTGTAACCACAAGGCGAATCGTTGGCCGGGACCTTCGGCACAGGTGGCCGGCACGATCTGGGCCACTGCCAGTAGGTTTTTGAGCGAGAGGGAAGGCTTCAAAGGGGCGCTCCTTGAACTACACTGCATCTTAGGGCCCCCCCGCGCAAATTGTCCAATCGGAACGCCGCGAGTGGTCCCTGCCGAAGGCCGGACCGAAGGTGTGGGGGCTGTCGTCTCCGGGCTTCGATTGTTACGATTTAGTGGGGGCGCTTATGTTACGGTCGAGCCATTCCCCCCCCTCTTCTGGCATCTGGATTTTGCGAGCCTCTCCCCCTTGAATCCCACGCTGCTTATCACGCTGGCCTCGATTGCGGGGGTGGTCTGGATCCTGCTGGCCTACTTTCGTTACGCCTATCTGCCGCAGTGCATCCGCATGCTCGAGCAGGTTCCTTGGCTCAAGGCGGCCGCCTGCGAGCCCCTGGCCGAGCGCGAGGACTGCGAGTTCCGCACGACCGACGGCCTGACGTTGCGAGGGAGCTACCTGCCGACCACCTCGGGCGAGCGGCAAGGGGTGATTCTGGCCTGCCATGAACTGAACGGCGACCGCTGGGGCGTCTTGCCTTACGTGGAACGCCTGCGAGCCGGCGGCTTCGACATTCTGACCTTCGACTTCCGCAATCACGGCACGAGCGATGTCACCCAAGGCTACGAGCCCAGCCCGTGGCTGACCGAGTACGATCTGACGGACATTCTAGCGGCCATCCACTACCTTCAGTCGCGCCCCGATGCCGACCCGCGCGGGTTTGGGTTGTTGGGCGTCAGCCGCGGCGGGTGTGCCGCGCTCTGTGCCGCCGCTCGCACGCCGGGCGTGCTTGCCGTGGTGGCCGACGGGTCGTTTCCGACGCTGGCCATGCTGGTTCATCTGGTCAAGCGTTACATGGCCATCTACACCCGAATGGATTGGCTCTATCAGAAAGTGCCCGACTTCTATGTCCGCTGGATGATGGCCTGGACGGCCCGTGTGGCCGGACGCCAACGCGGGGTCCGCTTTCTGCCGACCGATCGCTACTTCGCCCGCGTCAAGCAACCGGTATTGCTGGTGCACGGGGCCGAGGATGCCTACATTCCCGGGTATATCGCCGAAAAGCTGCAACGGATTATTTCTCGCAGCGAACTATGGAGCGTGCCCGGAGCCAAGCACAATCAGGCGATCTTGGAGTCGCCGGAGGAATACGGTCGGCGAGTGCTGGCCTTCTTTCATCGCGAGATGTCCGTAGCACCCGCGGCCGCGAGGCAGGCCTCGCCGGCGATTGGTTCCGTCTGAGCGACCCGCAGGCAACGGGCGGATACCCTATGAATCCAACCGGCGATCCCGCTGCTCAGTCGACGGCTGACCGCCAGCTTCGCCTGCTGGCGATTGCTCACTACGGGCTGGCCGCCATCACGGCCTTTAAAGCGGTGTTGGGGCTCCCGTTCTTGTTCCCTGGATTGACGCTGATGAACGTCGATCCCGACCAGCCCGCCCCTCCGCCGCCCGCCTGGTTTGTCGAAGCGCTGGAGTGGACCGCGGACGTGCTGGGGAACCAGGACCTGCGGATGTTATCGCAGGAATCGGTCGGCGTGGGGGTGCTGCTGGTCGCCACCGCGGCGAGCATCATCGTGGTGAGCCTGGTACACGGGGTCGCGCTGGCCTACGTGGGGCGATTGATCGCCAAGCGTCAGGGGCGGATGACCGTGCTGATCTTCTCGTGGCTCGACATTATCTATCTGCCGTTCGGCACGGTGCTGAGCATCTTCGCGATCAAGATCCTGGCGAACGCCGAAGTGAAGCGGCAATATCCGAGATAAAGCGTAAAGTAGCAGGCACACTCCGTGTGCCGTCCGCGAACACTCACTTGGATTCAAGTGGGGCGGTCGTTGAGAGAGTTCAGGCGGACGGCATACGGAGTATGCCTGCTACTTTACGCCCCGGCCCGCTTCAGCTCGAGCTCTTCCCAGCGATGAAAGAGCTTTTCCACCGTCTCGGTGGCCGCGTGCAGTTCGCTCGACTTCTGCTGCAGTGTCTTGTAGTCGCCGGCCCCCGCTAGCGCGGCGACTTCCTCGTGCAATCGCACCACCGTCACTTCGGCTTCGGCGATCTTGTCCTGGATCTTGTCCAGCTCCTTCTGCTCGTGATAACTCAGCTTGCCCCCCTTGGCAGCCGGTTTCTCAGCCGCAGCGCTGGCCTTCTCCTTCTTCGGTTCCGGAGCCTCCTTGGCATCCTGCGCGGCCAGCCACTGCGGATAGTCGCCGTACAAGTGCCCGCCGCCGACGCCATCCAGGCCCAGCACCATGGTCGACAGTCGGTCCAACATGTAGCGATCGTGCGTAATCAGCACCAGCGCGCCCGGGAAGTTCGAGAGGCTCTCTTCCAGCACTTCCAGCGAGGCGATGTCCAAGTCGTTCGTCGGCTCGTCCAGCAACAGGATGTCGGCCGGCTTGAGCATCAGGTTGGCGATCAGGATCCGGGCTTGCTCTCCGCCCGACAGCTTGTGTACCGGCGTGTCGAGCTGATCGTTGCGGAACAGGAACCGCTTGGCCCACGAGACCACATGCACCGGCGCGCCGCGGAAGATCACCGTGTCTCCCTGCGGACATAACGCCTGCCGCAGCGTCTGCGTCTTGTCGATCTGTTCGCGGGCCTGATCGAACCAGACCACGTTCAGCCGGCGGGCGGTCTCGATCGTCCCTTGCTGCGGCTGCAGTTGCCCGGTCAGCAGTTTCAACAGCGTGGTCTTGCCGCTGCCGTTGCGTCCCAACAGCCCCAGGCAATCACCGGGCGAAAGCGTAAAGCCGATGCCCTGAAAAAGAGTGCGCCCGTCGAAGCCCATCGCCAGGTTCTCGGCCGTGAGCAACTTGTTGGCGATGCGGCCGCTGGAGGAAAAGTCGATCTCAACCTTCTTCCCTTGCGCGTTCCGCTGGGCCAGCTCCCCCAGGTCCGAGATCATCTTGCCGGCCTTATCGATCCGCGACTGGCTCTTCGTCGTGCGGGCCTTCGGCCCTCTGCGGAGCCATTCGATCTCGCGGCGGACCTGCGTGGCCAGCGTCTCCTGTTGCCGCTGCTGGGCAATCAAGAATTCCTCGCGCTTCACCAGAAATTCGCTGTAGTTGCCGGTCACGCGGAAGTATCCCTGCGGGTACGCCCGGTTGAGCTCCACCACCCGATTCGTAGCGTTCTCCAGCAGGTAGCGGTCGTGGCTGACCAGAACCCAGGCAAAGTCGGCGTTCTTCAGCAGCTTCTCAAGCCACAGCGTCCCCTCCAGATCGAGATGGTTCGTCGGCTCATCCAGCAGCAGCAGGTCCGGCTCGCGAATCAATTCGCGCGCAATCGACAACCGCTTGCGCCAACCGCCCGACAGCGTCTGAGCCAGCGCCGTGCGATCGGGGAACTCGAACTTGCTCAGCGTGATTGCCACGCGAGTTTGCCGCTCGTAGTCCTCGAGCGTCAGATCGGCCAGAGCGCCGGTCAACACCGACTCCACAGTCGCCCCGGCCGCAAAGGTATCAGCCTGCGGCAGGTAGCCCACGCGCAGCGACTTGCGGCGCGAGCAGACCCCGTGATCGGGTTCCAGATCGCCGGCCAGAATCCGCAGCAAGGTGGACTTGCCGGAGCCGTTGGGGCCGATCAGCCCCAGGCGTTCCCCCTCGACCACATCAAGGGAGATCTCCTCGAAGAGGGGGCTGGCGACGAACGATTTCGTGATCGATTGACTACTGAGAAGCAGCGACATGTCGGCAGTTATAGCGATTCGGTCGCGAGTTTCGTAGACGGTCCGCCAGGGAGACGACCCTGCACTATGGCTTCGGGCAGTTCCAACTCGGCGGCGGGCCTTCCGCCAACTGCCGATCGAGCTGGCCCTGAAGGCCGCGCGAAATCAGGGCCAGCAGCGGGTCGACGGCCGTCTTCACGCCCCCCCCCACACCAGGCGCCTCGGGGAGCGCCCTGGCCGAGATCGGGGCACCCACTTCGATCACCGCCCCCATCGGAACCAGCGGCAATTCCCGATCCGTCAACGTCTCTTCAATGCGTAGAACCGTCTCGGCCTGGCGTTCCAGCGTCGGACGTTCGTACAGGTACTCCGGCGAGTGCGCGTTCAGCATCTCGCAGAACATCAGGTCGTCCAGGTCGTGGCGCACCGCCGTGCGCAGCTCAGGCGGGATCTTGCTCGGGCCTTCCGCCAACCGCCGCACCAGCACGCTCCGCAGCCGCCGCGTGCGGCCCAGAATCTCGTCCTCCTGGCGACGCATGCCGTGCCGCAGCTCCAGCACGTCCAGAATCCGATAAGCCAGCCCTTCGATCCGTTGCCGCAAGCCGCCGCTCGGCGGAGTGTCGAACCACTCCCGTTCCCGTACGCCCAGCAGCGCGCCGGTCAGTTGGTCAAGCCGCGGGATAAACTCCAGATGACGTTGCGGCCGCCAGCCCAACAGCGTTTCGCGCTCGTCCAGCCAGCGGTTCACACCCGGCCGCGGATCCTCCAGGCACCAGTACTTGATGCTCAGGGGATGAATCACGAGGGGGCGATCCCCCCGCTTCAGCGCCTGGCGGACCATCAGCGAGACCCCCTCCTGCAACGGTCCCACGCGGTCGTTCTGGCGGAACCAGGTTCCCTCGGGGAACAGGACGATGGGGCGTTCGGCCTCGGCCAGAATGCGGGCGGTCTCACGCAGCGATTCGCGGTCGGCCCCTTCGCGATGCAGGCTGTACCCGCCGATCTGGTTGAAGTACCAACCCCCCAGCCGGCTTTGCTTGAAGAGATGGTACGAAGCCGGATAGTAGAAGTAGCGGTCCAGGGCGAAGCCGACCACCGAGGTGAGCATGCCATCGGCGAAGCGGCTGTGGTTGGTGGCCAGGATCACGCCCGCCTGCTCGTCGAGCGATTGCTTCAGACGCTCGATGCCGCGCAGCTCCCAACGGGCCAGGGAGTAGCTGCGCCGCAGCAGCGTGGGGACCATCTGCCGGGCGACGCGGGCCCAGAAGAGCGACTTGACCGGCGGAATAAAGCGATACGGCTCGTCGAAATACCGCGTCGTCACTTGGCGACCTCAAAGATCGCTTCCACCTCGACCGCGGCCCCCAAGGGGAGCGAGCTCATGCCGACAGCGCTGCGAGCCCCTTTGCCTCGCTCGGCGCCAAAGATCTCGACCAGCAGATCGCTGAAGCCGTTGATGACCTTGGGGTGGTCTGCGAACTCGGCCGTGGCATTCACCATCCCCAGAACTTTGACCAGTCGATGGATCTGGTCGAGCGATCCGAGCGCCGCCCGGGCCGAACCAAGCACGCCGAGCGCACAACTGCGAGCGGCTGCCGCCCCTTGCGCCACGTCCAGGTCCGCCCCCAATTTGCCCGTGAGCGGAGTGCCATCAGGCTTGCGCGAGATATGCCCCGAGACGAACAGCAGATTGCCGCTCAGCACGGCCGGCACAAAGGTGGCAATCGCCGGTGACGCAGGGGGAAACTCAAGCTTCAATTCCTTCACGCGCGCGTCGGCCCCGGTGGCCTTGCTGCCCGTCTGCTGACCGACGGCGTCACGTCGAGCATCCCACAGGAACGCCCCCGAAACCGCCCCAGCCGCCAGCAGACCGCTCTGAACCAGGAAGCGTCGACGAATCATGGCCAGACTCCGGAGGGTAGAGATTCACAAGCCGTGGGCGTGTCGACCCCGGAGTTTCACGTCACAAGGGCGTGTCCGATCCCGGAGTTTAACGTCACGTGGGCATGTCCGACCCCGGAGGGGTCCCAGCGATTAGCCGGGGGTAAGCGCAGCGACACCCCCGGATCCGCAGCCACCACGTCATCCTGACCCCGGAGGGGTCACAGCATACTTCGCCGCTTGAATCAAAAGGCTGCGCCTCCGAGGTCGCCTACGTCGCTCGCGCATTTCGCTCGCGCGTGATTGTCTGTCTACTTGCGGGCAAGCTCGCGATCCACCCGCTCCAGGTCGGCGTCGACCATCATCTCCATCAACTGCTTGAAGGAGACCTTGGGAACCCAGCCAAGCTGTTTGCGGGCCTTGGCGCTGTCGCCGCACAGGGTGTTCACTTCGGCGGGGCGGAACAGGTCCTGATCAATCTTCACGTAGTCCTGCCAGTTCAGGCCGACGCGGGCGAACGAAACCTCGCAGGCCTCGCGGACCGTGTGCTTCAGGCCGGTGGCCACCACGTAATCGTCCGGCTCCTTCTGCTGCAGCATCAGCCACATGGCTTCCACATAGTCGCCGGCAAAACCCCAGTCGCGCTCGGCATCGAGATTGCCCAGCCGCAGCTCCTTCTGCACGCCCCGTTTGATGCGGGCCACGGCATCCGTGATCTTGCGAGTGACAAACTCCTTGCCGCGGCGGGGAGACTCGTGGTTGAACAGAATGCCCGAGGCGGCGAACAGATCGTAGCTCTCGCGGTAGTTCACCGTGATCCAGTGGCCGTAGACCTTGGCCACGCCATACGGGCTGCGGGGCCAGAACGGGGTCACTTCGTCCTGGGGCTCGCGCTGCACGCGGCCGAACATCTCGCTCGAGCTGGCCTGATAAAAGCGGATCTTGGTATCGACATGGCGCACGGCCTCGAGCAAGCGGGTGACGCCCAGGCCGGTGAACTCGCCCGTCAGCAGCGGCTGCTTCCAACTGGTGGGTACAAAGCTCATGGCCGCCAGGTTGTAGACTTCCTGGGGGCGGACTTCGGCGAGCATGCTGACCAGCGAGAGCTGATCGAGCAGATCCCCCTGGTGCAGGTGAACTTTGCCCGCGAGATGCTCAATCCGCTCGAAGTTCTCGGTGCTGGACCGCCGGACCATGCCGTGGACTTCGTAACCTTTGGAGAGGAGCAACTCGGCCAGATAGGAGCCGTCCTGGCCAGTGATTCCCGTAATGAGGGCCTTGGTTGCCATGTGCAATGCGTCGTCGCTTAAGGAATGAATTAGTAAGGCTCGCTGGAAAGGGAGCCATGGGCGGCGCAATCCTAAACAGTTCGTGGGGTTTTTGGCAATCGGGGTTTGGGGTTGCGGCAAAATTGGGCCCCTTTTCCATCCCAGGGACGAGGGGGGAGGGGCGAGGGGCGAGGAACGAGGAACTGTGTCCGCAGATGAACGCAGAGGTTCGCAGATGAAATACAAAAAGAAGAAGGCGGAAAAAGAGGCAAGAAAAGTAGGCAAGTAGGAGAGGCAAGACAAAGAGGCAAGTAGGAGAGGGAGAGATACCCAAGGCATCCGCGCGACGAACAGTCGTTCCTCCCCTAGGATTTCATCTCCTTTTCTTCGCATTTCATCTGCGAACCTCTGCGTCCATCTGCGGTCAATGTCTTCGTCCTTTCGTATTTCGCATTTCGTATCCCATCTCAAATTTCAAATCTCAGATCTCAAATCCTCCCCCTCCGCGCCTCCGCGTGACTCCCTCCCCGTAACCTCCCTCCCCCCATCACCTTACAAAATCCATTCAAATCTCTCATTATTCTGTTATCAAACTGTCAAAATCTGATATACTGCGGATAGAGTTCACCTTCTCTAAACCCGCGGTGCCGCATGCCACTCACCGAAATTCGCTTCGACAGCATCCCTCAAGGCCTTCGCGGCATGATCTTTACCGTCCGCGGCGGGCGGTTCGACGAGTCCGCCCTGGCCTACTACGCCCAGCTTCCGCCCGAGTCGCGTCCGCCGGCCGTGGCCTTCCAAGAATCCCCTGACGCCCCGCTCTACATCGCCGACGGGCATCACGGCATCGAGGTCGCCTCACGTCGCGAAGAGCCATCCTTCAAGGTCGACATCCGCCTCGGCACCCGCCGTGACGCGATGCTCTACGCCATCAAGGCTCACCAGAACCCCGGCCTGCCGCGCACCAACGCGGACAAGCGGATGATCGTAAATCGGCTGCTCGATGACCCGGCCTACGACGACCAGAGCGACGCCTTCTTCGCCCGCTGCTGCCAGGTCAGTCGTCCGATGGTGGCCGGCCTTCGCAAGCGTCATCCGCGGCATCGCAAGCCCAAGGTCCGCATGGGTCTGGACGGCAAGCTCCGCAAGTTCCCGGTCCCGCGCCGCAAGCCGGACCCCACCCCGAAAACCCGCGCCCTGTCCGCCATCGAACAAGCCCGCGAGCAACTTCACCGTTCGATCGCGGAAGCGGAGCATGCGGAGTCGATTCTGCAAAACGGCTCCACGCGCAAAACGATAGCGTCCCTGAATCAGGCGCTCGTCGAGCTCGACATCTGGGAGACGGACTTGCTCGCCCGTTCTCCGTTTCCGCCGATGCCCGACCCGAACGACTTGACGGAAGACGGTCGAGTCCGAACCGAGCTCTATCGCATCGCTCAGATGAAAGAATCGGACGTCCTCGACTACGCGCGTCGCATGCTTTCTCACGACCGCGCGCACCTTCAATCCCGCGCGACGTGTCAGCAACCCGCAAAGTTACACGGCCCTCCTCAACCCGCAAAGTTACACGGGTCCGACTCGCAACCCGCAAAGTTACACGCGGAGGAGGTGCGCGAGAGCATCCCCATCCCAACCCGAAGCGTGAGCGAGGCGAATCGCGATCAACTCTCGCCTTCCCCACACGCCCCTGATCAACCCGCAAAGTTACCACCGATGGGTCCCCAACCCGCAAAGTTACGCGGGTCCGTTCCGCAACCCGCAAAGTTACAACCCTAGCGCGTCTCACCCCGAAGTGCGACCAACGCCGCGCACTCTCTTCCTGCTCCCTCCCACTTGTGGGGAGGGCTGGGGAGGGGGGCTGCCCTTCGTTCCTATCCCGCCCCTGCGTCGTTTCTTTTGAATCGCGCAACCCACGGAGGGTGGGCCTCCTTTTACTCTGCTCCACTCGGCCCACCCTACGACTCTCGCTTCATTCCACTCTGTGTCTCTGTGCCTCTGTGGTTCCATCTTCTTCCGTTCGACTCCCCCCTCGTTACACATCCGTTACCCAAACCTACCCTTCCGCCCCCTACAATAAGGCCAGAGTCAACTTCCACTTCTCGCTCACCCCGTTTCAAGGAACGTGCCATGTGGATCTCGCGACGATGCCTGATGGCCTGCCTGGCTCTGTCACTTGCCTTTGTCGGGCCGCTGACCGCTCAGGAGGCCTCGCCCCCCAAGCCCGGCCCCAAGATCCAACTGGCGATCCTGCTGGACACCAGCAACAGCATGGATGGCCTGATCAATCAGGCGCGCGCCCAGCTTTGGAAGATCGTGAACGACCTGGCCCTGGCCAAGCACGAAGGAAAACGCCCCGATCTGGAAGTCGCCCTATATGAGTACGGCAATGACAGCCTGGCCCCCGACACCCACTGGGTCCGGATGGTGGTGCCGCTCACCAACGACCTGGACAAGGTCTCCGAGGCCCTCTTCTCGCTGAAGACCAACGGCGGCAGCGAGTACTGTGGCGCGGTCATCGGTACGGCCACCCGCGAGCTGGCCTGGAGCGATCACAAGCACGCCCTGAAGATGATCTTTATTGCGGGGAACGAACCCTTCAACCAGGGATCGATTCCGTACGCGGAGAGCTGCAAGGCGGCCGTGGGGCGAGGAATCACGGTCAGCACGATCTTCTGCGGGCAGCTTAGCGAAGGGGTAAGCACCCATTGGCAGCACGGCGCACAGTTGGCCGATGGTTCGTTCATGGCTATCGACCAGAACAAGGTCATCGCGGCAGTGGCGGCCCCGCAGGACAAGGAGATCGCGGAACTGAGCGGTAAACTCAATGGCACCTATTGCGTGTACGGCAACGGACCGAAACAGCAGGAGTTCGCCGCCCGACAGGAGGCTCAGGACAAGAACGCGGTGGCGGCCGCGCCGGGAGCCGCTTCGTCGCGGGCGCAGTTCAAGGCTTCGGCCCAGTATCGCAACGCCGACTGGGATCTGGTCGACGCGTTGAAGGAGAACAAGGTGAAGCTCGAGGATCTGAAGCCCGAGCAACTGCCCGAGAACCTTCGCAAATTGACGAAGGATGAACTGGCCAAGCACATTGCCGAGAAAGCTGCCGAGCGCAAGAGCCTGCAGGAGAAGATCCAGAAGTTGTCGAAGGCTCGCGATGCCTATCTGGCGGAGGCCAACAAGAAGACGGCCGAAGGAGACACGGGGCTCGATAAGGTGATCATCGACGCCACGCGAAAGCAGGCCGAAAAGAAGTCCTTCAAGTTCGAGTAGTCATTCGTCCGCCGAACTCGGCCAGGATTTCTCTGGCCGAGTTCACGAGTCGTAGTCGTGTGTCCATTTCAAGGCTCTTAGTTGCTTGCCGTGATCGAAAGCTGCAGCACGGTCGCCGTGGCGACCCAAGCCAGGTACGGCAACTGCGCCAACGCCACCCAGCGGTAGTACGGCCAGATGGCCGCCATCAACCAAGGGATCGTCCCCAGCACCACCAGAATGTCGGCCGCGGCCAACGGCAAATGGCGCATGCCGAACTGGATCGGTGTGAAAGCCAGATTTGCCGCCAGATTGATCCCGAACGGAATCAGCACGCGCCACGGCACCTTGCCCCGGATCGCCTGCACCAGCACGAACCCGAAGGTCACCAGAATAATCGGGTACAGGATCTGCCAGATCAGGCCGATCGTGCCCGGTTCCGGCGTCCAACTCGGCTTCGCCAGCGCGTTGTACCAGTCAAGCCAGGGCATGGTGACTCCTCGACATAGGCAAGTGCAATCAATCGACGTGGAATTGTAGGGGCACGCTGACCCACGAGCAGTCCCTTGACGAACCCAAGTTGCACCGGGAGTTCCTGCTTGACCAGGGCGTGCAAAACCCTCAGGATCCATCGCCAGCGGAGCGTGCCCCCCCCCTTCCTCCCTGTCGAGACCTGCCGATGTTCTCGTTCTCAAGAGCTTGCTGGACCGCGCTGCTGGCCCTTTCGCCCTCGCTAGCGAACTCGGCTGAAGTCCTAGTCTATGGCGGCACCCCCGCGGGCATTGCGGCGGCCATGGCGGCCGCTGACGACGGTCAAAGCGTTCTGCTGGTCGAGCCGACCACGCGGCTGGGCGGGTTGGTGACCAATGGCCTGTCGCACACCGACTTCCGCACGTTTGAAGGACTGTCCGGGGCGTTTCTGGATTTCGCCCAGCGGGTCGAAGGCCACTACGTGAAGACGTACGGCCAGAACTCTCCGCAGGTGCAGGCCTGTTTTCGCGGCACCTTCGGCGAACCCAAGGTGAATCTGGCCGTCTTCGAAGCGATGCTTGCCGAGCGGAAGAACATTGCCGTGCGGATGTCGAGTCGACTCGTTTCGCTCGACATGAAGCGAAACGGAGAGAACGCGCGGATCGATTCGGCCACCTTCCTGGCTCCACAGGGAGAGAAGTGGACCGCAACGGCCCAAGTCTTTATTGATGCAAGCTACGAGGGAGACCTGATGGCCATGGCCGGCGTCCCCTGGCAGGCCGGCCGCGAAGGAAAAGACAAGTACGGCGAATCGCTGGCGCCGGACCAGCCCGACGCGCAACTGCAGGCCTACAACTTCCGCTGGATGATGACCCCCGAGGCCAAGAACCGCGTCGCACCCGTCGCGCCCGCAAATTATCGTCGCGAGGATTTCCTGCCGATTGTCGAACTGCTTGAAGCGGGCAAGTTCAAGACCATCTTCGGCTATCCCTCGGGCTGCATCTTCAAGGCTCAGACTCCGGCCCTGCCGAACAACAAGTACGACATCAACGATGTCTCGCGCGGGCTGGTGCGGCTCTCTCTGCCTGGCAAGAACCTGGAGTGGCCGAACGGTTCCGACGAGGTGCGCGCGCGGATCGCCGCCGAGCACCATCGCGATCAGGCGGGGCTTCTGTACTTTCTGCAGAACGACGAGGCTGTCCCCCAGAAGTTCCGCGACCAGGCCCGGGAGTGGGGCTGGTGCCGCGACGAGTTCACCGAGAACGGCCACGTGCCGCTGCAACTTTATGTGCGCGAGGCGCGGCGGATGGTCGGGGTTCATGTCTTTGTGGAGCGCGACAGCGATCATGCTCCCGGGGACGCGCGCAGCGTGTTCCATCCCACGGCGATCGCCACGGGAGATTACGGCAACAACTGTCATGGCACCGCGCACGAAGGGCCCCGTTTCGGCGGCAAGCACGCCGGCGAGTTCTACAAAGCCTGCCCTCCGTATCAGATTCCGTACGGGGTGATCGTCCCCAAGAATGTCGAGAACCTGCTGGTCCCCACTGCGGTCAGCTCCTCGCATGTCGGATTCTGCGCGCTGCGGTTGGAGCCGATCTGGATGTCGCTGGGGCAAGCGGCCGGCCATGCGGCGCACTTGGCCATCCAGGCGAAAGGTCCGGTGCAGAGCGTCCCCGTCGAGAAGCTCCAGATGCGCTTGCACAAGGCAGGGTCGGCGACGGTCTACGTGAGCGACGTTCCGCCCGGTCATGCCGACTTTGCCATGGTCCAGTGGTGGGGAGCATTGGGCGGGCTGCACGGTCTGTCGGCCATGCCGGCGAAGCCTGGGGAACGGGGCAAAAATCTGCACGGGCAGTACTACGAGGCCTATCCGTATCACGCCTGCGAGCTTGGCAAGAAGCTGGACCCCGCGACCGAAGATCGCTGGCGCAAGCTGGCTGCGGAACGAAAGCTCGCCCCGCCGGCGGCACGCGAGGGGATGACTCGTGGCGAGTTTGTACGGAAGATGTGGGATGAAGCCAAAACGACTGACCCCAAAGCGCCGGCAGGGAAAGCGTCTTGAGACAAGCTACGTCCCCGGCGGCAGATTCACTTCCAGAGTTTGCAGTTGGCCCCAGCGTTCCACCTCAAACTCGACCTTGCCGTTGGACTCGTTGAGCACCTTGACGAAGCCGTTCCCTGCGTCGAACTTTTGTCCGCCCACCTTCAAAATCCGGTCGTGCAGTTTCAGGCCCCCCAGATCGGCCGCGCTGCCGGCGATCACGCGGCTGACGATCGCCACACCCGGTTCGGCGTCATCGGTCCGCCAAGACAGGCCAACTCGCACCGGTTCGCCCGGCAAGGCGAGCTTCAGATCCACAGGCTCAGGGCTCCCCTCGCGACGCACCGACAGCACGGCGTCTTTGCCGGCGGCCAGCACCGCCAGACGGAAGGCCCGTTCGTCCCCCACTTCGCGGCCGTCGAAGGAGACGATGCGGTCTCCGACTTTAGCGCCGGCCGCCGCGGCCGCCGAGCGCGGAGTGACCCGCGTGATGACAATACCCTCGGGATGCGCAATGCCCTCCTGCCACGAGACGCCCAGCCGTGCCGGCGGCTGCGCAAGCGGCGCGGATTCACGGGCCTGCGTCACCGGCGATTCGCGCCGCGACTGCAAGCGGAACCCGGGCAGTGTCGGTTGATCGGCGGCGTCGACGGCCAACCGGAACATCAACCGGCCAATCTCCTGCATTCCGCCGGCGTTCAGCTTTTCGGCGTCGTCGCTGGGGCGATGGTAGTCGTCGTGCAGGCCGGTATGCAGCATCAGCACGGGCATCTGACGCTCGAAGAACGGATGGTGGTCGCTGTCGGCCTTCATCTCCCAACTGAAATCCAGAATGACCGCAGGCGAGGTGTTCTGCCGGCTCACGAACTCGCGCAGGCCGGGGGCGGTCCGCGTACCGTAGACCTCGAGCTTACCTTTGCGCAGCCGGCCGACCATATCCAGGTTGAAGGCCAGCGGCACACGGTTCAGCGGCACGGTGGGATGGGCCAGCCAATGCTTCGAGCCATAGAGCCCGTTCTCTTCGCTGTCCCACAGGGCCAGCAGGATCGAACGCTTGGGCGCGGGATCGAGCTGCATCAGCGCTTCGCCCAACTCGAGCAGCGTGGCCACTCCGCTGGCATTGTCGTCGGCCCCGTTGTGAATCTTGCCGATCGGCCCAAAGCTGTTCTGCGAGCTGCCATAGCCGACATGATCGTAGTGAGCGCCGATCACGATCACCTGCTGTTTCAGGACCGGATCGCTTCCTTCGACCATGGCCAGCAGATTGCGGCACTGGTTGTCGAACGGCTGATAGTAGCTGCCGTTCACACCGGCAGGCTTCAGCTTGAGCCGCTCGAACTCTTTGGTCAGGTAGCCGGCGGCAGCACGGGCGCCGCGACTGCCGGCCATGCGGCCTTCGTACGTGTCATTGGCCAACACGTTCACATGGCTCTGCAGATCGTTGGCCTGGATCGACTGAACCGCTTTCGCCAGGGCCTCGGCCTCTGCCCCCTGCGCGGATGCAGCGAAGAAGCAAACCGACAGAACGAAGCAACCCGTGACCCATCGACCCAGTGACGACTTCATGACGGCTCCTGCCAGCAAGTGAGGTCAGTTGGCCGCATCATAGCAGGGAATGGCCGAATGGCGAATTGCGGGGCGTTGGTCTCGCTTGCCGCATGCCGTTCGGTCGAGCAAGCAACGGCTAGAACTGCCGCAGGAACCGCACGTCGTTCTTATAGAACTCGCGGATGTCGGTCACGTTATGCCGGCGGGCGCAGACGCGCTCCACGCCCAGGCCAAAGGCGAAGCCGGTTACTTCGTCGGAGTTGTAGCCCACGGCCCGCAGAACGTGCGGGTCGACCATGCCCGCCCCCCCCATCTCGATCCAGCGGTCGTTCCAACTCATGTCCACCTCGACGCTCGGCTCGGTGAACGGGAAGAACGACGGGCGGAAGCGGATATGCACATCGCGCCCCAGGAAGTTCGACGCGAACATCCGCAGCGTCGTCTTCAGATGGGCCATGGTGATCCCCTTCTCGACGAGCAGCCCTTCAATCTGATGGAACATGGGGAAGTGCGTGTCATCGGCGTCATCCGGCCGATAGACCCGCCCCAGCGCCACGATCCGCACCGGGGGAGGCTGCTTCTCCATCACCCGGATCTGCACGGTGCTGGTCTGGCTGCGCAGCAGCATCCGCCCTTGCCCGCCCTCCAGGCGATTGGCTTCCCCCAGTCCAGCGCCGATGCCGGCCGTGGCCAGGTAGAAGTTATCAAGCGGATCCCGGGCGGGATGCGAAGAGGGGATGTTCAGGGCCTCGAAATTGTGCCACTCGTCTTCGATCTCGGGGCCGTCCGTGACGGAGAAGCCCAGCCGGCCCATGATCTCTTTCAGCTCGGCGATCGTCTGTGTGAGCGGATGGGTGCGGCCCAGACGCTGCCGGACACCCGGGAGCGTGGGATCGAAGCGTGGGCCGGCGACTTCGCCCCGATCGACGCGCGTCACCCGTCCTTTGGCCGTTTCAAACGCGTCGTCGATGGCCTGCTTCACTTCGTTGAAGCGTTTGCCGGCCAGCGGCTTCTCGTCTTTGGCAACTGTGCCCAACCCCTTCTGCACAGCCTTCATGCGGCCGCTCTTAGCGCCGAGAAACTCAATGCGAGCCTGTTCGAGCGCATCAGGAGCTGTGGCCGACGTGAAGGCGGTTTGCGCCTCCGAAAGGAAGCGGTCGAGTTCGCCCAGGAAGGTATCGAGTTCGGCGCTCATGAGGAGGTCGGGTAGCGGATTGGCGAGCGTTCCCAGGACGCTTTTGCATCCTGGGAACGAGCTTCGCGCGGATGCTACTTCTTCTTGGCCTGTTCCAGGGCAGCCTTCACCAGGGTCACCACCGAGTCGAACGCGGTGGGATCGGCAATCGCCATTTCGGACAGCGTCTTGCGGTTCAGGGTGATCTTGGCCAGGTTCAGGCCGTGGATGAACTCGCTGTAGCGCAGGCCCCGTTCGCGGGCGGCGGCATTCACGCGGATGATCCACAGTTCGCGGAAATCGCGGCGACGCCTGCGGCGATCGCGGAAGGCATAAACGCCAGCCCGGACCAGCGTCTCTTTAACGCTGCGCCACAGACGATTACGGCCCTTGGAGTAGCCCTTGGCTCGCTTGAAAACACGACGCTTGGCTCTGTTACGGGCCGCGCCTTTCATGGTACGCATGTTCGATCAGTCCTTCAGTGAGTTGTTCGGACGCAAGGCCCCCCTCGAGGAATCGAGGAGCGTTCTACATTGCCCGGCCCGCTCTACCTTCTTTGTGGTGCAGGCGTCTCGCCTGCTTCGGGAGTGCCTGGCAGTTCCAAGGCAGGCGGGACGCCTGCACCACAATTAAACGACTAGTAGCTGTACTTGCCCAACGCGGCAATCAGCTTCTTGTTGTCGCACTTGGCGCCGACCGTAGTCCCGCGCAGTCGACGACGACGCTTCTTCGACATCCGGCTGGCCAAGTGGCTCGTACCGGCCGAGCGGTGCTTGATTTTGCCCGTGCCCGTGATGCGGAAGCGTTTCTTGACGCCCTTATGAGTCTTCTGTTTTGGCATGACGACCGTCCAAGATCGGAGGATACAAAAGTCCAAAACCCCAGGGAATCAGGCACTGCCTCTTTCCCGGGGTTCTACTTCGGGGTCCGTAAGATCGGGCAGTATAGTCGGATGGGGTCCGGTTGGGCTAGGGGGACCTGGGGAGAATTTTGCTTGCAGAATTGTGGTGCAGGCGTCCCGCCTGCTTGAAGTGGGACCGAAGTTCCAGGCAGGCGGGACGCCCGCACCATAACGGACAGCCTGCATTCCCCCCTCCGATCATTCCGAAAGCGCGGCCTCAGGCCCCCCTCTCCCCCCTTCTTTTTCTCATTCGGCCGGTAGACACCTCGGGCGAGCCTGCCAAGACTAGAACCAGTGGCTCTTGGTCCGCCCGTCCGTTCCGCGCTGGTTTGGCTCGATGAGTTCTGCTCCCAATACCGCTTCGTCCCCCTCGGTCCCCAACTCGGGCGTGCGAACGTTCATCAGCTTTCTGCTGTTTTTCCACCTGTTCGCCCTGTTTGTGGCGATCGCGGGGAACGTGCCCGCGTCGCGCCTGCTTCGTCGGCTGCGGATCATCCCCCGGGTCTACCTGCAGGCCCTGGATATGGACCTGAGCTACCGCTTTGACCTGACGCAGGGGCAGGCCGATGACCGCGGCTGGCTGGCCGAGGTCGAGATCGGCCATCGAGGCACGGACAAGTCGTGGATCGTGGACGAAATCGTGCCGGTCCCCGCCAGTTCGCTGCCGCCGGGGCTTCGCCGGCAGAGGTTCTATAACCTGGTCAAGTCGCTGCGGATCCGCGAGGCCGCTCCGCCGACCCAGGATCCGCTGAAGAAGGAATGGCAGGACGTGCTGGCCGAGAGCATCGGCAAGCGGCTGATGGTCGAGCATGGCGTGGACGAGGTGAAGTTCCGCCTGAAGGCCCACGAACTGCTCGAGATCGACGAAGTCCGCGCCGGCGCGGATCCCAACGAGCCCCGCCGGTTCGAGACCATCTATCAGGTCATCGTGAAAAAAGACGCCAGCGGTGTGATCCCCGATGGGGTGGCCGCGTTTGAAACGGCCCCCACCGCCAAGTAGCGAAACAGGTAACGCATGTACCAGGCTGTCACCGGTTACTTCAGCTCCCTTGCCGAAGACTTCGGTCAGGCGTGGAACCGCTTCTGGTTCTCGCCCAGCGATCCGTATCCGTTGGGATGCATCCGCGTCCTCGCGGGCCTGCTGTTGCTGTACGTTCACATGACGTGGACCTATGACCTGGGCCGTTTCTTCGCCGCCGATGGGCTGGTGCCGGTGGCGACCAATCAGCAACTGCTCCGCCTGCAAGGGCGAGTCGAAGCCGAGCAGATGATGCCCTTCTCGGCGTCGTATCTGAACTTTGCCACCAGCTCCACAGAACTGTGGATCGCACACGCGGCCGGCCTGGTAGTGCTGATTCTGTTCACCATCGGTTGGAAAAGCCGTATCACCTCGGTGCTGGCCCTGATCGTCTGGCTGTCGTATTACCATCGCGCCCCGGTACTCGCGGGCGAGATGGAACCGATTCTGTCCTTCGTGCTGTTTTATCTTTGTCTGGGCCCCAACGGCGCGGCCTTGTCCGTTGATCGCTGGCTGGCCGTCAAAAAAGAGCGCGAGTTGCTGAAGCTGCAGAACCGCGAGAGCGAGCCCATCGCAGCGGCGGCTGCAACATGGCAGGCCACTATTCCCGTGCGGTTGATGCAGATTCATCTATCGGTCGTCTTTCTGATGATGGCCATCGCCAAGCTGGCCGGGCCGAATCCGCCCGCCACCTGGTGGACGGGTGACGGCATCTGGTGGCTGCTGGCCAAGCCCGAGACGCGTCCCTTCGACATAACCGGAATCGCCAACCTGCCCGAGTCGCGGCTGCTGGTCGACTTCTTGTGCCACGCATTGGTCTGGTTCGAGTTCGCCTTCGCCTTGCTGATCTGGAACCAGCGAGCCCGCCCGTTGATGTTGGGGCTGTTGGTGCTGCTATGGGGCGTGCTGATCGGCGTCTCCACCGGGCTGTTTGTCTTCGTGCTGGCGATCTTGACCGCCAGCGTGGCGTTCTGCGATGCGGAGATGCTCCGGCGAATCGCTGGCAAGTACCTGCCGGCCGACTGCGCAGCCTAAGTGGCGTTTCGACTCCGCGGCAGCGACGGGTAGAATAGTGAGCTGGCCCGCTCTCTACTGATTCTACCGGGATATGCACGGATGGACCCCCAAGCTCAACGCCTGTTCGACGACGCCGTTCGGCTGCCTCCGCTGGCCCGTGCAGCCTTGGCCGCCCGATTGCTTGAGAGCCTGCAGACTTCGCGACCGCAGATTCTGATGTGCCCGCCCGACTTCTATGGCATCGAGTACGAAATCAACGCCTGGATGAGCCGTTCGCGGCCGGCCGATCGCAAGGCGGCCGTCACCCAGTGGGCCGCGCTGCGGGCTACGCTCGAATCCGCCGGGGCCGCGATCTCGATTCTCGATCCGATCGAAGGACTCCCTGACTTGGTCTTCACGGCCAACGCCGCGCTGATCTTCCACGACACGGCCGTGCTGGCCCACTTCAAGCATGGCGAACGGCAGCGCGAAGTCGCCTATGACGAAGCCTGGTTCAAGGCCGCGGGATTCAAAATCCAGCACGTCCCCGAGGGAATCAATTTTGAAGGGGCCGGCGATGCCCTGTTCTGCGGCGACACGCTCTTTGCCGGGTATCGCATTCGCAGCGACGCCCGCGGCCACCAAGAGATCGGCCAGATGCTGGGCGTGCGGGTCATTCCGCTGGAGCTGATCGACCCTTACCACTATCACCTGGATACCTGCTTCTGCCCACTCGCGCCGGGGCAGGCGATCTACTATCCGGCGGCCTTCGACGACTATGGCCGGCGCGTGCTGGCCGAACTGGTTCCCGACTTGATCGCGGTGAATCAGGAGGAAGCCCGGCGCTTCGCCTGCAACGCCGTGGTGGTGAAGCGGACCGTCGTCACGAACACCGGCTGCCCGGAATTGCACCGTGCCTTGCAGGAGCGCGGCTTTGAAACGCGCGAGACCCCGCTCGATGAGTTTGTGAAAGCCGGCGGCAGCGCCAAGTGTTTGACGCTGCGACTGGATGGCGAAGAAGCGGCAGCCTGGCGCGGTGTTAAGTAGCAGGTGCAGGATGAAGGGAGGGGTGTAACTTTTCGGGTTGGGACGCGGGGGCCACACGGGACGCAGGGGCCACACGGGACGCAGGGGCCACACGGGACGCGTAAGTTTTCGGGTTGGCGGACCCCATCCTTCCTGCTCCCTCCCACTCCGTGGGGAGGGCTGGGGAGGGGGGTGAATCAGGACCGACTCGGCCACCGAACTTTTCGGGTTGGTAGCGGTGTACAAACTTTTCGAGTTGGGACGCAGAGGCCACACGGGACGCAGTCGCTCCGGGGAGTTCACAGGTTTCTTGCTTGGCGAAGTCCGCTCGAGCGCAGCCCCCCTCCCCAGCCCTCCCCACGGAGTGGGAGGGAGCAGGATGAAGGAGGGTTTGTAACTTTTCGGGTTGGGGCGCAGAGGCCACACGGGACACGGAGGCCACACGGGGCGCGTACGTTTTCGGGTTGCCGTGCCCTATCCTTCCTGCTCCCTCCCACTCCGTGGGGAGGGCTGGGGAGGGGGGTGAATCAGGACCAGCTCGGCCACCGAACTTTTCGGGTTGGTAGCGGTGTACAAACTTTTCGAGTTGGGACGCAGAGGCCACACGGGACGCGTAAGTTTTCGGGTTGCCGTGCCCCATCCTTCCTGCTCCCTCCCACACCGTGGGGAGGCGGGGGATCAGGACCGGCTCGGCCACCGAACTTTTCGGTTTCATCACCTGACACCCTTTCGCTTGGCCTGCGCGCGGTTCGGGCGCGTCCCGTCGCGGATCCCCATCCTTCGGGAGCGAATCGAACCCTGCACGGCCTTCTATTCATTTCGCAGTATAGCAAATTATCAGTTCGTTTTGAAACTGATTTATGAATTTATTGCGATTTATGAAGCAGGGATGCCCACCCAAAACGGTTTAACTGGCTGGGGCCGGTGACCACCATGGGACAATCCAGTCCTCATGGTGACGTGGGTTCGTTTGCCGCAACATCCAACGAGCAATTTATGGAAGTCTATTCATCCATGGACTGGACCAGCCGTAGAGGCCCTCGAACTTCATAGTGACCTACGTTATTTTTGTGGCATTAGACTGACGGGTCCTGCTGCCTCTTCGTTTTCGCGCTGGACAGCCCTTTACACGTTGTAAGGAACGCATGAGCACTGGCCTGATTGCCTTGCTGGACGATGTCGTGGCCCTGGCGAAAATCGCCGCCGCTTCGCTCGATGACGCCGCGGGCCAGGCGGCCAAGGCCAGCGCCAAGGCGGCCGGCATTGTGATTGATGATGCCGCGGTGACTCCGCGCTATGTCGTCGGTTTTGCTTCCGACCGCGAACTGCCGATCATCTACAAAATTGCGATCGGCTCCCTGAAGAACAAGTTGCTGATCCTGCTGCCTGGCGCACTCCTGCTGGCCTGGCTTGCCCCCTGGCTGATCACGCCGTTGCTGATGCTGGGCGGCGCCTATCTGAGCCTCGAGGGCTTTCACAAGGTCATGGACCTGTTCCACGTCGAGACGCCGCCGGCCACCGTCGCCGTGGCGATCGACCCCAAAGCTTCGTTGTCGGCGGCCGAGTTGGAAGACATCAAAGTCAAAGACGCGATCCGTACGGATTTCATCCTGTCGGCCGAGATCATGGCCATCTCCATGGCGTCGGTGGCCGCCTCTTCCACCTGGGTGCAGGCGCTGGTGCTGGCCCTGGTCGGCGCCGGAATCACGGTGCTCGTCTACGGCACGGTGGCCATCATCGTGCGGGCCGACGACTGGGGGGCCGCGCTTGCGCGCTCCCCCCGATCCGTCCTGCAATCAATCGGCAAGGCGATCCTGCTGGGCATGCCTTACTTTCTCACGGGGCTCAGCCATTTGGGGATGGTCGCCATGTTGTGGGTGGGCGGAGGCATCCTGATTCACGGGCTGCATGGCATGGGATGGTCGGCCCCCGAACACGCGATACACTCCTTCGCCCTGGCATACAGTCCCGCTCTCCCTGTGCTAGGTCCGTCCATCGAATGGCTGCTGACGGCCACGATCGCGGCGTTGATTGGCCTGGCGCTGGGGGCGGTCTGCGCTTTGCTCCACAAATGGCTGCGCGCCGCGTTTGCGGGACTCCGAGCGCCCGCCAAGTAGAGAATGCCGCGCGTCGAGAAGACGCAGCGATTACTTCACCGGATCGGCGTCTCCGCGAAAGAGCTCTCGCTGCACCTGCTCGCGCAATTTTTCGAGCCCCTCGGGGTTGCCTGCGTTCTGCTGCAACGCCTGCCGGATCCGTTCGTTTGCGGGCGGCGCCTGCTTGGCCGGCGGTTGCTTGGGCTGCCCCTGCGGCGCCGGGGCCTTGTTCGTGTCGTCCAGAAAGTTGTGGACGCGCTCCAGAAGGCCCTTGGGCTTGTCCATCACGGCCGTCATCTTGGCGTCGGCGTTGACCTGCATCTTCTGGGCGGCCTCTTCTGTCTTTGCGATGCCGACAAACGCCCACGCCCGATAGCGCCGCTCGTTCGGTTGCGGAGGCAGCAAGGCCAACTCGGTGGTGTGATCGAAGACCGCTTGAATCGCCGCGGCGCGGCTCAGCACGACCCGGGACTCGTGGTGATACGTCCGCTCAATATTGGATCGCATCGGCGGCAAAATGGGAGTGATCTCAAGCTCGTCGGCGCCCGTGGTGAAGACGACGGGGGACATCGCGATATCCCAGGTGAGGGCGACAAAGGTAGCCGCCCCTTGCAGCAAGTCCAGCAGGTTGGGCTCGCGCGGGCGGTCGATCGCCTCTCCCAGCAGCACCACGTAGTAGTCGTCAGGGCCGCCGCGCATCATCCGGGCGATCTGCCGACGATGGCCGTGCAGCGTCCGCCGCATGGACGGTGTCAGCTTCAAGGGCGCCGGCGCGTTCGGTGCCGCGGCCTTTTGTGCAGGGGCTTTCGGCGCGGGCGCAGGGGCCTTTTTGGGCTCGACGTCTTGCGCCCAGATTGCCTGACTGACAGCGATCAGCAGCAGGCAACTCAGCAGACCCGCGCGAAACATGGCAGCTCCTTGAGTGAACGGGAGACCGCACGACCGTCTGCCTTCGCAGGCTGCTAACGCCGTTCGGGCGTTTCGCTGCCGCTTAGTTGGCTCAGCACCTGCAGCACGCCGTTTAGGTGGGCCAGACGCGGGCCGAAGCGGTCCACGAACTCGGTCAGCATGAACTCGCCGTCGGTCAGAGCGTCGGCGTTCTCAACCGCCTCGCGCGTCAGCGTGGCCAGGAACTCCGTCTGGACCCGGCTCAGCGCTTCGGCCGCCATGCGGCAGCTCTTGGCCAGTTCGGGGTTGGCCTGTTTCCACTGGCCCAGTTCCGTCATCCGCTGCCGCTGATTGGCACCGGTCTGCGACACCAGCTCTTCGAGCAGTTCGTTCTGCCGATCGACGCCCGCCAGGATCTGGCGAAGCAAATTGGTGTGTTCGTCTCCCGTAGCAGGAGCCGCATCCAGGCCCGCACCCGAGGCGGGAGCCATGTCGACCTGCGGGAAAAGTGGGGCAGGGAGTGGATCGGGGGACATGGCGGCCGTGCTCCTGGGGATCGTTGACTTCCAGTATAGGCGGGGCCGCTTCAAAAAGTCGAGTCGATTGGTCGAAAAGCGCGCAAGCGCCGCCCACAAAGATGGTTGCCACAGTGCCATCTTGGGTCGAGGGTCAACTCGACATGGACGTCGAGTTGTATTGCCGACGACTTTAGCAAATCCTTCACGTTCTGCCCGGAATCTTCGCACGGCTTGCATGGCTGCTGAGCAATGTTGCGGGGTTTATCACTCGTCGTTGAAAATCCCTCCTTTGGTATCTCTTTTCATCGTAAGCACTTGTTGCCAGCTAGCACGCGTCGGCTCGGGTTCGGCGCAATAAGTGCTTGCTCGAGTGGCAACCACGTTGATTCACCGACAAGCGGTTGAGCTCACCGACTGCCGGAGTGGTCCTGCCGTTACTCCCCCCGCCCGATTTCTTTTTCTTCTCTTCTGGAAAACTACAACATGAAAACACGGTTCTCCGCTTGGCCGCTCGGCCTGGCAATGCTCGCACTATTTTCCTTGATGTTGCTCTCGCCGAGCGGTTCGGCGATGGCCCAAGAGACCAAGGCGCCTGAAAAGGCCGCCGAACCGGCCAAAGCCGAAGCTCCGCCGACCTCGGCACAGGAGCCTCCCTCGGCTGCACCCGCTCCGGGCGAATCCGCTGCCGAAGTCAGCGAACTGGAAGCGATCAAAACACAACAAGGGGTCATCAATGTCGCCATCGACACCATGTGGGTGTTGATCACCGGCTTCATGGTGTTCTTCATGAACCTGGGCTTTGCCTGCGTTGAGTCGGGCATGTGCCGCCAGAAGAACTGTGTGAACATTCTCTCGAAGAACTTCATCGTATTCGGCGTCTCGAGCGTGGCCTTCTGGTTCCTCGGCTGGGGCCTGATGTTCGGCAACGGCGAAGGGGCCCTCGAAAACATCGTCGGCTCCAAGGGCCTGATGTTCCTTAGCGGCGAAGACAACTCCCCCGCGATTGCCGCCGACTACAAGGGGGACTACGGGGCCATTAGCTGGACTGGTGTCCCGCTGAGCGCCAAGTTCTTCTTCCAGTTGGTCTTCTGCGGCACTGCGGCCACCATCGTCTCGGGAGCCGTCGCGGAACGCATTAAGTACATGTCCTTCATTCTGTTCTCGTTCGCCATGGGGATCATGATCTACCCGGTGATCGGTCACTGGATATGGGGCGGCGGTTGGCTCCAGGATCGCGGCTTTGCGGACTTTGCTGGATCCACGCAGGTGCACTCCGTCGGTGGTTGGGCTGCTCTGATCGGCGTACTGTTCCTCGGGCCCCGTATCGGCAAGTACACCGATGGCAAGCTCCACGCGGTACCTGGCCACAGCATGATGGCCGCCACGATCGGCTGCTTGATCCTGTGGTTCGGCTGGTTCGGGTTCAACCCGGGCAGCACGATGGGCGTCTCGACCGAGATCGCCTACAACGCCATCGGCAACATCGCTGTCACGACCAACACCGCGGCGGCCTTCTCCACGATTACGGCCACGGCGACCTGCTGGATTCTGCTGGGCAAGCCCGACATCGGCATGACCTTGAACGGCTGTCTGGCCGGGCTGGTGGCCATCACGGCCCCCTGTGCCTTTGTCTCCCCCGCCGCCAGTGCCTTGATTGGCGCCATCGCGGGTGTCCTGGTGGTGCTGGCTGTGTTGGGCTTCGACAAACTGCGGATCGACGATCCCGTGGGCGCCACCTCGGTCCACTTGGTCAACGGTGTCTTTGGCACCATCTGCGTCGGTCTGTTCTCGGATCCCAAACTTATTGCTGACATCACCGCCAATCCCGAAGCCAAGGGCGGTCTGTTCATTACGGGCGATCCGACCCAGTTGATCACTCAGTTGATCGGCGTCGCGGCCACCGCGGTCTATGTCTGCATCGCGTCGGCCATCGTCTGGGCAGTGTTGAAGTTCTCCATGGGCATCCGCGTCACCGAGGCCGAAGAAGTCGGCGGTCTGGACCATGGCGAGCACGGCAACGAAGCCTACCACGGCTTCCAGATGACCACGTAGTCTCGAGCTTGCTCACGGATAGTGAGTCCCCTTCCAGCGGGAAGGGGACTCTTGAAGATCCAGAAGAGCGCCCTCGAGCCTGGGCGGATGACTTAGGTTGTCTGCCCAGGCCGGGGGTGTTCTTATTTCGAAGCCGTCATGTGGCCGTAGTTCCTAGAGGCCGGCGCGTAAAGTATCAGGCACACTCCGTGTGCCGTCCGCTGGCAGCTTATTACGCGCGAAGGCCGAGGTGGAAAGAGTAGCAGCGGACGGCACACGGAGTGTGCCTGCTACTTTACGCTGATAGCAACGCCAGCACGCAATCTCTGCGTTGACTCACTTCAGCGGACTGCCTATAGTCCCCCCCTCTCTCCGCCGGCCGTTCCCACCTGAGAGGAAAGGATTCCCTCCATGCCTCGTGCTACGCCTCGCCTTGCCTTCACTTTCGCTTCGTTCTGGATGCTGCTGGCCACGGGCGCCATCGCCCAGGAAGCGCCCATCCCTCCCCAGGCGAAGCCGACCGTAAAGAGCGGCACCACGGTGAAGAGCCAACCGACCAAGCCCGAGAAGGCCGCTGAGAAGGCGGACGACGAAGAGCCCGCGCCGCTCCCCGCCGAAGACACGGCCGAAGCTGCCGAGGCCCTTCCCGCCGGTCCCGCTCCGGGCGCTGCAGCCGGACAAACCTATCTGTTGCGATACAAAATCTCGAAGGGGGACGTGCTGCGCTGGGAGATCAGCCACCAGGTCGACTTCGACACGACGGTGAACGGCACGACGCAAAGGGCCAAGACCTATAGCAAGTCCACCAAGGTCTGGCGCGTGACCGACGTGCAGCCGGGGGGCAAGTTTACCTTCCAGCACATCGTGGAAGACAGCGCCATGTGGCAGGAACTGACCGGCCGGGCTCGCGTGGAATGGGATAGCAAAAAAGACGCCACAGTCCCTTCCGGCTACGAGTCGATCGCCGCATCGCTAGGCAAACCGTTGTACCTGGTCGAGATGGATACTCAGGGGAAACTGCTCCAGAAGATTTCGCAGAAGCCTGGCAAGCCGGTTGAGGAAGAAGACCTGGGGGACGACGACAGCCAGATGACCCTTCCCCTGCCCAAGGACGCCGTTCCGTTGGGCTTCGCCTGGCACTTCCCCTTCGACATCAAGCTGCCCGTTGACGGCGGCGGAGTGAAGATCTACAAGGCCCGCGAAAAATTCCAGTTGATGACGGTGAAAGATGGAGTGGCCACTGTTTCCATCGAAACCCAGGTCCTGACGCCAGTTCGCGATCCGGCCGTTGAATCCCAATTGATCCAGCGCGGGGGTCGCGGCGAAGTGAAGTTCGACATTGCCAAGGGGCGTGTCGTCAGCCAGCAGGTCGACGTCGACAAGAGCGTCGTCGGTTTTCGCGGCCCGGCCTCCAGCATTCACTATGTCAGCCGCTTCACCGAGCGTTTGCTCGACGGTGAAAAGAAGACCGCCTCGAACGCCAAAACGGCCAAAGCCGCGGAGTAACTGCATGCGAACCCGTGTAAGCCGTCCCGCCTTCTTTGTCGGCCTGACCGTTTTGGCATGCGTGGTGATGTGCCCCAATGCGGCCTGGTCCAAGCTGGGAATGAACGGACTCCCCGACGAGGTGCATTGGCTGGCCGGCTTTGCCGACCGCAGTGCCGCCCAGGCGGGCATTCTCTCGAATGTCGCGGCTGGAGTGAATCTTCGCGCCAGCGGGCTGTTGATCACGACCGACATTCCGGCCATTCACTCGGGCGGAATCCGCGTCACCATTGATAGACAGTCGATCGACGCCAAGGCCATGGTGGCCTTTCCAACGGCGCACATCGCGGCTTTTGCTCTGGATCTTGAAGGAGAGCTTCCCGTGCCCAAGCTCGGCGAACCCGTGCAGGGAGAGAAGGTCATCATTATCGGCAGCTCCGCAGGACGCTTTGCCCCAATGATCACGCGCGGCCTGGTAAGTCAGGTCAGCACGGTCGAGAACGGGGGAGCGTTCTATGTTGATACCGCCAAAGCCGGACGCGTGGCGGATGGCGTGGTGATGTCGGGCGACCGCGTGATCGGAATCGTCACGCACGAGGGGCTGCGCGTGCGATGTCTGTCGATGCCTGCGATTGAGAAGCTGGTGAGCCGTTGGCAAGAGAAGCCCGTCGAAGCCAACCCTTAATTGCCGCCGCAATTCAGAATGGCGCTTCAAGGTGGGCGATGCGCGCCATCGCCACTTGGCCGATCGCGTCTCTACGGATCGAGTGCCATTCTCTTCTGAGAATCGCCAGCCAAACCTGCTACGCTGCCTCAGGACCCTTCCACAGCCGCACGCGCGGCCGCAGCCAAGGTTCG
>Ga0335397_10000286_pt1 | contig 61947 bp, 53 predicted proteins | sample MAT04_FD_205740 | JGI IMG/M metagenome (GOLD analysis project Ga0335397, IMG submission 205740) | Freshwater microbial communities from Lake Fryxell liftoff mats and glacier meltwater in Antarctica - MAT-04 (spades assembly) (version 2) ...
AAACACACCGAGAACATTGTTGTTCACATCCTTGTACACGGATGCGTTGTACAGAACGTCTGTTAAATGTCCGTCCCTGTGACGAATGGTGAGAGGAAAGTCCTTGACGAAGCCTTCGGCGAAAACCTGTTGGTATCCTTGTTTGGACTTATCTCGCTCAACGAAGTAGTCAGAGAAGTCCGTCCCAATCAGCTCGTCCCTGTCCACTCCTGTGACTTTAATAGTGGCTTCATTGACGTCAGTTATCTTCCCGTCTGCACTGATCGTCACCAGCGGATCTACCGAGGCCTCAATCAGGCTGCGGGCATATTGGGATGCTTGCTTTTGCGCTGAGCTCTCGGCAAACAGTTGCAGCTCCTTGTTGCGTTGCTCCAGCTCGGCGTTCGATGCGGTTAGCTTCCTAAGGTGGGTGACATCGCGGATAGTGCTTAAAGCAAGCATCCCTTCTTCCGTTTCCAGCAGACTTAAACTGATCTCCACTGGAATTTCTGTACCATCTTTGCGCAATGCATATAGCTCCAGACCAGAACCCATCGAGCGTACATGTGGATCGGCGAAAAACCCGGTTCTGTGCCCTGGATGTTTATCCCGATAGCGCTGCGGCATCAGCATCTCCATTTTCTGCCCGAGTATCTCCTCACGCTGATAGCCAAATAGTTTTTCTGTCTGCAAGTTGACGATCACAATGTCGCCGTCTTTGTTGACGATGACCATAGCATCTGGCGCAGATTCAAAAACCGCACGGAAGTTCTGTTCTGATTGGTTTACCAACGATTTTTCGTTCACCACGTTTTGATTGATCTCCTAATGCAAAGGCAATGCCTCAAACCATGGACTTTACGCCTATTAGGCACATAGACACTAAAACCTCTCATAAGCTACTTGGCTGCCCTGAGAGCTTGACAGAATCGGTCTTTTGTCAAACGACGCTTGTGCGCTAATGAGACTTTCAGCCCCTGGAGCCAATTTCATGGCATTTTTGCTTGACGAAATTTGCCTTCAGGGAGAAATCGTCAACGCACAGGCAGACCTGATTCGGCACGCTGTGAGCTTTTCGAGGTTGCAAAAATTCTTATGAGAGGTTTTCTGGCCGTAGAGGCTAACACGTGTTCTTCTGCGGAAGGCATTATTGTTATTCATAAACAATTGATGGCGGCTGCAGAACAGATATGCTACCACCTTCGACTCACCACTTGCGCTGCGCCTTGGATTCCTATATGTCAGACCCGTTCTTCCGGGCTTGCTCGATCAGTTCCTCGATGCCCTTTAGCCCGCTTCTGAGAAGGTTGATTTCATTGGTTATGTCAGGACCGACTAGCGCTCGCACTTTGTCCATGTCCTCAAGCAATTTCTGCCGCACCACTTCTAACCCTTCCAGTGACATGCCGTCCGCTTTCGATGATTTATTGTAATTCAGTTCGTCGTACCCCTTGCGCAACAACGATTCAATTACCTGCCGAATATCGTTTGAGTGGGGTTTGCTTTCAGACATGTAGCTCTGCGCACCTAAGACAAGCGCCGAAGTACTCGCTGCTTCACCCAGGTACTTTGGTAAGTCAGTATCTCTATAGCTGTAGCAGACGAAAGGTGTTGGCCGAGAAAGCGGATCACCTTTTACCCATCTCAAAAAATCAAACATGCTATGTAGAAAGGCGCTGTCGCTATCATCATGCACATGAACATCAGCAATGATGAGATCAAAACGACTAGACCGTAGAAGGTCCATCGCCGCCGGGAAGCTGTGCACCACAGTTACCGAGTCACCAAAATACTCCAAAATTTCGGGCAGTAATTCTGGGCCAGGCGAGGACGAAATGACGGCGAGTACTTTTTTAGGCGGCATAAGGATTAAGCATGACACGCCATCCCCCTTGACAACGCAAGCGTTATTGCGTCTCTTTTTTCTTGGGCAAGACAAATGATGCTCCTAATCCGATTAACATTCCAGCCACAACCAACAAGAGCCCCGCTCTTATTAAGTCGAACGCCATGGCAGCATTCCAAAACGGCACTACAAAGCTATTGCTGACGTTTTTGAAAAAGTTGCTGATGGCATCATCACCCCAGAAACCTTCTTTATTGGGTATTCTTAAACGGAGGTACAAAAAGTCTCATAGCTTTTTCGTAAGACCACATCTCTGTAACCTATAGAAGCATTTTTGATACTCCCAATTTAGCGCTCTATCAAAGGCTAAATTTTGGGAAGTAGCTATCCCGCTGAGTTAGCTACTCGCTCGCTGGAACGATCATCAAGTGCAGCTCGACAAAACGAACCAAAGCAAAATCATCGCCATGGCATTTTCAATGGCGGCCAAGATTGAACGCGACCTCATTTCACAGCGGACCAAGGAAGCCCTGCGTTTCAAGACAGGGGGCTAGCTCGTTCGACCAAAAGGCCCCGGCAAGAGCAAGCTAGACATCTGTCGTCCTGAAATAGAAAGCTTGCTAGCAAACAACTCCACTCAGAAGTTCATTGCCCAGCGTTATAAAACCACCGAGGCTAATCTGCACAATTGGCTCAAAAAAAAGGTCCGAAGGGCTGACAGGCATCAGACTCAGTGGCTGATAATCCGTGAGAGTTTTTGTACCTTTGTTTAAAAACACCCCACTTAAAAACATCTCAAAACGACATCCCAAATTCAATGCCACCACTTGGATGTCTGGGCTATATGCCGTGTAAACTCACCGCCGGATATCCGCGCATTTAGAGCACTGAATACATCCACCGGCCCTCCTATACAGATTTGGCGATCTTTAAATAGGTGGTGTCCCAGTTCCAGCGCGAGCCAGTCAGGCAATAATTTGGAGACACTTTTTGAAGATCAGCCTGAGAACAACCAGCATTATGTGTTGTTTTTCTGCTGTTTTTGCAACTGTCATCGGGCTGTCTAAAACGCAACCTAGAACATCCACGAAGGGCGCCAGGTTTGTATGATCACTACGTTTGGATGTCGTTTGGCTAAACGTTCCGCTGGTTCAACATAACCGTACGAAGTTGAAAATATTAAGCGGTTGCCTTTTGCGATCATTTTTTCCATAACGCGCTCAACCTCAGAGTTTTCGGGAATATTTTCTGCAAGGGTTGTTTCAACGTTTTTTAAATTTGCCTGTAAATAAAGGCGGCCAAGATTGTGTGCGTAGTTATAGCCGTTGTCATTGACCGGACCAACCATGACTAAACCAACTTTTAGTGGACTGCGTTTATCCTGCGCAAAGCCAGCGGACGCAAACAAAGCAAAGAAAGCAGGCTAAAGGCTAAATACCCTTCAACTGCCAGAAACTTGCTTGAGTTCTAGGCGAAACCACAGACAACTTGACGAAGTTGGCCGGTCCGCGAGCAGCAATTGGTAATCCACCGGTAATAACAATAGTGTCTTGCGGAGCCACATGATTGCGCTTGAGCAAAGTCTCTTCCACTAATGCCATAGTCGATTCTGAATCTGAAACTTCATTCAACATTAGTGGAGTGGTGCCCCAGGTCAAGGTCAGTTGGCGATAAACATGTGTTTGTTGAGTCAATGCAATAATCGGACATGGCGGCTTAAATTGCGAAATCAGTCTAGCAGTCGATCCAGATTTTGTGAAAGTAGCAATGACGCGGGCGTGCATATCGACGGCCATGGCGCAGGCTGCGTGAGCAATGGCGTGAGCCGATGAACCGAGTTCGTGTTCGTGCAATTTAGAGCGATCCTGGCTGCTTTCTGCGGCAAAAGCAATACGATCCATCATCATCACAGTTTCAACCGGATAATCACCCATAGCGCTTTCTTCAGAAAGCATAACCGCGTCGGTACCGTCAAAAATGGCATTGGCTACGTCAGAAGCTTCCGCCCGTGTCGGTCTGGGGTTGTTAGCCATAGAATCAAGCATTTGAGTTGCCGTAATACATGGTTTGCCGTGAGCGTTAGCGCGGCGAATAATTAGTTTCTGAGCTGGCGGCACCATTTCTGGTGGCATCTCCACTCCGAGATCGCCACGTGCCACCATCACGCCGTCTGTGACTAGAAGAATATCTTCTAGATGATCTACAGCTTCTGGTTTTTCCAGTTTGGCGATAATCATCACTGGTGGCCAGTGATCGCCAATCTGTTCGCGCAAGTCGATAATATCTTGAGCATCGCGCACAAATGACAGGGCGACAAAGTCTACTTCGCATTTGAGGCCGACTTTTAGATCTTCGCGATCTTTCTCGGTCAATGCCGGAATGGAAAGTCTTACACCGGGGATGTTTATCCCTTGATGATTCTTGAGCACTCCGCCCATAATAATTTCGCAAACTGCGTCGGTCTCGTCTACTTCTAAAACACGTAGTTCAATCAAACCGTCATCAAGCAAGATTGTGGCGCCGGGCGTAACTTCGCGAGCTAGAGGCTCATAGTTGGTGCTGACTATTTCTTCAGTGCCTTCGATTTTGCGGCTGGTGAGAGTAAACTTCGCACCTTTTTCAAGCTTGACGGCTTTGTCGTCTTTAAGCTTGCGAGTGCGAATTTTCGGACCGGATAAGTCAAGCAAAATGCCAACGGGCATATCTAATCTGGCGCTGATTTCGCGCACGTCGGCAACAACAGATTCGATAAATTCGGGTGTGGAGTGGGAGCAGTTGATGCGGGCTACGTCCATTCCGGCGCGAATCATTTCGGCCAGTTTTTCTGGAGCTCGGCAGGCCGGGCCAATAGTCGCGATAATCTTGGTGCGAGTAAGTCTCATCGGAGCATCGTCCTTTTTATGAGCAGGAACCGGCGCGGCCGCAGTGTCGGTTTTCTCTAATTCAGTTTTCAATTTAGTGGACCTAATGTCAATTATTTAGCTATGCCGGAAGCAATGCTTTCACTTTCTTCCAGACGGAAGTTGGCTAAATTCAGTTCCGAGAAACAGTTATCGATATCAGCGATAGCCGCAATTTCGTTGAACTGTATATGACCAGATTTGATCATGTTGTAGAGCTTGTTGAAACGTTCCACGTGACCATCAAATCTTTCAATGGCATAATCTTTGGCTTGACCGGTAGTAACCAGGAAAGGCCAATCTGACGAAGAAAGCAAAAGCAATTCGCGAGCTAATTGCTCGGCTGCTTTACTTAGTGCCGCATCTTTCGGTTGAGCTTTGACCAGCTCCATCACTTCTTTCAGTTGCTGTTCAGCTTTGTGGATTTGCGGCCACATGAATTCGGTGTCGTTGTTGAGCCAAACTTGATAATGCCCACCGGAACCCCATGAAGATTCGGGCAAGTTGATGGTTTTCTCAGGCGGTGATTCAGTCAGATATTCGGTGGCTGTCTGCATGTTCACAGCCGTGTAATTTTTCAATTTGCGAATTACTTCTTTCAGCCAGGTTACGCCTTCAAACCACCAGTGCCCGAATAACTCGGTATCAAATGAAACCATTACCAGGCCAGGGCGGCCCGTAGCTTTCAAATGGTCGGTCAGACATTCTTGTAAGAAACCGACATAGTGGTCAGCATTTTCTTTGATGCGATTGGCGGCTGCTTCAGGGTTGTAAAGCTCTTTGTCGCCCAGATCTGTGCTCTTTGAAGTCAATTTCCAGAAGTGCAGACCGGAGCTGTCGTCTTTTTTGTGAAATTCGCGATAGTTGCCGTCGCCTGGATAACCTTGATCTGCAGACCAGACCTGATAACCGGCTTGTTCATGACGACCCATGACGGCAATTGGATATTCTTTCAGCCAAAAGGCTTCAAATGTATCGAGGCCGGTACTGCCGGTTTGTTTAGAGGGCACATATTCGACAGATCCGTATGGGCCGACTACGCGTCGTACTTCTGCAGTTTGTCCGCCCTTAATGACGAACGATTCTGTGAAGAAATACTTCAAGCCTGCTTCAAATAACCATTTTTCAATTCCGGCCCGTTCGCCTTGAGCTGGTCTGTATGCGCATTCGGGCAACCAGAAACCGTTTGGATCTTTGCCGAAGTGTTTTTTGTAATTGGCAACGCCGGTTTTGTACTGGCCAATAATTGAAGAGTCTTCGCTTAAGAGCGGTGAAAAACAGTGAGTGGCGGCTGAAGTTGTAATCTCGATGGCGCCTGCATCTTGCAGTCTTTTGAAGCCCCCGATGATGTCGCGCTTCCAGCGGTTGGCAAAATCACTTTGAATGGCGGTGAACCAATCTAAATAGAATTTGGCCAGGTGATGATTTTCAGGATTTGGACTGGTTCCGAAACTGGCATATTTGGCTTCATCGGCTTTGGCGGCTTTGATGCGCAAAGTGACATATTTTTCGAAGCCCTGCTTTAGGTGCTCGTCGGCGAGTTGTTCGCAAAGCACTGGTGTCAGACCAATCGTCAATTTGGCTTTGATGCCTTCCTGTAGAAGATCGTCGATGGCATTAAGCAGAGGAATGTATGTTTCTGCCATGCATTCGTAAACGCTTTCTTCACCGAATGGCCACATGCCCGCCTTTCGGTAGAAGGGAAGATGGCTATGCAACATAAAAACGAAGGAGCCGATGCTCAAGGTCCTGACCTCTATTGCCGTCACTAACTTTTGTCGTGTTCACTAATTTGCAAACGAGTGTGCGCTGCTACGAACTTGCAAAGAACAGTCAGGAATATAACAAGAAGAGCCCTTACCGGTCAGCTGTATAGGCTCAAACCGTAACTATTCTTTAGTACGGGTATACGATATGCTGAGTAGAACAATTGTTGCGGTACATTACGAGTAGATGTCAGAAGAAGAAAACCTCAATTTTTTACAGCCCGAATCGGCCTTAGAAAGCAACGACCCTACTAAACCAAAACGGGGCAGGCCGCCAGGTACGGCAAAGCCGGCGGTTGCCGCTACTGCCTCTGGTGAAGCCAAACCGGCAGAGAACCGAGTGGTCAAGTTGCTCGATAAAAATCCTGTCGGTATGACCCTGCCCGAGATGGCGGGAGGACCGAGGCAGCTGAAGCGAATAAAAACTTTGCGGCCGCAATTAGCAGAAGCGATTCGCGCCGGTTTGATTATGCCTGTGTCACAAAGAGCCGGGCACACTGTTTATCGCCTGGTACGGCATATTGCCAATCGCTGAGAGCGTCTTGCTGCCTTTGTATCGGGTGCAGGCAGCTCATACTGCTACAATGACCGCTACCGCTATTAAATAGAATACTGATTTAGTTCGGCGGGAGCTGAGGAAAAGAAATGGCAGGTAAATCGGTAACAGTGGGCACTCATCAGGTGCAGGCCGGTGGCAAATTTTTGATTATCGCCGGACCATGTGTAATTGAGTCGTGGGAAACAATATTCACCACTGCCAAATTTTTAAAAGAGCTCTCTGCCAAGCACGATTTCAATCTGGTTTTCAAATCATCTTTTGACAAAGCAAATCGCACTGCCGTACACGGTTTTCGCGGCCCGGGTTTAGAAAAGGGCCTGGCGATGTTGGCAGATATCAAAAGCAAACTCGGCTTGCCTGTACTGTCTGATATTCACGAAGTCGAGCAATGCGCCGCTGCCGGTGCGGTTTTAGACGTTTTACAAATACCTGCTTTTCTCTGCCGCCAGACCGATTTGCTCGTTGCCGCTGCTCTAACAGGCAAATGCGTCAATATCAAAAAAGGGCAATTCCTTTCTCCTGGTGAGATGAAGAATGCTGTAAAGAAAGTCGTAGATTCAGGCAATGAAAATGTCATGCTGACTGAGCGCGGCACCACATTTGGTTACAACAATCTGGTGGTTGATTTTCGCGGCGTGCCGATTATGAAAGAAACCGGTTATCCGGTTATTTTTGATGCTACCCATTCGGTGCAGTTGCCCGGCGGTGCCGGCGATGCCTCCAGCGGACAGAGACAGTACATTCCTACCCTGGCTAAAGCGGCTGTGGTTGCTGGTGTAGATGGCATGTTCATGGAAGTGCATCCAAATCCTGATCAAGCAAAAAGTGACGCCGCCAATCAGGTGCCTTTGTCAAATGTTGAAGAGCTGATTGCCCAGGTGCTCAAGCTCTATAACACTGTCAAAACTATGCCCGAAATTAGCTTGCCCGCTCAAGGTCAATGCAAAGAGTTTGTCTCGGTCTAGTCGAGTATTTGCTTTTCGTGAACCAACGCTCATTACTGCCAAGCAAACAGCCTAGCTCTACGAGCCGGTTTTCAGATGTGCGCGCCTGTTCAACAGTGATGGCAGCATTTTTGACTTTCAACGCTTGTAGTTTTTATCCCCTGGCTGCTCTGGCTCAAGATTCGCCCTCAAAGCCCGCTGAAGTCACGGCAAAAGACTCCATTACTCTGCTTGACCTGCTGACAAAGAGTCTCACCGCTTATGGTGGCGAAGAATCTGTGGCTCAGCTGGCTGCCGGTTTCAATGTCTACGGCCGTGAATACGATAATCTCAATGGGGATTTTGAAACAAAGCGCCTTGAACCAACCAACAGTGACGCTTCTTTTCGCCTTTTGCGCAAGGGTGTGCGCTGGCGCCTTGACCATGAACGCGGGCCGCAGCTGGCCAACCCACAGGCTGAGTCAACTCAGTCGGTGACTGTGTCGGAAGGTTTCAACGGCGAAATTCCCTGGATTAAAGCCGGCCCTAAATCTAGTACCAGATCCGAAGATTTGCAAATGGATTCGGCCAAGCTTCTTAATCTAGAAACCACACTGCCGGCCAGTTTCGTGCTTGAAGGTTTGCGCCTGGTGCAATCGAGCAATCGCGACCAGATTGTTTTAAAAGGTGACACAGTCTATCGCGACACACCGGTATGGCTGGTGGAATTTAGAAGTCCAAACGGTGCAGATAGTTTCACCCTGGCCATTGAGAAAAACAATTTCATGGTCGTATCACTGGCTTTCAATATCGGCGACTCTGTAGGAAAATCGGTCACCATCGACTACAGCGAGTACAGTCCGGCGGCCGGAACGGTCTATCCTCATAAGCTCACCAGGCGCGTAGAAGGCAAAATGGAACTGGTGAGAGTAATGTCAGATCTGTCTGCCAGCGCCAATATTAAAGACAGTGAGTTTGATCGCCCCGGTGGTACTTTCCACCTTACCCGCACTATTAATGTGCCTTTTGACTACGGCCAGCGCGAAATTCTCGTTAAAGGCCGCCTCAATAATGGTGAAGAATTAGACTTTTTATTTGATACCGGTGCCAGTGACACCATTATCGACCGACGAGTGGCAGCTGAAAGTTACTTATTGAAAGAAGGCGTAGCCGGCATGCGTGCCCTGGGCGGATCTGTGTTGACCAACATCAGCACCATCGGCCGATTGGAACTTGGTAATCTTGTCGTTAACGATATTGATGCGCGTATATTAGATCTCTCATCGCAATCGAGGCATCTTGGTCGCAGACTGGGTGGCATCATCGGCACCAATGTAATTTCTAAATTTGTGGTGTCGGTTGACTACGGCAAAACCACTCTTAGTTTTCATGACGCCGACAGTTTCGTCGTGCCCGAAGGTTGCGCTACCGTGTCATTCACAAGAAAGAGCGCACCGGTAGTTAAAGTAAAATTGAATAGCCGTGAAGACGTGATGATGCTGGTCGATACAGGGGCAGCCTTCAATAATTTGCCCGCCGCGGTAGCCATGCGTTACACCACTGGTGATGCCGCCGCCAGACACGCTACAGAGGGAACCGGTCTGGATGGTCGACCGGTTCGCCTTGGCCGGGTCAAGGTAGACAACGTTTTAATCGGCAGCAAATTAGTCAAGAGCGTTGATTTCACCTACGCCCTGGCCAATCCGGCCTCGGCCAAAGAGCCGGCTAAATCAGAATCAGGATTTTTCCAGACTTCTAATTTAGGCATTCTCGGTAATCCATTTTTGGAAAATTTTCTTGTCTATATTGATTATAAATTCCAGCGTATGCTGCTCAAGACCTCTGCCGTAATTAAGACCCGCTCTGCTATCGATCAGGCGATTTCTGCCGGTGACGATCAGCTAGTGCAAAAACGCGATTTTCGCCTGGCCGAGATAAGCTATAACAAAGCGATGCTCATTGCCACCGGCAATGGTGACAAGAAAACCGAGGCCAAGCTGCTTGGACGCTTTGGTAACTTGCGCCGCATGATGGCTAAAGACTTAGGTCGGCCGGAACATTCCAAAGCTGCATATGACTATTTCGTCAAAGCACAAGAGCTGGCCAAAAAGACCGGGCAAACCGAAATTGAAGGCAGAATCTTAGCTGATTGGAGTTTGCTTTATTTAGATAACAATCAAACTGACTCGGCCAAACAAACCATGGATCGTGCCCTGCTACTCTCGCCTCAAGACGCCAATGTAAACATTGATTGTGCCGTGCATTTATATCGTGCCCATCGTTATCCTGAGATGCAGCACTATGTGGAAAAGGCACTATTCCTGGACCCTTCCAACTGGCAAGCATTGTGGTATCAAATCAAACTTTCTGAAATGTTCGGTGACAATGTCAAAGTACTGGCCACTCTCAAAGAGATTTTGCGGCACTATCCGTGGTCGAAAACAGCTCAAGAGAAATTGAAACAGCTGCAGACGCCGGCAGCTCCGGTGGCGCCAGCCGAAACCACGCCGAAGTATGACCGTAATCACTAAAGTTAGTGCGAGTTAGTGCACCACCCGTTTCTGCACCGCACCGGAAAGCTCTCTGAATTGCGGGCCAAAATAGTACTTGCGCATTTCTTTGTAGGCGTCTGCGTAGGTGTAACCGTCGTGGGTGACACGCCAGATGCCCACCATGCAACCGGCGCGATCGGAGCCGTGGGCGCAGTGCACAAAGACCGGCTCGTTGCTTTTTTGGCCTTCTTCAACTGCGGCAATGAAAGTAGCTTGTTGGCTGGCAGTGGGTGCTTTGGCACTCATGGGCAAATTGATGTGTTTCATCCCCAGGGCCTGCGCTTGCTCTGCCTCTGCCTTCGTGCGAAAGCTTGCCGCTCGCAAATCAATTACTGTCTTCACCCCTTTCTGGCCGAGCAGCTTTAAGCCTGCGGCGGTTGGTTCACCACCTCTATAAAGATAAGGATGGACCACATGAAAGTTGGGCAGGTCTTCGGTTTTTTTTCCCGGGGTTTTGTAATCTACTGATGTAGGCGCTTTGGCACTGCCGGGAGCAGCGACTACCGGGCCGGGCCAGACCAGGCTAAATAAAAGTGTGGCCAGGGGGCTCAAAGCCTTTTGGGTAATCGTCGACATATTTGGTTCCTGAACAGTGTGCAAATGCACAGTAGTTTTGATTGTAGGCTCTGTTATCTTAAATTTGCCGGTGGAGCGAGAAAGGTATACTAGATTAACTCCTGTTAATTATTGCTTTTTTTACTCAAATATTTGAACTTTTTCACTAGTTTTAGCGTTTTACCTAATAACCACCCACAAGGTTGGAGACTATGGACCTTTCAGACGAGGCCCTGATAAAAAAATATAGAGCGGATGGAGACATGACTGTCTTCACTACTCTGGTGAAGCGGTATCAAAACCGCGTGTTCGTGATTGCGTTCAGACTTTTAAATAATAGCGAAGAAGCTGAGGAGGTTGTTCAAGATACTTTTGTCAAAGTGCACCAGAATTTCGACAAGTTCAGGACCGAAAATATTTTTGCATCCTGGATTTTTCGCATTGCCCACAATCTTTGTATGGACATTCTAAGGCAAAGGTTGAGAAAAAAATCTACGGTTCTGGTGTCATTCGATCCGCAATCTACCGTGGCCGAAGAGGAAGGCGACAGAATTATCAATCAGCCGGTTTCGCAACTGGCCGATGAACAGCCCAATCCCTCTCAGAGTCTTGATATGAGTGAGCAAACAAATATGGTGGAAAGATCACTCAATAAGTTGCCCGAAGCGCAAAAAATCGTTTTAATTCTCCACGATCTGCAAGGCTTCTCGTACAGTGAAATTGCTGAAATTGTCGGAGCCAATATCGGTACTGTACGCTCTAGACTCCATTATGGTCGTATCAAACTAAAAGAATTGCTCGCTCCTTATTTTTCCAGTGAAGTTAATTTGCCCGCTACATTCAGGTGATAGACATGCAAGATCCAAATCTCAAATGCCAACAATTAGAAGATGCTCTTGATGCCTACTACGATCTTGAGCTCAGCGCCGAAGAGGCAGAGGCCGTCGAGCGGCATCTGGCTGATTGCGCTGCCTGCACAGCCAGGTTGGCTGAAATTGACTCTGTGGTTATGCAAGTTAAAAGCGTGCCCGAAGTGCAACTCAGTCGCGATCTCAGTGGCGACATTGAAGCCAAAATTTTGGCTTTGCAGAACAAAGCGGTTGAAATTGCTCCGCCAAATAATGTGGTGCCGTTTGCTCCGCCTTCGAAGAAAAAATATTACTGGTTGGCCAGTGCTGCCGCTGTGTTTGCACTTTGCCTGGGTCTGACTCAGTTGAAGCCAACGCCTGATTCCGCCACATTGCTTACGCATTCGAAAGTTACTCCCGCAGATGAACAGGTAACTGACCAGGTAACTGACCAGGTAACTGACCAGGTAACTGACCAGGTAACTGACCATGTAAGAGACCATGCTTATCAGAAGCCAGTTTTGCCCGATCATGTTGTGGCTACTAAACCGGTTGTCGCTCCCGCTCTAGCGATTAAACCGCACCAGATTCCCACCACCGCCACAACCCAGATGCTGGCTGCCTCTGGAAATAGCGGCGGAACAAAAGATCATAAGCAGGACATCAATCAGAATCAGATCAATGACAGCGAAGAACTGGTTGCCCTGTATGATTACGACAACACTGATAATGCCTCAGATCTTGGCATCAGCACCAACGAGGACGGCCTGTATGCAATCAAACTATAAGGGTGTGAAAACACTCCTTACAACCTGCACTTATTTGCTGGTGTTGCTGACGGTGCCAGTTTTCACCGACAGCGGTCGCGCCGGGGCGCAGCCAACCGATTCAGCTCCGATTGAAGAAAGTGACGTTGCTCCGGTACATGGTGAGCGCAAACATCTTAAGCGGGTTTTGAGAGAACGCCGCTTTTCCGCTGACGCTGCAACTTCGCCTGCAGGTATTGCCGACGTTGATAGACCGATGCGTCGTCGCAACTTTGCTGGCGCTGGAGTGGCAGGGCGCGGTATGGGCCGCAATATGAACCGTGATATGGGCAGTGCAATGGGGCGAGCGACGCTCGATCTTTCGCAGCTCAATTTGACTGAAGAGCAAAAAAGTCGCATCACCGCTTTGCGTTCTAAAGACAAAGGTGTGGGCAAAGAAATTATGCAGTCAATCAAAAGCAAACGTGCTGAGATGAGGGAGATGATTTTTGACCCTTCATTTACCACCGCTCAAATTAAGGCTAAGCGGCATGAGCTGCGCAATTTGTTAGATGGCCTCGACGCCAACAAGTTAGATGATTTACTAGCTATCCGAGCAATTCTCACTCCGGACCAGGTTAAACGATTGCGACCCGGTGGTAGCGGCATTGCCGACGCCGCCGCCCCTGAGCAGAAGCAGTAAATTTATTTGCCTTTTTTCTTACCGCCGCCCCAGTCTATTAAGAAATCTGGTTCGGAGCTTTGTGGTATTACGGCTGGTTTTTCTTCCGGTTCCGCTGCTTCTTCTTTCACCGGTTTAGGCGCCACTTTTTTAGGCTTAGGAGCCGGTGGGGCTGCAACTGCCTGTGGCTGCGGATATGGTTGCATCTGCGGACGCATCATCTGCATCGGTGGATACATGGGCATCGTCGGTGGTGGCGGAGGCACCATAGTCGTACGGCTGGCTTTGCCTTTCGGTTTAGGCGGCTGCTGTACCTGCATCATCGGCATTTGATACATCATCGGCGGCTGATACATAGGCTGAGCCGACGGCACTATATTTGGTTGCACCGCTTTTTCAACTTTTTCGACTTTGGCTTTTGGCGCTTCTACTTTCTTCGGTTCGGCTTCAGCAGTTTTTTCTACCGCTTTCGCTGTTGGCTTAATTTCTGGTTCAGGCTTTTTCGCTTGAGCCTGTTTAATTTTTGCCTGGGCTGCTTTCAAAGCTCTTCGCAGGGATGCTTCGCGCTCTGCTGCTGCACGCGCCCCGGCTTCTCGGGCATTGGCTTCTTTGCGCGCCGCTTCTTTTTTGGCCGCTTCCAACTTAGCTAATTCTTCTTGCTGCTTTTGAGCTTTTTCTTTTTCTTTCTCTAAAACCGAAGCTTTATTTACGTGTTTAAATGGAAACAGGCTGGTAACAGCTTTTGGATTAGTTGTCGCTTTAACTATTTCAGCTGGTTTTTCGGCTTCAGCAGGTCGTGCCACGGGTTTAGCTGTCGCTTTGACCGCATTAGTTTCAGCTGCTGCGCCTTTGCCCATTGGTGCGATCAGTGCGGGAGAGAGCGTAACAGCGGCTGGGCGTGCGCCTCTGTCACGGGCACGACTGAGTTCATTTGTCTGTGCGTTGAGCATAGCCAGCTTGAGAGACTCTTGAGTAGCGATGGCATTTTCTTGTGAGGTTGAGCCGTTAGCTGCCAGCCAGCGAACATAAGCATGTCTTGTTACCGGCGAGTTGGGATTAATTTGCACTGCCTGACGAAATTGTCTTGCTGCTTCCACCGGTTTGATTTGCAAACGATAAAGCTCGGCCAATTTGATTTTGGCCATGGTGGAGTAAGGATTAATTTTTACGGCCCGGGTTAAATAATGCTCGGCCGCAGGAAACTGACTGCTTTCCAGTGCCACCGTTCCGGCTTCGTAGTAAAGGTCGGCCACAAAAGTAGAACTTTCACCGTACTGCTGAATCGATTCTTGGATAGCGGTGTCAAAAAGATCTAAAGCGTCTTTGCTGTTGCCATGCAGTAAAGCGTCCATAGCGGCAAATCTGAGTTGCACAGGGCTTTCTCCCGGACCCACCACTGCCTGCACTGGAGTAGGTTGGACGCTGACAAGACCAAGGCTCAAGGCCAGCAGCGTGGGCAAAATGGCAAAAGTAAATCGTTGCAAGTAATTGCTCCGCTGGTAAAACCTGTGTGCGTACATGGTATGACACCATTTTAATTGTAGCTTTACACAAAGCTATAGGGTTTACTCTGATATTAGAAATTAACTCTCAAACTGCTAAACTAAGCCCTTTCCCTATGCTTGGGATTTTCCCAGGAGCAAATTAGATGCGCAGAACCAAGCATCAGAGAGGACGCGGCGGTCGCGATTCTGCCCCTTCACCGGCAGCGCAGCCAGTCTTCGCCCCCAGTAATGCCAGAATACTTTTGTCTACCGGCGTCGACGTCAATACTAATATTGGCGAAGGTTATGGCCCCTACCGGGTTGAAGGCGAGCAAGAAGTATTGCCTTTCGTCACTTCGGCCAATGTGGCTTGCGGTGCCCACTCCGGCGATCCGGTCTTAATGGAAGCCGCTTTAGAGAGTATCCGCTACTATGGTCTGGCTCTGGGAGCCCACATCGGTTATCCCGACCTGGCTGGTTTTGGTCGCCGCGAAATTCACCTTTCTTCTAACGAACTAAGAGCTTCAATTCTTTATCAATTAGGCGCGCTGTCGGGAATGGCCCGCATCTTTGGCCTGGAAGTAACTCAAGTTCGTCCTCACGGTTTTCTCTATCGGCAAATGAGCCACGATATTCGTATAGCCACAATTGTGGCTAAAGCCCTGGCTGAATACGACCGCTGGCTGGTTCTGGTCGGCCCAGCCGGCAATACGCTTTTGCAAGCGGGCGAACGCGCCGGCATTAGAGTGGCCGGTGAAGCCTGGATTGACCGCACCTATGACGCCACCGGAAGCCTTCTTCCCCACACTCACTCTCGCGCTGTGATCAAAACTCCTCAAGAAGTTGTGCGCCAGGCCACCAGCTTGATTCGGCACAGAGAAGTGACGGCCGTGGACGGCACTCGCATCAAGCTAGAATACGAGACAATCCACTTGCACAGCCGCATTGTGCAAGCGCGTTATATCGCTGAAGAAGTGCGAAGGTTGCTACCCCATGCCTGCGCCTTAACGACAGAACCGTTCACTATCGACTCAGTCGAAGAAAACGAAGATTTCCCCAGCCTGGCTTATTCGGTTTAGTTTCGACTTTGAACGACCCTAAGGCAGGCGCTGAGCTAAAGGCACGATTTCGTCGTACCAGCTGCCGTAATATTCAGGATAATCTTCGCCTGTTGTAGACGTGATGGTCTTCTGCAGCGCTTTGATAATCGCTTTGCGACCGCCGCGCTTGTAGCGCTTCAGCCACTCAAGCTCTTTTGGATCAACCGGAATGTCTGCTTTGAGCAAGTCTTTGACGATTTCGATTTCATGCACAATCGCTTCGGTTTCTTCTTCCAGGCAGCGGGTGATAAATTCTTGTCGACCGGTTTTGCCGGGAACGGGATCGATGGTCGGTTTGACCAGAGCGTGTACAAATTCGTGGGCAATGCTTATCAGTTTGTAGTTGCGTGGGCACCAGCGACCGATATAAATCGTGCGTTTCTTACGGTCGTAGTAGGCACGGCAAGGGCCGTCAACCAGACGAATGCGCACGCCGGCGGCGCGAATCTTGTCGATATCATCAATCAAAGTAGGTGACAGAAGCAAAGTCTCAACCATGCGGCGGCCGAACTGGCGCTTGAGGTTGCGCAGAGACGAATTTTGAGCGCTCGGTTTCTTTGCTGTGGATTCGCTGGACATATGCACGGACTCCTGGTGGGCTACACTCACATATATTAATTCTATACTATCTTGATGTCAGGTGGAAGGGGCGTAATTCCTGAATCTGTGGGAGGTGAGGCCGCGCAGCCCCATCATCTGTCTGGTGGATTAATATTAAATTTGCATTGTAATCTCTCCTGCACCATGACCGAAAGAATCTCAGAGCGTAGGTGCCCGGAGACGAGCAAATGAACATAAGTATCTCTAATTGCGGTCGCTAACTTCCTTTCCGGTGCTTATGAAGGTAGATTTTGCGAAGCTGGTCGGACGAAAGCAATATAATCAGAGTACTGGTAAATAGACTTTTGCCGGCGGCCAAATGTTCCGGATCCAGACCTATGTGTTCGCAGGCGCGATTTGAAGTATGAACGGTCCTGAAAAAATTTCGTCCGAAAAAGAGCACGAAATTCTGCTCACTCCGCTGGTCAAGCTGCTGCAGCAGTTGTCGGAGAGTTCAAGGCGGGCAAGCGGCGACTTTTTTCAAAGCGATATGGAAGCTATCCGACGCGCTCTTGAGCTGACCTCGTGCACACTTTTTGCCGTAGTCGAAGATCCGCATTTTGACGGCTTGAAACTCAGTCGCATGGCTTCTGTTCGCAATAGTGAACAAGCCGGGCAGACTTTTCCTGCTGCTGCTGGCGCAATTTTAGAAATTCCAGCACAAAGTGAGCTGCATGGTTTATTGCGGCAGGAACAGTGGGTGCCTCTCGATGAGGCGTGTTTGGACAAGACGCCACTGACGCTGAGAGATCTGGAAGAATTTTGCGGTTCGAAAGATGATCTCACTTGTGTGCTTTTTCCGCTGGTATTCGCCGGCGAGATCAGTGGTTTGCTTTTAATGCAAAGGCCGCTTACTGTGGGCGGTTTTTCAGAAGAGCTGCTCGATCTGGGTCAGGTGATCGCTCGCATGGTTGCCTCCGGCCTCAATTTGCAGACCAGTGCGTCGGCTGATGATGCTGGTTTAGGCGGCCTCAGTCAACCTAATTTTGAAGCTTCGGCGCTACCGACTGTGGTGCTGCGCCGTGACTCACTGGCTGTTGAAAGAGCCAATCTGGCCGCCCGCAATTTGTTTGACTCAGGTAGTAAAAGCTTGCTTGGCCAGCCTTTTAAAAATGTTTTTCCAGGCTCGAAAAATTTTCTCGATGCTCTGCAGCAGTCGCTTTCACGCGCTGTCAGTAATAGTTGTTTTTCGGTTTCGGCTTCAGATCTCAAACAAATTGGTTGTGTTGCCGCTCTTGTTTCACTAACGGGTCAATCAGAGAGTCTGGTTTGTCTGCAGTTTATTCCGCGCGATTTTTTAAATAATGCCGACAATGAGCTTGTAGGTAAGCCGAGCGCAGAAGAAAGTGATGCCATGGACGGTGTCACTAAACGTCTGGCATTTGAGCGCTGGATGCGCCAGACGGTTTGCAAACTGCACTCATCACTCGATCGTGATTATTTACTGCAAACTCTAGCCGACAGTCTCGGACGAATTTTTAAAGCCACTCGCTGCCTGGTTATCCGCACAGATGGCCCTTCGCAACCTATGGTTACTCATGAATATGTCGAGCCTGATCTCTCACCTCTCGGTCTTGGCCGCACTGGTCAGTTCCCTATGTTCGCCGTCAGTTTGTTTCAACAGAAAACTCTTGGTATTAACGAAGTCTCGCAATTGAAGCAATCGAAACACCTGAGCGAACGCGACATCGACGTGCTTGCCGACAGCGGCATTAGGGCTATGGCCGGAGCGCCGCTTTCTCATCAAGGCGCGCAGTTCGGTGTGGTCATACTGGTGTTGAGTGATCAGGGCCGCGTGTGGAGTGAGGAAGATTTAGAAACTATCGAAATGACGATTTCGCAAGCCGCTATCGCCCTTTCTCATTGTCAGACTTATCACCAGGTTAAAGACCAGCTTTTCCACATGAATTTGCTGGGCAACTTGACCCAGCAATTGACCAACGCTCTAGAAGTGGCTGCCAAAGCACCGGCAGCTAAACCTGTAGGTCGCCTGGACGAGCGTCCGATTTTGGACGACGCGCCGCCGCTCTCCTCTCGCGAAATGGAAGTGTTGAAGTTGATTGCTTCAGGTTTTGCTAATAAAGAAATTGCCCAGCGATTATTCCTAACTGAATCGACTGTAGAATTGCACGCATCGCGCATTCGCAAAAAGTTGAATTTAAAAAGCCGCACTGCTTTAGTCAAATATGCCTGCGACAACAGCCTGGTGTAAATTCCGCGATGTCTTAAAGTCGCGCTCTAGCTTTGACTTCCAGATATTTTTCTACCAGTTTATCTGATAAATCTTGAGGCGGGCAATCGAGCACAAGACAACCGCGGCGTGTCAATGTGGAGAGGGCGATTTCTCTCTGGTTCAGTAAATCGATAGCTACAGCGCGTTTATAAATGGTCTCAACTGCGCGTCTTTTAGCGGCCCCCTTGAGCTCAGGGTTTTTGGTTTTAGTCTCGTTCGCGCTCTCACTTGCATTCTCACTTGCATCATGGCCGGCAGTGGCAACAGTGCCTGTGGCGTGCGCCATTTCTAAAACCTGCCTGTCTTTCAAGGTAACGCAAAATGGCAGGTGCCTCGGTGCCAGATTGGCCAAACCGCTTAAGAGTGCTTGCGATCCGGTCGGGTCGGTCAGGTCGGTGAGCACCACCATCAGTGAGCGCCCTTTTTGTGCCGAGGCAAAGTATGCCAGTATTCCTGCATAGTCTGGTTCGACCATCTTCGCTTCTACCGAGAACGTTGCTTCTAGAATACGATTCATATATATATTGCCGCGCTTGGGCGGCAAATATAAAAGTGGTTTGTCGGCAAAAATACCGATGCCTACCTGGTCGTTGTGCGACAGACCAGTGAGAGCCAGGCAGAGAGCTGCATTCAGTGCGCGGTCAAAGCGAGTCAAACCTTCCAGATCGCTTACCATCATGCGGCCAGCATCAACCAGAATTAGCAGTCTTTGTTCTTGTTCGGTTTCGTAGGTGCGCAGCACCGGTCTGTCGCGTCTGGCGGTGGCATTCCAGTCAATCGCTTTGCTATCGTCACCCACTGCATATTCTCGCAGTGAAGCAAACTCAGTGCCCTGACCGCGCTTCTTCTGGTGCAACTCGCCTAACTCAGAAGAATGTGAGAGTTTGACTGAAAGATCATGCAATGCTTTTAAGTCGCTATAAACTTTGATGTTGCGGGTCAGATCAACTTTTAATTCTCGCCAGGTAAGACCAAGCAGGCTTAAATAGCGAATATTGGTTTTGCCGAAAGTATATGAGCCTCGTTTGCGCGGGTGCAAGTTGTAATTAAGGCTGATTGACTCTTGCGGCTTTAGTGTTGTGCGAAAAATCTGTGCTCTGATCGAATCAAATTCCATTCCGGCCGGCACATCGTCTTTAACTTCACACCGCAGGGGAGCTGTACCTTTATAGGTGATTTCAAGGCTGACTTTGTTATCGCGGCCAATGGAAAGGCGATCTTCTACCTGACGCGCGGCTGCAATGGAGCTTGGCTTGGGCGTGATTTGATACTCAATTACCAGTGCGATTGCCAGCAAAATATCAATGGCCAGGCCAAGCTTGATTAACTCAGAAGCAAAATGCGGCCACCAGGCGGCGCCGGCCATTGGCACCATGGCTAGTATCAATATTAAATAGAGCCTTGTGCTGGCGATCAAATTTTCACCTTACCTGACAGCTTAGCGCGGCACTGGAACTTGCCTGAGCAAATTAGTAATGACTTGATTAACCGTGACGCCGTCTAACTCTGCTTCTGCCGTGAGCAAAAGCCGGTGTCTTAGAACAGGCTCAGCCACAAATTTGATATTGTCGGGAGTGACAAAGTCGCGTCCTTCAATAGCGGCGTGCGCCTTGGCTGCTGCCAGCCAGGCCAGCGCAGCCCGCGGGCTCGCTCCTAATGAAAGGTCGGAGATATTGCGTGATTTTTGACTTAGTGCCACCACATAATCAAGAATGCTTTCTTCTACTTTCATATGTACGAGCAGCTTGCGACATTGCACGATGTCGGCTTCGCTGCAAACCGGTGTCAGAGGTGCCGCAAAGCGGCTGTAATGACCCGATTGCCAGTTGCGCAGCATTTGCTTTTCGGCATCGCCCTGGGGATATGAGATTAAAATCTTGAGCATAAAGCGGTCAAGTTGGGCTTCCGGTAAAGGATAAGTGCCTTCGAACTCAACCGGGTTTTGCGTCGCCACCACCATAAATAGATCAGGCAATTTATGAGTGTGGCCATCAAGGGTGACCTGGCGCTCTTCCATTCCTTCAAGCAAAGCCGATTGAGTTTTAGGTGGTGTGCGGTTAATTTCGTCTGCCAGCAACATGCCGGTAAAAATGGGGCCTTTGCGTAAAGTAAAAGTGCGGGAGTTCAAATCATAAACATTGGTGCCGAGGATGTCAGACGGCAGCATGTCTGGGGTCAATTGCACTCTGCCGAAATTGGCGCCGACAAGAGATGCTGCTGTTTTCACCAGCATTGTCTTGGCCGTACCAGGCACACCTTCTAAAAGCACGTGGCCGTCGGCAAGAATCGCCGTCAGCAACTGATCTACTACCATGTCCTGGCCGACGATATTTTCGTTGAGGCCGACGCGCAGCTTGTCAAAGGTATCTTTGATTTTAAGCAGTTCTTCGCTTATCTCTGTACTGCTTGTTGCTGCTGCTGGTTGCTGCATCTTGTCCCCTGATTATCTACCTGAAGTTGTCAAACGTCGCTCTGTACTTTGCGATATCTTATCGCACGAGGCCACCAGCTCTCTTAGCTGGTCGTCATTTAAGTTTGGATTCGCCACTGCTTGTTCGCAGCGCTCGGCAACAGCTGCCATCTCAAGAGCCTGCGGTGTACCGCGACCTTTAAGCTCTTCAATCAACTTCGCATTGTCTTCGTGCGGAGAGATTTGCAACATCTTGCATATTTTCAAACGCAAACTTTGCCAGATGATTTCAATTACCGCTTGTCGGGCATTAGCTCGCAGGTAAGTATTTGAAAGACCATTGATGTGCTCAAGGTTGGAAATCGTTCTTCTGTTGTTGACGAAGGTCAACGCACCGAAGCGCTTGTTGGCACTGGCAATGGCGATAGCGATGAGCAAAAGTATTTGCGCGCTGACAAAGCCGGCCGGCCCATGTAAAAAGTAATAGAAAACGTTGACGCCTTCGCTCAGTCCGTGGCAACGTTCGTCAAATAGGATGTCACCGTCTGTAGTGGCTACCCAGTTGGCGATGAATTGAAAATTAGGCCAGTATTCGGTACGGCTGATCTGGCGGTTGATGATCAAATTGGGGCAGCTGCTAATGAGAATTTTACCTTTGCCATATTTTTTCTCGGTAATAATGCAAGCGCTGTCTACGGTGGCAAGCCCGTCGCCGCCCTTGAGGCTGTGTTCGGCGCTCAGTTGCAGTTGACGCAAGTGCTGATAAAAAGGTAGCGGTTTAAGTGGATTTTGCCCGTCGCTTTTTTTGTTCACAGCCGCAGGCTCAAGTTGCCGCACGTCAACGTCAAGTTTATCGAGCAGACGCCTGGAGGTGCGCAGCATGAAGCTATCGAGATAAACAATATAATTGCCTTTGGCCACCCATGACAGTAATTCATCGACTTCAAATTGGGCCAGAGATTGGTCAGGGCTAACAATGAAAAGTACACCGTGATTTTGACTGGCCACCTGCGGAAAGTCGCTCAATGCATCGTCTGTAATTTTATAAGTAGGTTTATGCCCACCCAGTTTTCTATAAGGCAACTGCCATTTTTTTACCAGGCGCTCCCCTGAGTATATTTTTTCAAAGAGTTCCAGTGCCGCCGACATACCGCTTGGTTTTAAATTACTAGAAGAGGCCCAGCTCTGAGCTTCTGGCATGATTTTGTCTAGTTGTTTATCGGTGGAGAGGCTGGCGTAAACAAGGCCTGTTGATACCACAAGCAGTGCAGTCAGCTGCCAGAAAAATTCTTTTGTCAATTTGTTCAGGTTATTCATTTAACGGCTGCCTGGCTTTTGTTCTGAGCTACCGCGGTGGCGTCGTCTTCGATGCGATTTAAAAGACTGACGCATTCGCGATAGTCTGATGCCGTAGCAGCTTTCCCGCCAAACCAGATAAGCTCTACCAGGTCAACCAGCGTGCGGAAATTCTGGGCAATGGGAGGATATTGTTTCAGAGCATAAAAATATTCGTAATTAGTTTTGGTAGGTGCGAAGACGGCGATGGAAGACTCGTCGAGGCGATGCAGACAGCTCATATAAATGGCTCGGCAGGCCTCTCTCAGCGACCCGTTCTGCGTTAGTTGTTCAGCCAGATTGCGCCAGCCTTTACTATCAAGGGCGCGTTCGCCGTCAATCATTTCGCCCAGTGTCATTTGCTTTTGTGCTTGCAAATGTTTCACTCTGCGCACCACTAAAAAGATCACGATTGCAATTGCCACGACTGCTGCCAGAGCTAACAAAATCTGCAGCAGGTTACCCACCAGTTTGGTGTCACTGCTGCCGGTTTGAGGTAGTTGCAGCAGATCAAGAAAATCGCGAATCGCTCTGGCGATGGCGGTCATTAACTCTTGCAGTTTGACCAGAACGCCGGGCGGCTCATGATAATCGTAGTTTTTCGCTACTTCTCCAATTTGCCCAGCTATGTTTTTGAATTCCATTTTTAGGACGCCTGTGATTGCAGCTCCAGGCTGTCGACCCGTTCAATCAAATCGAGCCCTTCTTGTCTCATGCGCAAATCGCAATAGTAAAGACCGTAACAGATAAATAGAATCGGTCCAACTATCATGTTAATAAGCTGTTCCCAGACCTGCGAAATCACCTGAATATAAATAGGCACTTCCGCGGCACCGTGCGGGCCGCCGGCAATAATTCCCTGTGTAACGCTATTAATCATAATAACGATTACCAGCGGCACAGAGAGCGGGTATGCCAGCAGTGAAACCGATATCGCCGTGACAAAAAGAAAGACGATTGAACGGAAAAAGGCTCTGGCTGTCAGCGCCGATGAATGCGAGATCAAAGTGCCTAGACCATCTGACTCGATCGCCATGCTCGACACCGTCATGTGCGCAACGATGCCTACGTAAAGCAGCGAAACTAGCCCACCTGCCAGACCAAAGGTCATGCCGATACATCCGGCGATGATGCCGGCCCCCTTCATGGCAAATAGGGGCAAACACACCGTTAGTGCTACTGACCAGACCAAGACCAGACCCATGATCGCTGCGAAGTAAGCCAGGCCCAGGCCCACCATAGACCAGCCACGACCTTTAACGAATTTCTGAGCCTCGGCAAAGGTGGGCGCAAATCCGGTGAACAGGCGCACCAGGGAAATCTGCCGCAAATAAAGGATAAAACCGCCGATAATTAAAATGACAAGGCCGGCCAGGCCAGCCAAACCCCAGAACAACATTTGATCCGCCGCTTGAGCCTTCCCTTTTGTAAAATATGTCAGCCCCAGAATGAAGCCGATGCGGGCCACACAGAGCAATATTGTGGGCAAAATCAATACCTGAGCGATCAAGGCGATATTGACGCGAAAAATGCGAAATGCCCGACCGATAATATCGCCGATGGAAAGAGGAGTATTGATGTTGAGTAAATTAGGCATCGAGGGCCTCTTTAGAATGCGGTCAACGTTGCGCCTGAGCTATTCTACTACCCTGACGGGTCTTCGGGCCCATCTCTGCTTTTCTGGCCGCTTGATATCGGCAGCTATGATTTATCAGGCGCAGGTTTTTAAGGTGTGCCGCGCCGGGCATAGCAGTGATATACAAGTAGAGTAGACTAAAGTTTAAATACTCTATGATTGAGTCGAAAATTTGATGTCAGCGATTTCGCATTTCGGCGAAGGTAAATTTAAGCCTGTATGAACAGTCCGCTAGTGCAAAAACTGACAGGAGTTCGGGATTTAAAGAGGATTCTTGAGACCACCGTTAAGGAGCTCGGAGATCACTTTTCTGCTGATGCTTGTCAAATTTTATTGAGCAATCCGCTCGATCCCAATGTCACTTCCATTTGTGAGTATCGCTCCACCGGTTCGCCCATAGTCGGCCGATCCACAACTTTGCCACTGGTTTTGCAAGGTCGCACCTTCGGTTCAATGACTATGAGCCGTTCAAACGACGTCACTCCTGACGAGTTGAATATGATGCGGGTGGTTTTAGGCGAACTGGGCGACATTATTCGCCTGGCGCAGATTAACGACATAGTTCAGCGCGACACTTTCCGCGATACTTTTTTAGTCGAAATCGGCAACCTTATGACCTATTCACTGGGAATAGGCGACGCCCTTTTCATGGTCGTAAATATTCTTGGTAAGGCGCTAAATGTCAGTCGCTGTTTATTTATTTGTACAGACGACCAGCAGGCTGGTTGGAAGTGTTATGAATTCTGGCAGCAAGACAAAGTGCAGAGTTTGCAGCAGTGTTATTGGCCTTCCGGTGACTCTGCCCTCGTGGCGCAGACACTGCTTGCGCGCGAACCACTGAAACTTTTTGAAGGTCAGCAAAATTCTTATGTCTCACCGGCGCAGGAAGAATTGCAACTAATCGCTGTTAAATCGCTTCTAGGCGTATCTCTGCGCAGCCAGTTCGGCACACACGGCTGTGTGATTTTGCAGCAATGCGATTATCGCCGCGCCTGGACGCGCAATGAAATCGACATGGTGCAGAACGTCGCTGATAAAGTAGCGGAAGCTCTTTATAAATTGCCTGCTGAGAAAAAAGCACGCGAACCAATTATGCAGCTGCACCAGCGTATTGTTAATATGCCTACGAGCGAAGGCAGCAAGTCAGCTGTTGATGTTCGCCGCGCCTTAAAAGGAGCACTTGGTCAGCAGGCTATTCCACAAGCAAACAAAACCGGGCAAATGCCGGTGCCGCCTGCCGCAAAAGTAGCGCCACCACCACCGGTGCCGCCGAAGCCAATTCCAGCTCCAGCTCCAGCTCCAGCTCCAGCTCCAGCTCCAGCTCCAGCTCCAATTCCAGCACAGGCTCCAACACCATCACAGGCACGGGCACAGGCACAGGCACCGGTTCCTGCTCCAGCGTCAACACCTGTGGCAGCACCAATTGCCGCCAATCTTGCCGCATCGTCAACCAGTACTTCAGGCACTGCCGGCAATTTCGATCGCACCGCTCAGGTGCAAGCTCAGGAAATCACTGGCGAATTCCAGGGGCCACAAGTCGCGCAAGTCAAACCTACAATTAGCGCAGTGCGAGCCACTCCTCCCCTGGGCACAGTTATACCGCCTGCCGCTCTAGAAGCAATACCGCTTTCGTTCTCACCTGGTGCTGCTGTTGAAGACGACCCTTATGCTGATTTAGATTTCGGTGATATCGATATAGCAGACGAGCCAGTGGCCGCAACTGGGACTGCTGCTCCGAGCCCCTGGGGCGCTCCTCCTGATGTTAAGCCGCCTTCGCTGGTTGTGACAGCTGCGCCGGAACCAGCAGCGAGTGCTTCACCCACTATTGATGTGACACCGCCTGCTGCGGCTACTCCTGCTGTTGATCCAATCTGGGGAGCACCACCAGCGGTGATGGCACCAGCTCCAGCTCCAGCGCCAGTGCCTGCTCCTCAACCAGCACCAGCTCCCGCTCCAGTTGCTGCCGAAGTTGCCGCACCGCCAATTGAGAGCGCGTCTGACTGGGGCAATCTCGATTCAATTCCTACGCCTAAAGCAGAATCAGCTATTACCGGAGCGGCTTCTGCTGAAGCAACCGATTGGGGCAAACTCGATAGCATTCCGACACCAGGCGGCGCTGGTACAAACTCTGGCGGTGCACCACCACCTCGAGGCGGCCTTGGCGGTCTCGGCGGCATGATGATGGGCAAAGCTCGCGCCGGATCAGGTGCTGGGCCGCTTAAAAACAGACTGGGCTCCACAGTGCCACCAGCGTCGCAAGCGCCACCACAGCTGCCACCACAACCACCTGCCGCCGAAATCGACGAAGTCGCAGCGCAGAAGAAACTAGATCAATTGATGTCTAACTCTAATGAGACATCAGACTATATTTTTGCCACCGGTGGCCTTGATGCTCGCATGCTTGGCCGCATTGACGGCTGGGTATCGCAAATTGAAGCCAAAGACAAATATGCAAATGGCCATGCTAAGCCAGTGGCCGAAATATCTTGTGCCATTGCCAAAGAGATGGGCCTTGATCAAGACGCCATTAACCATATCAGACAAGCGGCTCTGGTGCACGATCTTGGTAAGATGGGCGCAGCGGCGCAGATCTTGCAAAAGGCCGAGGATGACCTGGCTGATTCTGAGCTGCTTTTGGTAATGAATCACCCGATGGATGGAGCTGAGTTGCTCGAATCATTCCCTGATTTAAAACACCTGGCGCCAATTGTGCGAGCCCACCATGAAGAATTCGACGGCAATGGTTTCCCTCACGGTTTGAAGGGCGACGAGATTCCGCTGGCTGCTCGCATTGTCGGCCTCGCTAATCGCTATCATGAGCTGGCATCGACCAAGCGCACAGGGCCAGGCAAAGATCCGACATCGGTTCAGAGCGACTTCGTTGAGAACGCGGGCAAGGCCTGGGATCCAAACGTAGTTCAAGCCTTTATTCAGGCTGTTTTAACAGGCAAAATTCCCTCACAATTTAGTTGAAGTGATGAATAATCAGCCTGCAGAACCGCCTGTGAAGCCAACGCGAAAAGAGCGTATGCTTGAGCAGGGAGTATGACACTGATCGTTGATCTTGGTGGCCGACTGGAAGATCACCTGTTTCCGCGTTCAGCAAAATTGCTGGCCGAATCGGGCGATACGCTGGTATTAATAGCAACTCACCAGCTGGCCTCCATGATGATTTTTATTTTGTTATTCACCGTGCGAAGTGTGGACAGAGCGCTGGGAAGCGGAACTTTGCGAAAAATCTTTCTTGGTGCTCCAAGACCTGAAAATAAAAGTGCTTCTCTTTCAAGCAGTGATTTCTAAAAAGTTTATGGTACCGAGGGTGGTGGCGTCAAAAGGTGTTTTGACGTCGTAGCATATAACTGGGATATTAAGCCGGGGCTTTAGACTACCTGGTGGCCTTAATCGATTTCGATTATGCCAAGAGGGAAAAGCTCGATACCGGCCAATTGATTATCAGACCCGACGGTCATTTGTTGTGACTTGCTCGTTACAAATGGAGTGGTCTGATAACTTTTGCGCAGGTCAAATCGTCTTGCCAAAGCTCGAAACTGGTATCCAGCGCTTGAAAAGCTTGAAAGCTTTCTCTTAGGGCAAACAGGCTCATGGTTTTCAACGATTGAGCAAAATCTCCCCCGCCTTTGGAGCATAACCTTGACAGGGTGCCGGGAACAAGACAAATTGTCGAGAGCATGTTTGCGTTCAATAAGTAGAGCTAAGCATGCTATTAATAGGTAGCTCGACGTGAAATTAGTGATTAGAAAACTTCGTCACTTGGAAGAATCAAAAAAAGGGCTTTAAAGTTCTGATTTTTGCACGAGACACCCAAAGAAATGGAACCAAGTTTCATACTCGCCCGTCGGGGCCAATGTCACCTCAGGAGGACAGATTAAAATGATCCGTAAAAGAAATTTGGGGCCAGTATTGGCTGCCATCGCCGCTGTAACTTCATTTTTGCCAGCAATGGCTGATACCAGCACAACAGTAATCACTACTACTTCTAGACCAGTTATTCTGCAAGGTTCGGCAATGACCGCTCCTACAATGGTTGTCACCGGTTATTCCGGGAAGTCAGTAACAACCCCTTCACGTTTTCCAATCGTATTGGCGAAATTTACTGCCACTAACGGCATCACCATTTTCTACGCAGCTGCTCGCGAAGATCTAGCTATGCGTCGTGACGACCTCTTTGCTCGTATTCTGATTGAGCAAGCTGACGGTCAATTGTCTTCCAGCGCTTCCAGCGATTTCATCAATCGTTTGGCCAGTATCGATGCTCAGAAAGCTAAAACACCTAGCGACACTGAAAGCAGAGCTTACTACAAGCACGTCAAAGACACTTATGCTGATTATGATGAACTGGCTCAAGACATTCAAACCAGCTCACACCAACATAACAAGCAATTGGCCGGTAACTATTCCTACAGAGTATTCTAAGAATAGCCCCGTTTAATTCCACAATCAGACCATAAAATCAGTAAGCCAGGGGCACCATGCTCCTGGCTTTTGAGAGGAGTAGAAAATGGTTGCGCCCTCCGAAGCCTTGCAGTTGCCTCTGGTAGAAAATCTCACCAGCGGCGAGATCAGAATGAAAGCAGGTGGGTGTGCCTTTCTATTTAAGCGATTAATGCCAGGTGTAATTTTTACTGCCATAGCGGGCACCGATAAAGGTGAGCTGGGTACAATCGCACTTGATGAAATCACAGAAGAGTTCGCACGTTTTCGTCAGCCGCTGCCTGGTTTATTGATGCCGAGCAGTCACCAAGCGTGGTGTCGCAAGTCTTCGAGCAATGGACAGAATGATTGCTCAAACATCAACATATTTTCAAGACTATCCACGTCTTTACCAGCGATAAGGCCATGAGCCTCAATTTTTCCATTGCCCGCCACCTCTCCAGCACAGACCGGCTGATGGTGATTGACTGCGAGCGCAACGGTTTTGAAAAGGCAATCATTGCCCATTGCCCCGGGCAAAAATTTGACGCACCGGTTTTTCAAGGCAAGTGGTCAAACTTAGAAGCGCTTCCCGAAGTAAAAGAGTGCCTGCCGGACGGAGCCTCAGTCTTTGTCCTAAACCGCTAACCTGGTTTGTCGACGCTTCAGCTACCGAACGCATCGCGTCGGCGGTGCCTGAACTTGCGCTTACTTGGATTGCCAGTCAGCAAGCCAATCTCGAGCGCGTTGTAATGCTTGCGCCGACAGGTGCCATCCCGCTGCTAATAGATATCGTCAAAACTCAGCTTAAAGCCAGCACAAGCATTGCCGTGCTTCAATCGCCAGAGCAGTTTGCCGAAGCGGTTAAGGCGAGGGTTGCGGACTGGGTACCAGCAGAGGCTGAGTATCGAGAGCCGGGTCTATAGCAGGCTCTATGACCGGATTTATCGCAGGATCAACGGCCGGTTTGAGAGGTTTCTTGTCGGCCTCGAGCGGCACCACAAGATCGGGAGACTGCTGAGGTTGCGCTTCTGATTTTTTCTTTTCGGTTTGCTGCTGGTCGACTTTGGCGTCATCAGCTTTTGTGTTTTTGTCTTTTTTGTTGTTGGCAGCCGGCATTGCTTTCAGTTGACCAGGGCGGCCGAACATCAAGTGAATCAGCGGAGCGCGTTTATCTAAGATCTGATTGAGCTGTTGCGCGACCAGATCGAGGTGGCCGATGGCTTCGCGCGTGGTGGCCAGAGTCATCTTCAAATCGTTGCCATAACCGGGACGGCTGAACATCGAATCGACTTTATCAAGAGTTTTGCGCGCTTGAGCAAGAATTTCCTTAACGTCGTCGCGCAGTTTGGTATCGTTCGACATTTTCTCAACTGAAGCCACTGACAGTTGCACATTTTCTGTGGCCTGGCTGAGCTTGTCTAAAGCCGCCAGCAAGTCGCGTCTCAGCGGTTTATCTGAAAGAGTAGAATTGATATCTCGAACCGTATCTTTAATCGAATCAGCGGTCTCTTTCAATTTGGTCACGGTTTCTTTCAGGTCAGAGCTGAAATTAGGATCGTCGAGAATGCGATTGATTTTCTGAGTTGTATGTTTGATTTCTTTAGTTACTGCTCGCAGGTCTTGCTCGAGAGGCAGGGCGTTATCGATCACAGGATAAGATTTGGTGGCTAAAATAGATAGCTGATCAGCCGCTCGCACCAAGCGCTTGCGGTCTTCATTGAAGTTTTTCTGTAAAAGCACCGGATCGATATTACTTAAAGCGATTACCAATTTGTTGATAGCCAGTTCTGGACGAGCAGGGTCTTCGCCGCGCACTAACGCCTCGTCGGGCAGACGTGGAAGGCCTGCATTTCTATACGGAATCTGCGGAATTTTGATCTCTATATATTTGGCCCCAACGATACCGTTGGTTAAAATCATAAAAGTAGCACCATAAGGAATCTCTACTTGTTTCGCGGTAATTCTCAAACGCACCAGCACACGGTGCTCACTTTGCCAGTCCATTTTTTCAATGGCACCTACGCGTATGCCGTCTAGATAAACAGGGGCATTGTCATTGAGTTGAGCTACTTCATGGAAAACCACATTGATGCTTTGCGCGTGCATTAATGCCCCGGTGCCCTTGAACCAGAGATAGCCCCAGAGCAGCATGATCAGTGCCACCACTGTGAAAATTCCCAGTGAGCCGTCCGAAATCATTGGCGCGTTTTCTTTTTCTTCCATCGTCTAATACTTTGCCATGTAGCCAGCCCAGGTAATTAATAAGTTCGTGAAAAAACCAACGAGAAAGGTTGCGGTTACTGCGTTTGAAGGAACCGCCTTGTCACTTTGAGTGGTGGCAGTACCGGCCGCGCAACCGGCAAAAAATCCTACAGTAGGATTGATCAAAATCAATTTGACGTTGTAGACGACGATGTCTCTCCACTCGATGCCTTCGTGGGCAGAGCGGAGAAATTGAGTGGTGGAGGAAACGTCCAGCAGTGGTGCCGCCAGGGCGGCGGTGATAAAACCCACTACCAGGCCATACGTACCCAGCGGCACAGCCATGGTTAGAGCGGCCAGATAATTGGGAAGGACAAAGCTGCGGCAAAATTCTTCGCTTTTGCCGGCTTCGCCATAAGCTTGCGCTTCGGCGGCAATGCGCGCTGCCACTCGGGCGCACCAGGCCAGAGAAACGGTGAGCGGGCCAATTTCGCGCAAAAGACCAATAGAAATTACCGCCCCTGAAATGTCTTGTGCTTGGTACCTTTGCAATTCCAGGCAGCACTGAATGGTCAGGGCAATAGAGACGGCCACCGCCGCCAGAGTGACCAGGTGGAATGATTCGGGACCCATCCACAAGCAAGCGATTTTGAAGCGTTTATAAGAAAAAGCAGCAATGGACGGTGGCATGAAGGCGCCGATAAAGATGCGTACAGCACGGCCAAGAGTAGCTACCCAGAAGAATATTTCAATTGGCGGAACCAGGCCGATCAGTTTTGATATTGCCATTGCTAATAATGAATAGATGGAAGTTTTAAATTTTTACAGTGAGGCGAGAAAATCGTCGATATGTTCTTCAGCTTCGTCTTTGGAGTGTCCGTAATGCTTCTGTAATTTGGCGGCCAGCTGTTCGCGCTTACCGGCGATCTCTAAAGCGTCGTCATCAGTAATTTTTCCCCACTGTTGCTTGATCTTTCCGGCAATCTCATGCCAATTGCCTATTATGAAGTCGTCCCAGTGCATCTCAATTACTCCTTAGTGGCAACTCTACATTTGTTATTCATATGACATGACTACCATTTTGTAAATCAGAGCCAGGGTTTAAGCATCTTTCCACAAAATTAACATAAACGGACCATGCTATCTCCTTTTGACCATACAAGAAAGACCCGGGCTAAGCCCGAGTCTTTCTCTTCAATTTGAAAACAGTTGTCAGCCTGTCAAAGCTAAGCGATGCTTTTAAGAAGGTCTAGCCTTAATTGAGAAGATCGCTTACATCCATACCCTTCAAGCTCAAGGAAATTTTGTGTTCCTTAGGCGAGAATTTCTTGATGATTGCTTTCACTTGCTGACCAACTTGAACGATTTCTTCTGGCTTAGCAGTAGGCTGATCGCTCATTTCCACTGTAGGCAAAAGTGCATCGACACCTGGATAAATTTGAACGAAAGCGCCGAAGCTCTGAATCTTGCGAACGGTGCCGTTCACAACTTGACCTTCGCCGAACTTGTCTTCAATTTCTTTCCATGGATCAGGCTGCATTTGCTTGAGGCTCAAGCTGATGTGGCCTTTTTCTTGATCTACTTTCAGCACTTTGGTGGTCACCATTTGACCAACTTTCAGTACGTCTGATGGATGGCTGACTCTTTCCCACGAAATTTCGGAGATTGGCAGCAAGCCGTCCAGGCCGCCCAGGTCGATGAAAGCGCCGAAGTCTGCAATACGCACAACTTCGCCGGTAACAACCTGACCAGATTCCAGAGTAGAGAGAATTTTTTCTCTTTGCGCAGCTTTTTCTTCTTGCACAGCAAGACGCTGGCTGAGAATCAGTTTGTTGCGCTTGGTGTCTGTTTCCAGAATCTTCATTGGAATTTCCATACCAATCAATTCTTCTGGAGTTGTACCTTTGACGCGCAATTGACTGGCAGGTACGAAACCTCTCAGGCCGTAAACGTCGACCACTACGCCGCCTTTGACAACGTTGGAAATCTTGGCGCGAATAGTTTCGTCGTTCTTCTTCTGATTTTCCAGTAAGACCCAGCCTCTCGCCTGCGCAACGCGCTTGAGCGAAAGCGTAAGCTGACCGTTCTCGTTCTCTTCTCTAAGAATGTAGAACTCATACTTTTCGCCGACTTTAACGACATCGTCAATTTTGTCGATAGGCATGTTGGAGACTTCTTTCTGCGGTACGAAGCCTTCCGATTTTCCGCCTACGTCTACGAGTATTCCGTCTCTTTCGATACGGACTACGCCGCCTGAGACAATGTCCCCTTGCTCAAACTTGAAACTTAAAGATTGTTCGAGAAGTCGCTCGAATTCTGATTTCGAGTTGGGTTCTAGCTGCTGTTCAGTCACTGAAATAGTCACTCCCTTGTCCTTTTTAAATTTGTGGCCGGCCTTCAGATGCAAAAATGCATTACTGAACTGAGCCACCAGCGCCGAATGCTTTGAAAATTCCTTCAGGCGGGGTACGCCTCAAGGGTCGAAAAGCTAGGCGATTGGTTCGTAAAAACTACTGCCCTCAGGCGCTCTTGCCTCGCCACCCCGAAATCAAGCGATGCTTAATTCCAAGAGCTTCAGTCAAAAGCCCAATCGCGCACAGGCGAAGTAGAGAATATAGACCAATAGAGATGTAGCTTTCAAGAGAACTGGGGCTGGTTTGAATGAACATTTATACTTATTGCACTTTCTTTGCAGAAATTCATGCAAAAGCCTCGATTTGAGCGACGCTGGATAATATTTGACTCATACTTGTGCGCGGTCATTTCACGGCGCGCATATGCGTTGCCTCTCCAGAGCAATGCTTTTACTGTTGGGAATTTACGCAAACAAGTGGCGATCGTATAGCCAAAAGAGATCGATCAGGCTTGCTCCGCTTTTCCGGCTGAAGCGGCATGCCTGGCTAATCTTAGTCTGACCGGTTGGCAAGTTATTCCTTATACTATTAGCTGTAGATTATCAGTCTCGTCTCCAAACTTTTTTAGTGGCGTCTGGCGACTTGCAAAAGATTTATTAGTCTCAAGTTAGCATTTATGAGGATTCGTCATGACAAGGAAAGCTTTAACGGTATTGGCATTCGGCTTGAGTGCAATTTTTGTAGCGCCGGCTGCAACAGCCAATCCTCTTAATTTTGGTAAAACGCCCACGGCTTCCGCTCCTACATCGGCTCCCACCAGCCTGGAAGTTGACATGGCTGAGTCAAAAGTAACAAACACACACAAAAAACTTGAACAAGCCAAACAACAGTTAGAAGCAGCCAAGGCTCACTTGAAGGCTGCTGAGGCTGAATTTAAAGCTGCTCAAGCAGACAAGCAGGCTCTAGTTTTGCGCACTAAAGCTAGAGAACTGGCTTCAGCTGCCGGTATCGAGCAAACTGTCGATACGGTAACCGGACCAGCCAAAGATGAAGCTCCGGCTCCCGGCGGTAATCGCATCGATTTGGCACCAGCCGACGCCACCGTTGCTGCGCCTGCTGCAGTCTCTACTGGCTCTGCTCCAACCTTGCAAGATCTGGCTCCATAAACCAGGCCGGCATCTAACGCTAACAAAAAGAGGAGCATTGCTGCTCCTCTTTTTCGTGTCAACTTTATTGCTGAAGAGTATCTGATTAACTGGCAGCGCCGCTTGTTTCTTTTAAAACTTGAAACGCAAGTTTGGCCGCGTCTTGTTCTGCTGCTTTTTTAGATTTGCCCGAACCTTGAGCCAGAGCCTTGCCTTCCAATTTCACCGCTACGGTGAAGACCGGATCGTGAGGCGGCCCTTCGGTGCTGATGACAACATAGCTTGGTGTGCCTTCGGCCCGCGCCTGCGTCAATTCTTGTAGCTGAGCTTTGTAGTTGTCTTTGATTTCATCACGGTCGACCACAGTGGTTTGGTGACCGAATAAGCGCACTAAAAGTGTTTGTACTTGGAAGAGACCTAGATCCTGGTAGATAGCTCCAATCAAGGCTTCCATGGCGCAAGCGGTGATTGACGGCCGAGTTTGCACATTGCGGCCGAGCAAAATGTATTTGCTCAAATTTACTTCTTCGCCAATTTCAGCCAATATGCGGTCTGATACCAGCACTGCGCGCAACTCTGTTAATTGACCTTCATCATAATCAGGGAAACGCTCTAATAGATATTCGCTGATGACGAATTTAAGCACCGCATCGCCGAAGAACTCCAGCTTCTCATAGTCTGCCCAACCCGGATTTTCTGCTGCGTATGAACTATGCGTCAGGGCTTCGTTCACCAGACCCATTCGGCCGCACGTCACTCCAAGCTTCTGGCAAAGTTGGTCCAGATCCTTAAAACGTTTGGGCGGAAGTGAGAGTGGCTGGGCGGTCATCGGGCTGTTTTTGCTGTATTCGGGGGCGCTAATAACGTTGGTAATTGAAACTGTTGCTCTCAAGGGATTCCCGTACCTCTTATCTACCTATTTAGGAGACTACAAGAGGTAAGCTCAAGATGCCGGTTTTGTTAACCATTGTTTCCACTTCAATTACGCTAAGTCCTACTAATGATGCCCATTTCAGCAGTTTAATATCAGCTGCCGCAACGGCACCATTGATGAGCTCAGTCTCAGAAAATGGGGCGGATGAAAGTTATGCACTCTATAATCTATGTCGTTCCCGGCTAACTCTTGCTATATAGCCTGCTATGCTTTTAGCGATTACCCGGGCGTTGCCGATCAAAATCAGTCTGAAAGATTTACCAGGTTTTGATGGATGCAAAGCATACGAATGATGCTAATCGGGCAATCTTCGCCTGTTAGATCTGTTTTGCTTAACTGGCGCAGTCAGAACGGATGTCATAAACGTAAAATAGGAAGCGGCGACTAAGAAGAGGAACGCAACAAAGTGGATCAAAGTTCGTTGCAGCTCGGCCAGATATTTTTATTCGTAGCGGTGGGTTTTGCCCTGCCGGCCCTGGGGATGATCCTCTTGGCTTGGGTGCTGCAGCTCGCCCTCGGTTATCACAGACCAAACGCGATAAAAAATCAGCCATACGAGTGCGGCATGAAGCCCATGCAAGAAGCGCTGGTGCAGTTCGATGTGCGCTATTACCTTTACGCCATCTTATTCATCCTTTTCGATATCGAAATCATCTTTATCATTCCGTGGCTGCTTGCCACCGATAGTATTCCCAGACTCTTAATTGGTCCCGATGCAGTCAACCAACTGATTGCCACCGGACAAATGGCAGAGCTGATGAAATTGAAAATGATCGGACCTATAGAGATTTCTATGTTCCTGGTCATTCTCGTTGTTGGTCTGGTTTATGCCTGGAAGAAAGGCGCTCTTGAGTGGGAGTAGGAAAGAAATGAGTCAAGGAAACATGAGTACTACTGCTAAGCCTAATAATCCCGTCGTGCCCGAAGAGCTGCGTGAGTCGGTCACCATATCGTCAATCGATTTGATGATTGATGCGCTCGGTCAGGTGCTGTCTCCGGTATTGAGCCCTATTGCCAATCTGGCCAGGTCAAATTCAGTCTGGCCGCTGACATTCGGTACTTCTTGTTGTGCCATTGAAATGATGAGTGTGGGCATGTCTGCCTTTGATATTTCGCGCTTTGGTTCAGAGGTGTTTCGCGCCACTCCCAGGCAAGCTGACATGATCATCACTGCCGGTACGATCACCAGAAAGATGGCTCCTGCCCTGATTACTCTTTATGAGCAAATGCCTGAACCCAAATATGTTATTGCCATGGGTGCTTGCACCGTCACTGGTGGCATGTTTAACGATTCATATTCTGTGGTGCAGGGTGTCGACCGCATTATTCCCGTAGACGTGTATTTGCCTGGTTGCCCACCGAGGCCAGAAGGCATTCTTGATGCACTCTTGAAACTGCAACAGAAAATTCGTACTGAAAATTATGCCGATCGCAGAAAGAAACTTTACGCTCAGACATCTGTGCGCCCAGTTGATTACGACACGGGTCGCCCACTGGCAGATTTGATTGGTGTGGTGGCGGAAGATACCAAAGCGGCTTTGAGTTCTGGCCAGGAAGCTTTAGGTGATGCTGCCAAAGGCATTTCACCTGAAGCTGAAGAAGGCAAAGTGGTGGCTACTAAGCCAGTCGCTCCTAAAGTTGAAGTTCCGAAAGCTGAAGCAGCCCCGGCTCCGAAAGCTGAAGCTGCTAAACCGGAAGTAAAAAAGGTTGAGAACACTAAAGACGAAGCTGCCGAAAAAGCTGACGACAAATCTGTTTAAGCGCAACGATTCAAATAGGAACTTGAAGTAGATGACAGACGAAAAGCCTTCAGAGGCTGAAAAGCCAGAAGACAAAAAAGCTGAAGCAGCAAAACCCGAAGCAGCAAAACCCGAAGTTGCTAAAGCCGACGGTGCGAAACCTGCTGATGCCGCGAAGCCGGCTGACGCTGCTAAGCCAGCAGCTCCCGCTGCAGCTGCTGCGCCAAAGCCTGCCGCTAAAGCACCTGAACCAGTCATACCAGCCACTGCCGGTAAATTCGAACAGTTCTTGAAAGAGCATGGCATTCCAGCCCAGCGCCTGCCGCTGTCACTGGAAGTTGAAACTATTGTTTTAAGTGGCGACGTTCTGCAAGCTGCCCTTCGTCTTTTGCGCAACAGTTCTGAAGTCAAACTTGATTTGCTGCTCACCATATCTGGTGTCGACAGCAATGACACTTATGACTCTGTTTATCACCTCTGGTCGTACTCCAATCTCGACGAACTGGTAATCAAAGTACTGATCAAAAAGAGTGACGTGGCCGAGGGTGATCTTCCAGCAGTGCCCAGCATCGCTAACTTCTGGTCAGCTGCTAACTGGCATGAGCGCGAGACTTATGACTTGATGGGCATTCGCTATGCCAACCATCCCTATCTAAGACGAATTCTTAATCCGTGGGATTGGGAAGGCTATCCCTTGCGCCGTGATTACAAACAGCTGGTGGATTGCTTGAACGATAAAAACCCGCACAGTATGCGCTAATTTGAAGGACTGAAAATGGCTACTGAAATTCAAGAGATAGACCTCAAGACTGATGAGATGATCATCAACATGGGTCCACAGCACCCTGCCACTCACGGTGTTTTAAGATTGCTGCTCACCCTTGATGGTGAAACTGTCAAACATGTGGAACCTGTTTTAGGTCACTTGCACCGTGCTCAAGAATGGCAAGGACAAAATCGCACCTGGTTTCAGTATCAAGCTTTGATCGACCGCGTCGATTATCTTTCCGGCATGTTCACTTCCTGGGCAATGGCTCGTTCTTGTGAACAAATTGACGGCACCGTGGTGCCACCAAGGGCAGAGTACCTGCGAGTGATGGTTTCAGAAATGAATCGCATCACCTCACACTTGCTCTGGTTGGGCACTTATCTAATCGACCTTGGCGCCATGTTTGGTTTCCCTTTCTATCCCTTCCGCGAACGGGAAAAGCTTTTCGATCTTTTCGAAGAAATCGCCGGCCAGCGCATGATGTTCAACTACATCAGAATTGGCGGCGTACTGCGCGATCCCAAACCAGAGTGGTTCGACAAATTGAAACGCTTCCTGGATGAATTTCCGGATCGCATCGATGAATACGAAACCATTGTCACGCAAAATCCGATCTTCTTGAAACGTACTAAAGGAGTGGGCATCCTCACTCAAGCCGTAGCCAAAGATTATGGCGTCACCGGCCCTTGCATCCGCTCATCTGGTATTCCTCTAGATTTGCGCCGCACTAAACCTTATTCTGTTTATCCAGAATTGAAATTCGACGTCATCACTTTTGATAAAGAAGGTGATACATGGGATCGCTATATGGCCAGAATTCTAGAAATGCGCCAGTCAATCGAAATCATTCGCCAGTGCATTGATAAGCTGCCCAGCGGCGACATCATGGGCAAAAAGCAAATGGCGGGTATGCGCATCAAAGCTGGAGAAGGCTTTGCTGCTGTGGAATCACCTCGCGGCATTCTCGGTTGTTATGTAATTTCCGGTGGCGGCGAAAAAGCGTTGCGCTTCCGCTGGCGCAATCCTTCATTCTGCAATCTCTCTGTGTTGCATGAATTGCTTAAAGGATGCCCGCTTTCAGACATCATGGCCATCTTTGGTTCTATCGACGTAATTCTTCCAGATGTAGATCGCTAGCTCGCTTCCCATTGTTTTTTCGGCAGTCACAATAAGGTAAAAATCGAACCCCATGTTTTCAAACGGCGATGAAATTTTCAAAATATCAAGGCTGACAATAGTGTGGCTGGCCGGCATTTTCACCATCGTCTGGATGGTTTGCTGGGCTCTGGGAATTGCCTTACCGATGCTGCTCACTCAACAATTGGGCGATAAGGCAGCATTGACCAACGAAATCTTACGAGCGGCAACACCGGTTATTGCCATTCTGGTATTCATCCCTATTAATGCCATGTTTATGGTGCTAATTGAACGCCGAGCACTGGCACTGTGGACAGTGAGAAAAGGACCAAACCGCGTTGGTCCGGATGGTAATTTCCAGACTGCTGCCGACGCCGTTAAGTTGCTATTAAAAGAAGACATTACACCTACCGGCGCCGATGCCGTGATGCATACTTTTGCTCCTATCCTATTTTTCGCCCCATCTGTTTTTGGTGCAGTGCCGCTCTTAGCCGCTGTTACTAATAATCATCCACTTTTCCGTGTCCTCAATTTGCCTACCGGAATTTTCTTTGTCCTGGCCGCTGGGGCATTGCCCGTGGTGGCGCTGGTGATGGCTGGTTGGGCCAGCAACAATAAATACTCTTTAGTAGGTGGCCTGCGAAGCGCGGCACAAGCAATTTCATATGAAATACCGCTGGTGCTCTCACTCATTACGGTCTGTTTGATGGCCGGAACTCTTGACCTGGTGAAAATAACCGAGCAGCAAGCCGGCGGCATTCTTAACTGGAATCTGCTTGGCGGCGGCGCTCTTACCGGGCTTAACAATGCCCTGGCCGGTGGCGGCGCTAAAGCGCTGGCAACCAGCTACTTTATGGGCCCTATTTCTTACGTTTGCGCCGGCCTGCTGGTGATTTCGCTGATTATTTCCTTCTGGCTCTATTTGACTGGCGCTTGCGCTGAAATCAACCGTATTCCTTTTGACTTGCCTGAAGCAGAGTCGGAGCTGGTGAGCGGCTATAACACTGAATACAGTGGCATGAAGTTCGCTATTTTCTTCCTGGCAGAATTCACCAACCTCTTTATCGTCTCCAGCATCACTACCGTAATGTTCCTGGGCGGCGGTGACAATCCTATTCCTCCATATATCTTGAATAACATTCCCGGCATTCCTCAAATGGTTGCTGCCATTCGTGATTCTTATTTCTGCAGCACGCTGCACATCATCAATCCTGAAACTTTCTTCGCCACACTGTGGGTAATTGCTAAAGTTTATGGTCTGGTGATTTTCGCGGTTCTGATCCGCGGCACTTTGCCCCGTTTCAGAATCGACCAGTTAATGGCTTTCGGATGGAAGCGGTTGATACCACTTTCATTAATCGTTTTCATCATCGTTGTTTTTGCAAGGGAGTTCGTAATCTGTCATGGCTAACCTTATCTCAAGAGCATTCGGTGGATTAAACGAAGTTAGACGTGGTCTTGCTACCGTTTTTAAACATACTTTCCGCGAGCCAATTACAAAGAATTATCCGGATGAAATGCCCGACTTAGCTCCTCACTTCAGAGGACGTCTGGCGCTCACCGTTAATCCTGAAACCGGCGATCACCTGTGTATCTCCTGCAAACAGTGCGAGCGCGTTTGTCCTGATAAATGTATCGAGATTACTTCGCACAAGAGCCCTGAAACCAACAAGCTCGAGTTGATCGATTTTAAAATCGATCATGGCTTGTGCATGTTCTGCGGTTTGTGCACCGAAGTTTGTCCAACTCTCTGCATCATCAATACCAATGATTTTGAGATGGCTGACTATTCACGCGAATCACTGATTTACGATTTGAAAAAGCTGACACTGAGTCAGGATGAATCGGCATTCTATTTTGACCGCAAAGAAATGCCTTTGCCTAAACCAAAGCCAGCTAAACCAGCTCCTGCCGCCGCCGGTGCTGCGCCTGCTGCTGTAGCTGCCAAACCTGCTGCCGTTCCCAGTGTCGCTGCTCCCGGTGCCGATGCTAAACCAGAAACAGAAGCTCCAGAAGCTAAAGCTCCAGCTGATTCCAAAACCGTTGAAGTGAAAAAGCCTGAAGTTAAAGCCGAAGTTAAAGAAGAGTCTAAGCCAGAAGCCAAGCCAGAGGCTAAAGCTGAAACCAAGACCGACGAGCCCAAAGCTGACGAACCTAAAGCAGACGAACCCAAGGCATAAATAGGAATTCAATCAAAATGGGACAAGATATGCTCTCAACTCTTTTATCGGCACCGAACGTCGAAACGTGGGCTTTCTATTTATTGACGACACTGTCAATCTGCCTGGCTATCGGTGTGCTTGTCGACCGAGTGGTAATTCGCAGCGGTTTCATTTTGATCGCTGTGTTCGGTACGATTTCTGGAATTTTCCTTCTGCTTTCAGCACAGTTTCTGGCCCTGGCGCAAATCATGATTTATGCAGTGGGCATTACGCTCATGGTTGTAATTGCGCTGATGTTAACTAACCCGCGTTTAGAGCGCGAGCAGCTAATTGTCTACAGTGATGAGAGCCTGCCGCCACTAGCTAAACTTTTTGCTTCATGCAAACGCAATCTAAATTTGTGGGTAGCGGTTTTAAGCTTCGTCACTCTGTATGCCGCTTTGATTGGCGAAAATCACTGGCCTCTTAGCGATCAACCCGTGAGCAAAGATGCCGTGCAAGTTCTGGGTGAAGCCCTGGTCACCAACTATTCCATTCCCTTTGAGTTTGCCTCTGTGCTTTTGTTGGCAGCGCTAATGGGAGCAATCATGCTGGCTAAAGGCGAACCAAAGAACAAAGTTGAAGATGGCGATTTGACCATTGTTGATGAAACTAAGAAGCAAGAGAACAATCTTGCATTGCAAAGGTAGGAGATCAAAGTGGAAAACGTAGTCGGTCCGGTGAAAGCACCACAATCTTCGATAACTCTTGCCATTGTCTATGCAGCAATCGCCGCGGCTGCGGTGGGCATTTATGCCGGAATGCTCTTTACTCCTGCTGGCGTTGAGAAAATCGTCACCCACCATTTAGATTTCTGGGCCTGCGTCGGCCTGGCTTTAGTTGGCTGGATTCTTCGCAGTGTAGGCGGTCACAAAGGTGTGATCGTGACTATGACTGTGCTTGCTTCGTTTGTAATTTTGACTTTGAACCAACCGATGTTGCTTCGCTATCTAACTTTTGCCGCTCTGCTCTTTTCGATGGGGTTGTATGGGATGGTGCAGTCGCGCAACGCCGTTCGAGTTCTGCTTTCCATTGAACTGATGCTCAATGCCGTCAATATCAACTTAATTGCCTTTTCTCGTTATGTTGACCCGGCGGATTTAAAAGGCCAGCTATTCGTCATTTTTGTCCTGACCGTAGCTGCTGCCGAAGCCGCAGTTGGCCTGGCTGTAGTGCTGGCCATTTATCGCAGTACCCAATCTGTGGATATGGACAAATTCACTCTGCTCAAATGGTAAGTTTTAGTTTGGTTGGCCTGTGCGCTTTTTAAAATGAAACGATAACGTTTCATTTTTTACCCAAGTCAGACAGCTATCCTAGCGACTCATAGCCATGCGCAAAAAATTCAAAGCCCAATTTTGCAATTGATTCCAGTGCAAGACATGACGCATTGAAACCATTCGCCGCTTTTTCTCTTCAATATCCATATTGAGAGCAGCCTTAAAAGCGTTGCTAATTTCTTGCGGCGATTTAGGATCAACAAGCAAGGCGCCTTGCGAAAGCTCACGCGCGCACCCGGCTTTTCTCGACAAAATTAAAGCGCCCTGCTCGTCACTGCGGCAGGCCACAAATTCTTTGGCGATGATATTAATGCCTTCGCTTATGGAATTAATCGAGAGTGCTGTGGCCGCTTGGTACCAGGCGGCCAGCTGTACGTGGTCGAATTTGCTTTGCAGATGTTTGATTGGCTGCCAGTCGTCGCGGCCATATTCGGCATTAATAGCGGCAATTTTCTCTTCTACCTGCCGCACATATTGCAGTTGCGAGAGATCGGTTCGTTTAGCTGCTTGCGAGATTTGCACATAGTGAAAACGCTTCAAGTAAGAAGGGTTGGTTTTCAGCATCAGTTCCAGACCGTTTAGTCTTTCGATCACGCCTTTGGTGTACTCGAGGCGCTCCACTGCGAGAATAAATTGACTGGCCAACGAATATTTCGCTGTGATGGCTTCAGCAGACGGTTGTGACATGGCAGCTAACTTTTGCCAGTAGCCAATGTCTACACCAAGCGGCAGAACTACAACGGTAATCAACCGTCCTTGAAAGCGAATCAACTTGTTTTCCAGGTCTATTTCAGCCTGGTTAAAGAGAGTAGCAACAGTTTGCAAAAAATTGACGGCATAGTCATCGGTGTGGAAGCCAATTAGCTTGTTGTGCAACAGGGCTTCGGTGAGCTCGTGGCCAATTGGAGATGCCGTCATAATTTTGGCGTTTGGCCAGGGTGCATGCCAGAACTGCGAGAGCACGATGCCGGCCTGGGATGCGAGAATCGGAGAAGCTAAGGCTAATTGATAGTCATGCAGCCAACAAATAGTGGGAAAGCTTTCGGAGGCTGTGGTGATGCATTGAGAGGCCACTGATTGGCAGAGCGCTCTGTACGACTTCCAGCCTTCGGCGTCGAACTGAGTTTTGTTGAGATAACCATGCAATAAGTCCCACAAATAGCCGTTGACAATGCTTTGATGAGCATCGAAAACTCTTTTAGTGGCCTGGGGAGCGTAATAGGAAAAACCGCCGCGGCCCCCTTCTACCAAATTTTTATTTGGGGCAAAATCAGTGGGCGGCAGTTCAGAAAGGGCGAACCAGTTCACTCTTGTGCCTAGCTTTTTCACCAAGGGCTCTAGAGATTCAGGTACGCCGCCGGAAGCACCCGGCCCAGCGTACGAAATGACATTGACCGTGGGCAAGAAAAGCTCAAGACGCTCAATTTCTTCGTCGGTTATGGGCGGCAGTAAAGTCGGTAAAGCAATAGATTTCATGGCTTTCTAAGTCTATTGAGGGGAATGACGCCCTGCAACCGCGAAGAAGTTGCTGGAAAAAAATAGATTCCAGATGGCAAAACTAAGCGTTAAACCGCATTAGTAATGTAATGGATATACAGAAGGATATCAAGCTGCAAGCAGCCGATTTAATTGGAGTTATTGTTAATGTCCAAAATTAAGGCATTTAATCGGTTAGTCAAATAAACCAGGCAAGTTGACGATTTCAACACGTCCCGCTTTGATGTCTACGGTGGGCACTAAGGCTTTGACAAAAGGCACCAGATGCGATTGCTCGCCCTGGGTTATTTCCAGCAGCTGCGAAGTCTCGCCGAAGACCGCAGATACAGTGCCCAACTCGACTCCGTCCACAGTGAATGCTTTTAGTCCGACCAGGTCGTCAAGCCACCATTCGTCTTCGGCAAGATCATTTAACTGCGATCTTTCTGTGAAAATTGTGGCACCGATAATGGTTTCGCCGGCGGTGCGATCGGGATACTCTTTTAATGAAAGTAGTATCAGTTTTTGCTCTGCTTTAAATGAAGTGACATGCGCTTTTGTTTTGATACCATCAGCGGTGACAACGAGAACACTGCGAATGTTATCGACAAGCTCAATATGGCTTCTCAGCTTGAGCTTGAGATCGCCTCGTAAACCTTTGACACCCGTTACTACACCGACACCGAAACAAAAAGTGCCTTCACCGCTGGGGGCTACTTGCTTTTTAATGCCTGGTAGATTGGTCGGCTTTCCTCTTTCCATCTTTTAAATAGCCCGTTGTCGAATCCAAATTGGTCAAGTACACGACCAACTACAAAGTCTATCTGATCGTCAACGGTTTGTGGGTGATGATAAAACCCCGGCGAAGCACAGGCGACGACACCGCCTGCTTCAGAAACAGTGACCATGTTACGCAATTGAATCAAGCCGAAGGGCATTTCGCGAACCAATATGAGCAGCGTTCTTCGTTCTTTCAGGGTAACGGCTGCTGCTCTGTGAATTAGGTTTTCGGTTAATCCTGAGGCGATTGCTCCCAAAGTGCCAAGGCTGCAAGGAACCACCGCCATGCCACGGGTTCGGTAAGAACCGCTGGCTACTGACGCCCCATAATCGGTCAGGCTATGGGTTCGCAGTGGCACCGTATCTGGTAGCTTGAGATATTTAAGCAATTCGCCTTTGAAATCTTCGCCGAAGACAAGGTCGTGTTCTTCTTTGACAACACGTAGGGCTGCTTTCGACATCAACAAATCAACAGGTTGCGACGATTCAAGTAAATATTGCAGCAGGCGCATGCCGTAGATGGCGCCACTGGCACCGGTGATGGCAACTACGAAGGGCAAGTCATCTGCTTTTTTGTCTTGATCTTGGCCCATTGTGTCCTTTCAGTTCTAAAATCTAGAAATCGCTCCCCGGTGCGCCACTGCTCTTTCCGGTCGGTGTCTTCGTGCTGGGAGCTTCTCCCGCTGTTTCTTCGCCCTCTGCAGCGCGGGCCGGCCGTTCTTTAGCAAAACGTTTGCCGCTGCGCTTAGATACCGGTGCGACTTCCTCCATTTGCGGCGTATCAGGGGAAGATTGGCCACTGGATGCGGCAAATGTGATTTTCAGTGGAGCATCGAGTTTGACCGTAATGGGCGAGCCACTGTAGATATATAGATCACGGTTTCTCTTTACCAGCGAGCGAATTACTTTGCCGCTTTTATCGTTATAGCCGCTGTCACCTAAAATGGGATCTTTAAGAATGGCATCTTTACCTAAGACAGCTAATTTGCCCGTGCGGTCCCTCTTGTTGGAAAGAGCCGGATTAACAGCGTCAAAACCTGCTTGCGAACCAATATAGGCCACGCTGGAGCCTCGAGAGCTAAGCCCTGCTGCCCCGCCACCCTTCATGCCGGCCTGTACTTCACCGCTCATTGAAGCAACTAATGGCAGGGTAACGCCACTTGGCATTTTCATACTCATCAGTTGAACTCGTAGCTTGCCGAGCGGCTTGTAACGTTTAGTCGAATCGCGCTGTTGACTTGACGATGAAACAGCTTCGACAACCTCGCCGATTATCTCTGTGCCGCTCGGTATCAAGACATCAGTACCATTAGCCAGCACCGGTGCGCTGATTTCCACGCTAAAGCGGTCACCCGGTCTTGATGCTGACGATCCGATCGTGCTCTGAATGCGGCCTTCAAAATTAGTGCCGATGGGTAACATCACCGCTTTGCCCTGATAACTGCTGGGCGCTCGAAAATTGTTTTCCTTTTCCGCGGCGTCTTCTTTGGGTTTGAGTTCGCCGCGATAGCCTTGAGCAGCAGGTACAAATGTCATGGCTGCAAGTGAGGCGGCCGTTAACAACAGGCCGCAAGATTTGTTCAACTTAAGAAGCATTTTTACCGTCCTGACCACTGCCTTCAACATCTACATCAACAATATCTGCACCAGAGTCTAAATCAGAGTCTAAATCAGATTCAGATTTAAAGCTTGTTGCCGGTTTTTTCTTACCCTTTAGGCGCACCATTACCAGTGTCATCACCAGGGCAATTGCCAGAGCGACGCCTATTAAGGTAAACATGCGCCCCAGGCTGAACACGTAGCTAAATAGTTCGTTAAACATCACTGAGGCGGCCGCCAAAACAATGATGGCTCCGCCGATAAATTTGAGTTGTTCCTTGTTGATTTGCATCGCTGTTCCTAAGGCACTAGCGTCACCGCTGGCGGTGATGTTAGCTTAATCTTCGTCGTCAAACTCACGAGGGTGAATATATTTAGATAGACGTTGAATCACTGTCGGTGCAATTACTTTAGTGGCGAGCCACCAGGCGAAACCGCCAAAGAGGGGCAGGGAAAGCACTCGCAAGGCCATAGGCAAGACGGAATAAAAACAGCAAAGAATGACGGCGGCGATGCCTATCGTAAAGGCCATACAAAATTTTTGAATGGTTTGCAGTTGTTCAGCGCGACCCATACGGTTAAACGACTTTCGCAAAAAGTCGAAGTAGTTGGTTAAGACTTTTTTGAGACCGCTTTCGCCTTTCTTCCAGGCCTTCGAATCGCGAATGTCGTGCGGCTTGCCCGCCGATTTACCATCGTGCGAAATATCGGCGCCATCCTCTTCTGGTGTAGCGTCGAAGACTTCCTGCCCTTTGCGCAAGCCGGTTCGGCCCTTATTGGCCTTTGGGAATTTTGAATCTTTTTTACCGACAGCCATCAGACCTCCAGTCTATTGTTATTCTGCTTCGCTCGATTTTTCAGCTCCGGCGCTGTCTTTCACAGCTTCTTCTACCGGTGCATCTTCAACTGGTGCCTTTTTGACAGGTGCTTCCTTTACTGCTTCCGGTTCGGGCTCTGGGTCTCGGCTGGCAGTCTCTTTTGGAGAGTTGCTTTTGCTTGGACTTTCTTTAAAGGGAATTGGTGCGTTTGCTTTACCTGGTGCTCGTTTTTTCAACTTGACGAGACTGGTTTCAACTTCTTTGCGCAATGGGTTGGTGTCTTCTGAAGCTTCAAGGAAGCACAAAGCATAGTTGATTGCCTGACCAGGATCTTGTTTTTCTGATTTAGTGAATAAATTGAAGAGGCCGTAGTATGCACCTGGATACTGCGGGTCGGCTGATAGAGCCTGGTGATAATGGTCTTCTGCAACTTCAGGAATTTTCCATGTCGCGTCGCCCAGCTTCACCTGGCGAGCAGCTTCGTTGCGTTGATTGTTGATGCGGCTCAAGCCCTGTTCGGCCCGAGTCGAGACTTCAGCTAAATCTTTGGCGTAGAGAAATGCTTTTTCAGCAGCGCGATAATCGCCTTCCTGATAGCACTGATCGCCCAGCGACATTATTTCATATGGCTCTTCGCGGTGCTTCTCGATTGTACTGTTGAACAAGCGATTGGCTTCTCTAAAGCGGTTTTGCGTCAGGGCCTTTTCTGCTTCTGACAGTTGAATTTTCTCTTGCAAATCAGAAGCTTCGTTCTTAATCATGCGGCCTTGAACTGAATGTTCCGTGACTACATTTTGCAATTTATCCATCAGCTGGGTAAAGCCAGCTGGGTAAGTGCCTTCTTTGCGAAACTTGCGGAAACCCACGCGAGCCAGGCCGAGCAAGGCTTTGGGATCGTCTGGTTTGCTCTCCAAAATTGTTTTGAACTCGCCTTCAGCTACATCTAGCTTGTCTTGTCGCAGGGCAAGTTCTGCCAGTTCGCCGCGCATTTCAAAATCGTTAGGCAAAATATCAAGGGCGTTGTGATATTCAGAAATTGCCATTTCACCGTCACCGCGAGTGGCATAATATTCAGCCCTGCGCTTGTATGGGTCAGGGTTTCGTGGATCTTCAGAGATAGATTTTTGCCAGCTGGCCAGTGCGGAAGGTCCATCACCTTGTTTGCGATAAATGTCGCCTTCGACCGAGTGCCACTCAGATTGTCTGGCACCATCAGCGATATTACGCAATTGTAGAAAGGCTTCTTCGTTTTTGCCTTGATTTGAGAGCACCACTGCTTTTTGCAGGTGAGCCGGGCCATAGTCATTTTTTAATTGCAGCGCTTTGTTGACGAGCTCTTCTGCTTCTTTGTCGTGAGCGTTAACGTGCAACAAAGCCTGAGCGAATAAAGTCAAATTGACGCAATTCTCAGCCAGCGAAGTAGCTTTGCGCAGGGGCTCCACCGCCCCGTCCATGTCATCTTGAGCCATTTTGACCATGCCCAGGGTTTGCTGAGCAATGACGATATTGGAATTTTCTCTGATTGCTTTTTTGCAGAGATTTTCTGCTGCTTCCAGATATCTATCGCGCAAAGCCGGTGAAGCGACAGTCTTAGAGTGAACATAAGCAACGTAGCCGGCAGCGGCCATTACATTGGGGTTATCGGAAAACTTTTCTTTGGCTTTTTTTAAAAGTTTTTCCGCTTCAATTAATTTAGCCGGTGACGGTTGTTTGGCTAAAGCTACAGCCAGACCCGCATTTGCGTCGCCAGTCTGATCTTCTTCAAGTAATTCACGATAAGCTTCTTCGGCTTGCTTGAGTTTATTTTGCAAAAGCAAACCGTCGGCGTCGGCAAGTGTGGTGGCAAAAGCAGGGGCGCCATTAAACTGCACCGACAGAGTCAGGCAGCCGATTAAAGCACAATTGAAGAAAGAGCTATTTTGCTTTCTCCGCGTCATCTGCTTTTTTGATCTCCTTTGCCGCTTCGCCTTCATCGCCCATCAGTTTCAATATGTCAGCCATTTTGCGGTGCAGGCTAGACATGTGTGGTGCCAGAATAACTGCTTCTTTGTAAATCGCCAGGGCACCAGCGTTGTTTTTCTCGCCGAGCAATTTTTCGGCGTCCTTTAGTAATGGTTGTACCCTGGAAGTGTTAATTTGCCTCAGGGCATCTGCTGCGCCGGGCTCTTTCAAGCCGGCTGCCTGACGATATGCTGTGGCAGCGTCATCGAGTTTGCCCTGCTTTTCTAAGGCTGTGCCTAACAGAAGCCAGACTTTGCCATCGCTGGGCGAGGTCCCAGCTAGAGTGTCTGCTTCTTTGACCGCCTCGTCAAGCTTATTTTCTTTGATCAGGTTTTCAATTTTAGTGTATGCCGCGCTATTGTTGGCTGGCGCTGGCTTTGCAGACGCAGCGGCTGAGCTGGCGGTAGTATTGGTTGGGGCACCAAGAGCGCCGGCAGTGGCACTGGCAGCGGCTCCAGTTCCAGCTGGCCCTGTGGCCGCCACTGTTTTACCGGTCAGATTATTGTAGAAAGGCACTAAATTTGGATTGACAAATTTGTTGATGGAAATGGCTTTATCTGCCGCTTCTATGGCCCCGGCTTTCTCTCCTTGACGGTCGCGACCGCGCGCTAATATGTACCAGAGTTGTGCATCGTTCGGATTTAGCCTGATCAAATCGTCCACTTTCTGCACTGTTTCAGCCAGTCGCATCGGTGTGGAAAGCGGAGTTTCCACCACTGCCTGGTGATAGGCAATACGCGCTTTGGCCAGATCGGGGTTGGTGGGCTCGGCTCGCCAGGCCTTTTCGTAGCAAACTTTGGCACGATCAAAATCGGCCTGCAGCAAGTAAGCACCACCTAAAAGCATTTCATTTCTAAACGACGGTGTTACGGCGCACGCTTCCAGCGCGACGTTGGTTAGTCCACGCACGGCGTCCATGTTGCTCGGGTTTATGGTGACGGCACGACGATATTCGGTGGCTGAATTATTGAGCCTGCGAGTGAAAACCGTTTTGTCTTGATATGTTTTTGCTTTATAAGCAAAGTCTTTGAGAGTATCTCCTAATAAAGTGTGACACTCACTCAAAGTATTAGCGTCGTCTTTAGGCCAGTCTTTGCGCAAAGAGACCAAAAGCTCTTCGTAGCCTTCCAGAATTTTGCCGCACTTAAGCATGCAAGCACCAAGGCGATAATGATTGATACCTGAGTCAACTAATTTGGCCGCCTTGCGATATTCCACCACAGCATCTTCAAAGTGTCCGGGCGCCCCTTCGAAGTTTCTGGCCAGCTCCGTACGGTAGGTAGCGTCAGAGGGATTGCGACCAAGATTGTTCAAACACCAATCGAGATTGCTGTCGGCAGGGCCATTTGCGGGATCAGCAAAGAGAGCTTTGCGGTAGTGAGTAATTGCTGCTTGCGGATTTTTTGCTCCACGCAAGACGTCGGCGTATCTAAGTTCGGCGCTGGAGAGGTTTTTGCGGAAAGTGATATTTTCGGGATCGCCTTCAGCCGCCAGCTGGTGTTCTTGAATGGCCTGCTGCCAGAGACCCTTGGTACCGTATTCAACAGCACGGTTATTGTGCTCGAGCGGGTTAGTCGGGTTCGGAGTAGTAAGGTAAACGCTGCGGCTACCTCCACCACCTCCGCCTCGTCTGGCTGCTTTGGCCTGGCACGGTCCGATAAAAAATGGAGCGGCGATAAGATTGGCGGAGAGCGCCAGGCAGGCCAGTTTCAGCAGCCTATCTTTTTTAAGGCAATTGGCCTTTGCCGGAATTTTCGCTGATGAATAAATGGTGCTGATAAAACTTTTTCTCTTTTGGTAAGTAGCGTTCATGGTTTCCCGAGCTGCTTTTGGCGATATTTTGTTTTGAAATGCGCCGACCATTAGTCAGTCATCTCACGAGTGGCGGTTCCTGAAAATGGTAATACCCATTCTATCGACCTGACAAAATTCCGCCTGCTTTTTTACCTGGGATTTTCCCTGGGCTTTTACTACGGCAAAAATTAATATGGGAATCTCACCATTCCCAAGAAAATGTTGGGCAGCTAACATTCTTTGGGGTGTTAGCACACATTTTTGTTGACAAGGGGCTTCAAAACGATTAAGTTTTGGTCACCCCAGTAGTGGTTCACGGATTCGCTCGCGCATCTAAGGAGAGCAAAAAGCGCGAAGACCGCATACAATCCTGTTGTCAAGCCCTTAGATTTTCGATTTTGGCGTTTCTTTTACTAGTAGATATGGGCATGAAGAAGACATACACCCATTTTGTCCCCTGGAGGGATAAAGATTGAATCACCCCAATTCATCTAGGTTAGCAGCTGTGCAAGCCGTTTTTAGCAGACTCAATCCGAGTCTGCCTTGTGCTTTGGCCGGTTCGCTGGCCCTTATTACCTTTATAGGTTGTTTGCCCGCCTTTGCTCAATTGCCTCCGGTGAATATGGGCCGCTGGGTTAAACAGCCTGGTGATAATCAATATTCGAGCGACACTCAGCAGTCACGTCACGGTGGAGGTGCACCGGCTTATCAAGTAGTGCCCCAGCGCACGGCAGTCATTCCTCAACAATCGGCACCGATGTGGCGACCAACTCCCAGACCATTTCGTTCCGATATTTCTGTAGAACCTATTGTTTGTGATGAACCAATTGCTCCAGTAGGCTTTGCTCCTTTACCTGAATCATTAGATTTGCCCGGGCTGCGTGGCGGCTCCAGCGGTTTTGCCGGCGGTAGTCGCGGAGGCGGCGGCGGTGGCAGTGGCGGTATGGGCGGAGCTAACTTTTCTTCCAGCTATCAAGGCTCTGCTCCCGGTATGGGCGGTGGTGCTCCTGCGAAGGTCGAGTCTCACCAGGGCTACAACACTCACGAGCCCGGCGCTTTTGTGAAAAAGAAAACTCCCTACGGCAATGCTAATAACAGCAACACCACTGGTGGTGGCGGCGATGTTTACTCGAGCGGTGATGGTTCCGGAGCACCAATGTCCGAAGACCAGAGAAGATTACGCGGCCTTGGCCGGGAACCCGGTTTAAACAAAGGGGCATCTGCCGCACCGGAGGCTCCTCAAGCAGTACAAGTGAATCAAGCCACTACCCAAGATCTTTCTTTACCTGACGACGATAATCCAAACAATAATAAGCGCAGGTCGGGTAGCCAATCAGGCAAGTATGTGAAGAATCGATTGAAGCAGGCAACGAGGCAAATGCTCAGACCACTAAATTCAATGCCTCTACCGAGAATGCCCCTGGGGCGTTGAGCAAAAAAAATGGCGAAGCGCAATTAGCGCACTGGCGATGGAAGTAATGAGGATTTTAGGATGTTCAAGATGAGTAATGGAAATCACAAGCTGTATCTGACTACACTGGCTGCAGTGGCCGCTTTTGTTTGTTCGGCTTCGAGTAGTGCCAGTGCGCAGGGTTCATCAGTAACCATGAAGAAAGGTCAGCTGCAGCAAGCGGGTTGGTTTAAATCAGCGCCGCAAATTCAAATTGTTGATGACGGTCCGGTAGTACATGACTTGCGCACCGCTCCGGCTCAAGATCAAAGCTACCAGCTCCCAATCGGGCCAGCCGGCAGCAATGGTCGCATTCCAGAAGGCGGCATTCCTTTAGGCAATGGCGGCGGGCCAATGCAAATGCGCGCCGCTCCAAATAATTTGCCTCAAGCCGGTTTCGGCAGCAACGTTCCTGCTCGGGGCATGGGCCCCGCCCGTGCGCTGCCCGGCACTGAAATGGGTCAACTGGGCAAACAGTATGCCGCTGACCAGCGTCGCAATGCTCAATCAAGCGTTTCGGCCAGACCGATTGGTCGCCGTACCGGTCAATCAGCCGTGGCCGCTCCTAACCGCATTGCCTCTCCAGCAGCCGCCTATGGTGGTGGCTACCAGAGCAGCGGCGGCGGATATGTAGCTCCTAGTTCCAGTTCCAGTACATCACTACGAGGTGTGTTGCTCGGCAAAGGCAAATAAAGAGAACTGTCCAATTGCGATCGGGTATTCAGTCCATGCGTTTTTCGTTACCAATTCTAGCGCTGCTCTCCATCCTGCTGACAGGATGTAGCCCGCTGGGTGGCAGCCTTGGGCGCATGGATTCTAAGTCGCATACACCAGTCAATAGTGTGCTTGGTCAGCTGCGTCCGAAAGTAGACCCACGTTATATTGAAAAAGCCAGACAAGAAGAATATGCCAGAGCGCAAGAGCAAATGGCTCAGGCACAGGCCCAGGGCGGCATGAATAATGGTAATGGCGGCATGTCTACCGATGGCATGGGCCGCGTTCTGCCTCGGGTGATTACCGATCCTCTATCTGGTCAAATGTCCAGTGCCGGTTCGCTTTCGCCAAGCAGCAGCGAGTCTGTCAATGCCGATTTGAACGCCGGCACCACTGCCGCCGCCCAAACTGCTCAATTAAATTCTGGCAACGGCACCGAAGGCACCATTACACCGGTCACCGACCAATCAGGACAAATTCTCGTGGCTGACGCTCGTAAAGCAGCTACCTACGGTTCTTATGGTTCTACCGTGCCACCGCCTCCACCGGGCTCGCTTTCTGGTGGAAGTTTGTCTCCGCCACCACCAGCGGTGACTCTATCTACTCAAGCTAATGTCGGCAGTTACCAGGATCCCAACAACCCATACGCTAACCCTTACGCCAACGGCAATCCCTATGCTCAGCAAAATCCTTATGCCAACCCATACGCCAACCCTTACTTGAATCCTTATGCCATTCCTTACCAGGGCCAGGGTTATCCACCACAACCAATGATGCAGCCGCAACCAGAAAGACCATCTGGTCTTTTCGGTTCTGGACAAAGAGCACCAAAGCGCGACGACGAAGAAGTGGAGCGCAAAAAAGTTTCCACCTTTGTGCCGATTACACCTACAGGTATGGAGACCCGTTCACCTTATAAACAGCGCGACGATCTCAAAGTTCTCTGGAAAGGCGCGCTTTCCACTACCACTATTCAGCAAATCACCGGTAAAGATCCCCGCATTGCCGATAGCTTGAACCGCATGGATGTTGGTTTGCCCCTTGATAGTTCTAAAGGAAGCTTCAGCGTGGCCCAGAGACAAATTGACGCCATCTTCAAACCAGTAGCCATCGACAAGCGTGTGGCACCTGCTGTGAAACGCGCTCAAACTGACCTAGTGCAATCTTATTATCGTTATCTCTATACCTATAATAAGTTTGCTCTGGCGCAGCAAACTTATGCCGCTCGCAAACAAGAAGTAGAAGTGGCTACTTCCGATTCTGAAAAACAAAGAGCAGCAGCTGATGTAGCTCAATCACAAAATGATGCTGAGAGTTCTCGTGAAGACATGAAGACTGCTCAGATGGAACTGTCTGCGGTGGCCGGTGCCAATGCTGCTCGTTCTATTATCAGCAAAGTATCGGGTATTGCTCCATCGATGGAAGCTTTGACCCAGGCCGAGCCGCAAGCTCTACCTGCGGAAAGGGCTTCGATGTTCGGCGGTCTCGGAAACCTTGGCGGCATTGGTTCATTCTTTGGTATGGGTAACAAACCAAAAACCGGTGAGCAAGAAGCCCCTGTAGCAAGAGTGGCTATGGCTGCGCCGCAGAAGAAAGCAGAAAAGGTTCAAACGGTTAAGCCAGGCAAAGAGCCTAAGAAAGAAAAAGTCAAAGAAAAGAAAAAAGAAGTGGCCGACAAAGGCGATTTGCAACCTTCGAACGCTGCTGCCGCTGCCTCAGCTCCTGCCCGCGAAGTAGCCGCAGTGCCTGACAGGGCACCAGTTGAAACCAGTCCTGTCCAACTACAACTTAAAGGTGTCAATGTCACTGCCCGTAAATCAATTTTGACTGTAGCAATTAAAAACAGCGGTCAGAGTGATTTTTCTTTCAATCCCGAATCTTTCGCCGTTTCTGAAAATAATCACAAGCTTTCTGAGGCGGCAATGCGAGCTGATTTTGAGACCACACTGGTGCAACCCAGTCAGGAAGTAAACGGTACCATCACAATTTTCGGCAGACCCTGGAACGACCGCCTGACGGTATCACTATCGGACGGTACGCATAATTTGCAGATGCACCGATGACAGACAATTTCAAATTTACTAATTTTTCTTTCGGGTCGAAGCACACTAAGCAATTGGGTAGAGAAGGGATGAACAAGCTAGCGAATAAAGCAATGAGCAAGGCAACTGAAATTTTTGCCTTCATCGCTGGGAGCACCAAGCTCCGGCTATTTTCTATACTAATGCTCACTCTAGCAATGACATTCACCGCTCAGGCTTATGCGCAGGCCGGCGGCCCGGTGACCAAGGGCACTCCTGCCTCGAACGGCCCAGATCCAAACGATAACGCCGCAATTGATATCGTCAATACTTACGATAAACGTTTTCCTTTTATGAAGGCTCAGCGTACCTCTGATACTCACAACAAAACCGCTCCCGGCACTAAGAACGAAGAGTCTGAAGATGGAGGCACTCACACGGTTAATGCTTACACCGCTGTAATTAAGCGCTGCGATCTCTGCCAGTACGGTATTGCTTACATGCAAATACCTATGATTGCCCAAAATAAAGTGCCGCAATCAAGAGACGACGAAGTCTTTAAAAACACGTTGAAGACTAATGGTTTGCCTCTTTCAGATACCCAGTTCCAAGTCATTCAAAGAGAGAACCATCAGCGTTTTCTTGAGCAATTATATGACCCTGAAAAAATGATGTGGGCTGCTCAAGCAACTGCACAGATGCAGGGTGCAGCAGCAGCCAACAGTACAGCTGGTACAGCTGAACAATCTTTCGGCACTGCTCTTGATCGAATAGTGAACGCCGACGGTGGCAACTGTTTGATTAACGTTGCCAACGAAGCTTCCGGAGCCGGCTACCCTGGCCGCGTGGTTGAGAAAACCATCCCTGAAGCCGTAGGCATGGTGCAGACCATGTACAAAAGAGTTTTCATTCCCATGGCTATTCTTTTCCTGCTTCCTGGTGCTGTAGCCAGTCAGGTTAAAGGTCAAATCGGTCGTGGTTTCAACCTGGGTTACGCTGAAGGTGCTAATCCGTTTGAGGGCATTTTGCGCTCCATCGTGGCTATCTTCCTCATTCCCAGCTCGCAAGTAATTGTCAGCTGGTCAATTGATACCGGCAACTCAATGGCGCTCAGTGTGCGTGATTGGGTCGATACAGGCATGATTCAAGATTGGGCCAGACAACTTTCTTACAACACAAAAACTCAAAAAGACCAGAACATCGTTAATAAGGGCTCGCTTACTTCAGCCAGCACTGCACAAGCCGGTACTGCCGGATCCGGCAGCGGCAGCGGCGGCATCGGCTCGTTTATCTCCAGTTTGGGTAGTGCCATCGGTGGTACCATCGGCGGCTGGCTCTCATCGTTGGGCGCTTTCGTTACTGCTTCTGGTGGTGATGGCTTGGGCGCGCAACAACCAGAAGAGGCGGCGATTTCAGAGAGGGTCGGTAACCTTTCTCAAATTATGCAATTGAGTTTGAACACAATGATGAATATGGCCTCCATTTTCCTCGTCATTCTTGGTGCCTATCAGATCGTCATGATCTGCTACCTCTTCTTGCTCGGACCACTGGCAGCCGCTTTCTATGCATGGCCGCAAGTCGGTAAAGGCAAACTTTTCAGAGGCGTATTCGGCGCCTGGGTTGAAGGTGTAATTCAAGTATCGCTCTGGCGCTTCTACTGGATGGTAGTACTGGCGGTGATGACTCAGCGCCTCATCTACACCAATGGTGGTACCACAGATTTGCAGTGGGAAGTTTGTATGTTCACATGCTTCCTCGGCATTCTGCTCTGGGCCCCGGCTAATCCGTTCAGCTTCTCACCCAATGGTGGTTTAGCTTCTACTGAGAAAATTGCCGCCAACAACAAAGGCGGCAGCGGTGGCGGCGGTGGTGGCGGCGGTGGTAAAGGACCTGGCGGCGAAGGCGAGAAAGGCTCACCCGGCGCTGGTGGTAATGACGACAAAGACAATAAGCAAGATGGAAGTTCCAGCACCAGCACTGAACAACAGGTCAATCCCGGTCAGCAAAATCAGCAAGAAAGCCAGACTCAAACTCCTACCAACAAGGGCAGCGAGGACGGTAACAACAATAAAGAACCTACAGAAGTGCACAGCGCCCCGCCCACAGAAGGTGAGAAGAGTGCTGAGCAACAAGGCAGTCCTACTGTTAACGCCTCGCCTCCTCCTTCTGCGAATAGTGGAGAGCAGGGCGGCGACAAAGAGAAATCAGAGGCTCCTGTTGTGCAGGCATCGGCCCAAGTCACTGCCGGCAATATGCAACCAGGTCAAGCCCCAGTGCCGCTTTCAGGCACAGGTGGTGCCAAGACATCGACTAACCCTGCCGTCGGCGGCGGTGAGTCTGCCGGTGGTGGAGATGGTGCTAAGAAGGGCGCCGGCGGCCCTGCCAGTGGTGCTGGAAACACCACAGTCAACGTCAGCGGTGGCAACACATCGGCAGGTGCTACGGCCAGTGCTAGCGCCTCTCAGAAAGTTACCGGTGCAGCCAGCCAAATTCCCACAGAGAAGAAGAAAGATGAATAAGGAGGTGAGAGAAATGCGATTAATGCGACTGATGCAAATAAATAAGGCCACAAAAACAGTACATTCCAAAATCGAGCAGCCGAAAATGAAAGTCGAAAAGAACAATTGTAGAAATAAACGCAATCCTCTCACTGTCTGCAGCTTCTTGCTGGCAATGGTGCTTGCCTTGTTTGCTAACAATCCCAGCTTTGCTCAAGCGGCGGCCACCAATCCCAACCCCAACGACCACTCGGTTGAGCAAATTATGGCTACATATATGCTCAGGCACAAAGCGGCCGACCAGTATCACACCGCTGATACCGTCAGAAATCAAGAATCGCAAGGCCCTGGTTCAGTCAGCCACGGCGGTCCTGAGAATAACCCTGTCCAGGTATGGCCTACTTATATTCCGTCGGCTATATCCGATGTGCCGACTTTGCGTGACACAGCGATCACCAAAAACATGTTCAAGACTTTCGGTTATCCGCTTTCTGATACTCAGTATCAGGTAATCGAACGTTATAACCAGAACCGTATGATGGAGCAACTCTACAATCCTGAAAAAGCTCACTGGATGGCTCAGGCTACAGGCGGTCTGGCAGCCAACTCTGCTGCTAACAGTATGGCTGCATTTGCCATCAACCAGGCCCTTTCAGCCATCGATTTTTGCAAACAATTTCTTACCAACTTCACGGCTGAACCAGATAACGTCTGGCAGAGAATCCGCGACCAGCTCTTTGTGCCCATGGCAATTTTGCTGCTCCTTCCTGGTGCCGTATTAGCTCAAGTAAAAGCCATCGTTGCTCAAGGTTCACCAGTACTGGTGGGTGATGTGCACCCGTTTGAGGGCCTGTTGCGCTCGATTGTGGCTATCTTCCTTATTCCTGGCACATTCCTGGTCATCAACTACGGCATTGACGTAGCCAATTCGCTCACCTTCACTATTGCCGATGAATACAAAAATATTTTCGGCAGCGATATGTATGAAGATGCGAAATGCGCCATCGTCAGAGCATTCCCAATGAACAAACCTGAGTGGAACAGAAATGCCATCGGCAGAAAAGAAGTTCCACGCTTTGTCGGAAGCGGCAGCTGGGCACGGCTTGAAGGCCACACCCTGGCCACCGCTAGAATCGACCCGTGCGCTGGGGTAGAAGAAAGCCGTGTGCCTGATGAAGACGTTGTGCAGAGCAAAAACATCAACCGTTTAATGATGAATGGTTTGAACGATACTGCCACTATGTCATGGAATCTTTCGTGCGCCTTCCAAATGGCCTTCTTGTATTACTTGTGGTGCATGGGCCCAATCGCCGCAGCACTATGGGTCTGGCCCGTGCAACAGATGCGAGGCGCTCTGGCAAGCTGGATTGACGGTGTAATTACAGTTTGCTTCTGGAGCTTGTTCTGGAACACCACCATCTTGCTGATGGCTTGTTTCAGAGGTGTAGGCGACTCAGGCACGATCATTATGACTGCCTTGATTTTCCTCGCCGTCAACTCGGTTAAATCAGCATTTGACTTTGCTGCTCTAGCTACAGCCGCAGTGGGAGACGCTGCCGCTCAAGCTCAAAAAGTGGCCGGTGCGGCCAAGGGTGGTGGCGCAGGTGGTGGCAACTCCAGTGGTGGCGGCGCGGCTGCGTCCAACCAGGGTTCTGGTAGCAGGGGTAGCAGCGGCGCTAGCGTCGGCGCCGGCAATGGCGGCGGCGGTGGTGGTGGCGGAGGCGGCGTACAGGAAGCCGGCAAGTCCACTACCGGAATCGGCAGCACTGCACCCAAATCTGATGGTGTCAGCACCGGAAGTAGTGACAGTGCCTCCGCTGTGCCATCAAGTAAATCTGGTGTGGGCAGCGATGGTCTGGCCGGCAGTATGCCAACTAGCCCAGGCAGTGGTGATAAAGCCAACGCCGAAGCTGGTCGAGGCGATGGCACAAGCGATGCTGGAATGCCGCCTGCAGCAGGCGATAAAGCCAAAGCAGGTGGAGGTGATGGTGACGGTCCTCCTGTGGGAGATGGTGGCGGTGCCGGTGCTGCAGCGCTGACTGGAGCTCTCGGATCAGCCAGCATTGATGCATCTGGAAACATCGGTCTGCAAATATCAGGAGATGCCGGCTCAAACGGGACTCTCGGTATAAGCGAATCCGGTACAGGTCCTGGTGGCGTTCCTCTAGCCGGTACTACCGGTGAAGGGTCGACGTTCGGTGAAGGAGCCTCTCCTCTGCTCGGCTTCGGTATGACTGATCCAGGTTCGTCTTCGAATATGCCATTCGGATTAGGACCAGATAACTTAGGCAAAGGCAACGCCTTCGATGCGCTTGGCCTTGGACCTGACTTGAAAATTCCTGGACTTGGCAATGAACAAGGCCTTAACTCTCTTGGAATAGGTAATGCGGCAGGGCAGACTGACGGTAACGGACAGATTCCTGGAACAGATGTCTTCGGTAAGCCTGATCTCAATGGAGTCGCTCCTGGCACTGAAAATGCCCTGAACAAACTAGGACCAGACGGTCAACCTGTTCTCGGAACTGACGGCAAGCCAATGCTTGATCCAACGAGAGTAGGCGACGTACCTGCATTGACCGGAAATCTGGCCAATGATCCTGCCGCCCTTTCAGCTCAGAAAACCGCTGTGGATACTATGGCAATGTCCGGCGTCACTTCAGATCAACTGAAGACCGCCATGGATAATCCAACTGGTGCCGAGTACAAATCGATTGCCGATGCCACCCACGTGGCACCGCCAATACTTGATGCTGCCTTGCACGGCAACACCAGTGCCGGTGTGATGACTGCGGTCGGATTCGGCGGCACTGATACTGCCAATTCATTCGCTGCCCCGGGTGTAGCGAACGACACTGCCACCATGGCCACCAATGCCTTCCACCAGGCCCAGAATGTGGCCGGTGCAGATACGGGTATGATTGACCGCGCTACTCGCGGCATGGATGCTCAGGCTGGTGCTCAATTGCTCAACTCGCCTGCAATGGACGCACAATTTGCTTCCACTGTAAGCGGCTACCAGCAAGCTTATGGCGCCACAGGTAGCTACGCACAAACTGATGGTCAATACGCTTCGGCCGGTTCGTTTAGCTCAGGCCCAAGCAGTGCTGGAATTTCATCAGGCATGGTAGGTGGCGATCTCAGCCCAGCCGGCTCAGTCGCTGCTGCCAGCGGCTTCCAACCGCTGTACAACGCCGGTAGTGATGCCGGTGCCATCTCCGCTCAAAAGGGTGCTTCCGACATCATGTCGATGACGCATACGACACCGCAAGAAATGCAAAGAGCGTTGTCTAACCCTGGTGGAGCTGAATATCAGGCCCTGACTGAACGCATGGGTTCATCACCTGCTCTGGTTGACGCTGCCTTACACGGTAGTGCCGCAGCCGGCGCCATTGTTGAAACCGGATTCGGTCACACACCAACTGCTATCGCTAATGCTGAAACATCGTTTACGGCTAATCAATCTGTAGCGATGTACCAAGCGGCAGCCACCAGCTATGGTGCTGATACCGTGCAGCAAGCGGCAGTCAATATGAATGCCGGTGCTGGTGCGCAGATTCTGCAATCGGCCCAAATGGACCAACAATTCGCATCTACAGTGCAAAGCTACCAGCAGTCGTATCAGTCGAGTGGTAACTATGCTTCTGCCGATGCCGGATATGTCAATTCCTTTGGTTCGACACCAGCGGTTACTTCATCGATGGTTACCGGTGAGGCCAGCGGCCCTGGCTCCATTGCATCGTCGATGGGTTATTCTGCACCAGCCGCAGTGTCAGGTGATGCCGGAGCGATATCCGCTCAAAAAGGCGCTTCCGACATCATGGCCATGACTCATACGACGCCGACTGAAATGCGAGAAGCCCTGGCTAACCCCGGTGGCGCTCAATATCAGGCCCTGACTGAACGAATGGGTTCATCACCCGCCCTGGTTGACGCAGCCCTACACGGCAGCGCCGCAGCTGGAGCGATTGTAGAAACCGGATTCGGTCACACCGCTACTGCGCAAGCCAATGTTGATAGTTCTTATACGGCTCAACAATCCGTATCGATGTATCAAGCGGCTTCCACTCAGTATGGTGCTGATACTGTGCAACAGGCCGCAGTCAATATGAACGCCTCAGCCGGTGCTCAGATTCTGCAATCGTCTCAGATGGATCAACAATTCGCCTCTACTGTTCAGAGCTACCAGCAGTCGTATCAAAGCGGCGGTAACTTCACCCAGGCAGACACGAGTTATGTATCCTCTGCGGGAGTCACTCCTGCTATCACCAGCGCTTCTGTTGGTGGTGACGCCAGCGCCGTGGGTGGATATGCCACCGCAGCCGGTTACTCGGCGGCACCGGTCTCCGGCGCGAGTAACGATGCTGCAGCTTTAGGCGCACAGAACACGGCTCGTGACATTATGGCCATGACCAATACCAGCCCAACCGAGCTGCGTACGGCCCTGGCT
>Ga0335397_10000289_pt1 | contig 61793 bp, 49 predicted proteins | sample MAT04_FD_205740 | JGI IMG/M metagenome (GOLD analysis project Ga0335397, IMG submission 205740) | Freshwater microbial communities from Lake Fryxell liftoff mats and glacier meltwater in Antarctica - MAT-04 (spades assembly) (version 2) ...
GAGCGGCTCCCATGAGACCGTTGCAACGAGGTCGTAACAAGGCGCCAGCCTGGGCCGCGTACTGTCACCCCAGACGATGCTCCAGTTCTTCAGGTGGGCGTCGGAGTTACCCGATGCGATCATGAACCCGAGTCGACGCGCCATCTCGCGTCCGTCGGCGTCGCCGCACGCGTCCACGACGAGGCGGAGCGCACCCTCGAAACTAACGCGTGGACCTCGGTCGCCGTACTTGTTCTGGGGGCGCAGGTCGAGCGCCTGGCACAGGTCTTCCTGGTGGACTTTGGTCCCGTCATCCCGGCGATCAAAGCGCTTGATCGCAAACGCTGGCGCCTGCCGGACAATCCAATCGTGCGGAAGCCCTCGAAGCTCGGCGAACGGGGCGACGAAATGCTGTGGCACCTCGAATCTCGCGACGCTCGCCCAGGTCATCGTGGCGTCTTCGACTTCCGCGAGCTCGTCGTAGTCTCTACCTGCGAGCTTCACGATCCACTGAGTGTGTGTGCTCACCGCGGGGAGCACGAGGCGCTCGTTGACCATCGACATGGAGAATTTGAGCTGCATACCGGTGAGCGCTGACAAACGGTCTGGCGTGTGTGACTCGCCCTCGTTCTGTGGTTCGGTGGGATTCGTTGGCACCTCGGCCGAGGCGGCGTGATCGTGTGGGACAATGGCATCGCGCGCCTCGGCCGCCCCGATGAGGTCGTGTCCCACCGCACGAAGAAGTGCGAACGATTGACCATCCCGCAGACCATGGTGCTGGCAGAGCCTTGCACGTAGCTCGCTCTCCCGCTCCGGCAGTAGGTTCTCGAACCACGCCGGCAGATCGCTCGCGTGTTCACGAGGCCCGAGCTTTCGCAGGAAGTCGAGCCCCAGTCTCGGCATCTGGCCGTCGCGCTCCCATGCCTTGCCTGGAATCCACTGGACGAGGCCGGCGCGATTCTGGCCCAGCTGGCCGACCGCATGTCCCGGCAACGATACCAGCAGGCGCTTCTCGTTCACGGTGACGCGTCCCTGTCCGCCCCATCGAAGTACGCCTGGACCGGTAGGATGCGTGGCGAACCGAGACTTGCTCGTCCGGACACGAACGATGCCACCAGCGCACGAACCCGGGATGCGCGACGAGTGAGGAAGGCCTCGACGTCGTTGAGCTGCAGCTCTCTCAATCCCGCTTCGTCGATCAGATGACTCTCGAGCGCCTGTTGTTGCTTCGCCCAGGTCCACCGGTGAAGCTCCGCGCGCAAGTGGGAATGGCGCGCGTCGAGCAGCACTCGGTTTGCTGCAGTCCGCGCCAACGGCCTGAGATGAGCGTCAACGGCGTCGACGCGAAAGATCTCACGAGCGACGCGCGCACCGCTCGAGAGAAGAGCGCGCCACGAAACAGGGCCGTTCAAGTCCCTGGGTTCACGTGAAAGGAGAGCCAGGATCTCCACACGGCTTGCGGCGTGATTCGCATGAAACGGATCGAGCGACCATTCGACCGGGGTAGGCTCACCCGCTGCGTTGAGCAACCTCTCGAGCGACTCGGTAATTTCGCCTTCGCGTATCGCACGGACTTGAAGACGCATCGCGGAGACCGCCGCGCGCTGATGGACGCCGGTCGCCACTCCACGCCAGAGCCACTGTCCGAGCGCGCGGCGCGCTGCCTCATCCGATTCCGGGAAGAGGTGGAACCATCGGGCCAGCAGCACGAAGACCACGGGGTATGGAATGAAGGCGTAGGCTGGGATCCCCGCGCCCGGTTCGGAAGCCTCCGTCGGCGCCTGCAAGAACGCGACGGTCCTTCGGATCGCTTCGGCTGCGTCCTCGGGGCCGACGAGCTTCGCGACCACGTCCTCGCTAAGGTCGTCGAGCCGCCTGGATGGATCGAGACCGCTCATTGCGAGGACGGCCTTCATCACCTCGTTGCGGGGCGGCTCCCCGAAGCCATCGATATCAGCGGCTCGCTGGAGAGCGCCAAGATCGAAGCTTCGCCGTGGGACGCCATGAGCGTCCGCACTCGATCCAAGGAGTGCCTGGAATACCTCGTCAGCACGCATGCTGACGCCGGTGCTGTTCAGGCGTGCGAAGACACCACGAAGAGCATCGACGTCCTCGGTCTCCAACAGGTACCCAGGAAGTTCGTAGTCGAGGAGCCTCTGCTGTACCCCTTCGACCAGATTCTGCTCCGCTTCCGTGAGATCGCAGTCACGAAAGAAACGTCCAAGACGTCGCAGGTCGCCGAGGGCTCTCAGGGGCACGTGCCGGCGGGCTTCTTCCGCCGTGGCGGGGCCGTGCAGAAACGTGTTGGTGGCAGGATCGAACCGTAGATCCCACGTCAAATCTCCTCGCTGGTCGAGCTCCAGCAGACTCGCCGCGAGCGCTGTGATTCTCTGTTGCCCGTCAACGATGTACCAGCCGTCGTCGACCGCTGGCGCATCCAGACGTGCATTCCCGACATGCACGTTCGTGTCTCGCTCCAACTTCCGCTTCCAGAAGAGCAGCGATCCGATCGGATACCCCTTCAACACACTGTCGAACAGCTTCACGACGTCCGCTGCGGTCCACCGCAGTGGCCGTTGAAAGCTCGGTACGCGAACGGCGCCTTCCTGAACGCGACCAAGCAGCTTCCGGACAGTGAGCGCGAAGGCCGCAGGGGGTTTAGGCAGCGGGACGTAGAGCGACGGCGAGGCGCCGGGTCGCGAGCGATCGTCGGGCTCGTCCTGCATGCACGTCAAGTATGTGGCCGATGCGATGCGAAGGAAAGCTTCGCGACCGCACCTCGACAGAGGACGGTGCTGGCATCAAGCGTATGAGTCGCGCTCCTCGAGGCGGAGAACAGAACCGTTCCTATGGAGATGCAGTCTCGATGGCGAGGGTGATGTCGATGGCGTGCTTCTCATGTCGACGTCGGACTGAGCGAAGACGTCCACGCGCTGCCCTCGCTTCGCGAAGAGCTGCTTCGCGCGCACCACCCTCTCGATGAGCTCCTTCTTGCGTGGCGCAGGGGGGGGCGCGCGCGATCGCGGAGAGCGCGCACCTTCACGAGCATGAAGATTCGAATCTCGCGGTCGACGATCTCGCCCTCGAGGTGCGTCTCCGTCTGCCTCAGCCGCGCGGCCGCGGCAACGCTCGAAAGGTGCTCGAGGCGCGAGACGACGGACTGCTGCGGCGTCAGGTCGAGGCGACCTTCACCGCGGGGTCGCCGCCACGCTCCGTCGCGATCGCGTCACCCGCGAGGAGCGTCGCGCGGTCCGTCCATTCGACGCCGTTCACGTACGCGTGTGTGCCGGTCGCGACGAGCTCGACCCAGTCGTCGCTGCCGGCCGAGAGCGTCAGCCCCTCGATCGGTAGCGCGCCCTTTCCGAGCGGCGCGACGTAGCGCTGGCCGGCGACCTCGATCTCGATCGCTCCCGGCATGCGCTTGCACGGCGAGATGCGCAGCGTGACCTCGCGTCCGAGCTTGAGGTCGAGGCCGTCGTGGACGGGCAGGGGACCGGCCAGGTTGATCCCCCGGAGCTGCGTGCCGTTGCGGCTCTCGAGATCGCGAACGATGACCGCGTCGCCCTCGCGCGTGATCCGGAGGTGCTGCCGGCTCACCGCGTTCGAGCTCACCTTGATGGCACCCTCGCTGCGTCCGATGACCACCTCGTCGCCGAGGACCATCGTCCAGCGCTCGCCGAGCATGTCGAGGCTGACGATGGGAGTGAGCACCTTGCGGGCGCGGAGGCCGTTCGCCCGCTCGCGGAGGGGCGCGTCATCGGGGGTCTCCTTCAGCAGCTGCTCGAGCGCGGCGAGCGCCTCGCGCCGCCGCCCGCACTCGATCATCAGGTCGACGTCCTTCGTGCGATCGTCGCGCGCGCGAGAGATGCGCTCCTTGAACTGCTCGCTCGAGAGGAGGAACTCGAGCCGCTCGACGTCGCCCGCGGCCTGCAGGGTGCGAGCCTCGCCCTCCTTGTCGCCCGCGCGCGCGAAGGCCTCGGCCGCCTTCAGCGGTTCGCCGATCGCCTCGAGATCACGTGCGGCCTCGATGACCTCGTGCCGCGCGATCGCGCTGACGCTCGCGTCGCCGGCGAGCGCGAGCAGGAGCTCGGCACGCTTGAGGCGCGCCTCCTTGTGGCGATCGGTGCCCGCGCCCGCGAGCTGGGCCGCCTGCGCGAGGTACTGGAGCTTCGCGCGGGCCTCCGTCTCACCCTCTGCGCGGAGCAGCATGACCCGGGCGGCCTCCTCGGGCTGCCCAGCCTCGCCGAACAGCTCGGCCGCTCGCGCGAGGTCGCCGCGCAGCTCGGCCGTCCTTGCTGCCGCGGCCTGCCGGCCCTTGCCGAAGATACGATCGAGGAACGCCATCGGGAGCTGGGGCCCTCAGGTTACAGGGGAAAGAGGGGAGGAGGGCCCCCGAAGCCATTGACGGAAATCGCCACATAACCGACGCTTTGGCTCACATGGCGAACCAGAACCGGCTCGGCGAGCTCCTTGTCCGAGAAAAACTGATTTCGCTCGCACAGCTGCGCCAGGCACAGGACGAGCAGAATCGCTCGGGCAACAACCTCGGCTACACGCTCGCGAGGCTCGGCTTCATCAGCGATCAGGAGATCACGAATTTCCTCTCGCAGCAGTATCGCGTCCCGACGATCAATCTCGAGGAGTACGAGATCGATGCCGAGATCCTGAAGCTCGTCTCGAAGGATCAGTGCGAAAAGCACAGGGTCATCCCGGTCTCTCGCGCCGGCAGCTCGCTCATCGTCGCGATGGCCGACCCGACGAACCTCCACGCCATCGACGACCTCAAGTTCCTCACCGGCTACAACATCGAGCCGGTCATCGCGAGCGAGAGCGCCATCGGCGCCGCTGTCGAGCGCTACTACTCCGCAGGCCCCTCGTACGACGAGGTCATGGCCGGCTTCGAGGAGTCCGAGATCGAGTTCTCGGGCGAGGAGGAGGACCTCAACGTCCTCGAGCTCGAGAAGGCCAGCGAGGACGCGCCCACCGTTCGTCTCGTGAACATGGTGCTCCTCAACGCCATCAAGAAGGGCGCGAGCGACATCCACATCGAGCCGTACGAGAAGAAGCTCCGCGTGCGTTACCGTGTCGACGGCGTTCTCATCGAGGAGATGACGCCTCCGCTCAAGCTGAAGAACGCGATCGCGTCGCGCCTCAAGATCATGAGCCAGCTCGACATCGCCGAGCGCCGGCTCCCGCAGGACGGACGCATCAAGCTGAAGCTCGGCAAGGGCCGAGAGATGGACTTTCGCGTCAGCGTTCTCCCCACGCTCTGGGGAGAGAAGATCGTCATGCGGCTCCTCGACAAGGGGAACCTGCAGCTCGACATGACGAAGCTCGGCTTCGATCAGAAGCCCCTCGACGACTTTCTCTGGGCCATCCACCAGCCCTGGGGAATGGTGCTCGTCACGGGCCCGACCGGTTCGGGCAAGACGACCACGCTCTACTCGGCGCTCAGCGATCTCAACAAGACCGACGCCAACATCAGCACCGCGGAAGACCCCGTCGAGTACAACCTCCACGGCATCAACCAGGTCCAGATGCACGACGAGATCGGCCTGAACTTCGCGATGGCGCTACGCGCCTTCCTCCGGCAGGACCCGGACATCATCATGGTCGGTGAGATCCGCGACTTCGAAACGGCGGAAATCGCCGTCAAAGCCGCGCTCACGGGCCACTTGGTGCTCTCGACGCTCCACACCAACGACGCGCCCGCGACCATCTCGCGCCTCCTCAACATGGGTGTCGAGCCCTTCCTCATCACCGCGTCGGTCAATCTCGTTCTCGCCCAGCGACTCGCGCGCAAGGTGTGTGTCGACTGCCGCCAGACGATTCAGCTCGAGCCGCAGGCGCTCGTCGATCTCGGCTTCAACCCCGACCAGGTGGCGATGGCGCCGGGCCGGCTCATGAAGGGCGGCGGCTGCCGCACGTGCAACGGCACCGGGTACAAGGGGCGCGTCGCGCTCTACGAGGTCATGCGCTTCACCGACACCCTGAAGGAGATGGTTCTCCAGGGCTCGTCGACCGCCGAGCTCAAGATGGCCGCCATCAAGCAGGGCATGGTCAGCTTGCGCATGTCGGGCATCCTCAAGGTCCTCGACGGCGTGACGACGACGGAGGAAATCCTCCGCGTGACGATGGCCGACTAGGTCGGTTAGGTCGTGTGCACCGCACACGACACATCCTCGCGAAGGTCGGCTAGGTCGTGTGCACCGCACACGACACATCCTCGCGAAGGTCGGCTAGGGTGCGTGCGGCATGCCGCACGTCGTGTTCGTCGCTCCGCGCTTTCTCGAGAACACCAATCGCTACGTGAGGGCCTTCGCGGCCCTCGACGGAGTGACGCTCAGCCTCGTGAGCGCCGATCCGGAGTCGGCGATCCCGGAGTCTCTTCGCGCCAGGGTCGCGGGCCACTACCGCATCGACAACTGCGTCGATGCGAACGCCCTTGCGGTCGCGCTGCGGGCGCTCGCGAGCGGCGTCGGCCGCGTCGACCGGCTCGCCGGGGCGCTCGAGCAGCTCCAGATGCCGATGGCCGAGGTGCGCGACGCGCTCGGCATCGAGGGGGTCGGCAGCGAGGTCGCGCGGAACTTTCGCGACAAGGACCGCATGAAGGACGTGCTCCGCGCGGCTGGAGTCCCCGTCGCACGGAGCGGTCTCGCGACGTCGCCGGGCGCGCTGCGTACGTTCATCGAGCGCGTCGGGTTCCCGGTGATCGTCAAGCCGCAGGCCGGGGTCGGCGCGCGCGCGACGTATCGCATCACCTCGGCCGCCGACCTCGCTGCGCTCGAAGGGCAGGGCGTCGTGCCTTCCGAGGGCGAGCCGCTCCAGATCGAGGAGTTCGTGCGTGCGCGCGAGCACACGTGCGAGACGGTGACGGTGAAGGGCAAGGCAGTGTGGCGCTCGGGGACTCGCTACTTCCCGACGCCGCTCGAGGCGATCGAGTCGCCGTGGATGCAGTACTGCGTGCTCCTCCCTCGCGAGGACGAGAACACCGAGTGGACGAAGTTCCATCCCGTGAATGACGCGGCGCTGACCGCGCTGTTCGGTTCGAGCGCGGGCACGGCGGCGGGCACCGCGCTGACGCACATGGAATGGTTCCTCCGCGACGACGGCACGTCGCTCGTCAACGAGGTGGGCGTGCGTCCGCCGGGCGTTGGCATCATGCCGCTCATGAGCCTCGCCCACGAGACCGACTTCTGGGCGGACTGGGCCGAGCTCGTCACGTTCGACCGCTTCACGCCGAAGGCGCGCAAGTGGGCGGCGGGCGCCGCGTTCTTCCGCGGGCACGGCGGAGGCGATCACATCGTCGCGGTCGAGGGGCTCGAGGAGGCCGTCGCGGCAGCAGGCGATGCACTGGTCGAGATGCGCACGCCGAAGGTCGGCATGGCGCGCGCCGACGGCTACGAAGGCGAGGGCTGGGCGACGGTCCGCTCGGCGACGACCGAAGGCGCAAAGCAGGCGCTCACCGCGCTCATCGACCGCGTGCGCGTTCACTACGGCTGATCGTCGCTCACGCGTTCTCGGGGTAGTGCGTCTCTTCGCAGGTCGGGCAGAAGCCGTGCGAGAACTCCGCGTGGGTGCGCTCGCTCACGTAGGCCTCCATGCGGTGCCATTCGCCGAACTCGTCGCGGATCTTGTGGCAGAAGGAGCAGATCGGGACGATGCCGCGCAGCGTGCGGATCTCGGCGAGCGCCAGCTCGAGCGCTTCGCGGAGCGTGCGCTGCTCGTGCATCGCGAGAAAGAGCTCGCGCCTCGCCTGCTGCTTGCCGAGTGAGGCGTAGAGCGTGAGCGCGACGCCGACCACCAGCGCGCCAGCGGTCGAGAGCAGTGCGAACGTGCCCGTCGGACCTTGCGCCACGCGCGCGGCGATGAACGACACGACGAGGGCGGCGACGGCTGCGAGCTGGTAGCGGTAGCTCGCGGGGATGACGAGCGCGAACGCGGCGATGAGGACGACGCCCATCGCCAGCGGACGGCCGAAGCCCGGCGGACGCGTGAGCACGATGGCGGCGCCCGCCCCGGCGAAGATCACCGACCAGAGCAGGATGATGCGGTCCCGTGCGCGCGGCGAGGTGAGCGACGGGATGCGCAGGTAGACCAGGAGCGCTCCAGCGGCGACCGCGGCACGCGCCGCCATCAGCAGGACGAAGAGCGCCGACGGGCGCTGGCTGGCGAGGTCGACGATGCCGAGGGGAATGCTCACGACGACGGTGAGGAGGGCCACCGCGCGCGCGGTGCGCACGTCGTGGGCGCGCTCCCCAGCGCGGTAGTCGGCCTCGAGCTCGTCGGAGACGAACGTAGCTAGTGCGCTCAGCGCACCGCGGTCTGTCTCGCCCGGCTCGGCCATCCTACGGAGCTTAACGGCGCCGCCGAGCGCGCCTCAATCGGGCCGCGCGAGAATCGAACACAGCTCGAGCGTGGGCGCGGGCAGGCGGTAGCGCGCTCTCCCTCCGCGCCTTACCGCCTCCCATGCGCGAAACTTCCGTGCCATTCCGTCGCAAAGGGTGCGTTACCATGAGGGTTACCCATGACGCAGCCCGCCGAGAACCGAGTCAATCTCCACCAGCTCCTGAAGGCCATGGTCGAGAAGGGCGCGAGCGATATGCACATCACGGCGGGCGCGCCGCCGCTGCTCCGCATCGACGGCGAGGTCATCCCTCTCAAGCTGCCGCCGCTCACGCCGATCGACACGAAGCAGCTCTCGTATTCGATCATGACGGAGGAGCAGAAGATCGCGTTCGAGAAGGACAGCGAGCTCGACCTTTCGTTCGGCGTGAAGAACCTGTCGCGATTCCGCGGCAACGTCTACCTCCAGCGTGGCGCGGTCGCCGCCGCGATTCGAACGATTCCCTTCAAGATCCTCTCGTACGAGGAGCTCGGTCTGCCGCCGGTCATCGTCGACATCGCCAACAAGCCGAACGGGCTCGTGCTGGTCACGGGGCCGACGGGCTCCGGCAAGAGCACGACGCTCGCGTCGATCATCGACAAGATCAACAGCGAGCAGCGCGTGCACATCCTCACGATCGAGGACCCGATCGAGTACCTGCACCCGCACAAGATGGCCGTCGTGAACCAGCGCGAGATCGGCGCCGACACGGCGTCGTTCAAGGGCGCCCTCCGGTACGTCCTTCGTCAGGACCCGGACGTCGTGCTCGTCGGCGAAATGCGCGATCTCGACACGATCGAGGCCGCGCTCACCATCGCCGAGACCGGTCACTTGGTCTTCGCCACGCTCCACACGAACAGCGCCGTTGCCACCATTAACCGCATCGTCGACGTGTTCCCGGCACACCAGCAGGACCAGATTCGCAACAAGCTCTCCTTCGTGCTCCAGGGCGTCATCACGCAGCAGCTGATGCCGCGCGCCGGTCAGCCCGGTCGCTGCCTGGCGATGGAGATCCTCGTGCCGAACTCCGCGATTCGAAACCTGATTCGCGAGAACAAGATCCACCAGATCTACGGCTCGATGCAGGTCGGTCAGGACAAGCACGGCATGATGACCCTGAACCAGTCACTCATGAACCTGTACCTCCGCCGCTTCATCTCGCTCGAACAGGCGCTCCTGCAGTCGAACGAGGTCGACGAGCTCAAGGGCATGATCGAGCAGCGCGCGAAGGCCGCCGGAATGGGCGAGCAGCAGCCGCAGCGGCGCTGAGTTGAAGAACGGCTTCCAGTGGTGCCTCCACTGCGGGCAGCCTCATGCGCTCGACGTGACGGTGTGTGCCGTCACGGGGGCGACCCTTGCCACGTCGATGCATGCGCAGCGGCAGACGCCTCCGAGGCTGCCCACGGGCCTGATCGCCGGCAAATATCGCCTCGGGCGCATGATCGGCAGCGGGGCCTTCGGCCGCGTGCACGAGGCGGAGAACGTCGCGCTCCGGCGGGTCGTCGCGATGAAGATCCTCACGAGCACGTCCCCGGACGCCGCGCGCCGGATGAGGCGAGAGGCGCGCGTGCTGGCAGGGCTCCATCACGCGAACATTTGTGACGTCTACGACGTCGGCGAGCTCGATGATGGTCGCCCATTCATCGTCCTCGAGCGGCTTCGCGGCGAGACGCTCGCGGCGCGTCTCGCGCGGGAGCGTCGGCTGTCGCTCGAGAAGGTGGTGCAGATCTTCACGCAGGTGCTCTCGGCGCTGCAGGCGGCGCACGGCGCGGGAGTCATCCATCGCGATCTCAAGCCCGCGAATGTCTTTCTCGCCGAGGAGGTGGGGTGTCCGCCGATCGTGAAGCTCGTCGACTTCGGGCTCGCGAAGGATCTCCTCGACGAAGGCTCTTCGACCGCGCTGGGGACGAGGTGCGGCTCGCCGTCTCACATGTCTCCGGAGCAGCTCCGCGGCGACCCGCTCGACGGGCGCTCGGATCTCTTCGCGGTCGGCATCATGCTCTTCGAGTCGCTCGCCGGCGGGCATCCGTTCTACGCGAGCACCATCGTCGAGATCGCGACGAGGATCCTGCGAGCGCCCGCGCCTTCGCTGAGACGTGCGCGCCCCTCGCTGCCCGGCTGGATCGAGGAGGTCGTTCTCGGCGCGCTGCAGAAGGAGCCTGAGTGGCGCTTCGACTCGGCGGCGCAGATGCAGCGAGCGCTGCTCGCGACCGAGTCGTGGCGTCAGTCGTTCTCGGGTGAGGACTCGGCGACGGACTTGGCGATCCTCCGGGTTCGGTCGTCGAGCTCGACGACGCCCAGCGCTCGCTGAGCGGCTGGCGCGTTCAGGGGACTTCGATCGCGCCGGCGGTGCAGCCCGTGGCCTTGCGGGGGTTGCCGAGGTACGGCCTCACCGCTGTGTGGTCGCCCGCGCCGTCTGCTACGCTCTCGGCGTGCGTGTGCGCCTTGCCTTCGTCTCCTTCTGTACGCTTCTCCTCCTGATCGGAGCGGCGTGCGGTCTCGACGTCGTCGGCTCGCTCGACGCCACCGCACCGGCCGCGCAGCCCGACGCGAGCGACGCGGCGCGCACCATCGCCATCGACGGCGACCTCCCCGACGACGCGGCCGTCGAGGCCGCGCCCCTCCCCGAGGTGCCGATCGGGCCGGAGACCGAGACGCCGATCGCCGATGCCAGCGCCCCCGACGCCGTCGGCGACTGCGGCTCACCGATCATCGCGGACAACTTCAACACCGCCGCGCTCGCCTCGAGGTGGCTCACCTATGGCACGGCCAAGCAGTCCGACGACGGCTTCGGCAACGGCTACGTCCAGATGATCCCGACCGGCCAGGGCGGCAAGGTCGCCGGCCTCTTCACACTCCCCGGGTTCGCCGCGAAGTCGTTCAACGCGAGCTTCCGCTACTTCGCGCGGCAGCCCGGCGGGTTCGGCGCCATCGGCGACGGCATCACGTTCTTCTGGATCACCTCGGGTGCCGTGAGCCAGGCGACGCTCGCCGACGCCATCAGCGGCGGCGGCCTCGGCCTCTCCCGCACGCTCGGCGGCTACGCCTTCGCGCTCGACGCCTACCGCAACTCGAGCATCAACGATCCGAGCTCGCCGTCCTTCAGCCTCCTCCACGTCGAGCCGTCGAAGGGCCCGCCGTCGGCCTACGACTGGCACGTCCAGAACGATGGACCTTACAGCGGCGTCTACGACACCTGGCGCACCGTCACGATCACGTTCAACAACGGAAAGCTCTCGGCCAGCATCAGCGGCACGAAGCTCTTCCAGAACGTCAGCATCCCGATGGCGAACATCATTGCCCTCGGCTTCACCGCCGCGACCGGCGGTACCGATGGCATCGGCTTCTACGTCGACACGGTGAACATCGAGCTCACCGACGGCGTCTGTCAGTGAGCCCAGCTCGGTGATCTGATCTAGAGCGGGCTCGGCGACAGCGGCGGCATCACGAGGACCAGCGAGTCGCGACTGATCACGATCCGCTCGCGCCCGAGCGACGTCAGGCCGAGCAACCCCGCGACGTCACCGCCAAGGTTCGCGATCAACCCCTCGAGCGTCGGGAATGCGTCGGTTCGGTCCACCGGGACATGGCGCGTCAGGTCCCCGGCGAACGTGACCTCTCCTTCGCCGTGATAGAGCGTGATCGCCGACGCCGTCCCGTCGACCGTGTCCTCGCGGACCTCGTGTGCGCGCGGCGACTTGTCGACGAGGATCACGTTCGACGCGCCCGTGTCGACCACGAGCTTCACGTCGCGGCCGTCGACCCTGATGCCCGACGCGACCAGCCACCCGTGGCGAAGCTCGATCGGCAGCACGATCGCCCCCGCCGGCACCTCGCGCGCGGGCTGGTACCAGGCGAGGGCGCCCTTCACGAGATCGAGATCGAGCACCTCGCCGTGCGAGACGAGCTCCGACCCGAGCACACCCGCCTGTGGCTCGCCATTCGGTGTCGTTCCCGGACGTAGCCGCGCGATGATCGGCAGCGTCGTTTCCTGGCAGAAGATCACCGTCTTCGCCGGCTCGTTCGCCTCCTCGCCCGAGTGCGTGACGAAGGACTTCAGGCTGCCCGTGTCGACCAGGTAGTTGCCCAGGACCCCGCGCGCCGTGAGCCGCGCATGGAGGCGATCGACACGCCCCGCCTCGTCGTGATGCACCAGTAGCGGCGCCGGCTCCGTGCACGCGGGGGCGGCCTGGGCTCGCTTGTCCCACATCGAACCGGTCTTGCGCGCGTGGGGCTCGACCCATCGCTCCTCGGGCTGCACGTCGTCCGAGCTGTCGACAGCGCCGCATCCTGCAACGCTCGCGACGCTCGCGACGACGGCGAGCGCGACCGCGATTCGAGGAGCCACGAGCGAGCGCACCACGACCTCATGGCCGAGCAACGTCCGCGCCATCTCTCGCGAGAGCGCACCCACACCGGAAACGCTCGCGCTTTCACGAGTGAGCCCGAGCGAGCGCTCCGCCGACACGCTCGCGAGCCGCCGCCCGCGTCAGCGGGCTAACGCTTCTTCGCGACTTTCCCGACGCCGACCTTCTCGGCCGCCGCTGCGATGTCGGGGTTCACGAAGCCCGCCGTCGCGATCGCCTTCACGTACTCGTTGCCGTGCCGCGAGTCCTTCACTGCGCCGTACGCGAGCGCGGCGATCTCCCGCGCGGGGAGGGGCGCCAGCGCCGGCGGAGGATCCTCGGCCGCGATGATCGCGCGCGCCTCTTCGAGCTTGCCGTGCGACGCGACCGCGTAGGCGCGCAGCCACTTGGCGAGCGGACCACCCACGTTCGGGTGGGTCTTGAAGAGTGCGATCGCCTCCTGCGACTTGTTCAGCGCGACGAGCACGAGGACGCGCTCCGTGAGCGCACGCACCGTCACCGTGCCGCCCTCGAGCGCAGCGCGGCTCAGGCGATCGGCCTCGTCGTTCTTGCCTTCCCATCGCGCGAGCTTCGAGAGGCGCACGGCACGGAGAGCGCGGGGCTGGATAGCCTCGCCCTGCCACTTGGCGGCGACCTTCTTCGCGAGCTCGATGTCACCGACCTCGAGCGCGGCATCCATCGCGACGAGATCGGCCCACGGCGTGTCGTCGTCGGCCATCTCGAGGGCCTTGTCGCCCGGGAGCGCCTGCGCATTGCCGGCCATGAGCGCCTGACCACGCACGAGCGGCACGAGGAAGGGGAGCTTCTTCGACTCCTCGGGCAGCGCCTCGAGCGCGCTGCGCATGCGCTCGCCGTCGAGCTTCTCGTAGGCGACGGCCGCGGTCACGATCGCCACGTCGGGCGACGCGGGCGGGAGCTCCTCGGAGGCCTTGAGCGCCTCGTCGAGGCGCGCGCCGAGCAGCGCCACGCGTGCCGCGAGCATGCGCGCCGGCGGATAGACCGCCGAGAATGACACCGCGATGAGCGCACCCTTGCGCGCGAGCGCCTCGTCTCCGGTCGCGAGCGCGATGCTGCCGAGCCACGCCGCGATGCCCGGCGTGTCGGCGACCGCGAGGCCCTTTTGCAACGCGGCCTTCGCCTCGTCGGTCTTGTGCTGCTCGATCGCGAGCAGCGCGCGAACCGCGGGCGCCACGGCCTTCAGCGGCGTCGGCAGCACGTCGGCCTTGTCGACGATCTCCTTCGCCTCTGCCGGCGGCTCTCCGCGCGCAGGGTCGCGCGCCCACGCGAGGGCTGCGAGCGTGGCACCCTCGATGCGATCGGGATACTTCGCGCGCAGCTCCTTCGCGAGCTCGCCGGCGCGATGCGGGTCGCCGTCGACCGCGGTGGCGCGCGCGAGGAGGATCTGCGCGATGACGAGGTTCGGATCGAGCTTCACCGCCGCGGCGTAGCGTTCGAGCGCACGGCCGTCGCCGGCGCGCTCGAACGTCGCGCCCGCGATGAGCTGGTACCAGGGGTCGTCGTCGGCCTTGCCGTCCCACTTCGCGAGTGCCGCGGCCGCGCCGGCGGTGTCACCCTGGAACAGGAACGACGCGACGTACGCGAACGCGAGGCGCTTCTCCTCGATGCCGACTTCCTTCGCGCGCTGCGTGCCGTCCTCGAACGCGACGTTCTCGCCGCCCTTGAGGAGGCCGACGAGGCCGCGCTCGTGGAGCCAGGTGAGCGCCGCATGCGGAGAGCGCGACTCGAGATCGAACGATTTGGCGAGCGACTGCTCGCTCGGCTCGAGCGAGCGAAGGTCGCTCGCGGCGAGGTCGATGTCGACCTTGGCGAGGATCTTCTCCGACTCGACGTGCGCCTTCGCGCGCTTGTCGTTCACGTAGTAGTAGGTGCCGCTCGCGCCGCCGACGATCGCCACCGCGAGCGTGACGAGCGTGATCACGCTGCCGAGGCGGCGCTTCGCCTTGTCTGGCTTGTCCCACGCGAAGACCTGCGGGCGCACGGCGCCGTCGGGCTCGAACACGCCGGAGATCTGCAGGGCGTCGAGCACGTCGCGGGCCTCGGGCATCGCCGCGCCGTTCGGGCCCGCGGGACGCGGCGCCTTCGGCGGAACGAGGAACGGATTGACCGGAAGCTCGGGCGGAGGCGCGGCTGGCGCGGCTGGCGCGGCTGGCGCGGCTGCGAAGAGCGACGGCGGCGCAGGCGCCGCGCGCATCGGCGAGGACGCGGGCGCCTGTGCAGACGCCTGCGACATGAACGGCGACGTGCCCGGATTGAGGGCGGGGGCTCCGCGCGACGAGGGCGGGAGCGCGACGTTCGCGGTCTGCGGCGCGCCGAACAGCGCGTCGTCGTGGCCGTTCGAGAGCGAGCCCGCGAGCCCGGAGCCGAGCCCCTCGAAGAGCGCGTCGAGCGGCGCGTCGCCCGTCCCTCCGAACGAGGGCACGAAGTCCTCGCCCATGCCGCTCGCCGTCGGCAGCCCGAACTGCGGGAGCGCGGCCGCGGGAGCGGCGCGATGCGGCGGAGACATCGGCGGGGGGACCGGCCGCCCTGCCGCGGGCAGCGGCGCGGCACTCGCGAGCGCCGCCTTCACCTCGTCGTTCTTGCGGACCTGCGTCTCCGCGTCGTCCGGTGATGAATCGCGGCTCCCCCGCGCGGCCGACGGATTCGCGGCGCGTGCGACCTCCTTCGCGACGGCGACCATGCCGGACGCCTGCTGTGTGGCGATGAGCGAACGCGCGCGCTCGAGCCAGACGCCTGCCTGACGGTCCGCGGCCCCGAACTGCATCGCGCGCTCGAGGACCTTCTCGGCACGCTCGGCGTCGCCTCGACGGAGGAGCACCTCGCCGAGCAATCGGTAGACGTCGCCGTCACGAGGGGCGAGGCGGCCCGCGGCGATGAGCACCTGCTGCGCGTCGTCGAGCCGACCCGCGTGTGTGTACATCTCGGCAGCCGCGGTCAGCGTATGCACGTCGAGCTGGCGCGAGGCATGACTGCCCACGATCTCGACCAGATCCATTCTTTTCGACCCGCGCAGCGCGCCGCAGAGCTCGACCGTCTCGGAGACGTCCGGGTTCCGTTGCCACCGCGCGTAGAGGTCGTCGATCGACTCCTGCATCGACGGGCAGAGCGTATCACCGAATTTTCGGGCTTTGTGTGCAGCATCGACCGCGCGACACTGCCTTTCGCAAAGAGGAGGCCCGCGCAAACGACGCGGCCGTAGAAAGAGGGCATTCCGATGGACGACGCGACGTTCGAGCACAGTCAGCGGTTCGAGATCGGCGAGGTCACGGGAAACGTGCGCCTCGGCAAGCTCGAGGCGATGTACGAGGAGCTGTTCGCGGAGGTGATCGAGGACGGGGTCATCACCCAGGACGAGCGAAACCAGCTCGACAAGATGGCCGACAGCCTCGGGCTCGATCGGGCCCGGCTCCGGCGGCTCGAGTCGGCCCTCCAGGCCGCGTACGAGGCCCGGAACCGCGTGGTCATCAAGGACCTCTCGATGGACGACTCGCCGCCTCCGGCGACGATCATGCCCCTCGAGCCGGCGACCGACCAGCGCACGATGGCCCTCGAGCGGCGCATCAAGTCGCTCGAGACCCGGATCAAGGACCTCGAGACCGAGCTCGAGGAGGCCCGCTCGCACATCAGCGTCGAGGTCGATTTCTCGGACCACGCCGCAGGCGGCGCCGCCCCGAAGGACCTCCCGGAGGAGGACCCGGCCGAGCTCGCCCGTCGCGTCCGCCACGACCCGCGCGACGACAGCTCGCTGCACGCGCTCTTCCGCCTCTACAAGAAGAGCGGCGACCTCGACCGCCAGTGGTGCGTCGCCCAGGTGCTGAGCTACCTCGGCGTCGCGAACGGCGAGGAGCAGGAGATCTACGGCAAGCACAAGGAGGCCGCGCTCATCCGCCCGAGCGGGTCGGTCACCCAGGAGGCCTGGCGCCGGCTCGTCTTCCACCCGGAGGAGGAGCCGCTCGTCGGCGAGATCTTCTCCGTCGTCGTCTCGGCCGTCTTGATTGGGCGTCTATCAGCCCTCCGCCGGGACAAGCAGCTCGTGAAGCTCGACCCCGCCGGCAAGCAGGACCCGGTGAAGACCACCATCCAGGCCGTGCGCTGCTTCCACTGGGCGGCGTCGATCCTCGGGATGCAGTCGCCGCCGCTCTACGCCGACCCGGACTTCAACGGGTTCGTCGAGATGGTCCCCGGCGTGCCGCCCGCCTCGCGCATCGGCGCGACGGCGCTCTCGGGCCGGAGCGCGGCTGAGCTCGCGTTCCTCGCCGGCCGGCACCTCGCCTGCTACCGCGAGGAGCACTTCGTGAAGCTGCTCGTCCCCTCGGCGCGCGGCCTCGAGGACATCTTCCTCGCGGCGCTCTCCATCGGAAACCCGGGTCTGCCGCTGAGCGCGCAGGTGAAGGCGCTGGTCGTGCCTATCGCCAACGCGATCGAGCCGATCCTCGAGCCGCAGTCGATCGACCGGCTGCGCGGCCATTTCCTCCGCTTCGTGGAGGAGGGCGGGCGCACCAACCTCCAGCGGTGGACCACCTCGGTCGACCGCACGTGCGCGCGTGCAGGCCTCCTGCTCGCGAACGACCTCAAGGCGGCGCACTCGGTCTTCGCCCTCGAGGACCCGACGCATATCGGGGAGAAGATGGACGATCTCATGAGCTTCGTCGTCTCCGACCGCTACGGAAAGCTCCGCAAGCAGATCGGGATCGCCGTCGCCTCGCAGAGCTGAGAGACCTCGCTCACGCGCTGCGTAGCCAGCCCTGCGGGCTCGGCAGCGCATCGCAGTGCGCGCATTGGGGCGTGTTCCAGTGGAGCGGCGTGTGGCAGTGCCAGCACTCGAACCTCGGACCGCGCTGCGAGCTCGCGTGAGTCACGTACGACGCGTAGGTGATGGCGTGCGGCGGCGGCGCCGTCTCCTTCACGCTCGCGGGCGGCGGCTTGCGATCCGAGCGCGGGACGACCTCGGACTCGAGGGGCGCCGGCGGACGTGACGGCCGGAGCGTGGGGCGATCGGAGACCCGCGGCCCGCGCGGACGCGTGCTCGGAGCGCGCGCGGCGGCCTCACTCGCCAGGATGACGCCGCTCCGCGCGGCGGACGAAGCCGGCGCACGCGCGGAGAAGGCCAGGACGTGAAAGAACGCCTCGAACGCCTCGAGCGCGATCTCGTCGCCGCTCAGCTCGAGCGCGCCGATGCCTAGCACGAGCTTCCTGCGGTCGGCGTAGAGCGCATCGGGATCGAGGCGCCGCCACTCGATCATCTGCGGGCGCGAGGTGGTGCCCGGGTTCTTCCAGCAGAGGCGCCGCGAGGTGACGAGGAAGCCTTCGTCGCCGGAGCCAAAGACCGTGTCGTCGAAGAGCGCGAGCACGCGCTCGTCACTCGGGAGATGTCGTGCATGAACGGCACGCGCGACGATCTCCTTCTTCCCGGGGACGTTCGGGCAGAGGTACATCGAAGGAGCACCCGTGAAATGGCGGCGCAGGAGGGCGAGGACCGCCTCGTCCGTCATCGGGATGCCCGCGGCATCCCACGTCTCGCTGCGATCGCGCTCCATGTTCGCTCCCTTCTTACGCGTCGCGTTGCGCGGGGCTTCCCTCGACCCTGCGAAGGGCAACGGACGAGCTCGAACAAAAGACCGAAACCCCCTCTCCCGACGCTCGGGAGAGAGGGCTCGGGGGCGATGGGCTCGGACTCGTTCAGCTCTTCGGGAGCGGCGCCGAGGTGCCGTTCGCGGCGGCTGCGCCACGCGACGGCGCGAGCAGCTCGCTACGGATGCGCGTGCGCATCGTCTCGAGCTCCGGGGTGCGCGACTTCGCACCGGCGTCGCCGAGCGCTCCGCCACCCGCCTCGCCGAGCTTGTCCGAGAGGAGCAGGGCGAGCAGCGTCTCCATCACGGAGCCGTTCGCGCCCGAGCCGCCCGTACCGGAGCCACCCATCACGATCTTCGGAACCACGTCCACTCGCGACGTCGCGATCGCGTCCGTGAAGTTCTTCATCACGTTCTGGGTCACCTGGAACTTCGGTCCGCCATAGGCGCGGACCTGCTCCTCGATGGCGACGGCCTCGGCCATGCCGATGCGCGCCACCCTGTCTGCCTGGGCCTCGCCCATCACCCGCGTACGAGCGGCATCGGCTTCGCCGATCGTGCGCATCTCCATGGCCTGCGCCTCCGCCATCGTGCGCATCTGCGCGGCGGCCTGGACGCTCCGCTCGTACGCGGCGCGACCCTGGTTCGCCTCGATCGTGATGGCGACCTCGCTCTCCGTGAGCTGCTTCTGGCGGTCGGCACGCGCCATCGCCTCGCGCAGCTCGCGCTCCTTGGCCGACGCCCTCTCCTGGCGTCCGTAGGTCTCGATCTGCTCCTCGGCGATCTGGCGAGAGCGGAGCTGCTCGAGGATGGTCGCGATGTGCTTGTCGTTCGCGCCCGCGGCGGGCGTACCGATGAGCACCTCCTCGAGCTCGAGGTTGTAGTGCGTGAAGCGCGCCTTCATCTCCTCGCTCGAGATCGCCTGGATCACGCTTCGCTCCTGGATGAGCTGGATGAGCGTGCGCGTCTGCCCGATGTTCTTGAAATACGCCGCGACCATCGGGTCGAGGGTCTGCTCGACGAGGCGCTTCACGTCACCGAAGCGCTGAACGACGAGCGGAGCCTTGCGGTAGTCGATGTGGACGACCACCGAGAGCGGGAGCGACGGCTCGAACGCGTCCTTCGTGATCAGCGAGACCTCGGAGAGGTTCTCGTCGAAGCGATGGGACCCGATCTCGCCCTTCGTCCACTTGAGGATGAAGTTCGTCGTCGGCACGTTGATCACCTTGCCGGCATACGTGTTGAACGCGTACTTGCCGGGGAGGAGCGGCTCGTTCCACACGCCGCGCTCGCCCTTGCGAACGAGCTCGCCGTGCTTGTACTCCGTGCCGGAGATGTCGCTGCCGTCGAGACCCGTGTAGGAGACGACGACACCGACGTTGCCGACCTCGACCACCGTCTTCGGGATCATCTCGATGGTCGCGAAGAGGCGGTTGATGTTGTACGTGCCCTCGCAGAGCACCTGGAGCTGACGACCCCGCGAGCCACCGGCCGCGAGGAACGCCTCGGGGTCCTGGAAGTTGTTGTGGTACGTGCGCGCGTCCGACGGGTCCTCGCCGACGACCGGCGCGATGATCTGGCCCTGAGCGAGCGACCGACCGTCGTGCACGGTGACGACGCCGATCATGTCGTCGGCGCCCTTGATGATGACCGGCGTGAAGCCGCCGCGCTCTACGATGGTCATGGCCATCTGACGGAACACGCCGTCCTCCTCGCGACTGAGGGTCACGTAGAACAGCTTGCCCTCGGTCACGACGAGGAACTGCGCGAGGTTGATCGCGTAGGTGCCTTCACGAAGGATCTGGCGCTGCGGGCCGCGCTGTCCGCCGTTCGTGAGGAACTGGCGGACGTCCTGGAACTGGCTCGAGCTCGCGGTGCCCGCGAGCGTCTGGGTCGCCGACAGCGCGGAACCGTCACGTGCGAACACGTAGCCGATCTTGCCCTGCGGGATCGTCACGAGGGGCGTCTTGTGGACGCGGTACTGCACCGGAAGGAGGTAGTGCAGACCACCGCGGAGGAGGTTCGGCTGGTAGCCAGCCTCGCCGCCGAGCGCGATGAAGCCGCTCTTGATGGAGCCCTTGAGGCTCCACCTCTTTTCGATCACGCCGACGCGATCGTTCGGGATGTACCGAATGCCGGAGAGGAGAACGAGGACGACGAGGAGCCCGAGGGCCATTCCGAAAATGGCGAGCCCGCTGAGCGCAAACATGTTTGAGCCTCCTTAGAAACGTGGTGATGAGACGTGACGGCAGAGCTAGTGCATGCAGGATGCACGTATGCCCTCACCGCCACTCGCAGCCCCTTCGAAAGAAGGGAGCCGGTTCGGCGATGGGGCTATGTCGGGAGTGGATGGCCGGTCGTGGGTGGCGAGGCGAGAGTTCCGTGCGGGCGGGAAGGAGTCCGACGTGCTCAGGAGTCGTTCCCGCGGGCCACGCGGCCGGCTTGGTGCGTAAGATTGGTCCCACTTTCAGCGCTGCAAGGAAATCGGACAGGGGCCGCGCCCGATTTGCGCGCAGGAATGGGCACGCCTGATGCCGTTGCGCGCAGACGCTGCACGCGCCCGGACGGCACGCCCGATGCCGACAAGGCCTCGCACGTTCGCTACGACGACGTCGAGAGCGTCGCGCAGTAAGCGCTCGTCGTCACTTCGCCATCGGCAGGACGGCGCCTGACGGCAGCCAACCCACCGCGCGCCCCGCGACGACGTGGGCGAAGTCCGAGCCCTCGTCAAGGAGCTGTACGCGCGCGCCCTCGGGCAGCGGCGCGACGGAGAGGAGCGCCACGTGCTTCTCGTCGAGGAGCCGCGTCGCCGGCGCGATCACCACGGCCTCCCGGACGTTCAGCCGGATGTCGCGTGCCGACTGCACGACCAGCGCGAGCGCGAGGAGGAGGCCACCCGCGATGGCGCAGGTCGTCGTCCCGGCGACCTTGAGGCGCCTCACCTGCGCGCGCGCTCGGACAAAGATGCCCACCGTCAGCGCGAGCGAGCAGATCAGTGCCAGGATCGCCCACACGTTCTCGGGCAGGAGCTTCACGATCGAGCGACCGAGCGAGACGCCGTGCTCGAGCTCGATGGGGTCGCCTCCACGCGAGCGCCGCTTCGCGACCTCGGCGCGCACGGCGGCAAGCGCCGTCGTCGCATCCGCGACGAGCGCCGCGTCGTGCGAGAGCTCGCGCGCCTCCTCGAATCCGTGCGCCGCGCGCCCCAGATCTCCAGGCTGCTCGGCACCGGCTCGCACGCGGCCCGCGTAGGCGAGCCCGCGGTCGTAGCTCACGACCGGGTCGACCACGCCGCGATCGCCGAGCGCCTCGAGCTTGGCGATCGCCAGTGCGGGCCGGTCGCCGGCGAGCGCGTCGGTCGCGGCCTGGAACAGCGCCTTCGGATCGGTGTCCTCGGCGACGGCCTCCTTCGCGTCGGCGTCGGCGCCCACGTCTGCGCTCGCACGCGCGGGGAGGAGCGCCAGCGCCGCTGCCGCCGCAAGGGTGACCCAGGCCCGCTTCACGGCTTCTTGGTCCGCGGCGCGAGCTCGTCGAGCGCGGCCTTCGCCTGGCTCCACGTCGTGCGCGCGGTCTCGATGTCGACGCCGTCGGGCGAGAAGCGCGCGTCCTCGCAGGCACGCAGGATGGCGAGGATGCCGTCGGCCTTCTCGGTGTCGACGCCGGCCCCTTCGAGCTCGGTCTTGACGGTGTCACTCGCGGCGCCGCGCAGGTTCACGTCCGTGCTTACGAGCACCTCCGCCTCGACCGCTCGCGCGATCGCGCCCATCGCCGCCTTGCCGTCGTCACCACGGCACGCCTCCTCGGCTTCGGCGCGCCGTGTCTTTGCGATGCGATCGGCGGACGGCGACGCTGCGGCGCGCTTCTCGCGCCAGCGGCCGAGCGCCCCTTGCGCGCCGAGCGCGAGCGCGCACGCGAGCGGCGAGCCGAAGAGCGCGGCCCAGAACAGCCCACGCTCGGCGAGGAACGACTGCGGGTGCGGGCCCTCGAGGACGCGACGCTCCTTGGACATTCCGCCGAGCACCACCTCGGGCGTATCCGTGCCGGCGTCTCGTGCTTCGCCCGGCGCGACGTTGACGATGCCCACGGTCGCGCGCGCGACGGCGTACGTGCGCCGGTCAGGGTCGTAGTACGGCAGCCTGACCTCTCCGAGATCGACTGGGCCGTCCTTGTGCACGCGGACGACATACGAGAACGTCCGCGTGCCGCCGTAGCGATCGTTCTGCATCTGGCCGAGCTTGTCGCGCAGCGTGGGCTCGAGCCATTCGACGCCGGGGACGACCGGGAGAGCGAGCTGGCTCGGGAGGTTTCCGGTGCCGCGCAGCTCGAGGCTCACGCCGATGGCGCCGTCGCGAAAAATCGCGCGCGGCGTCACCGTCGCTTGCAGCGACATCTCTCCGACGTCGCCGACGGCATAGCCCGCGGGTCGACCCGCGATCGGCGGCTCGCTCACGTCGACCGAGAGGGTCTCGCTCGCGCGCAGCCCGACGCGAGCCTGCGCGAGCGTGAGCGACATGGGCTCGATCGTGAGGTGGCCCGTCTTCAGGGGGAAGAGCGCATTCTTTCGGATGAGCTTCACGTTCCACAGCTTGGCGCCGACCAGCGCGGTGCCAACGCCTACCGCGCGCGTCTCGTCCTCGACGAGCGGGCGCTTCACGAAGTCGTTCGCGTTCGCCTCGTGCACGTCGCCGGGGCGTGACTGCCGAGCGTACGGATCCTCGTAGAGGTAGACGGTGAGCGTGACCTGCTCACCGACGACAGCGCGCGTCTTGTCGATCGTCGCATGCAGGAACGCCACCGAGTCGCGCGGCGCGTCCATGCCGAGCTTCGGGTCCGCGCTCGGTGTGGCGGGCTCCTGCCGGCGGTCGTCGTCCCCGAAGTCGAAGAGGCTCTTGAACGGATCGAGCGGCGAGGGGGCGAACGGATCGATCGGCGGGCGACCACGCGGCCGCGCGGCGGCGCCCTTGCCGCGCTCGACCACCCGCACGCGGATGGCGTTCGCGGTGCGCTTCGCTCCGCCCACCGTGACCGTTGCCGGGCCGACCGTGAGCGTGCCGACCTTGTCGGCGCGTAGCGTCCACGAGGTGACCAGGCCGTTCACCTCGTTGGCCACGCCGTTGACGCTCGTGCGCATGTGGACGGGCGCCGACGAGACGCCCTGTAGCGAGAAGCCCTGGATGGAACCGGGCTTGGGATCCGAGGGCGAGGGCCCGCCGTGGGCCATCACCTGCAGCGAGTAGGTGAGGGGGTCGCCGACCTCGACGGTGTCGGTGTCGACGGCCGCCCTGATCTCCACGGACTGCGCATGCGCGGCGCGGGTGGTGAGGAACGCCAGCGCGAACGCCACGAACGTCGTGAGCGCCGCGAGGAGAGCGCGCTTCACTTGTCGCTCATCCCGCGGACTTGCCGCCTCTGGCCCATCTTCCGCGCGGTCTCCTGCTGCACGGTGGGCGCGTTCTCGAGCTGGTCGAGCATGCGCTCGTCCTGGTTCTGGCGCGAGGGCGGAGGCGGAGGCTTCTCGTCCTGCTTGTCCGGCTTCGGGGGCTTGTTCTCGTCGGCAGAGCCGGAATCCTTGCCGCCCGCGTCCTTGCCCGCGTCGTTGCCGCCGTCGGGCTTGCCGCTGTCGGGCTTCTTGTCGTCGCCGCCGTCCTTGTCGTCCTTGTTGTCGCCGCCGTCGCCGCCGCCGTCGCCGCCGCCGTCATTGCCGCCGTCATTGCCGGCGTCGTTGCCGGCGTCGTTTCCCGCGTCCTTCTTGTCCTCGATCCGCCGCAGCGCGATGGCGCGGTTCCAGGCCGCGTCGCGCCCCAGGAGATCCGGGTTGTACGTGCGGCCCGCCTCGCCCACGGAGATGGGCCCGCTGTCGTGCATGCCCGGCGCGAGCTCGAGGGTCGCGTCGTAGGCGCGAACGGCCTCCTCGTACGTGGCGTTGAGGAAGAGGAGGTTGCCCTCGAGGTAGCGGGCACGCGCGCGGATCTCGACCGGCTGGGTCGTGTCCGTCGCGACGGCGCGAACGAGCTTGAGCGCGCAGTCGACCTGCGCCGAACGCTGTGTCTTCAGCGCAGGGTCGACGGGGACGCCCGAGTCGATCTCCTCTTCACCGAAGCGTTGCCCGTAACGCTCGGCGAGCTGGAACAGCGCGAGGCCGAGATCGAACGAGCCGTTCGAGCGCTCGCGAACGCGCGGCGGCGTACCGATGTTGCCCTCCGCGCACGCGCCGGTCGCGAGGTACTCCTGGAGCTGCTCGCCCGCGCTCTGCGCGTCGCCGGCGTCGAGCGTGGCGATCGCCTCGCGAACCTGAGGCGACTCGCGCTCGAAGGGCCGTGACGGGTCCCACCCGCATGCGACGACGAACGCGCTCGAGAACGCGGCCACCACATAGAAGCCGTGACGGAAGGGGCGGAGCTTCATGCTCGCTTCCTCTTCGGCTTGCTGCCGCTGCCGCCGAGCTCGACCTCGTCGCGCTTGTTTCGCTTCGTGCGCTTCTCGGGGCGGATGCGGCCCGTCCGCGACGGCATCGCGAGCACGCCGGACGGCAGCTTCGGCAGCGGAGCCTCGGGGACCATGCCCTCGACGATCAGGAGGAGCACGGCCGCGCCGAGCGGCCACATGTACTCCTCGTCGAACGCCGTCTCGACGCGCTCCGCGAGCTCCTCGCGCATCATGCGCTTCAAGCTTCGTGCGACGTCGTCGATGCCGGTCTCGCCGCGCTCGGCTCGGACGATCGCGCCGCCGGTGACCTTGGCGATCTCGGCGAGCTGGGCCTCGCCCTCGGCCGAGAGCTCCGTGGTGAGGGGCTTGCCGTCCTCGTCGCGGCGCAGGTTCACGACCTTTCCCTCGGCGTTGACCTCGGGGACGGGCTCGGGGGCGCGGCCGCCGATCTGCACGACGTCGATGCGGGTCTTCTCCTCGGCGGCGTTGCGCGCGACAGCGACCGGGTCGCCTTCGAGGTCCTCGCCGTCGGTGACGAGCACGATGACGCGCACGTGCTCCTTCGACTTCGGGTCGCGCGCGAGGAGCTCGCGAGCGCGCTCGAGGGCGCGCGCGATGGCGGTGCCGCCCACGGGCATGTCGTTCGGCTCGAGCTGCCGGAAGAACTGGGCGATCGCCGCCGAGTCGCTCGTCAGCGGGAAGCTCATCGGCTCGCCGGCGAACGCGACCGCGGCGAAGCGCGCGCCCGGGAGCTCGCGCGTGAGCTTCGAGACCTCCGCCTTGGCGCGAGCGATACGGCTCGGCGCGACGTCGCGCGCGTACATGCTCTTCGAGTAGTCGAGGACGATGACGACATCGAGGTTGGTCGCCGGAACGAGCTTGGTGCCGCGCCCCCACTGCGGCCGCGCGAGCGCCAGGAACGCCGAGACGAGCGCGACGACGAGGAGGACGCCCTTCAGCGCGCGGCGGCCCGCGGCGTCGAACGACTCGAGCTTCGAGACGAGCGCCGGCTCACCGAAGGCTGAGGTCGCCCGACCCCGACGGATCGACGCGAGCACGAGCGCTCCTGCGAACAGCGCGACCAGGAGCCCGCAGGCGAGCGCCACCAGCAGGTAGGGCATCGAGGTGAGGTCGTAGAAGAGCCTCACGGGAACCTCCGCACGATGAACACGCGGATGAGCGCCTCGAGCGCGAGGAGCATGACCGCGGGGAGAAGCAGGAAGGGGAAGAGATCCTCCATCGTCGCGGCCTGCGCCTCGAAGCGGGTCTTCTCCAGCTTGTCGAGGATCTGGTGCATCGAGAGCTCGAGGCCCTTCTTGTCGGCGGCCACGAACGAGTCGCCACCCGTCGTGCTCGCCATGCGCTTCAGGAGCTCGGGGTTCACCGGGAAGTGCTCTCGCACGAACCGCGGCTGCCCGAAGATGTCGGTGCCCTCCTGGACGTCGACGTCGTCGCCGTTGCCGATCTGCACCGTGTAGACGCGGACGGCCTGCGTCTGGGCGAGGTGGGCGGCGTAGTCGGGGGCGATCGAGCCGGCGTTCGAGTCACCGTCGGTGAGGAGGATGATCGCCTTGGAGCGCGCGCTCGACCTACGGAGGCGCGCGACGGCGGTTCCGACGGCGTCGCCGATCGCGGTGCCGTTGCCGTCGATGAGCCCGAGCTCCATCTTGCTGACGAGGCCTGCGAGGAGCGACTTGTCGAGCGTCGGCGGCGAGAGGATGTACGCCGCGCGGCCGAAGACGACCACACCGATGCGGTCGTTCTTACGGCGAGCGACGAAGTCGAGGATGACCTCCTTCGCGGTCTCGAGCCGCGTGAGGCGCGTCACCCCTCCGCTCTGCGAGCGCGTCGGAGCGGAGTCGGCGTCCATCAATGCGCGCATCGAGCCGGAGAGATCGAGGACGAGGACGATGTCGATGCCCTTCTCGTCCGTGTTCTCGCCGCGGAGCACGTTCTGCGGGCGACCGATGGCGAGGATCGCGAGCGCGATGGAGGCGACGCGGATCATGCCGGGCATGTCGCGGAGCTTCGTGCGGAAGCCGCGCGGGCCGGTGAGGAGAGGAGCGACCGTCGACATCCGCAGGCGCGGCGTGCGGGCGTCGGCCGCGAGCGTCATGCGCCAGATGACGAGCGCGCTGATGACGACGATGAGGCCGAGCAGCGTCGGAAAGCGTGCCTCACGGGGCAGCCACGCGAGGACGGGCACCGTCCAGATCGCACCGAGCCATGCCTCGCCGCGAGCGAGCGCGGGGTAGAGGAGGCCGAGCACGAGGAACGTGAGCGTCCCGACCGCGATGCCGAGGATGCGCGCGGGCTTGCTCATGTGTCGCCTCCGTCGTGGTCGTCGGAGGGCGGAGCGGCCGGCGGCGGAGCGGCCGGCGGCGGGGCGTACTTCGAGTCGTCGGACGGCGCGACGGCCGGAGTCGCTTCGACGACCGGCGCGGGCACGGGCACCTTCGGCGGCGTCCCGCCGGGCGCGGAGAACGGCATCGTCGAGCGGACGATGTGCTCGCCCACGGTGAGCGCGGTACCGCACTGCTCCGGCGACGGCTTGAGGTTGGCGAACTTGACGAGGTCGCACTCGGCTAGGAATCGCCGTACCTCGTCGAGCGGGATGCCGGGCGTCGGAGCGCCGAGCTCGCTCGCGGTGTCCATGCGCACGAAGCCGCCCGCGTGCTTCTTCAGCGACGTGAGGATCTCGTCGGACGTCGACTCGAGACCGTCGAACCCGAAGCGCGCGCCGAGGTAGCCGCGGACGGCGTCGTTCACGCGATCGAAGTACTCGGCGTGTCGCAGCGCATCGAGGAGACCGGCATGACGGACCTCGTCGAGCTTCTCGAGCGCGACCTCCCACGGGGGGCGAGGCGGCGGCGGCGGCTCCGGCGGCTTCGGCTTCGTGAGCTGCTTGTAGCCGAAGAACGCGAGGAGAGCGCCGACGAGGAGGCCGAGGCTTCCCCAGAGGAGGGCCTTCTTCAGGGCCGTCCACTCCTCGCGCTGCGGGCGCGGCGGCGGGTTCCGCTTCGGCTCCGCTTGCGGTGTGTTCGCTGTCGGATCCTCGACGCCGATCTGGTGCGGGTGCGTGCACACCGTCGCGATCTCGCCGTTGGCGCGCGCGACTGCGACGGGCATCGGCGGCAGCATCATCAGGTTGCGACCGGGCTTCTCGGGGAGCACGACGAGCGGCAGCTCGAGGTGGGTGACGGAGTAGGAGCGGTCCTTGTCCTCGGGCTCGGTCCAGAGGTGTGCGGCGGCCCCTCCGTCCTGATCGGGGATCGCGAAGCCGGCCTTCTGCAGGTACTTCTTCGCTTCGACGGCAGACGCCAGATCGAGCCCGGCCGGGAGGACGCGCTCGCCCTTGCCGTGCCTCACGGTGACGGAGAGCGTCGCTGCCCACCCGCTCGTCCCGCGCACCGGGAAGGTCTCGCTGAGGATCGGCTTCGTGGCGCCCTTGGGCACGCTCTCGACGCAGCCCCCGACGTCTCCGCCGGCCCCGGCGTCGGCGACCACCACCCCGAGGTTCCCGCCAGGACCTCCCGTGCCCGACCCCGCGTCCACGCCAGTGAGCTGCGCGTCCGCGATCACGGGCACGGCGAGCCCTGTGGCGACACACAGCACCCCCGCGACGACCGCGAACCGCCTCATCGCGTCCGCACCCTCCGCGAGCGCCGTGCGAACAGATCGCGAAGTGGCTTCACGAACGAGCCGCCCGTCTCGACCTCGACCGAGTCGAGCCCCAGCTTGAAGAAGAGCTGGCGCCGCGTCTCGCGGATCTTGGTCATCTCCGAGTGGTAGTGCGCGCGAACGCGCTTGTCGGAGGTGTCGACGCACACCATCTCGCCGCTCTCGAGGTCCTCGAAGGTGGCGAGGCCGACGTCGGGCAGATCCAGCTCGCGGCGGTCGGTGAGCACGACGGGAATGACGTCGTGCTTGGCGCTCGCGAGCGACAGCGCGCGCTCGTAACCGCTCGCGAAGAAATCGGAGATGATGAACGAGACGCTCCGCCGGCGCGCCACGTGCGCGAGCGCCTCGAGCATCGTCTTCAGATCCGTGGCCGCGCCGAGCCGGGGCACGCGCTTGGTCGCGGTCGTCTGCGCGGAGGCCGCAGGAGGGGCCTCGAAGCCCAGGATCTCCCGGATGACGCGCATCACGTGCTTCTCGCCCTTCTTGGGGGGCACGATGCGCTCGACCTTGCTCGTCGACAGGATGAGGCCGACGCGATCGTTGTTCCGGATCGCGCTGAACGCGAGGAGCGCCGCGACCTCCGAGGCGACGCGCGCCTTCGGAGCGCGCTGCGTACCGAAGCGCTCGCTCGCCGAGAGATCGACCGCGATCATCACGGTCATCTCGCGTTCTTCGGTGAAGACCTTCACGAACGTGTCGTTCATGCGGGCCGACACGTTCCAGTCGATCGTGCGGACGTCGTCGCCGGGCTGGTACGGACGCACCTCGCGGAAGGCGAGACCCTGACCCTTGAAGCTCGACTTGTACGTGCCGGACAGCTGCTCGTTGGCGAGCCTCGCCGTGTGGATCTCGATGGTCCGCAGCGCTGCGAGGATCTCCCGGGGAATCATCTCCGTCCGACCGTCGCCGTCAGCGCGCCGTAGCTGGTGGGAGGAACATCTCGAGGCGACCGCAGCTCGAGCAACCGTAGAGAGCGACGGTCAGCAGGTCCTCGCCCACCTCGGCGAACGCCTGGAACAAGGCCGTCGTGATGCCGTCGCTGCCGCCCGTGCGGAAGCTCCGGATCCCCACGTACGTGAGGTCCGTCTTGCAGGTCGCACAGGACCGCACGCGGAGGTCGCCCGTCTCGTTCACGGAACTTCCACGACCTCGAAGACGCGCCGGACCACCTGCTCCGACGTGACCTCCTCGGCGTCCGCCTCGTACGTGAGGACGATGCGATGCCGGAGGACGTCGGGACCGACCGCCTTCACGTCCTCGGGGGTGACGTACCCGCGGTGACGGAGGAACGCGTGCGCGCGCGCGGCGAGGTTCAGCGCGATCGACGCGCGCGGCGAGGCGCCGAACTCGATGAGCGGCGCGAGGTCCTTGAGGCCGTGCTTGGCGGGCTCGCGCGTCGCGAACACGACGTCGACGATGTAGTCCTTGATCTTGTCGGCCACGTAGATCTGGCCGATGATCTTCTTCGCATCGAGCAGCTCGGCGGGGGTGCACACGTGCTCCGCCTTGGCGGGGATCACGCCCGTCATGCGGTCCATGATCTTCCGCTCTTCTTCGCGGGTCGGGTAGCCGACCTTGCACATGAGCATGAAGCGGTCGATCTGCGCCTCGGGCAGGGGATAGGTGCCCTCCTGCTCGATCGGATTCTGCGTCGCCATGACGATGAATGGGTCGGGCAGGGGATACGTGCGGTCACCGATGGTGACCTGCCGCTCCTGCATCGCCTCGAGCAGCGCGCTCTGCACCTTGGCGGGTGCGCGGTTGATCTCGTCGGCGAGCACGAGGTTCGCGAAGACGGGACCGAGCTTCGAGGTGAACTCGCCCTTCTGCTGGTTGTAGATGACCGTGCCGATGACGTCGGCGGGCAGGAGATCCGGCGTGAACTGCACGCGGGCGAACTTCGCGCTGATCGCCTCGCAGAGAGTGCGGACCGTCAGCGTCTTCGCGAGGCCGGGCACGCCCTCGAGGAGCACGTGGCCACCGGTGAGGAGGCCGATGAGGATGCGCTCGACCATGTACGTCTGGCCGACGATGACCTTGCCGACCTCGGCGAGGATGCGGTCGACGAACGCGCTCTCGCGCGCAACGATTTCATTGAGCTCTCGGGCGTCTTGCATCGGATTACCGCCGCGGTCCTACCACGAGCGCAGTCTCATCACGAGCCCGCGCAGGCCCCAAACACCCGATAGGCCTTCGGGATTCCCGGCTATGTGCGGGTTCGCTTGCGTGCCTGCTTCATCCCGGACAGCCCGCGGGCCATCTCGATGATGCCGACCACGATCGCGCCGTACCAGACGAGCTCCTTCGAGAAGAAGGTGACGCCGACGCCTGCGGCCACGAGGACCGTGCCGATGATGAAGTGCCGCGAAATCAGACGCGCGCGCGCTGCGACACGGAGATGCCGCCGTGGCAGCCGACCACCCCAGCGAGGGCGATGAACGCCCAGAACAGGTTCATGTCGGTGAGCTTCAAGCCCAGGATGCCGATCAGGATGAGCCCGAGGGCGAGAAAGATCTCCGCCGTTCCACGCTGCATGATGGGTTCGTTCTATCCCACAATCCGCGACGTTTCCAGCATCAATCACGGCACCGGTGCAGGGGCCACGCCATGCGCGGTTGCAGCGTCGCACCCCATGGGCGCGCCCGTGCGGCCCTGGGTCGTCTTGAGGATGACGAACTCGACACGGCGGTTCCTACCCCACGCCTCCTCGTCGTGGCCCTCGGCGCGTGGGCAGTAGAAGCCGTAGCCCCTCGCACAGTACCAGAGCGAAGGATCGGCGCCCGCGTTCCGCGGCGCATCGCTGACCGGCACGCCCACCTGCGCGGCCACCGCGACGCCGAGCCCGCTCCCGGCGCGCGTGAGCTTCAGCTTTCCGTGCAGCGCGACGTGCCCGATCGACTGCGCGTCGAGCGCCTGCGGTCCCCATCCAGGGGGGCCGGGCTGGGGGTCGCCGGACATCAGGAGCGCCGGGGCGGAGATGCCGACGACCGCGCGGTCGGCGATGCCGTAGTCGAAGGCGAAGGTGCCGGTGAACGAGTCCCTGACGAGCGCGGTCGACTTCTGGCCCGCGTCCGCGACGCGGAGGAGACCGCGCCCGTAGTCCATCGTCAGGCCGACGCTGATGCGGCCCGCCGGGAGCACGTCCACGCCGTTGACGGAGATGAGGCCGCGCGAGTCGAGCGCGGGCCTGGAGAGGTGCGTGTCGAGGCCGTCGCCGTTCGAGCTGGGAATGGCGCTGGGGCGCGGCTGCGCGCCTGCCGTCAGCGGGGCGAGGAGGAGAACGAGCGAGACGAGGCAAGCGTACGTGCGGGACATCACGGAGGCCTTCAGCAACCGATGTGCCCCGCGCCACTGGCTCGAAAATGGCCGATTTCATCGGCGAATCGTGCGGCACGGGTGGGGCGCAAGCGCCGCGCGGGCGCGACGCCGTCGCGCGCCCGCGACGGCATTCGCGCCGTTGCGGTCCGGACGGGGGCGCGTGATACGATTTTCAGATGCGCAGATGGGCGGCGATGCTCGCGATGGTGCTTGCGGTGAGCGCGTGTCTCTCGTCGGCGAACCTGACGGGCGGCAACGACGAGGCGCCGTCGATCGTCTCGGGCGAAGCCGGTGCCGCCTGCACGGCGGACCTCCAGGCCGACGTGGGCAACTGCGGTGCGTGCGGGAAGGTCTGCGCGAACCAGGCCAATGCCTACGGTGTCTGCAAGGCCGGAGCGTGCGCGGTCGGCTGCAACACGGGCTTCGGCGATTGCGACGGCAAGCCGGAGACGGGCTGCGAGGCGATGCTCGCCACCGATTCGAATCACTGCGGCGCGTGTGGCAAGTCGTGTGGCGGAGCGCGTTGCGTCGCCGGCCAGTGTCAGCCGCTCGCCTTCGGTGAGGTCCCCGGTTACGTGTCGGCCGTCACCCAGGACGCGACGGCCATCTACTACGCGTTCTCCGCCGGCGGAAACTACGCCATCGGGCGGCTCGCGAAGAGCGGGGCGACCGGGCACACGGAGGTCGTCACCGGGATCGTCGACGGCATCGCGTCCCTCGCGGTCACGGACACCGAGGTCTACTGGACGAGGGCGAGTGTCTCACCGACGGCGATGCCGCCCGACGGCGCCATCCGGCGCGCTTCCAAGACGACGCCGAGCGTCGCCGACGCGCCGTGGATTGGCGCTCTCGCGCTCGGCTACTCGGACGCCACGGTCATCGCCGACGGCAGCGCGTTCTATGCGCAGTCGGATCGTGCAGCGTCGCCGCTGTCGACGCTGTCGCGGGCTGCGCTGACGGGTACGACGAGTGTCGTCGTCGCGCAGGGCCTCAAGGGGACGATCAACACCCTCGGGGTCGACGGCGGCATTGCCTACTACTACGCATCCGGCGACAACACCGGCGTCGGCCGCGGGCTCTACCGCTGCCCGACGAGCGGCTGCGGCTCGGCGAGCGTGCTCGTCCCGGGGGTCCCCGCCAACAGCTATCTGTCGCTGCTCTCGTTCAACGGGCCGCACGTCTACTTCAGCACCAACCGAGCCGTCGCTCGCATGAAGAAGGACGGCACCGAGTACGGGGTGCTCGCGACCACGGAGAACAACTACGGCAGCGTCGTCGCCTACGCGGCCGACACGACGCGCCTCTACTGGATCGAGCGCATGTTCGGCGGAGGTCCCGGTGCGGACGTGAACTCGATGTTCACGTGCCCCATCGCCTCGTGCAAGGACGGGCGCCAGCAGGTGCTCGTGTCGGGGGCGCCCAGGTACGTGCTCGTCGACGACACGGCGTTCTACATCCTCGCGCAGACGAACACGGGAGCCGGCACCGCCACGACCGTGCTCAGGGTCGTCAAGTGACCGTGCGTCGGGCGATGCGGCACGGCACGGGCGCGGTGCTCGCGGCGCTGACGATCGCCGTTTCGGGCCCCGCTCGAGCGGACAAGACCAACGAGTGCACCGCCGCCGCGGAGGCCGCGCAGACGCTGCGCAATGCGGGCAAGCTCGTGCAGGCCCAGGCGCAGCTCCTCACCTGCATGAAGACGTGCCCGCGGCTCGTGCAGACCGATTGTGGCCAGTGGCTCCACGACGTCGAGATGCGGATCGCGAGCGTCGTCGTGCGCGCAACGGACGCCCGGGGGGCGGACGTCTTGAACGTGCGTGTCACGATGGACGGCGCGGTGCTCGTGAACAGGCTCGACGGGCTGGCTGCTCCGGTCGACCCGGGCGTCCATCGCTTCGTGTTCGAGCGAGACGGTAGCGTCACGGTCACCCAGGACGTCACGATCCGCGAGGGCGAGAAGGCGCGCACGATCTCCGTCACGTTGCCCGACCCGCCCACGCCGAAGCGCGAGCAGCCCGTGCGCGAGCCGCGTCGGCTCTTCCCGACGTCGTCGCTCGTGCTGGGAGCGCTCGGCGCGGTAGGCCTCGGAACGTTCGCCGTCTATCACCTCTCCGCGAAGTCGGACCTCGATGCGATGCGGAGCGAGTGCGCTCCTCGTTGTCCCGCCGACGGCGTCGACACGCTCGACCAGAAGATCCTCGTCTCCAACATCGCGCTCGGCGTGGGTGCGACGGCCCTCGCAAGCGCGGTCCTCGTCTTCGTGTTCGAGGGCGGTTGGCGGTCGAGCACGGCGCCCACAGCGGCGAAGGCCAAGGCGCCGTTCGTGGTCTCGTTCTGAGGCGCCCCCACGTGCTCGGCGGCCTGTTCTTGCTGTCCGGCGGGAGTCGGTAGACGATCGAGGTGTCCGCTCCGAGCGGCTGCCCGCCATGCGCACCGTCATCACCCCGCTCCGCCACCTCCATCTGCTGCGGGTCTCGAACGTCTTCGTGCTCGACGGCGGGCCGGGAGACGTCTGGCTCGTGGACACCGGGCACGTCGCCGAGCGGCTCACGCTTCTTCTCGAGCTTCGGCGCGCAGGCCTCCGGCCGAGCGATCTCGCCGGCGTGCTCCTCACGCATCGCCATTCGGATCACGCGGGCAATGCGGCGTTCCTCCAGCGTCGCTACGGCGTGCGCATCTACGCGCATCGCGCCGACGCCGAGGTCCTCGCCGGGCGGGCGCCGCGGCCGATGCTCTCGCGAGGCGAGGGCGACGTCCTCGCGGGGATGTTCGCGCAGATCGAGAACCGCTTTCCGGCGGCGTCGCTCGTGGTCGATCGCGCGCTCGAGGAGGGCGACCAGGTCGCCGGTCTCGAGGTGCACTGGGTGCCCGGCCACACCGACGGCTCGGTGTTCTACCGGCACGAGCCGACGAAAGCGCTGCTCTCCGGCGACACACTGCTCACCGCGCATCCTCCGCTCACGCTGCGCCACGGCCTCGCGATGCCGTACCCGAGCTACGCGACGGACCTCTCCCGCGCGCACGAGTCGCTCCGCGCGTTCCACGAAAAATCTGCGCCGTACGAGAATCTGCTCGCCGGTCACGGGCCGCCGCTCCTCGGGCGCGCTCGCGAGCGCGTGCTCGCGATGCTCGAACGCGATAACGTCCTCTCAGGGCGATGACCGAGAAGCGAACGTACGAGCGGATGCGAGAGCGCGACGTGGGGCTGGGGCCCTGGAGCAAGCGCGCGGTGAGCGCCGTGATCGAGGCCCTCTTCGCGCGCGCGAACGAGGTCGACGACGACGTGACGCCGCCACCGGCAGAGCGCGTGACGTGGGTCACGGGCGAGGTCGACGATTTTCTCTCCCGCGCGAGCACGCGTTCGTACGCGATCGTGATCCTCTCGCTGGTCGCCGTGTGCTTCGTTGCACCCCGTCTCTCGCGACGGTTCACGTCGCTCGCGTCGCTCTCGCCGAAGGAGCGCGTGCACGTGCTCGAGCGCTTCGAGAAGAGCGGCCTCGCGCCCGCGCTGCTGGCGGTGAAGGCGCTCCTCTCCGTCCACTACTACGAGCACCCCGATGCCGCGCGCGAGGTCGGCTACGACGGCGCGTGCTTGCTCACGCCGGGGGCGCCGTGAGCGCCGGCATGATCGAGCGCGGCCGCGAGCACTCGGCCGAGCGCGGCCAGGTGCTCGAGCTCGACGCCGACGTGGTCGTCGTCGGCTCCGGCGCGGGCGGCGCCGTCATCGCCGCCACGCTCGCCGAGGCCGGACAGCGCGTGATCGTGGTCGAGGAAGGCGCGCACATCCCGCCCGAGGCGTACTCGAAGATGCGGCCGACCGAGTCGATGCGCCATCTCTGGAAGGACGGCGGGCTCACGATGGCGATCGGCCTCGGTGACACGCCCGTCGTCAACGTGATGATGGGCTCGGTCGTCGGCGGCTCGTCGCTGCTCACCGGCGGCGTCTGCTTTCGTACGCCGGACAAGGTGCTCCACGAGTGGTCGAGTGTGATGGGCCTCTCCGAGCTCACGCCCGCGGGGATGGACGCCTGCTTCGCCGACGTGGAGCGCTCGGTTCACGTCGAGGAGGTCCCCGTCTCGATGCGCTCGCGCTCGACGACGCTCTTCGGCCTGGGGCTCCGGCGTGCGCACGGGGTGGAGCTCACGTCGCTCCGTCGCAATACCAAGGACTGCAACGGATGCGGGCGCTGCAACTTCGGCTGTCCGCACGGCGCGAAGATGAGTGTAGATATCACGTATCTGCCGCGCGCCCTCGCCGCCGGCACCCACGTGCTGAGCGACGCGCTCGTCGACCGCGTCCTCGTGAAGGGTGACCGCGCCGTCGGCGTCAGCGGCCGGCTCAAGAACGGGAGCCACGGCAAGCCTCGGACGCCGTTCGTCGTCCGCGCGCGCCGCGTCGTCGTCGCCGCGGGCGCCTATGCATCGCCGCTCCTCCTCATGCGCAGCGGCGTCGGTCGGCTCTCCGGCCAGGCCGGTCGAAACCTCACGCTGCATCCGGGGTTCCGGTTCATGGGTCGCTTCGACGAGCCGGTCCTCGGCTGGAAGGGCGCGCTCCAGAGCGCGTACACCGACGCGTTCGCGGACGAGGGCATCACGTGCGTCGGTCTCTTCATCCCGCCGGGCGCGCTCGCAGGGACGATGCCGGGCATCGGACCCGAGCACGTGTCGCGCGCGGAGACGATCCCGAACCTCGCCGTCTTCGGCGGCATGATCCACGACGACCCAGGGGGCCGCGTGTTCGACGTGCTCGGCCGCCCGGTGATGACGTACCGCATGTCGCGTAAGGATCGCGCTGTCATCCCGGGCCTTCTCCGCAAGATGGCGCGAATCTTCTTCGCCGCGGGAGCGCGCGAGGTCATCCTCCCGGTGCTCGGCCTCGGCCCCGTGACACCGGACGCGCTCGACACACTCGACCTCGAGCACGTCCCAGGGCAGATGCTCGAATGCAGCTCGCAGCATCCGCTCGGCACGTGCCGCATGGGAACGTCGGCGCATCACGCGGTCGTCGACCCGGACGGTCAATCGTTCGAGGTGCGTGATCTCTACGTCGCGGACGGGAGCGTCCTGCCGACGAGCCTCGGCGTGAATCCTCAGCTCTCGATCATGGCGATGGCGACGCGCATCGCGTGGAAGCTCCGGGAGCGGCGCCTTCCCAGCTGAGGCGTCCTTCGCGCGCTTCACGCCGTCGCGGCGACGGCGCCGCGGCCGAGGTGACGCGCGAACCAGCCTGCCGCGCTCTGCGCCACGATCTCGAGCGTGCCGGGCTCCTCGAACAGGTGCGTCGCGCCGGGGACGACCTCGAGCGCTTTCTCGCAGAGGAGCCGGTCGAGCGCCTGGCGATTGAGCATGAGGACCTCGACGTCGTCGCTGCCGACGAGCAGCAGCGTCGGCGCGCGGACCTGCTCGAGCGCTACGCCGGCCAGGTCCGGACGGCCACCGCGCGCGACGACCGCGTGGACGAGCGCCGGATGCTCGGCGGCGGCGACGAGCGCTGCCGCTGCCCCGGTGCTCGCGCCGAAGTAGCCGAGGTCGAGCGCCATGGTCTCGCGTTCGGTATGTGCCCAGTCCGCCGCGATGACGAGTCGGGACGCCAGGAGCGGTATGTCGAACCGGAGGTGCCCCGTGCGCGCGTCGACCTCCTCCTCGTCCTCCGTCAGGAGGTCGAGAAGGAGTGTTGCCATCCCCGCGCCGCGGAGCTCGCCGGCGACGAGCTGGTTGCGCGGGCTGTGTCGACTGCTTCCGCTTCCGTGGGCGAAGAGCACCAGGCCTCGCGCGCCCGGGGGGACCGTCAACCTTCCCTCGAGCCACATGTCGCCGACCGGGATCCGTACGTCGCGGTCGAGCGGAGAGCGAACGCGCTCGGACCGAAGGCGCGTCTGCGGCTCGGGCCGTGTGTGCTCGGAGCGCGCGCGATCGAGCAGCGCGACGACGTCGTCGTCCGTGGTCGCCCTGAAGTCGTCGTACCAGAGGCCGACGGCGAAGAAGGGCTCCGCGGAGTGAAGGCACACGACCTCGTCGGCGAGCGACGCCAGCTCTTCGAGTGATTCGGTGGCCGCGACGGGGACCGCTAGCACGAGCCGGTCGGCACCGCGTGCGCGCAGACAGCGCAACGCCGCGCGCGCGGTGCCGCCGGTCGCGATCCCGTCGTCGACGACGATGACCGTCCTGCCGCGAACGTCGACCGGAGGAGCGCCGCGCCGGAACCTCTGCACGCGGTCCTCGACCTCCGCCCTCTTCGTCGCGATGAGCTCGTCGAGCTCCTCCTCCGTGACTCCCACCGCATCCATCGTGTGGCTGTTCACGTAGAGCGCTCCCTCCTCGGAGACCGCTCCGATCCCGAGCTCGGGCTGGATCGGCGCACCGATCTTCCGGACGACACAGACGTCGAGCGGTGCGCCGAGCGCGCTCGCGATCTCGTAGGCGACGGGAACGCCGCCGCGAGGAAGCCCGAGGACGATGGGCGACGCGTCCACGTACGAATGCAGCCGTGCTGCGAGCTGCCGCCCGCCGTCCGTCCGATCTCTGAAGAGATTGCGCGAGGGGCTCATCGCTGCTCCTGGCTGTCCACAGCAGCACGCGGCATGCCATCGCGTCGCCGGTGAACGCTGCCGGCATCGTTCTTGAACCCGGAGCCAGGCATGCGATGTCCGATGCGAGCACGCTCACCCTCGAGCTTGCGTGATAGGAATCGTGGCGCCTCATGAAGCTCGCGCTCGCCTTCGCCCTGGTCCTCGTCGTCGCACCGAGCGGCGCTTGCTCGTCGTCGGGTCGCGCCGAGTACGTCGGGTCGCGCACGCCGATGTCCACGCCGTCGACCACGTGTCCGTTCGGCATCCGCGGAGCGCGCGTCAGCACGAGCGATACGGAGGACGGCGTCGTCATCGCGCTCCGCGCGTACGGCGACGTCGCCGAGCTTCGCAGGCGAGCCCACGATGCGGCCTCCATGTACGGAGCGGGCGCGCGCCGCGGGCTCGGGCACGACGGCGCGCACGGAGGAGGCGAGCATCATGGCCTCGGGCTCGCTCAGCTCGGCGTGCCCGTTCGAGCCGAGGCGGAGGACACACCCGAGGGAGCCCGGATCATCGTCCGCCCGATGGTCGCCACCGATCTCGACAAGATGCGCAAGGCGCTGCGAGAGCGCGAGGAACGCACGCGCTCGGGCACGTGCCCGTGACGTGAAGACGTGCCACGCGATCGCGATGGCGTGGCGCTACGGTTCGAGGCGAAGCTCGAGAGCGCTGAGCGCTGAGCCGGTGACTCAGTAGTGCCCCTTCGTGCGCCTCGCCACGTCGCGCTCGGCGTCGCGCTCCTTCTCGCGTGAGCGGTCCTTCCCCTTGCGCTCGCGCTGCCGCGCCGTCGCCGCACGCTCCTCGTTCCCCTTGATCGACGCGACCGGCCAGAGCTTGTGCTCGACCCGTGCGAGCCCCGCCGCCACGACGGCGGCCACGACCTCTTCCGAGCTCTTGTAGCAAGCGTTCGACTCGTCGAGCGGCACGCGCCCGTCGAGGTTCACGAGGATGTGGTCGCGCCGATACTGTTCGTCGACCTTGTGCTGGTCGAGCTGACGCATCGCCTCGCCGCGCGACATGCGCCGCCCGGCGCCGTGGTTCACCGAGTACGCGCTCTTCACCGCGCCCGCCTCGGGGCGGAGGATGTAGCTGTAGTCGCGGTTCGAGCCGGGGATGAGCACCGGATGCCCCGTGCCCTCCCAGATCGTGCCCGCGAGCGCCGGATGACCCGCCGGGAACGCGCGCGTCGCGCCCTTGCGATGGACCCAGACCTCGCCGAATTCGGGGTGGTCCTCCGCCTGCACGAGGTTGTGGCTGATCTCGTAGACGAGCTCGAGGTCCTCCTTGAAGACCTTGCGAAACGCGTCCGCGATCTGCTCGAAGATGACGAGCCGGTTCAGGATCGCGAAGTTCCCGCCCGCGGCCACCGCGTTCAGATACTCGCCGTGGTGCTTCGACGCGGGCGTGAAGTACCCGAGGTCGATGTCGGTGATGTCCTCCGGCCGCTCGTCCTTCGCCATCTGGAAGTAGTTGGTCGCGAGCCCGTGCCCGAAGCCGCGGCTTCCGGTGTGGACCTGGACGAAGAGCGTTCCGGTCTCCTCGCAGCGCTGCAGCTCGATGAAGTGGTTGCCCCCTCCGAGCGAGCCGAGCTGGTCGAGCCCGCGCTCGGGCTTCCCCTGGCCGCCCCACGGGATCTCCCACGAGTCCGACACCGGAATGCGATGACGCTCGGCCCGACTGCGGTCGAACTCGGCGCCGTAGGTATCGACGTAGTGCTCCGCGCCGCCGCGCACGAGCTCCTCGAAGTCCTTCTCCGAGAGCTTGCCGAGCTTCACGCTCTTGCCGCCTGCGCCGAGGTTCACCCGACGCATGACCTCCTTGTTGAACTCGAGCTTCCGGTCCGGCGTCGCGAGCTCGGCGGACACGTTGCTCCGCGCGCTCATCATTCCGCAGCCGATGTCGAAGCCGACTGGGCCCATCGCGACCGCGCCCTCGGCGCGATCGGTGAGGATGACGCAGCCGACCGGCACGCCGTAGCCGTAGTGAACGTCCGGCGTGATCGCGACGAGCTTCACGCCTGGGAACCGCGTCGCGTTGATGACCTGACGGTAGAGCGTGGGCTCGGCTTCGTTCAGCAGTGCCTTCGTGACGAACAGGCGCACGACGACGTCACCGGTGTCGCCGGTCTCGAGCTGAAAGTATCCGTCCTCCGACCACGCGGCCCGCTGCTTCCAGTCGGATTCGTGGACGAGCTCACGCTTCGCCATGGTCGGGGCACCATAAGCACGACCGCCGCACGCGTAAGGGGCTCGCGTCGATCCAGCGCGTCCTCGAGCAGGTGCTGAAGTGTGCCGATCCGCCACACTACCTCCTCCCCAAATCGTTTCTCGCGCTTGGTGACTTCCGCCCCAGCGCCTAGAAGCACGGCACCAAGGGCGCCACATGGGCGTCACTGTCCGTCTCGAGCGGAGTGCAGGTGCCGGTCGTGCTCGCCAACCGAGCAGGGCGCGATCGTCTGGCCTGTCCGCGTCGCTCGAGGCTTCCACTGAAAGGAAACGCTCCTTGATGAAGCTCGAGATCCGTCCGCGCTCTGCCGTCCAAACGTTTGCCGTCTCCCTCCTTCTGCTCGCCACGGCATGTGGCGGCTCGCCGGCCGACGCCGCCATGAACACCGAAGGAGCGTTGCCCCAAGCGGCCGCCACTGACGGCGCCAGCGGGCCGGGCGCCAGCGCCTCGGGCGCTGGCACAGGCGCGAACGTCGGCGCGGTGTCGAGCCCCGGCGTGTCGGGCGACGGTACGACCGCTGCGCCCGTTGCCCCCCCGGCGGGAGCCGCGGCGGCGACGCCGATGCCGTACCGCGGAGTGAACCTCGCGGGCGCCGAGTTCGGCGACGTTCTGCCCGGCGTTGAAGGTGTAGACTACACGTTCCCGACCACTGCCGAGGTCGACTACTTCCTCTCGAAGGGGATGAACACCTTTCGTCTCGGCTTCAAGTGGGAGCGACTCCAGCCGCAGGCGAACGGTGAGCTCGCCGAGGCGTACGCCACGAAGCTCGACGCGCTCGTGGCCGATGCCACCGCGAAGGGCGCCACCGTCATCCTCAACCCTCACAACTTCGCCCGCTACTACGGGGTGACGGTCGGCTCGCCGTCGGTGCCGGACGCGGTGTTCGCGAACCTGTGGCAGCGCCTCGCGACTCGCTACGGCCAGAACCCGCGCGTGATGTTCAATCTCGTCAACGAGCCGCACGACATCCCCACCGAGCAGTGGGTCTCCGCCGCCAACGCCGCCATCGCCGCCATCCGCGGCGCGGCCGCGCAGAACACGATCATCGTCCCGGGCAACGGCTGGACGGGCGCTCACAGCTGGAGCTCGGCCTCGTACGGCACGCCCAACTCGGTCGCGATGCTCGCCATCACCGACCCCTCGAACAACGTCCTCTTCGAGGCGCACCAGTACCTCGACGCGAACTCGGGCGGCGGGGGCGGGCCGTGCGTGAGCACGACGATCGGTAGCGAGCGGCTCGCAGGCTTCGTGCAGTGGCTGCGCGACAACGGCAAGAAGGGCTTCGTCGGCGAATTCGCCGGACGTAATGACGCGACGTGCAATGCCGCCGTCACCGACATGCTCACGTCGATGATGGGCTCCTCCGACGTGCTGGTCGGCTGGCTCTGGTGGGCTGCCGGTCCCTGGCGGGCGGACTACCCCTTCGTGATCGACCCGAAGGACGGCCTCGATCGCCCGGCGATGGCGCTCCTCAAGCCGTTCCTCTTCTGATTGACCCTGAGCGGCGCGCTCGGGCGCTCGCTCGGTCAGCGGTGGGTGAGCACCCTCACTTGGGGGTGTCACCCTTGCAGCCGACGAGCGCCTCGAGCTTCGCGTCGGTCGCGGCGTTCGTCGCCGTGCACGTCGAGGGGCAGAGGATGATCTTCTTCGGCGTGGTCGGGTCGTCGTAGTACCAGGCGTTCGGGATCGTCCCGCACTTCGACGCGTCGGTGACCTGCGTGAGCTTCTGCGTCGGCTGCCCCTTGGGCGTGAACGTGACGGCGACCTTCGTCGGATCGGACTCGGCCGAAGTGGGGTAGCCGAGCTCGCAGCCGAGCTTGTCGACGATGCCCTTCGCGATGTTGTTGAGGACCGCCGAGTAGTCCGCCTTGCAGACCTCGTCGATGATGCCGCCCGTGAGCTTCGAGAGCTCCTGGTACGGGACGCTCGGGCCCGCGGCGCCGGGGCCGCCACCGGGGGCCGCGCAGATCTTGGTGGAAGGGACGGGCTCCGCGAACGGCTTGCTGATGATGCTGTGGAAGATGTAGTTGCGCTTCGCGGCGGTGCCGAACATCCCGGCCGGCGCCTTGGCGAGGAGCGCGGTGTCGAAGGCCGCCGACCCCATGTTCGAGTTGTCGTCCGTGACCTCGATGAACACCTTCGTCGCGTCCATGCGCAGGTACTTGTTCCACGCGAGCGCCGCGTTGCCGCTGTCGTAGGTCGACAGGATCAGCTGGAACGAGTTCGTGCTCTGCACGTCCTGGTTCACGTGATGGAACGTGGGCGGGTTGTCGGCGCAGGCCGCGCCGGCGAGGGGAGCGGGCACGCAGATCTGGTTCTGGCCCGCGTTCGTCCCCTTCTTCACGATGAACGTCACGGTGTAGTCGAGGCCGACGCCGCCGATCTTCGCCGCGAACGTGTTCACGTTCGTGCGGATCTGCGTCATCTCCTCGGTCATGCTGCCCGAGTCGTCGATGACGAAGATGATGTCGACCTTCGCCTTCGCGGTGTTCGCGGCCGTCGCTGCGCACGTGGCGTCGCCGCCGTCGCCGCTCGAGCCGCTCGTGCCTCCGCTCGTGCCGAACCCGCTCAAGCCGCTGGTACCGCTGGTACCGCTCGAGCCGCTGGTACCGCTGGTACCGCTGCTCGAGAACCCGTTGTCGGGGTCGCTGCTTCCGCAGGCGACGAACGCGGCGAGGGCGGGGAGGAATACGAGGGTGACGGCAGCAGCGCGAAGTGAGCTCATCTACTCGACACCATGACCGCCTCGACGGTGATCCAGTCCATGAACCCGCTCGGTAACGCAATTTAGACGGTTACATGCGGGCCGCCGTACGACAGCGCCCCCGATGCTTCGTCGGCTCACCGCGGCGGGGTCGGCCCCCTCAGGCGAGCATCTCGCGAGGCCGCGCGCCCGATGCCGGCGCCACGGCATGCGACAGCGCGAGCGTCATCACGAGGACGTTGCGATAGACGGCGTGCACGTCGTCGACGTCGACGTCACGAGGCTCGCGGCCCTCACCGGACCCCTGACCGTCGCCCGGCTCGAGCGCTGCTTCGACGTGCTCGTTCACGAACGAGAGAATGCCCGGCTGCTCGATGGCCATCACGTCCTCGAGCTCGAGCGGCTCGTCGGCGTGCGTCGCGCGGAGCTCCTCCTCGAGGGTGAGCGCGCTCTGCGCCGCCTCGAGGGCCTGCTCGTCGACCTCGCCGAGCCGCGTACGGAACGCGCGTTCGAACGCGAGCCACACCGCGATGGTGAGGAAGTAGCCGAGGGCGAGGGCCGTCTCGTCCAGCGGACGCGCGAGGACCTGTGCTGCAAGCTGCGCGAGCGCGGGCTGCGTCTTCTCGAAGCGCCCGAAGGCGTCGTCGAGGTCGGACTTCGGCGACAGCCCGTTCTCCGCGAGCTCGTCCTCGATCCGATCGAGGACCTCGCGGTCGACGACCGCGTAGGGAGGAACAGGACGGATGGCCGCGCCGCGGACCCACATGCCGAGGAGTTCTAGCACGCCGTGGCGTGCGCTCAGAGGCGGCGCGACGAACGGAGCGCATGGAAGCTCCACGCATAGGCGATGGCGAGCGCGACCCAGCTGAGCAGGATGCCCCGGCCGAGCGGGCTCCGACCGATGGGCACGGCGCCGAAGCCGCCGTGGTACTGCGCGAAGGACGCGCTCACCGAGAGCCGGCGCGCCAAGACCGCACAGACGATGACGAGAACGGCGGCGAGCGCCGCGTTGACCTGGAAGATCCGGGTGCCCCGCTTCGCGATGGCCCAGGGCGTGGCGACCGCGAAGCCGAGCGGGATCTGCATCGCGGCGACGACCACGAGGAGGAGATCGACCGCCGACGGGACGCGACCCGAGCGCACGAGATAGAGGTAGGCCCAGTCGCCGTGGAGCGCGACGAAGTAGCCGACCACGGGCAGAAAGACGACCGCCCCGAGCCCGAGCGCGACGAGGAAAGGCCGCGCCAGGAGCAGAGGAACCTCCGATCGCGCGAGCTCGGCTCGCGCCACCCAAGCGAGCGTCATCCCCAGGACGAGGCCGACGAGGATCGCGAGCGGCAACGGCATGGGCGCGCCCGAAGCCTAGTCGACCTTCGGCACGGTGTGTCGTCTCGGTCGCACGGACGTGCGCGACCCGAGCACGCGATCGCGGTAGGGTTTCGTCGTGCCTCGGTCCAAGCGCCCGGTGGACGTGGTCTTCGCGCCCGTCATGGAGTCGCCCGTGATGCGGGAGCTCAACCGCGTCCTCGAGGTGGTCGCGTCGAAGGAGGTCGTCGTCTCGCTCATCGGCGAGAGCGGCACCGGCAAGGAGGTGCTCGCGCGGCGCATCCACGAGGTCTCCCACCGGAGGAGGGGGCCATTCGTCCCCATCAACTGCGCGGCCATTCCCGAGGCGCTCTTCGAGAGCGAGCTCTTCGGTCACGAGCGCGGCGCCTTCACGGGAGCGACCGAGCGCGCCCGCGGCAAGCTCGAGGCGGCCGGCGGCGGCACTCTCTTCCTCGACGAGGTCGGCGAGATGCCGATGGCCGTCCAGGCGAAGCTCCTGCGCTTCCTCGAGAACCGGAAGTTCATGCGCGTCGGCGGGACGGTGAAGATCTCCGTCGATGCGCGCCTCCTCTGCGCGACGCTCCGGCCTCTCGAGGAGGAGGTGAAGGCCGGGCGCTTCCGCGGCGACCTCTTCTACCGCCTCCAGGGGATCGCGCTGCAGATACCGCCGCTCCGCGAGCGACAGGGCGACATCGCGGCGCTCGTCCGGCAGTTCACGGCCGAGCTCTCGGCGCGGCACGGGACGAAGCCGCCGACCTACACGCGCAACGCCACGGCCGAGCTGCTCGCGTACTCGTGGCCGGGGAACATCCGCGAGCTTCGCAACGTCGTGGAGCTCGTCTGTCTGCTCCGCGAAGGCAAGGTCGTGCGCGTCGCCGATCTTCCCGAGCAACTCAGGCGCGCAGCAAAGGCGCGCGCGCCCGAGGCCGCGCCCGCGCAAGCCCCGGAGGAGCTCTCGATCCGTCTCGACCGCCCGCTCGACGAGATCGTCACCACCGTCCTCCGGGCAGCGCTGGCGCTCGAAGGGGGGAACCGCTCCCGAGCCGCCCGGAGGCTCGGCGTGAGCCTGCGGACGATGCAGCGCTTCGCGGCGAGCGGGCGAATCGGCAAGACGCCCTCGTCGCGCCACTGACGGCCCACGCGCATTGGGGGGCGCTCCGTAATCCGTCAAGAAGGCCGAAACGCTGACCATGTGACCGTATGGCTATGACAAGTTGTCGCATTCCTGGTTCAGGAGCGTGCAGAGCCGGCGCTCCGCCTCGAATCATGCATGCAGCGAGCGTGGCACCGACGTTGCTGAAGGGCCCTCACGATGCGGACGCGCGCACCTTCAGAGTCCTCGCGGCCCGTCGCGATCTTCTCTGCCAACCCGGAGACCCTCGACGGTCTCGAGGCCTACCTGCGCAGCGTCGGGGTGCACGCGAAGGGCCGTCGTCGTCTCGAGGAGTGCTCGGAGCTGACCCGCGCGTCGACCCTGGCGATCGTGCTCTTTCCCGACGACTTCCCGCGGGAGGCTGTCCTCGAGGCGCTCGCCGCGCTCGCAGGCAAGTGTAGCTCCACCCTGCGCATCCTCGTGACGGGCGAGCCGACGAAGTACGAGCGCCTCGTCGAGGGCCCCAACGTCATGGTCGTGCCGCGCCCGGTGTGGGGCTGGACGATCCTCGACGCGATTCGCTCGCACTCGGAGGGCGCGGGCGACACCGCGCCGAAGCCTCGCCGCCGCGGAGCCGACTGACGATGTTGCCTCTCGTCCTCTCGAGTATCGCCCTCGCCGTCGGCGCGCTCCTGGCGCTCCTGCTTCCGCGCAACGGCTGGCGCGCGGCGGCGGCGATCGGGACGCAGCTCGCGGCATGCGCGCTCTCGGCCGGGCCCCTCGTGCGCGTCCTCCGGGGCGGCGCTCCTCTCGAGGGGGCATGGCCCTGGGCCTACCCGGTGGAGGTCGTCGCGCTCCGCGTCGACTCCCTGAGCGCGTTCTTCCTCGTGTGGTCGCTGCCGATGACCCTGCTCGGCACCGTGTATGCGGTCGGCTACCTCGACCCGTACTTCAAGCGCGGGCGCAACGGAGGTCCCCAGTTCGCGCTCCTCAACATGACCTCGCTCGCGTTCCTGGTCATCTACTCGGCGCAGAACGCGCTCGTGTTCCTCCTCGGCTGGGAGATCGCCGCCGTCGCCGCGTGGCTCATGGTGATCTGGGACTACCGCAGCCAGAAGGTCCGCTTCGCGGGCTTCAACTACCTGGTCTCGACGCACATCGGCCTGTTCGTCCTCGTGGCCGCGTTCATGCTGCTCTACGCGCAGACCGGGTCGATGGACTTCCGGACGTTCGCGACCGTGCTCGCGAAGCCTGCGCGCATCCGCGGCGTCGCCTTCATGCTGCTCGGCGTCTCGTTCGCGCTGAAGTCCGCGTTCTTCCCGTTCCACTCGTGGCTGCCGCGCGCGCACTCGGCCGCCCCCGCGCACGTCTCGGCGCTGATGTCCGGCGTCATCCACAAGGCCGGCCTCTTCGCGTTCCTGAGGTTCGTGCTCTTCATCGGCAAGCCCGAGGAGTGGATGGGCTGGACGGTCCTCGTGTTCGGCGCCACGTCCGCCTTCTTCGGCGTGCTCTACACCTCGGTTCAGCGCGACCTGAAGAGGCTGCTCGGCTACTCGTCGACGGAGAACGTCGGGATCGCGGCGATGGGCTTCGGCGTCGGCTGCCTCGGCCTGACGTGGGGAGTCCCATCGCTCGTCGTCGCGGGGTTCGCCGGCGGCCTGCTGCACATCTTCAACCACGCGCTGTTCAAGTGCCTCCTCTTCTACGCCGCGGGCGCCGTCTACCGCGCGACCCACACGGTGGACCTCGAGCGGCTCGGCGGCCTGCTCCGTCGGCTCCCCGGCGCTGGATGGCTGTTCCTGCTGGGCGGCATCGCGATCTCGGCGCTCCCGCCGCTCAACGGGTTCGTCAGCGAGGTGATCATCTATTCGGGGCTCCTGTCGGGCTCAGCGCCATCGCCCTCGGCAAGGGTCGCGCTCGTGTGCGCCGCCGCGCTGCTCGCGTTCGTCGGTGCCGTCAGTGCGCTGTCGATCGTTCGCGCGTTCGGCGTCGCGTTCCTCGGTGCCCCTCGCGATGCATCGGTCAAGGTCGCCGGTCCGACGCCGCGCTCGATGACGGCCTCGATGCTCGTCCACGCGGCCGCCGTCGTGCTCGTCGGAGCCTTCCCCGTCGCGAGCCTCGCCATCGCCACCGTCCCGGCCGCGCTCTTCTCCGCGCCGGCAGCCGCTGCCGCGAACGAGGGTGGTCTCGTCGCGCTACTCACGCCCGTCCAGACCGCTGCGCAGGCGCTCCTCGCTCTCTCCGTCGTCATCGGTGGCGTGGGCTGGCTCCTCGGCCGCCGGAGTCGCAAGCACGTGACGTGGGGCTGCGGATACACGGCGCCGAACACGCGCATGCAGTACAGCGCGAGCTCGTTCTCGGCGCAGTTCGCGGCCGTCTTCGAAGGGTTCCTGCCCCAGCTTCGCCGCGAGCGACTGTCGAAGGACGTCTTCCCGGCGCAGGCAGGGCATCTCCAGACGCACCACATCGACGCGGTCGAGCGGCGGACGTTCGAGGTGCTTGGGCAGGGCGAGGAGATGATCACCAGGACCTCCGAGCGCATCCCGGAGCAGCCGCGGTTCGCGTTCGCGGCGGGCCTGGTGGCGCTCGTCATCGCGGTCGGCCTCCTTATCGGAGCCGCACGATGAGCACCGGCTCGGTCCTCGCTCACGCGCTCGTGCTGGTTGCCCTTCCGACGTTCGTGGTCGGCCTCGTCAACCGCACGAAGGCGCTCTGGTCGGGCCGACGCGGCCAGCCGCTGGCGCAGCTCGCGTACGACGTCGTCCGCCTGCTCCGCAAGCAATCGGTCGTGAGCACGGTGACGACGCCGGTGTTCCGCCTCACGCCGTGGGTCGGTCTCGCGACTGCGCTCGCGAGCGGCGTCCTCGTTCCCGTCCTCGCCCGCCCCGCGCCCCTCGCGTTCGCGTTCGACTTCGTCTTCTTCGCCTACGTCTGGGGGCTCGGCCGGGTCGCGCTCATGCTCGGAGCGCTCGATACCGGCAGCTCGTTCGAGGGGATGGGGGCGAGTCGCGAGGCCTTCTTCTCGGCGATCCTCGAGCCGGCATTCTTCGTGGTCGTCGGCGCCGCGTGCCTGCTGACAGGAGAGCGATCGTTCGCGAGCATCCTCGCGCTACGGCCGACCGACCCGATCCACGCGGTCGCCTGGGTCGCGAGCATCGTGACGTTGCTCGTCGTCGTGCAGGTCGAGTCGGCGCGTATGCCCGTCGACGACCCGACGACCCACCTCGAGCTCACGATGGTCCACGAGGTGATGGTCCTCGATCACAGCGGGCCCGACCTGGCCGCGCTCCAGGCTGCGGCAGCCATCAAGCTCACCGTCGGGCTCACGCTCGTCGCATGTCTGCTCAATCCGCTCGTCGGTCGCTCCAGCGGTGCCGTCGTCGCCGCCGTCAACGTGGCTGTGACGCTCGGCCTGGCGGCGGCGCTGGGTACGGTCGAGTCGCTCGTCGCCCGGCTCAAGCTCCGCGCGGTGCCGCAGTACATCGTCGTCGCGCTCGTTGCCGCCGGCGTCGCGCTCCTCGCGACGACCTTCCACGCGGGAGGTGAGGGGTGACGGGCGTACTCCTCGCCTTCATCATCGTCGCGCTCGTCCCGCTCTTCGTGGCGACGTGGCGAACGAGCCTGCTCGGTCTGTCGCTCCAGGGCGGGCTGATCGCGTGGCTCGCGCTCCGGCACTCTGCGACGCTCTCCTTCGGTAGCGCGCTCACCGCGCTCGACACCGTCGGGCTGCGAGCCCTCGCCGCGCCCGCCGTGCTCTATGCAGCGATGCGCGCGCTCAAGGTCCCTCCGCGTAACAATGTCATCGCGCCGAACCTCCTCTCCTGGGCGATTGCGATCGGTCTCGTGGTCGTCGCGTTCCGCTCTTCGGACGTCCTCGTTCCGCCCGAGGGCGAGCCGCAGATGCTCGTCGCCGTGTCCGGCTCTGCGCTCGTGCTCGGGATGTTCGTGCTCTCCACGGCGCAGGGCACCTTCAGCCAGGTCGTCGGCCTCCTGCGGATCGAGAACGCGATCGCCTTGTTCGAGCTCGGCGGCTCCGGGCACTCGGGCGCGCTCGGCATTCGCGTCGGCATGACGCTCATCCTGCTCGTCTCGGTCGGCCTCTACCGCTGGTACGTCCTTCACGTGCCGCGGGACGACGAGGCGGACTCGGACGCGGACACCGAGACGGCGGTCCTATGAACCTCGTGTACCTCTCCCTGGCTCCGGCGCTGTTCGCGCCCGGCATCGGGTCTCGCGCGGCTCGCCCCTTCGCGCCGATCGCGCTCCTCGGCGTCGCCACCGTGCAGGCGGCTGCGGCCATCGCCGTTGCGCTCACCGTGAGCGGGACGAAGACAATCGCCGGCGGCTACCTCACCACCGACGCGACCGCGCGACTGTTCCTCGTGCTCATCAACGTCCTCTTCCTCGGCATCGCCGCGTACGTGTGGAACCGCGCACGCACCGCGCCCGAGCTGGCCGACGCCGTCTCGCAGTTCGCGCGTCTGTCGCTCGTCTTCATGGGCGCGGCGAACCTGGTGGTGCTGTCGAACCATCTCCTCGCCGGCTGGATCGCGCTCGAGGCGACGACCCTCGCGGCCGCGCCGCTCGTCGTTCGCGCCGGCGTCGCCTCGAGTAGGCGCGCCTCGTGGCGCTACTTCCTCTTCTCGTCCGTCGGCCTCGCGATCGCGCTCACCGGGCTCGCTTGCCTCGCGCGCGGCCTCGAGGAGTCGGGCCACTCCTCGACGTTCTTCCTGCACGAGCTCCGCACCCTGTCGGGCGGCCCGCCGAACCTGTGGCGACGCCTCGGCCTCGTGCTCGTGGTGCTCGGATACGGCACGAAGCTCGGTCTGGCGCCGATGTACAGCTGGCTTCCCGAGACCTACGACGAGGCGCCGCCCTCCGTCACCGCGCTGCTCGCGGCCGTGCAGTTCAACTGCGCGCTCGTCTGTCTCATGCGTGTGCTCCAGCTGTTTCGCGCCGGCGACCCCGACCTCGTCGCCTCCGAGCTCCTCGTGCTCGGTCTGCTCTCGATGGCCGTCTCCACCGTGAGCATCATCGCGACGCGCAACTACAAGCGCCTCATCGCCTACGCCTCGATCAATCACGCGGGCGTCATCGCGATCGGCCTCGCGATCGGAAAGAGCGCGACGTACGGCGTGCTCCTCTACGTGGTGAGCAACGCCTTCATCAAGGCCATCCTCTTCCTCACCGCCGGCAAGATCCGCGCGCACTACGGCACGAAGGACACGCGCGAGGTCGCAGGGCTCATCAAGGACCTGCCCTACAGCGGCCTCTTCCTGATGGTCGGGACGTTCGCGCTCCTCGGGCTCCCGCCCTTCGGCAGCTTCCTCGGCGAGCTCATCATCTTGTCCGGTCTCGTCAGAGCCGGGCAGGTGCTCGTCTTCGTCGTCTTCTGCACGCTCATCTCGCTGACCTTCGTGGCGACAGGGCGGACCATCTTCCCGATGATCTGGGGAGAGCCGAAGAGGGACGTCCACTGGCCGAAGCAGAGCTTCCTCGCCGCCGCCCCGAAGCTCACGTTCCTGATCGCGCTCGTCGCGATGGGCATCTACATGCCGCAGCCCGTGAACGCGCTGTTCCGCGAGGTCGCGGCGTCGCTGGGGGGCGAATGACGTCCGCGCGCGTCCATACGTTCGTTCCCGCGGAGATGCCCGCCCGCTCGGCGGACCAGTGGCGGAGCGCGGTGCTCGACGTCGTGCTCGCGGGAGGCCGCGTCGTCACGCTCTTCGGCCGGCCCGACGACAGTGCGAACGGCGTCGTGGTGACGGCGGCCCTCGAGACCGTGGCCCACGAGCTCGTCGTGCTCCGAGGTAGCGTCGATCGCGCGCGCGGATACCACGCGCTCACCGCCGAGCACCCGGCCTTCCACTGCTTCGAGCGAGAGCTCCACGAGCAGCACGCCGTGCGCATCGCCGGCCACCCGTGGCTGAAGCCCATTCGCTTCGAGAGCGGGGATCGCGCGCAGCGCGACGCCTACCCGTTCTACGAGATCAAGGGCAAGGAGGTGCACGAGGTCGCGGTCGGACCGATCCACGCGGGCGTGATCGAGCCGGGGAGCTTCCGCTTCATGTGCCTGGGCGAGCAGGTGCACCACCTCGAGATCCATCTCGGCTACCAGCACCGCGGGGTCGAAGCGCTCCTGCTCGCGCGCGACCCGCGCACGCTTGCGCCGCTGGTCGAGACCATCGCGGGGGACTCGACGATCGCTCACACATGGGCTTACGCCGCGGCGGTCGAGGCGCTCGCCGACGTCGAGCTGGCCGACGAGATCGACGTCGCTCGTGCCGTGATGCTCGAGCTCGAGCGCGTCGCGATGCACCTCTCGGGTCTCGCGGGCCTGGCCGCGGACGTGGGGTTCCTGCAGGGCGCGTCGACGTACGGGCGGCTCCGCACCACCGCGATCAACACGTCGATGCGGCTCTGCGGGAGCCGCTTCGGTCGGGGAGCCATCCGACCCGCCGGGCTCGGCGCGCGGCTCGAGGACCGTCCCGATCTCGCGTCGACGGCGGGTGCCGCGATCACGACGACAGACCTGCGACGCAACCTCGAGCTCCTCACCGAGGACGTCGCGATCATCAATGAGTGCTTCCTCACCGCCCGCACCGTCCAGCACCGACTCCAGGGAGTCGGGGTCGTCGGCGCGCCGCTGGCTCGCGAGATCGGTCTCGTCGGCCTCGTCGCGCGCGCCAGCGGCGTGGAGCACGACCTTCGCTCGTCTGGCGGAGGGGTCTACGACAGGCACCCGCTCGAGACGTGTGTGGAGCGGGACGGCGATTGCTGGGCCCGCGCCCACGTGCGCGTCCGCGAGATCGATCGCTCCCTCGCGTGGATCGGCGGTGTCGTCGACACGTGCCCGAAGTGGACGCGCGCGCGCGGGGCGGTCGGGGCGCTGGCCGCCGATCGGTTGGTGATCGCGCGGACCGAGGGCTGGCGCGGAGAGGTCGTCCACGCGCTCGAGACCGACCGGAACGGTGACCTCCTCCACTACAAGGTCCAGGACCCTTCGCTCCGCAACTGGCTCGGCCTCGCGCTCGCGGTCCGGGACAACGACATCTCGGACTTTCCGATCTGCAACAAGAGCTTCGACCTCTCCTACTGCGGGAACGACCTCTGACGATGTTCAAGTCCCTTCGCGTTCGCGCCTCTCAGGGCACGCAGTACATCACCGACCTTCGCAAGGCCGTTCCGCTCGGCTTCCGCGGGCGACCGCGGATCTCGGCGGCGCCGTGTCACGAGGATTGCGACGCGTGCGTGAAGAGCTGCCCGACGCACGCGGTCGCGCTCGACCCGGTTCGCATCGACCTCGGCAAGTGCGTGTTCTGTGCGGAGTGTGTGGAGGCGTGCCCGGCGGACAAGATCGCGTTCACCTCGGAGACCCGGATGGGCGGCGCGGCCCGCGAGTCCCTCACGGTCGTCGAGGGACAGGAGCGGATCGACCCGGTGGAGACCTCCGCGAAGCTCCGCTCGATGTTCGGCCGCTCGCTCCGGCTCCGGCAGGTCTCGGCGGGCGGCTGCAATGGCTGCGAGCTCGAGCTCAACGCCGTCGCCAACGTGAACTTCGACGTGCAGCGGTTCGGCATCGACTGGGTCGCGTCGCCGCGCCACGCGGACGCGCTGGTCCTCTCCGGCCCCCTCACGAAGAACATGGCGGAGGCCGTGCGGCTCGCGTGGGAGGCCATGCCCGACCCGCGCTTCGTCATCGCGTTCGGCGCGTGCACGATCTCCGGCGGGCTCTATCAGGACGCGGCCGCGCTCGATCGGACCTTCCTGAACGAAGTCGGTCCCGCACTCTACGTTCCGGGATGCCCACCGCACCCGCTCACGTTCGTCAGCGCGATCCTCGATCTTCTCGGGATCCGGGCCTCGTGACGCCGGGACACCGGGCCGACAATGGGCTAAAGAGTACGCGTGGACGAGACCCGACTGAAGGACCTGCTCGCGCGCGTGCAGGCTGGTAGCACGCCGATCGAAGACGCATTCGCGGAGCTACGGCAGCTGCCGTTCGCGGACCTCGGCTTCGCCATGGTCGATCACCACCGGGCGATCCGGCAGGGCGTCCCCGAGGTCATCCTCGGCGAGGGAAAGACGCCGGAGCAGATCGTCGCCATCGCACGCGAGCTCATGCGCATGGGGCAGAACGTCCTCGTCACGCGCATCGACGAGGAGAAGGCCGCGCCCCTGGTGCAGAGCGTGCCCGGCACCAAGCACTCGGTGGCTGCACGGACGTGCACGATCGAGCAGTCGCCCATCCCTTCGCTGTCGGACTCCAAGGTCGCGCTCGTCAGCGCCGGCACGAGCGACCTCGGCGTCGCCGAGGAGTGCGCCGAGACGATGCGCATGCTCGGTGTCTCGTTCGAGCGTGTCTTCGACGTGGGCGTCTCGGGGATCCACCGGCTGCTCCACAAGCGTCCTCTGCTCGAGGAGGCGGGGGTCGTGATCGTGATCGCAGGGATGGAGGGCGCGCTCGCGAGCGTCGTCGGAGGCCTCGTCGACGTGCCCGTGATCGCGGTGCCGACCTCGATCGGATATGGCGCGGCGTTCAAGGGCGTCGCTGCGATGCTCGGGATGCTCACGAGCTGCGCGTCGGGGATCACGGTCTGCAACATCGACAACGGGTTCGGGGCGGCGTTTGCCGCGGCGAGGATCTTGAGGTCGAAGGGGCGGGCGGCGGCGGCGGCAGGGAAGAAGGCGGCGACGTGAAGAGGTTGAGGGTTGGGGGGAAGCGCGGGTTGAAGGTCGAAGTGAAGAAGGCGAAGGCGCCCGCCAAGGCGAAGGCGAAGGCGAAGGCGCCGGCGCCGGCGCCGGCCAAGGCGAAGGTCGGGCACGGGCACGGGCAAGAGGACGCGCACGGGCAAGAGGACGCGCACGATCACGATCACGATCACGATCACGATCACGATCACGATCACGATCACGATCACGATCACGATCACGATCACGATCATGGGCACGATCATGGGCACGATCATGGGCACGACCACGACCATGGGCACGAGCACGGGGCGCGCGCGCGGGAGGACCTGGAGCGCGGGGCAGGGGAGGGGAAGATCCTCTTCCTCGATGCGCCCAGCGGGCTGGCCGGTGACATGATCATCGCGGCGCTCGTCGACCTCGGGGTGCCCGAGCACGTCGTCACCGACGTCGTCGAGAAGCTGCCGCTCCGCGGCTTTCACGTGCACTTCGGCGCACGCGTGAAGAGCGGCATCGTCGGGACCTCCTTCGACGTCCACGTCGACGGCAAGCAGCCCGAGCGCACTTACGGCGCGATCCGCGCGCTGCTCGACCTGGCCGATCTGCCGAAGGCCGTGCGCGCGCGCGCACACGCCACGTTCCTCCGCCTCGCCGAGTCCGAGGCCAAGGTCCATCGCATGCCGATCGACGACGTCCACTTCCACGAGGTCGGGGGCATCGACGCCATCATCGACATCGTCGGCAGCGCGGCTGCCCTCGACTACCTCGGCGCCGAGCTCGTCGTCTCTCCGCTCCCCATGGGACACGGCCGGGTGAAGGCCCGCCACGGCGTGCTCCCGCTCCCCGCGCCCGCGACCGTCGAATGTCTCCGTGGCATCCCCACGTACGACGCGGGCATCGCCTTCGAGCTCGTCACGCCGACCGGCGCCGCCATCGTCGGCGCGCACGCCGCCGGCTCGTCGCAGTGGCCCACCATGACTCCCGAGCGCACGGGCTGGGGTGCCGGCACCGCCGATCTCGCCGATCGTCCGAACCTCCTTCGCGCCGTGCTCGGAAGCCACGCCATGGGGCCCGCCACGCACACCACCCACGGCTCGCATGGCACGCACGTCGTCCTCGAGGCGAACCTCGACGACGCCACAGGCGAATTGCTTGCATGTTGCATCGATGCGCTCCTCGCCGCCGGGGCGCTCGACGCCTGGGCGTCACCCATCACGATGAAGAAGGGCCGGCCCGCCTACCTCCTCGGCGCGATCGCCACGGCTCAGCTCGCCGACTCGATCGCGGCGACCATGCTCCGCGAGAGCACGTCACTCGGGGTCCGCCGGCACGACGTCACCCGCCTCGAGCGGCCCCGCCGTATCGAGGAGGTGGAGACGCGCTTCGGTCGCCTCCCCGTGAAGATCGCCGACGGCCCCTATGGCCCGGTCGTCCGCAAGCCCGAGCTCGACGCCTGCGTCGACGCCGCGCACGCCCACGGGGTGCCCGTCCGCGAGGTCATCGAGGCCGCGCTGGTCGCCAGCGTCACGCCGCCGAAGGCGCGTCAACCGCGCTGAGCTGGCATCGCGCCCGGCAATAAATCTCTTCCTGGCCCACGTATTCGGCATTTTCTTCTTTCTCCGATATGCTGCCCGGGCGCGTCGGAGGAGCCGGCGCCATGACGCGTTCCCGGCCACGCCGGACCGCGGTCTACCCCTGGAGACGAGAGACCGATGAATCCCTGTCCGCAGTGCGGCGCGATCCCTCAACCGTCGGACAAGTTCTGCAACATCTGCGGGACCCCGACCGCCCCGCCGGGTATGGGCGGCGGCTTCGGCGCTCCGGGACCGCAAGGTGGCTTCCCGCCGCCTGCACAAGGTGGATTCGGCGCGCCTCCCGCGGGCGCGTACGGCGCGCCTCCCGGCCAGCCTCCGCTCCGCTGCCAGATGGGCCACGACATCGCCCCCGGCCAGAGCTACTGCCCGCACGGCCACCCCATCGCGCTCGATGCGATGCCGTTCGCGAACGATCAGTACGGCGGCGGCGGCGGCTACGGCCAGCAGCCCCCTCCGCAGCAAGGCGGCTTCGGCGCTCCCCCTCCGCAGCAAGGCGGCTTCGGCGCTCCTCCTCCTCAGCAGGGCGGCTTCGGCGCACCTCCTCCGCAGCCCGGCTATGGCGGAGCCGATCCCGGCTACGGCCAGCCCTTCCCCGATCCGAACGCGCAGTACGGCGGCGGCGGTTACGGCCAGCAGCCGCAGGGCGGCGGCTTCGGCGCTCCTCCTCCCCAGCCGGGGTTCGGCGGACAGCCCGGCTATGGCGGCGCTCCTCCTCCCCAGCCGGGCGGCTTCGGCGCTCCGCCGGGCGGCGGTTTCGCCCCCCAGCCTGATTTCGGCGCGCCCCCTCCGCAGGCCGCACCGGCCCCTCCCCCGGCCGCGCCCGTCAACCTTCCGCCCAACGCGCTCCGCGGGTTCCTGGTCTCGTACCAGGCGAACACCCAGGGCGATTTCTGGCCTCTCCACGGCGGTCGCAAGACGGTCGGGCGCGCGAACTCGGGCGAGCAGGTCGACATCTCGCTTGCGGACGCCACGATCTCCTCGCGCCACGCCGCGATCGTCGTCGATGCCGTGGCCGGCACGGTGCAGGTCGAGGACACGGGCTCCACGAACGGAACGTTCGTGAATGAAGAGCACATCGGCTTCAACGGCAAGCGCGACCTCCGCGACGGCGACAAGGTCCGCTTCGGCGGCTTCTCGACGATCCTCAAGGTCGTCGGTCGCCTTTGACAGGTTGGGGACCTCCGGTCCCCCTCGTGTCTTGTTGGGGACCTCCGGTCCCCCTCGTGTCTTTTTGGGGACCTCCGGTCCGCCTCCTCGCCTCCGCTCGGAGCCTCCCCCCGGAGAATCGGCGCTACGCGCCGACTGGCGTGCGCAGCGCACGCCGTTTCTCACGAGGAGATCGCAGGACCTCACGCGTGGAAGGTCGTAGTTCGCGGCTCGCAGGCGTGCTCCGGCGCGTAGCGCCGGTCGCCGCAGGCGAATCACGCCGGTCCAGTGACGATCACCCGCGGGGAGGCTCACGCGAAGCGTGAGGGGCGGAGCCCCACTTGGCTGAGGGGCGGAGCCCCACTTGTGTATACTGCGCGCGTGAACAAGCGAGTCATCGTCGCCTGGATCACTGCACTCGTTGGCGTCGCGATGCTGCTCGTCGCGCGGACCTCGAGTGCAGCTCCTGAGGCGCACATTCTCCGAATCGACCCGCGGGCGGGCCTCCAGGACGGCCAGCCCGTCCTCACGAGCGTCATCGAGCTCGTCCAGTTCAGTCCGCTGAGCGAGGTCGTGACCGCGAAGGGCTGCGGCGCCGTCCGGGGCGACGCGCTCCTCGACTGCATCTCGTCGGCCGTCGAGGACAAGGGCGCGCTCTTCAAGGCGCTCCCGTTTCCGGAGGGCAATACGAACCTCCTGGTGCGCGTCGACGCGGGCGAGAACCCCGCCAAGTTCGTCAGCAAGACGAGCTGGGGCGCGGCCGGCAAGGACCCGCTGGTCGGCACCGCGTGGCTCATCGCGCTCGATGCGTCGAGCGCCATGGGCGCTCGCTATGCCGACGCACGCGAGGTCGCCAACCAGTTCATCGGAGCGCTCGGCCCGAACGACATCGCGAAGCTCATCATCTTCGACGACCGCCTGAACACGTACACCGCGGCCTCGCAGTGGGTGCCGGCGGCGCAGAAGGCCACGCTCGTCGCGCTTCTCCAGGCGAACAACCGCACCGCTCCCTCGAGCGGTGGTGGTCGTCCCTTCGGCGGTCAGGTCAAGGGCATCACCAAGGCGTTCGCGGACCTCGGCAACAGCGGCCAGATCCAGAACGTCCCGATGATGCAGGCGATGGTCCTCCTCTCGAACGGCGCAGGCCGCCAGGACGCGGGCAGCGTGGCCGTCGGCGCCGACGTCATGCACCAGTTCTTCGTGAAGGGTCGCTTCCCCGAGGACAACACCGCCGCGCCGAAGACGCCGCTGCCGGTCATCTCGATCTTCTTCCCCAACGTGGGCGGCCTCGTGAACCAGGTCTCCGCCTCGAACGACCTGCAGTTCATGCAGGACATCTCGACGCCGGAGATCGGCGGCTTCTTCGACATCGTCAAGGCGGGGCAGGGCGTCGACAAGTCGAAGACGATCCTCTCGCTCGTGAAGCAGCGCTTCAACCAGATGTGGGTCGTGAAGTGGCGCCTCGCGTGCCTCGCGCCCACCGTCGAGCAGTCGTTTCGGCTCGTGGTGCGCAACGTCTCGCCAGCGGTTCAGCCCGACGCGACGTTCAAGGACGTCCCGATCGGCGTCGACCCGACGTCGTGGCCGCTCGACATCAACATCGCGCAGACGAAGGCCGAGGCCGACGCGAACCCGCTCCATCCGGGCGGCACGTTCCGCGTCTACGGCGACTTCTGCTGGGGTGGCGAGAAGACCCGCGCGGAGGCGTACTTCGTTCCCGCGGGCACGAACCCGAACGCGAACGTGAACCGCAACGACCCGGAGATCGCGAAGAAGGCGATCCAGAACCTCGTTGCTCAGAACATGCGCGGCGCCGCGACCGACTCCGCGGACACGTTCGTCACGCTCAACATCCCCGACGAGGACAAGATCCTCGAGGGCCAGGGCGAGAACACGGTCGCGCGCGTCGTCCTCTACGACAACAAGGCGAAGCGCGCGAGCGGCGTCACCGCCGAGACGGTGCTCACGCTGAAGGCGACGAAGAAGCCGCTCAACCTGCCGATCATCCTCGGCGCGGCCGGCATCGTCGTCGTGATCCTCCTCCTCGTCATCGTGCTCCTGCGCGGCGGCGGCGGTGGCGGCAAGGGGAAGCGCTCGAACAATCCTCCGCCCGCGCCCATCGTGGCCGGTGGCGGCGGAGCACCTCCCTACCAGGGCGGTGGCTACGGCGGCGGCGGCTACGGCGCTTCTGCGCTCCAGCCCGAAGCCGCCCATGCGCCCGCGGCCTTCGCGCCTGTGCCGATGGCCCCGGTCTACGTGGCCCCGCCGGCACCCGCACCCGCACCGGTCTACGTGGCTCCGGCCGCACCGATGCCTCCGCCGGCGCCCGTCCCACCACCCCCCGAACCAGGAGGAGGTGGCTACCCTTTAGCGTCGGCGGGGGGTGCACCAGTCGTTCAGGTGCGCTGCCCCGCGTGTCACATGCTCACGATGGCCTCTCCGGGTCAGGCGTCGGTCTGCTTCTCCTGCGGTCAGCCGCTGCCGCAAGGTCTCCCTCCGGTGGCCGCGGAGGCCGCGCCCGCCGCGGGCGCGTTTCCTCTGACCGGCGCGATGGCCTCGCCGCTGGAGCCTCCGCCTAATCCGTATGGCGCGACCGGCGCCTCGATCCTCGGGGCAGCCGGTCAGTTCGCGATCAAGGCGGGGGCCGACATTCACGTCGGTCGCGATCCGGCGCAGTGTCCGATCACCCTGGTCGAGCCTCGTGTGAGCGGCGTTCATGCGACGCTCCGGTTCGAGAACGGGGTGCTCATGGTCCGCGACGAAGGCTCGAACAACGGCACCTACGTGAACGGTCTCCGCATCCCGGCGAACGTCTTCACGCCCGTTTCCTCGGGCGGCCAGCTACGCTTCGGTCCGGTCGAATTCTCCGTGCGGCTCGAATAGGGAGACGAGGCTTTGGCCGATCAACCGAACACACCTGCCGTCGAGATCGGATCGCGCACCGACCCGGGGCGCGATCCCGAGAAGCAGGTCAACGAGGACGCCGCCGCGCATGCCGAGGTGAAGCTCGGCCTCCTCGCGATCGTCTGCGACGGCATGGGCGGTCACGCCGGAGGCAAGGAAGCCTCCGAGCTCGCCGTGAAGACCATGCTCGAGATCATGGAGGCGGCGACGGAGAAGACGTCCCCGCGCGATGCGCTCCGCGTCGCGATCGAGGAGGCGAACCGTCGCGTCTGGTCGATGCCCACCGACGAAGGCGGGTATCGCCCTGGCTCCACCGTCGTCGCGATGCTCGCGCACGCGGGGGGCGCCGAGCTCGCGCATGTCGGCGACAGCCGCATCTACCTCGTGCACTCGGGGGCGATCACGCAGGTGACCAAGGACCACTCGATGGTCCAGGAGATGGTCGACCGCAACATCATCAAGCAGGAAGAAGCGGCGAACCACCCCGACGCGAACAAGATCATGCGTGCGCTCGGCATCGCGAAGGAGGTCTCTGTCGAGGTCCGTCCCGAGCCCATCGCGTACGTCGCGGGCGATGTGTTCATCCTCTGCTCCGACGGGCTCAGCGACCTCGTCAACCCGAGCGAGATCCTCGACATCGCTGGCTCGCGTCCTCCCGCGCAGGCGGCCGGCCAGCTCATCGATCTCGCGAACGCGCGCGGCGGCCACGACAACATCACCGCGATGATCGTTCGCATGAAGGGCTCGGCCGCCACCAACGACGCCGCGACCATCCTGAAGACGATGCCGCTCACGGCGCACGAGCCCGTCGCGACCACGGCTCCCACGGAGCCCGCGGCGGGCCCGCGCGGGACGGTGCTCACGGAGCCGCTTCGCGCCTCCTCGGCGTCGAATCTGGGCGCCTTGCCTGCTCCTGGTGCCCCCGCTGCCGCTGCGCCGTCCGCGAGCGGAGCGTCGGCGACGGTCCTCACCGCCCCGGTCGCCGCCCCGTCGGGTCCCCACGTTGCCATCCCGCATGCGCCTGCGCCTCCTCCGTCGGAGCGCGGCGAGCGATCGAAGGCACCGCTCGTCGCGGGCGTGGTCCTCGGAGTCCTCGCGCTCGTCATCGCGGGCACGTTCGTGTGGACGCAGCAGCGCCCGAATCACGTACCCGTCCGCGTGGTCCCCTTCGACGGCTCTCGCCCTCCGCCGACCGAGGAGGACGCGAGCACCGGGGCTCCGGACATCACGCTCGCGCCGGTGCTCGCGCCGCCGAGCGGCGTGAAGGTCCCCTGGTGGAAGGACCCCGACGCGTCGACCCCGACGGGCGAGCCGCGCGAGTGTGCGATCGCGCGCTGGCAGAAGGATGCGGGGCGCCCCTCCGCCAGCTGGGAGGCGCTCGAAGCGAAGTGCCGGGCCGCAGGCGGCAAGCTTTAGCAGGTAGGGCTTCGCCCCTCGCTTCGCGAGCCTCCCCGCGATGTGGACTTTTCGGCGTGATTCGCCTTCGGCGAACGGCGCCGCAGCGGCGCCGATTTCACGCCTGGGTAGGAGCGAGGCTGTGAGCTTCCCCTCGTGAGGTCTCGGGATCGCTCGCTGGCAGGGGATCGCTCGCTGGCGGGCTGTACGAGAAACGGCGTGCGTTGCGCACGCCGGTCGGCGCGCAGCGCCGAATCTTCCTGGTTGGGCTCCGCCCCTCGCTTCGCGAGCCTCCCCGCGATGTGGACTTTTCGGCGTGATTCGCCTTCGGCGAACGGCGCCGCAGCGGCGCCGATTTCACGCCTGGGTAGGAGCGAGGCTGTGAGCTTCCCCTCGTGA